>JACCDS010955253.1_pt1 | contig 10690 bp, 9 predicted proteins | sample 7446441 | NCBI WGS metagenome assembly JACCDS01 (sample SAMN15323445, study PRJNA562643) | freshwater metagenome | isolation source: river surface water | place: USA:Blue River Watershed | collected 2017-08-17 | reverse complement strand
TGCGCAGCACGATGGCGCCGATGATGCCGATCATCAGCACCCGCTTCTGGTAGGCCGGCGGCACCGCGAAGTAGGTGAAGATCATCAGGAAGACGAAGATGTTGTCGACCGCCAGGCTCTTCTCGATGAGATAGCCGGTCAGGAATTCGAGCGACTTCTCGTTGGCAGCCTCGCGCGAACCCGAGGTTTCATACACCGCCCACCAGAGCAGGCCGTTGAAGAGCAGGCTCAGCACGATCCAGACGATGGACCAGTTGATCGCCTCCTTGACACCCACCGCATGGGCGCCCTGTTTCTTGAGGACGACGAAATCGACGAAGAGCGCCGCCAGGACGAAGGCGACAAAAACGATCCACAGCCAGAGTGGCGCAATGCTTTCCATATTCAAGACCTCGCTTGCCAGTGTTGAAGAACACCCGCAAGGTCTTGCCGGACCTCCAGCGTGCAGCGCCGGAGGCCGGGGGTCCCGGCCGCTGGTTTCCAGCGGCGTATTGACGTCACCCCCGCAGGCTGCGCGGGCATGCACGCCCGGCGGTCTGCTTGACTACTCCCCTTGGTGGGAAGCCCCATTGTGCCGCGCCGGTCATATCCCCAGCAGTTCTGGGGATCAGCCGCGGCGGCGTCAGGCCGCTTCGCGGTAGAAGGGCCCGGCCCTGCCGAGCGCGCGCGTGGCCAGCGGCGCCACGGCATCGTGGATGGCGCCGATGTGCTCGGGCGTGGTGCCGCAGCAGCCGCCCACGATGTTGACCAAGCCCTCGGCAGCGAATTCGCGCAGCAGGCGGCTGGTGACTTCGGGCGTCTCGTCGAAGCCGGTCTCGCTCATGGGGTTGGGCAGGCCGGCATTCGGGTAGCAGCTGATGTAGGTGTCCGGCGCCACGCGCGCCAGTTCCTGGATGTAGGGGCGCATCAGCGCGGCGCCCAGGGCGCAGTTCAGGCCGATGGCCAGCGGGCGCGCATGGCGCACGCTGTGCCAGAAGGCGGTGACGGTCTGGCCGCTGAGGATGCGGCCGGAGGCGTCGGTGACGGTGCCGCTGATGATGAGGGGCAGGCGCTCACCGGACCTCTCAAAATACTCGTCGATGGCGAACAGCGCCGCCTTGGCGTTCAGGGTGTCGAAGATGGTTTCCACCAGCAGCACATCGGCGCCGCCTTCGACCAGGGCCTCGACCTGTTCGTAGTAGGCGGCACGCAGCTCTTCAAACGTGATGTTGCGTGCGCCGGGATCGTTGACGTCCGGGCTGATGCTGGCGGTCTTGGGCGTGGGGCCGAGCGCGCCGGCGACGAAGCGCGGGTGCTCGGGCGTGCTGTATTTGTCGCAGGCCGCACGAGCCAGCCGGGCCGAGGCCAGGTTCATCTCGCGCGCGAGATCGGCCATGGCGTAGTCGGCCTGGGCGATGGTGGTGGCGCCGAAGGTGTTGGTTTCGATCAGGTCGGCGCCGGCCGCGAGGTAGCCCTCATGGATGTCGCCGATGATGTCCGGCCGCGTGAGCGAGAGCAGTTCGTTGTTGCCCTTGACGTCCTGGGGGAAGTCCTTGAAGCGTTCGCCGCGGTACTGGGTTTCGCTGAGCTTGAAGCGCTGGATCATGGTGCCCATGGCGCCGTCGAGGATGGCGATGCGGCGCTCCAGGATGGCGGGCAGGGCTTGGGCACGGGTGTAGTTCAACGGCTTCATGGGCTCCATTGTAGAAAGGCCGGTCCTGCGGCGCCCGGTGCGCGCCGAAAACCCGGGACAATAGCGGGCATGAAACACCTGCTGCCCCAGGAAGCCTGGGCGTACCTGCAGAGCGAGCCCGCCGCGCTGTTCATCGACGCGCGCATGGAGATCGAATCGCTCTACGTCGGCCGCCCGCCCGGCGTGATCAACATTCCCTGGTACGAGTACCCCGAGCTCAAGCCGGACCCGGCCGCCTTCGTGGCCGCGGTCGAGCGCGAGACCCAAGGCGACAAGAGCCGCCCCGTGGTCCTGCTGTGCCGCAGCGGCAAACGCACGCTGGAGGCCGGCCAGGCCCTGGACCGCGCCGGCTACACCGCGGTCTGCAACGTGCTGCACGGCTTCGAGGGCGATCTGGACGACCACTACCAGCGCTCGACGCTCAATGGCTGGCGGCACGCCGGTCTGCCCTGGGAGCAGATGTAGTTGTCGGCCCAGGACATCCTGCGCCAGGTCTTCGGCTACGAGGCCTTCCGCGGCCCGCAGCAGGCCATCGTCGAGCACGTGATCGGCGGCGGCGATGCCCTGGTGCTCATGCCCACCGGCGGCGGCAAGTCGCTGTGCTACCAGGTGCCGGCCATCGCGCGCCAGCAGGCCGGGCAGGGCACGACCCTCGTGGTGTCGCCGCTGATCGCGCTCATGCACGACCAGGTCGGCGCCTTGCACGAGGCCGGCGTGGATGCGGCCTTCCTCAATTCGAGCCTGAGCGGCGACGAGGCGGCCGCGGTGGAAAGACGCCTGCTGCGCGGCGAGCTCACGCTGCTCTACGCCGCGCCCGAGCGTGTGACCACGCCGCGCTTCCTGGCCCAGCTCGACGCCCTGGCCGAGCGCGGCCAGCTGGCGCTCTTTGCCATCGACGAAGCGCATTGCGTCAGCCAGTGGGGGCACGACTTCCGGCCCGAATACCGCGCGCTGACCGTGCTGCACGAGCGCTACCCCGGCGTGCCGCGCATGGCGCTGACCGCCACCGCCGACGCGCTGACCCGCGCCGACATCGTCGAGCGCCTGCAGCTCGAGGACGCGCGGCAGTTCGTCAGCAGCTTCGACCGCCCCAACATCCGCTACACCATCGTCGAGAAGAAGGACGCGCTCACGCAGCTGCTGCGCTTTATCGAGCGCGAGCACGCGGGCCCTCATGGAAACGATAGCGGCATCGTCTACTGCCAGTCGCGCAAGCGGGTGGAAGAAGTGGCGCGTTCCCTGGGCGAGGCCGGCCTGCAGGCCCTGCCGTATCACGCCGGCCTGGACGCCGCCGTGCGCCAGCGCCACCAGGACCGTTTCCTGCGCGAGGAAGGGCTGGTGATGGTGGCGACCATTGCCTTCGGCATGGGCATCGACAAGCCGGATGTACGCTTCGTCGCCCACCTGGACATGCCGAAGAACATCGGGGGCTACTACCAGGAGACCGGCCGCGCCGGACGCGATGGCGCGCCCGCCGATGCCTGGATGGCCTACGGCCTGCAGGACGTGGTGAACCAGCGCCGCATGATCGACGAGAGCCCGGCCGGCGACGAGTTCAAGCAGGTCATGCGCGGCAAGCTCGACGCCCTGCTGGCCCTGGCCGAAGCGACCGACTGCCGCCGGGTGCGGCTGCTGCGCTACTTCGGCGAGGACAGCCAGCCCTGCGGCAACTGCGACAACTGCCTGCACCCGCCGGCGGTGCGGGACGGCAGCGAGCTGGCGCGCAAGCTGCTCTCCTGCATCTACCGCGTGCAGCAGAGCAGCGGCATCAGCTTCGGCGCCGGCCACATCATGGACATCCTGCGCGGCAAGCAGACCGAGAAGGTGAGCCAGTACGGCCACGACAGCCTGAGCACCTTCGGCATCGCGAGGGAGGCCAGCGAGAGCGAGCTGCGCGCCGTGCTGCGCCAGCTGATCGCCATCGGCGCGGTGGCCGTGGACGGCGGCATGTTCAACACCCTGCAGCTCACCGAGGGTTCACGCGCGGTGCTCAAGGGTGAGGTGCAGGTGCGGCTGCGCGAATCGGTGGCATCCGCGGGCCCCAAGCGCAGCCGGCGCGGCGCGGCAGCCTTGCCGGCGGCGCAGGAACTGGGGGTGGACGACCAGGTGCGCTACATCAACCTCAAGGCCTGGCGCGCCGAAGTGGCGCGCGCGCACAACCTGCCGGCCTATGTGATCTTCCACGACGCCACGCTGGCCGAGATCGCGCGGCGGCGGCCCGCGACGCTGGCCGATCTGCAGGGCATCAGCGGCATCGGCGCCAAGAAGCTGCAAGCCTATGGCGCCGAGGTCTTGCGGGTGGTGACCGAGGGAAGTTGAGCGGCGCCGGGCGGCGCGATGCCGCTCAGTGGCGGTGGAAGCTGCTCTCGTAGGACAGGGCCGCGGCCGACATGGTGTTCTGCAGGCGCTCGATGGCGCGGCTGTGGCGCTGCATCTTGGCGCTGTCACGCAGCTGCTGGCGGTGGTGCTGCATGAGCTTGTCGAACTTGGCGCGGCAAGGCTCCAGTACACCGGCGAGGTGCAGGGCGATGTAGGCCACGTGGTCGGCCTGGGTCTGGCGGAACTCGTCCGTCCATTGCTTGAAAAGCTGCCACTTGTAGGTGCCCTTCTCCGGCACTTTGATGATGTCTTTACGCATGTTCGTCCATCCTCATGGGCGGGACCAAGGTATCGGTCTTGCGCCGGGGCCCGTCCCCGCCGCCTCTTCCGATGCCCGCCATGAGCTTATGACGCCGCTGCCCGGCCCGCGGTTGACAGGCCGGCCGGATTTCTGCCGCCCGGATGTTTCGGGCTGCGACAAGGCCTTCAGTTTTTGAGGGTTATTGCAGGAAGCCGACGCCGCGGCTTTCCCGCACCTCGGGCTTGAGGCGGTGCTCGGCCTCGAGCTGGGCCAGGTATTCCTGGGCGTCGAAGTCGCCGCCCAGGATGGCGGCCTGGCGCTGCACGGCGGCAAAGTCACCCAGGCAGAGCTGCTCCAGCGCGTCGAGGCGGCGCTGCCACGCGGGCTGCAGCGCCTCGGCCCGGCCGCCCAGCACCTCGGCCACGAACATCGCGTGGCGCTGCGCCGGCGTCAGCGGCTTGAAGCGGAGCTTGAAGCTGAAACGCCGCAGGGCCGCCTGGTCGATGCGGTCCATCAGGTTGGTGGTGCAGATGAACACCCCTTTGTGGCGCTCCATGCCCTGCAGCATCTCGTTGACCTCGGTGACCTCGTAGGTGCGCTGGGCGCCACGGCGGTCCTGCAGGTAGCTGTCGGCCTCGTCGAGCAGCAGCACGGCGTCCTCGCGCTCGGCCTCGGCGAACATGGCGGCCATGTTCTGCTCGGTCTCGCCGATGAACTTGCTGACCAGATCGCTGGCCTGGCGGATCAGCAGCGGCCGGCCCATGCGCTCGGCCAGGTGCTCGGCCAGCGCCGTCTTGCCGCTGCCCGGCGGGCCGTAGAAGCACAGGCTGCCGTGGCCGCGCGTCTGCAGCGCCTGCACGATGCGCGGCAGTTCGAAACGGCTTTCGACGTTGAGCAGGCCCAGGTCATAACGCGTGTCCAGCCGGCGCGCGACGCCCAGGCTGCGCCGCCCGCCCAGCGCCTGGTCGGCATTGCGCAGCTGGCGCTCGATCAGGGCCTCGGCGGCGCCGGCGGCCGCGCCCTCCATGGCCGCGCCACCCACCAGGCCGGCGAAGCGCACCGCCGTATGGATCTGCGCCGGCGTCAGGCCGCCGCGCGCCACCAGGCGCTCGACGAAGGCCGGCGTGACGGCCACGCCGGCCAGCGCGCGGCGCACCAGCTGCTCGCGCGCGCCCGGCGGCGGCGACTTCAGTTCCAGGTGGTAGGCAAAGCGCCGGCGGAAGGCCGGGTCGATCTGCTCGATGCGGTTGGTCACCCAGACCGTGGGCACGGTGTTGGACTCCAGGATCTGGTTCACCCAGGCCTTGCCGCTGACGCTGCCATTGGCCGGCGGGCCGGCCGTCTCGGCGCGCGCCAGCAGCTGCGCCGCCTCGCTCGACAGCGGCGGGAACACGTCCTCCACCTCATCGAACAGCAGCGCCGCCTGGGCGCTGCCCTTCAGGAACACCTGGGCCATCTGCAGCGAACGGTAGCGCTCGCGGCCGCTGAGCGAGTTGCCGTCGCGGTCGGCGTATTCCACTTCGAACAGTTCCAGCCCCGCCGCCTGCGCCGCCACCTTGGCCAGCTCGGTCTTGCCGGTGCCCGGCGGGCCGTAGAGCAGCACGTTGACACCCACCTCGCGCCGCGCCACGGCATGGCGCAGCAGGGTGCTGAGCAATTGCGCCTCCTCGCCGACGAAGCCGAAATCCGCCAGCGCCAGGCTGCTCTTGCTGGCCGGGCGGGTGAAGACGGCCATCAGTTCGGCCTGGTCCCGGTATTCGCGCATCAGCACCGGCGGCAGCTTCTCGCTGACCTTCATCAGGTCGGCCAGGTCGGTGATGTTGTGCTCGGAGATCAGGTTCTCCACCATGCCGATGCGCTCCAGCCGCGAGCCGGCGCGCAGCGCCTCGCCCACTTCCTCGGCCTTGACGCCGGCCAGTTCGGCGATGAGGGCATGGGCCTCGGCCGCGTTGTTGACCTTGAACTCCACCAGCAGGCTTCGCAGCTCGCGCTGGTAGCGTGTCAGCGTGCCGTAGAGCAGCAGGGCGCGCTCGGCCTGGTTGAGCTGCAGCAGCCCGGCCAGGGCGTCGATGTTCTTCTGCACCCGGGTGGACTGCTTCTTCAGGGTCTCGCGCAGCCAGTCGCCGCTGGCGGTGAGCACGGACTGCAGGTCGCGCGGCTGCTGCTTGGCGTAGTCATCGAGATAGAAGAACAGCGTGCCTTCTTCGTAAGGGCCGCGCCACTCGCCATGGCGCGCCAGGAAGGCCGCCATGTCCAGCGCCTCGTGGCCGGCCCACTGCTCGTTGCCGGCGCAGCGGCGCACCAGGTAGTCGCGCAGGCGCTGCAGCACGGGCTGCGGCCAGACCAGGTGGCGGCCGGTGAGTTCGATCACCCCGTGCAGGTCGCGCCGGGCGCTGAAGGCGCTGCCCATGCGCGCCACCAGCGTGAGCACGAACTGTGAGCACATCAGATCCAGCACCGGCGCCTCGCGCAGGCCCGGCGAGGCCAGGAACTGGCCATTCGTCTTGTCGACCGTCGATCGCTTGACCATCCAACGCCCTCCTTGCAGATCAGCGCCGTCCGCGGAAGATGGGGGCACGATAGCCCAGACGCCGGCGGCTGTGAAGCCCCGCCGGCCGGTCACCCCGGCGCGGGCGCCGCTTGACGGGCGCCAGCGGCCGCGCCATGCTTACAGATTGCCTTTATCAGTCCGGCCGCAACTATGTATAGAATCCGGGCAGTTCCAACCCAGTACAACGAGGAAACACCATGTCTCACCAGTCCCAGAGCCACGCCGACAACGTTGACCCGATCGAGAGCCTTGCCCACTCGGTGCCGGTGGTGATCCCGGTGCTTGGCGGCCTGATGATCTTCCTGCTCGCCTTCATCGCCGTCTTCATGGCCTGATCGGCCCCGCCCGGCGCACGGCGTTCTAGCCGCCCGTGCGCTGCGGCATGATGTGGATCCCCTGCCGGGGGATCTGCACCAGCAGTCTCGCTCCCACCCCGGCCTGCAGCCGCCGCAGTTGCGCGGTGGACAGGTTGAGCGTCAGCTTTTCGCCCGGCAGGGCAGCAGGCACCAGCGTGCACAGGCTGGTTTCGCCCAGGGCCAGCACTTCCGTCAACGCACAGGGCAGCCGGTTCGACATCTCGGCAGCAGGCCCGGGCGCATCCGGCGCCAGCACGTCCACATGCTCGCCCGCCAGCACCCAGGTCACGGCCGCGCCATCGTCCAGGCGGTGCTTGTCGATCACCTGCAGATCCAGGCTGCTGCCGCCGCGGTCCTCCCAGCGCAGCACGCCGGTATCGCCCGGCTGGCGCACGAAACGACCGCGAAAATGGTTCTGGATGCCCACCAGATCCGCCACCCGCGCGTTGCGCGGGCTGGAAAACACTTTCTCCGGCGCGCCGCTTTGCAGGGTCACGCCGGCGTCGACGATCACCACCCGGTCGGCCAGGCGGCGCGCCTCCGACAGGTCGTGCGTGACCAGCACCATGGGCGTGGACACCTGCTGGCGCAAGGCGGCCAGCTCGCGGTAGAGGGTCTGGCGTGTGGGCGCGTCGACGGCGGAGAAGGGCTCGTCCAGCAGCAGCACGCCCGGCCGCTGGGGCACCCCCTCGGCCGCTCCGGTGATGCGGCGCAGGGCGCGCGCCAGCGCCACGCGCTGCTGCTGGCCGCCCGACAGCTGGGCCGGACGGCGCTGCTCCAGACCGGCCAGGCCCAGGCGCTCGAACAGGCGGCGCAGCGAGGCATCCTGCCGGATGTCGAGGCGGGCCGGGCAGGCCACGGCCACGTTCTCCAGCGCGCTCAGGTGCGGGAACAGCGCATAGTGCTGAAACACCAGCCCCACGCGGCGTTGCTGCGGCGTGAGCCGGATGCCGCGCTCACTGTCGAACCAGCATTCGGCACCGACCTGCACGCGGCCGGCGAGCTGCGGCGCGCGCAGCAGACCGGCGACGGCGCGCAGCAGGGAGGTCTTGCCGCTGCCGGAGGGGCCGACCAGGGCGATCAGCTCGCCGGCCGCGCATTCGAACTCCGCCGCCAGGGACATGGGGGCCTGGTTCTGCAGCCGCACCGTCAGATCGGCCATCAGCGCTCCTGCAGGGTACGGGCCGCAGCCTGGCGGCGGTCGGCCGCAAACACCAGCGCCAGGGCCAGCAAGGACAGCAGCACCAGCGCCAGCGCCATGCTGTGCGCACCGGCCAGGTCGAAGGCCTGCACGCGGTCGTAGATGGCGACGCTGAGCGTGCGCGTTTCGCCCGGGATGCTGCCGCCGACCATCAGCACGACGCCGAATTCGCCCAGGGTGTGCGCCACCGTCAGCGACACGCCGGCCAGCAGGCCGGGCCAGGCCAGCGGCAGTTCGATGCGCCAGAAGGTCTGCCAGACGCTCAGGCCCGAGACCCAGGCGGCTTCGCGCAGGCTGTGCGGCAAGGCGGCGAAGGCGCGCTGGATGGGCTGCACCATGAAGGGCAGGTTCACCAGCACGCTGGCCAGCAGCAGGCCTTCGAAGCTGAACACCAGCTGCAGGTTCAGCTGCTGGGCCAGCCAGGCCCCCAGCGCCGAGCCCTGACCGAAGGCCAGCAGCAGGTAGAAACCGATCACCGTCGGCGGCAGCAGCAGCGGCAGCATGAGCAGGGCCTCCAGCAGCGGTTTGCCGCGCCAGCTGCTCAGCGCCAGCCAGCGCGCCAGCAGCAGGCCCGGCGGCAGCAGCGCCAGCGCGGTGGCGGCGGCGAGCAGCAGGGAGACGCGGGCGGCCTGGTAATCCATGCGCCGATTATGTGGGACGGGCCGGCGCGGCCTCAGGCGCCCAGGCCGTAGCGCTGGAACAGCGCCCGCGCCGCCGGCGTCTGCAGGAAGTCGTACAGGCGCGCGGCCTCGGGCGAGGCGTCCTTGAGCAGCACCATGCGCTGGCGGATCGGCGCATGCAGCGCGGCTGGCAGGGCCAGGTAACGCCCCTGGGCAGCCAATTCCGGCGCGCTGGCCAGTGACAGGGAGGTGATGCCGGCCTGGGCCGCGCCCGTGGCGACGAATTGCGTGGCCTGGGCGATGTTCTCGCCCAGCACCAGCTTGGCCTGGGCCTGCTCCCACAGGCCGAGCTCTTGCAGCGCCTCGCGGGCTGCGCGGCCATAGGGGGCCAGCTCGGGATTGGCGATGGCGAACTTGCGGATCGTGTCCCAGCCGGCGCGCACGCCCTGGAGCCGGGCGTCCAGCGCCAGGGTCGAGCCGCGCGGCACGTACAGGGCCAGATGGCCCTCGGCATAGACCGCGCCACGGTCGGCGCTGCCGCCGGGCAGGCGGCGCGTCAGGCCCGCGTCGGCCAGCTGCAGGGCCCAGCCTTCGTCGGCCGACATGAACAGCTGCACCGGCAGGCCCTGGCGGATCTGGCGCGCGAAGTTGCCCGAGGAACCGTAGCTCGCCTCGGCGCGCAGGCCGGTCTCGCGCTGAAACGCGGCCAGCAGCTCGGGCAGCACGAACTTGAGGTCGCTCGCCGCCGCAACGCGGATCACCGCCGCCTGCGTCCGTACCGGACCCGCGGCCAGGCCGCCGCCAGCCGCCAGTGCGCCCAGGGCCAGCAGGGTGCGGCGCGTGGAGCGCTGCTCGCCGTCCCGTTTTTCCGGCTGCATAAAGGTATGCATGTTTTGCATGGATTTTCCACGTAACCCGGCTGTAACCGGGATTCCAGTTCATACAATGGCCCGCACTGCAGCCCGCCCCTGACCGGGAGGACGGGCCGCCCAGCCCGGATTGCCAGCCCAATCGGCCGCAGCGGGAGCCGGGTTCAGAAAGATCACCACAACCTGGAGCCTAATCTATGAATTCTCCTGTCATGCAGGGCATCCACCTGAATGCCCCCGCCTATGTGAAACACGCCCGGCTGCTGGCCTGGGTGGCCGACATGGCTGCGCTGTGCAAGCCCGACGCCATCTACTGGTGCGACGGCAGCGACGAAGAGTACCAGCGCCTGTGCGCGCAGCTGGTCCAGGCCGGCACCTTCATCAAGCTCAACGAGGCCAAGCGCCCGAACAGCTTCCTGTGCCGCTCCGACGCCAGCGACGTGGCGCGCGTGGAAGATCGCACCTTCATCTGCTCGGCGCGCAAGGACGACGCCGGCCCGACCAACAACTGGATCGAGCCCACCGAGATGCGCGCCCTGCTGCAGTACGGCCAGGCCGACGGCACGCCCGCGCTGTTCAACGGCTGCATGAAGGGCCGCACCCTGTACGTGGTGCCCTTCTCCATGGGTCCCCTGGGCTCCAAGATCGCCCACATCGGCGTCGAGCTGTCCGACAGCGCCTATGTCGCGGTCAACATGAAGATCATGACCCGCATGGGCCAGGCCGCCCTGGACGTGCTGGGCGAAGACGGCGAATTCGTGCCTTGCGTGCATTCTGTCGGTGCCCCGCTCGAGCCCGGCC
>JACCDS011283935.1_pt1 | contig 10692 bp, 7 predicted proteins | sample 7446441 | NCBI WGS metagenome assembly JACCDS01 (sample SAMN15323445, study PRJNA562643) | freshwater metagenome | isolation source: river surface water | place: USA:Blue River Watershed | collected 2017-08-17 | reverse complement strand
GGCGGCAGGCGCAGGGCGTCGGCCGCGATTTCCAGCAGGTGCTCGGAGTCGCCTTCGGCGCCCGCGGCAGAAATGATGGCTTCGAGCTGCGCCTGCTCAGCAGCCAGGGCGTCAAAGTCGGCGTCCTCTTCGGCGTAGGCGGCGTACACCTCTTCCAGGCGCTGCTTGGCTGCAGCCACCTCGCCCATGCCGCTTTCGACCGACTGGCGCACGGTGTGCTCTGGGTCCAGCTGCGGCTCCTGCGGCAGGTATCCGATCTTCAGGCCCGCCATCGGGATGGCTTCGCCTTCGATCTCCTTGTCGATGCCAGCCATGATCTTGAGCAGCGTGGACTTGCCCGAACCGTTGAGACCCAGCACGCCAATCTTGGCGCCGGGGAAGAAGGACAGCGAAATGTCTTTAAGAATCTGACGCTTGGGCGGGACGGTCTTGCCGACCCGGTTCATCGAGAAAACGTATTGAGCCATGGATAAAAAAACCTGAAATAGGGAGCTAACCCGCCATTATCCCAGCTTGTGGCGCGATCAGAACGCCACACCATCGACCACATGGCGGCTTCTACAATCCGGACATGTCAAAAATCCTGATCACTGGGGGCGCGGGCTACATCGGTTCGCACACCGCTGTCGAACTCATGCAGGCCGGCCACGACATCGTCATCGTGGACAACCTGGTCAACAGCAGCATCCTGGTGCTGGACCGCCTGGAAAAGCTCTGTGGCTGCAAATTCAGCTTCGTGCAGGCCGATGTCCGAGATGGCGCCGCGCTCGACCGCATCTTTGCCGAACACGCCATTTCCGGGGTGATCCATTTCGCCGGCCTCAAAGCCGTGGGCGAATCGGTCGCCCAACCGGTCCGCTACGTTGACAACAACGTCGGCAGCACCTTGGCACTCCTGCAGGCCATGGACCGCGCCAACGTACGGCGGATCGTCTTCAGCTCGTCCGCCACGGTCTATGGCGACCCCGAGGCAGTCCCCATCACCGAGTCCAGCCGCTTGCAGGTCACCAACCCCTACGGCCGCACCAAGCTGATGTGCGAGGACATCCTGCGCGACCTGCAAACAGCCGATCCACGCTGGCAAGTGGCCATCCTGCGCTACTTCAACCCGGTGGGTGCGCACGAAAGCGGACTGATCGGCGAACACCCGAACGGCATCCCCAACAACCTCATGCCGTTCATCACCCAGGTCGCCGTGGGCAAGCGCGAGTTCCTGAGCATCTTCGGCAACGACTACCCCACCCCGGACGGCACTGGCGTTCGTGACTACATCCATGTGGTGGATCTGGCGTGCGGCCATCTGGCTGCACTGAACTACCTGCGGGAGCAGCAAACCAGCATCACCGTCAACCTCGGCACCGGCCGGGGTGTCAGCGTCAAGGCGCTGGCCGATACTTTTGCGCGTGTGACAGGCGTCCCCGTCCCCTACCGCTTTGTCGAGCGCCGTCCAGGTGATGTGGCCGCGTGTTATGCCGACACCACGCTGGCCAGGCAAGCCCTGGGCTGGCAAGCGCAGCTGGGCGTTGAGCGCATGTGTGCTGACGCCTGGCGCTGGCAATCAGGCAACCCCGACGGTTACGTCTGACATCGGCCATGTCCGTCGCTGCATTGCACGTCCTGCTCGTCATCACCAAGGGTGAGGTCGGCGGCGCGCAGACCCATGTGATCGAGCTGTGCCGCAGCCTGCGTGGACAAGTGCGGTTTTCGGCGGTGATCGGCGGCGAGGCCGGCAGCTTTCTGGAGCAGTCCCTGCGGGATCTGGGCGTGCCCACCCTGGCCATGCCGGCCCTGCGCAATTCGCTCAACCCGCTGCGGCTGCTGGCCGCGGTGCAGGCCCTGCGACGGCACATGCGCACCGACCCGCCCCATATGCTGCACGCGCACAGCGCCGTGGCGGGTGTGGTGGCACGTCTGGCGGGCAAGCTTGCAGGCACTCCGGTGGTCTACACCGTGCATGGCTTTGGTTTCAAGCCGCAGGCGCCGCGGCTGGTGCGGGCCAATGCTTTTGTGGCCGAAGCGGTGCTGGCAGCCTGGACAACCCGCATGGTGTGCGTCTCCGAATACGAGCGCACCCTGGCCGCGCGCCTGCCCATGGACCCGCAACGCGCCAGCGTGGTGCCCAATGCGATTGCCGACGTGCCCGAACGCGCCCACCACGAAGGGGCTGCCCGCGTGGTGATGGTCGCGCGCATGGCGCCCCCCAAACGCCACGACCTGCTGCTGCAGGCGCTGGCCCTGATGCCGCGCGGACGCTGCCCCGATGTGACTTTTCTGGGCGATGGACCGCAACGCCCCGCGCTGGAACAACAGGCCCGCCAACTGGCCTGGTCGCAGGTGCGTTTTGCCGGTGACGTGACCGATGTGCCTGCGCAGCTGGCCGAGCACAGCGTGTTCGTGCTGTTGTCGGACCACGAAGGCCTGCCCATGTCCATCCTGGAAGCCATGCGCGCTGGCCTGGCCATCGTGGCCAGCCGCCTGCCGGGCATTGAAGAATTGCTTAGCAACGAACAGCAGGCATTGCTGGTGGACAACGAGCCGCAGCAGGTGGCCGACGCCCTGCAGCGCCTGCTGCACGACACGCCTTTGCGCCAGCGCCTGGGCGATGCTGCGCGCGCCCGCTACGAAGCCCACCACCGACCCGAAGCCCTGGCGGCCAAGATGCTGCCCATTTACGAAGAGGCCCCCCTGCTGCCGACAGGCACGTGGCCGATGACACGCCCGCGTCGCCACCGCGCGGCACTGGCTTCCGAGCGGGCACGCCAGCAGCACAGCCAACTGCTCTGGGCGTTGCTGGGCACCGGCCTCCTGGGCCTGGCATGGCTGGTGGGTATGTGGCTGCGCCAGCGTGGCTGGGTGACCGTGGACTTTGGCCGCACGGTGCTGGCCAGCTTGCTGCCTTATGGGGTGGCGGCCCACCTGCTCTACCGGGGAGCACACCTGCCTGCGGCAGAGCGCAGCGGGCTGCTGCTGGTGACCACAGGCGCACCTTTTGTGTTCACGCCGCTGGGCTTTGCCCTGTTGCAGCTGCCGTATTCACGCAGCGCACTGCTGCTGTGCTATGGCCTGACCACGCTGTGGTTCTGGCTGGGTGACCGCTGGTGGAGCGCACCACGGTCGCTCAAACTGCTGTTCTGGGACGATGCACAGCCACAACAGCTGCAGGACACACTGGCGGATCTGGGTGCGCAAGTGCAAACCACCGCCGCGCAGCGCCTTCAACTGCTGCGCTGGCCCCGGCACTGGCGCGAGCAACCCGGGTTGTGCCCAGCGACGCTGACGGTGCAGGGCGCGCTCAGCGATGCAGGCGCGCCAGGCGACATCCAGCGCAGCCGCATCCTGACCACGCTCAAGCTTCACCATGTGCGGCTCTACAGCCCGCAGGCAGTGGCCGAGGCCCTGTCTGGACGTGTGCCCCAGGCGGTCCTGACCAACGACCTCTGGCAACCCGATGGCAACCCCGCCTACGACCTCATCAAGCGTGTGCTGGATGTGCTGGCGGTGCTGCTGACACTGCCGCTGTGGCTGCCGCTGGGTTTGCTGGCGGCCCTGGCCGTCAAGCTCGACAGCCCGGGACCGGCGCTCTTTAGCCAGTGGCGCACGGGCTTGCACGGGCAGGCGTTTCGTCTGCACAAACTGCGCAGCATGCGCCACGAGGGGGTGGACACGCCGCGCTTTGCCGGCGAGGCCGATCCGCGCGTCACCCGGCTGGGGCGTTTTTTGCGCAAAACGCGGCTCGATGAAATCCCGCAGCTGTGGAATGTGCTGCGCGGCGACATGAGCCTGATCGGTCCGCGCCCGGAGCAGGTGGCCTTTGTTGAGCAGTTTGCACAGAACATCCCCAGCTACCCCTGGCGGCATCTGGTGCGCCCAGGCCTGACGGGCTGGGCGCAGGTGCAGCAGGGCTACGCCGCCAGCACCGAAGAAACTGCGGTCAAGCTCAGCTACGACCTGTATTACGTGACCCATTACAGTCTGGCCATGGATTTGCTGATCCTGGCCAAAACCCTGCGCACGGTCCTGACCGGGCGCGGCGCGCGCTGACCCCACCATGACCCGCTCGGTGCTGATCCTGACCGAAGAAAGGGGTGCCGGAGGCATCCACACCGTCACCGGCCGTTTGCAGTCGGCCTTGGCGGCTCAAGGCTGGTCGGTGCAGATGCAATCGGTGCGGCATGAGCGGCCAGGTTTGCTGACCCTGTTCAATCTGGCGCGACAAGCCAGGCTGGTGATCGCCTCCAACAATTTCCTGCCCGCGTATTGGGCGGTGCTGCTGGGCCTGCTCGCACGGCGACCCAGTGTGGTCTGGGTGCATGGGCCGCTGAGCGAGGTGCTCGACGCACGACCGGTGCCGCGCTGGCGCCGATGGCTGCTGAATTGGACATGCCGGATGGCCGATGCGCTGGTGTTTGCCTCGCACACGTCTGAGGAAAGCCTGCTGCGCCTGATGCCTGCCCGGCAGCTGCAAGTGGTCATCCACAATCCGGCGCCAGTGCCTGCGGCACCATCATCGTCTGCAGCACAGACCAAGATACTGGGTTTCGTCGGTCGCCTGTCGGTCGAAAAACGTCCGCAGCTGCTGCTGCAGACCCTGGCGCTGCTCGGGCCGGAGTTCGAGCTCACGCTGGTCGGCGATGGGCCCTTGCGCCATGAACTGGAACAGCTGGCCGTCACACTGGCGCTGCGCGAGCGTGTCCACTTTGTGGGAGAGCAGGCCGTTGGCCCCGACACCTACCGCCAATGGCAAGCCACCTTGCTGTGCTCGGCTTACGAGGGGTACCCGATGGCGGCGCTGGAGTCCCTGGCAGCGGGGGTGCCTGTGCTGGGGACACCACTGCCCGCCTTGCAGGAAATGCTGCAGACACAAGCCACCTGCTGGCTGGCGCCAAGTGACAGCCCCCAAGCCCTGGCGCGCACGGTGCAAAGCGTCCTGCAAATGGCCCCAGAAACACGCCGCCAGCAGGCGCTGACCATCGCAGAGCGGCATCCAGCCGATGCGTTTGGCAAAGCCTGGCAGGACCTCCTGCTGCGACTGCTGGGCGAACGCACGCCAGGGCCACGCACCGTGCATTTTGTGCACACAGGCCCGGCCTACATGCCCGAACTGAACGCCTACGAAACGCATCTGAGCGCGCTGGGTCACAGCAGCCAACGCCACAGCACGCCAGCGAGTGTGCCAGTCGAGGCCGATGTGGTGTGGTGGATCTGCGGCCGTGTGAGCGCCACCCATGCCCACCGCCTGCGCCACAGCCTGCAGGTGCATGAATACGCTTCGGCCAGTGTCGGTCGCTGGCCTGCGATCAAGGACAGCATCAAGCGCTGGCAACACCCGCGTCCACAGCACCGGGTTTTCCTCAACGATTGGGTCCGCGAGCGCATGGGGTTTGATGACGGGGTTCCCTACAGCCTGCGGGACATGGGCGTTCCTGCCTATTTTCTGCAGGCCCAGGCCTCTGCGCCTGTTGACCACGATCTGGTCTACCTCGGTGAGATGAGTCGCCTGCGGGCCTTTGTTCCTGCACTGCAGGCGATCTCGAAGTCTGGCCTCACATTGCTGCTGATCGGAGAACTGCCCGGCGATCTTGCAGACACCGTGGAGGCCTTGCCCGGCATCCGCTGCACAGGACGGATTGAGCAGCACGATGTTCCGGCACAGCTGCTGCGCGCACGCGCAGGCTTGAACCTCATGCCGAACCAACTGCCTGTGGCCATGCAGACGTCCACCAAAGTGCTGGAATACCTGGCCGTGGGACTGCCCATTCTGAGCAATGACTACCCCTGGATACGACAGATGGCCGCCAAGTATCCACAGCGCATTGAGCTGCTGAGCTCGCTGCAAACACCCGAAGTCTGGACGAAAGCGCTGCAGGCTGTGGCATCCCCCATGATCGACCGCAGCGGGATGCAGCACCTGGCATGGTCCAGCAGGCTGACCGCACTGCCTGTATGGCAGCAACTGGGCATGCAGGAGGCATCGAGATGAGCGGCCATTTCTGGCGTTCAGGCGCCCTGCCCGCCGCCCTAGGAAGCCTGGGCTCACTGGGCGCCCAGGCGGTGATGGCACTGTTCCTCTTGCGCCTGTTTGAACCCCAAGCGGTCGGGATTTTTTCCGTCATCGCTCAGGTGGCATTTGGCTTGGCCACACTGGCCCTGGCGCAGAGCCCGATGAGCCTGCTGGCCAACCAGCACCTGCCCGCCTTGCCCGCCGCACGACAAGCCCTGCTGGCGAGTCTGCGCCGCTGGGTCTGGCTCGCTCCGCTGGCGGCACTGGCCCTGTGGTGGTCTGCGCGCGGCACCAACGGGGGCAACTGGCTGGTGGGCTGTGCCTGGGCCTTGGCCATCGGGCTGACACAAATGGCCTGCCTGCTTGCGCAAAGCCTGAGCTTGCGCATCCATTCGCCACTGTCCATCGCGTTTGTCCGGCTGGTGCCGCCCGTGCTGGCCGCCACCATGGCCGGTGTGGGCGCGCTCTGGCTGGACTGGCGCAGCAGCAACGTGCTGACGGCTGCGGCGCTGAGCGGCTACGCCGCCGGTGCCCTCTGGCTGAGCCCACTGCTTCAAAGCGACAGATCCACCACCCAGAGCTCGTCCGTTTCAGCGCAGGCCGACCAGCGCAGCGAACGACTCAAATTCCTCCATACCCTCAGCGACGTGTTCGTGGCGACCGCGTTGGCCGTGCACTGGACCTCGGTCTATGGCGCTGCCGAGGCGGGCTGTCTGCTGGTTTTGCTGCGTGTGATGGGCTTCGTGCCTGCACTGGTGAGCACTGCTTGGGCACAGGTAGTCCTCAGCCGTCCGCTGGCCCGGCGTCCATCGTCTGCGCTGGCGGCTCTGGCGGGCTGTGTCTCGATCTGGGCGCTGGGTCTGACGATCGGGTACGCCCTGCAAGCTGGCTGGCTGTCCGCCCGCTGGAGCGGACTCGAGGCCTTCGTCTGGCCCGTGGCGCTGTGGCAAACGGGTGCCTGCCTGATCGCCAGCGCCTCGCATCGGCCTTTTCGGCATGGTCGATCCGTGAGTTACACCCGTCAGTGCATGGCGCTCAATGCGGTGCAGATGGCGCTGGTGTTCGTGCCCCCCGTGCTGGGCTGGCCAATGCAGCTGCACCTTTGGACCCTGGCCGGGTTTCTGGGGCTGGCGCTGTCGGTACAGGCCGTCTGGGCGTCCCGTTTGACCTCACTGCAGGAAAACACATGATCGCCATCCGTCGCGGCAATTTGGTGGATATTCCTAGCAAAAAAAAGGACACGATGTAAATCGTGTCCTTTCTGAGATTTGGTGGGTGATACATGGATCGAACATGTGACCCCTGCCGTGTGAATACGCCGGACTTTTGCACTTTTCCCCAGCAAATTCAACAACTTACCCGAAAGCCGACCCCTGCAAATAGTATAGAAGTAGTATAGTTATATAATACTTAGTGACTATTTTTGTGGCGCTAATTTCATTTGTAGCAATGGATGAGGCAGCAAGTGCGTTCAGCGAGCCGAATTGAGAGGGATCGTGGATATCCCCTGCACACAACTTTAGACCACTGCTTCGCAAACATGCTACAGCGCCACTTTGCTGCATTCACAAGCTGTTGGCCTGCTGGGGATTTACGCTGCCGACATAAGCCAGCAAAGCTTGTCGAACTTGTTCGTTGGGATCAGTTTGATACCTTGCTTGGAACTCCGAAAATCGTGCATTTGTCACCCTCATTGAATCCTGGGAAAGTTCGATATTGAAGGCACTAACCTCCGGGGCCGGTCCTTGGCTCTTAATGAAATTGAACGTGAAACCAGATCTGATCGCGGCTGCTTCTAGCCTTGCATTGATATCGGCAATCCGATCAACGCTTTTAGCCGACACAATGATGTCGTCAACATAAACACTGATACGAACATCAGCCTCACTAGATAACCGCTGTAATTGGCGACCAAGTGCGCTTTCAGCCAAGCAAATAGAAGCTAGAAGAGGTGATTGAACAAACCCATACGGAAGAGAGCATGAGCCGGGAGCTCCGGGAAGGGAGACTGAGGAAAGCAGGGCTATCTCACGAGCGCGCAAGTAACCTAGTTTTGAGCGGAGACTACGCGTGATTCTTGTAGGAGTGATGCAGCCGAAGAAATTCTTCAAATCCAGCCGGAGGAATGAAGCATTGGATAAGTGATGCTGAATTGCTGCGACATGCCCACCCTTTCTCAAGTGAAAGTAATAGTCTGGCGCATTCCAGACAGCTTTGACATCACGGAGGACTGCCAATCCAGTAGCGCGGCCCTCTTCCGAAGGCACATAGCACCACTTCCCACTGCCTTTATGCTTGAGTTCGAACTTTGAAACCCAGCTTTGATTCAACTTGAAACCTCAAGTTAATGACCGTGCTCAAGAGCTCGATTACGTTACGAGCCAGACGCACAATGGCAGTGGCAAGCAACACGCGCTCAAGAGCCAGGCGAATTCGTTGAACTTTTTTCATCACGACTTCTCCTTCTCTCACCTCGGCTGACCTAGCGCTGTACGCACACGGAAATAACCAACAACGCACATGAAAAACTTAGCGTATCCGATGGTTACGCTCAGAGATTCACTGATCACTCAACGTGACAGAGAGAAAGACATAGGACGGAGGGCCGCCTATCGCCGAGGGTGAAGATAGCTTACCTCATGCATTTGAAACATGCAATGTTCCCCTTGCGGAACCCAACATACTGACTCTAAATTTCCAGCACATACAAACACGCCTAGGCGACGTCTTTGCGTTTTCAGTTGCAAAAGGATGATGCTCGGACTGAGAGTAGCCCGCACATCACATCGCATTGCAACGATCAATGACTATGAGCCCCAAACGTGAGCGGTCTTTGCATCGAATAGTGTGACTTTTAATTTAAATTTTTTCTCAATTGATCTTATGTGAGCTTCATCTGCATCCGTGTAGACACCGATGTAAATACTCCACAATTTTGCATCAATGTCTCTATTCGCTTTGGCTCGGTTAATGGCATCAATGATGTGTTCATCGTATTGACCAAAGTTAAAGCCGAAGGTCACCAGTGACCCAGACAAGGTAGAAAGCTTGTCGTAACAGAACGAGAGATATTGATTGTGTTTGATGTGCTCAAGCTTGTCTTCACTGGTGCCTGCAGTCACAAAAATTGGGTATTCCCCTCGCTGTAAGCGCGCGGAGATGTTCTGGAGCAAATAGGCGTCGAAGCTGTACTGCTCCTTAATGACAGACGATCGCGCGTCAAATAAATGCAATGCCCCGTGCAAAAAATGCACGTTTTGCTCGTCGCGATTCGGTCCCCAGAAAAGGGCTGAGTACTCCTTCTCAGCCCCCTCCTTCAGTTCCTCATAGTTGGTTACTTCTTTTCCAAATCCATCAATGTGGTCAGGAACACCCTGTCGCAGAAGAACCCAATAAAGCAGCAGGTCGTAGTTCGTTGTGAAAATTTGCCCGCCACTAGCAAGGAATTGACTCAAAAATGCGCCACACGCTTCACTCTTTCCGTCAGGCACCTTGAACACATGCTCAGGATGCAATTCTTGCACTGAGTTAAGCAGGGTCTCCTTCAGTTTTTGGCTTGCACTTTGAATCTGGTCACTTAATGCCGGGTCACTGCCAAAGGCTTTGAGGATGGACAAGGTCGTATCGAGTTGCTGCATAACAAGCTCGAAATTTTTAGTCTTGATGGCCCCAAATAGCTTTTTCAGAAGCTCGTCATCCTTGGAGACCAAGAAGTTATAGAGTGCATTGTAGGAAAAGATGTCCCGGTCATAAGCCATGCTGAAGCCGTTACCCATAAGCAGCGACATGGGTCTCTTTTTTGCTTTCAGCTTCGTGACCACATCCTCGAAAGACATTAGCGGCATGGCTTCTCCCATAAATTTTCTATGCTTGCTACTCTAAAGGATACATGCACTTTTGAGAACTGTTAGGTCAAATTCAGCGATCAGATCGATGCCATTCTTCTTGCGCATTCGGTGACCCACAGCCTCCGGCCTGAAGCAGACCACTACCTGCAAAACGGACTATTGCACTTCAAGCGTTCTTACTTTTTACGCTTGCCTATCCGGCAGCTCATGGAATATAACTTTGAAGGATTTCGGCCAGGGAAATAGCACCATGATTTGGAGCACTGCTTGACGGCCATACTACTGCCCAAGCGTCAAAACTTTTTACGCTGCTGAATATTTAAGCAACCCAAGCGTATCTCTGGATGACCCATAAGCTAGCGCCAGCTGCACATAAAATTAGCCCTACAGCGCGTCACATACCGGCCATTAGTTCGCTCCGTTAAAGGAATTCTCTTTGACAGCGCTACTCTTGATCTACAAAGTATATGAGTACCCTTCAGACCGTTGCTAAAAACCCACAAGCAGCCAAAAAGTATTTTTGCTATACCTGTCATCCCCATGGCCGATAGTTTTTAAAAACACCATATTCGAGGCGAAAACCACGCGTTTTCGGTGGTTTTGACGCGTTATCGAGGCAAGCCTGGCTGAGGTGGCCCTGGGGGTTGATGCTGCAACGCATAGGCATCGGCCTGACTGAAACTGGTTGAGTGGGTAGGTCTGAGTACAGGTTGAGCGCTGGGTAATGGCTGGGGCCTGGTGGGGGTCACCGTTCTGGGCTGCTGGGGTACAGGACTTTTTGGTGGGGGTGGTTTTGGGGTGGGCGGCTTGGGCTTAGGAGTTGGTGGTTTTGGCTTGGGCACT
>JACCDS012130840.1_pt1 | contig 10695 bp, 10 predicted proteins | sample 7446441 | NCBI WGS metagenome assembly JACCDS01 (sample SAMN15323445, study PRJNA562643) | freshwater metagenome | isolation source: river surface water | place: USA:Blue River Watershed | collected 2017-08-17 | reverse complement strand
CGCGCCAAAGTGCCGCGCCCGAGTTCGTTGTAATAGGCTTGCGAGCGCCACCAGGGCACCCGTACCGAAGCGGCCTGCACTTCGCCCAAGCGCCCCTGCGTGATCAATTGTTGCAACACGACCGAGGCTTCGCGAAAGCGGTGCTGCAGCACCACCCCCAGATGCAGTCCTGATTGTTGGGCCGCTTCGACCAGTTGGGCAGAACGCTGCAGGTCGAGCTCCAGGGGTTTTTCGAGCAGCACATGTTTGCCCGCAGCAAAGCATTGCTGGCAAATGACCAGGTGCGTGGCCGGGGGTGTGGCCACGATGACGGCATGGACCTGCGGGTCTTGCAGGGCTTCGTCCAGTGCAGAGATCACGCGCACTGGGCCGGTGTAGGGTCGAATGCGATCTGGATGCGGGTGACGCGTTACCGCGTAACGCAGGTCGATCCGCTCCGACAGGTCTTGCAAACTGCGCAGATGCGGCTGCGAGGCCGCACCCAGACCCACCAGGGCCATGCCCATGCGTTGGCCCATGGGTCAGCTGCCTTTGGCGATGGTGACCTGGTTGATCTGTGCTTGCGCCTTGACCAGCGACGGCACCAGCTCCGCCCCGTAGCCCAGGGCGCAGGCGGTCACCAGGCTTTGGTGCACGCTGGTCCCCACCAATGAGGGGGCTTTCACACTCTCGGTCAGGTGCACGTAGTAGCGCAGGTCTTTCGAGGCGTTGTTCAGCTCGAATTTCAGGCCGGTGTAGTCGCCATCCAGAGTTTTGGCCATGGCCTGGAACAGGCCCGAATTGACCGCGCCAGCCGACACCACCCGCACCAGTTGGGCCACATCGATGCCCGCCTTGGCACCCACGGCAAAAGCCTCTGCGGCAGCGGTGGTGATGGCTTGACCCAGAAAATTGTTCAGCAATTTGATGACGTGAGCAGCGCCCATTTCGCCGACATGGAAGATGTTTTCGCAATAGGCCTTGAACACCGGCTCCAACCGCGCAAACACCTCAGGCGATGCGCCCACCATGGTGTTGAGCTTGCCCGCTTCGGCTTCGACCGGTGTGCGGGCCAGGGGCGCATCGACCAGGGTCATGCCCAGGGCTTGACAGCGCGCGGCCAGGCGACGGGTGGAGTCGGGCTCGCTGGTGGACGCATCCACCACCACCAACCCCGGGCGGGCCTGACTGAACAAGCCGCTGGGGCCTTCGAGCGCGGCTTCGACCTGAGGGGAGCCGGTCACACAAATGATGACCGCATCACAGGCCGTCAGATCGGCGTGGCGCTCCACCAGTTTGGCGCCTTGCGCCAGCAGGTCCTGCAGGGGTTCGCGCCGTGAATGGGCGGTCAGGGACACCTGAAAACCTTTGGCCAACAAATTTTTCGCAATGCCGTGGCCCATCAAGCCTGAAGCGCCGATAAAACCGATGTGTTTCATTGATGTCTCTTTCGTATGATGAATTAAAACCCGAATGTCCTTGTGTGGCAACAGGTGTGGGCTGGCCATTTCAAGGTATCACTTTCCTGAGCAAGGGTGCCAGAGCCTGTGGACACCTACGTGACAGCTGCGCGGTGGACCCATGGTTTACCCCAAGACTGTTCAAGTGGGTTTGTCCTACAGTGAAAAAACAACGGCGCCAATCGCTTGTTGTTGATATCACTACAGGAGACATACACATGAAAGTTTTGAAGCCTTTGCTCGGCGTGGTTCTTTCTTCGGTCATGGCCTTGGGCGTGCATGCACAACAAGCGGCCATCACCTTGCACGGCGCGTCCCAGTTCGGTGACGACCACGCCTTCACCAAATCGATGGTGCGGTTCGAAGAACTGGTCAAAAAATACTATGGCAAGCCCATCAACTTCGTGCTGCACAAAAACAGCGAGTTGGGCCTTGAAAAAGATTACTTCGCGTACATGAATCAGGGCAAGGCGGTCGACTACGCGATCGTCTCGCCCGCCCACATGTCCACCTTCTCCAAAGCGGCACCCTTCATCGACGCGCCCTTTTTGTTCAGTGACCTGAACCACTGGAACAAGGTGCTCGACCAAGACGTGCTCAAGCCCATCGCCGATGAAGTCGAGCAAAAAGCCGAGGTCAAACTGATTGGCTACGCCGGTGGTGGCGTGCGTAACATTTTTGCCAACAAGTCTGCTGGCAATTTGGCCGAGCTGAAAAACCTGAAAGTGCGCGTGCAGGGTGCCCCCATCTGGAGCCGCACCTTTGGCGCAGTGGGCATGACCCCGACTGTGATCGCCTACAACGAGGTTTACAACGCCATCCAGAATGGTGTGATCCAGGCTGGTGAAAACGAAGCAGCTGGCGTGGAGGCGATGAAGTTCTACGAAGTGGCGCCCAACATCTTGATGACGCGCCACGCCATCACCATCCGCCCCCTGTGCTTCTCCGTCAAGACGCTGAAAAAACTGCCTCCAGACCTGCAAGCAGCGATCGTGAAGGCCGGCAAGGAAGCGGGTGCCTATGGTCGTCAAATCGAATCGTCTGAAGACCAGGCCAAGCTCGATAAATACGCCAAGGAAGGCAAGCTCAAGCAGGTGCCATTCACACAACGCGCTGAGATGCAAAAGCTGGTGGATCCTGTCATGGCCGCCTATGCCAAAGAGGTCGGTGCTGACGCGATTTACGCCAAGATCAATGCCTTGAAGTGATCTGTAGATCGGGGGCGGTGGCCGCAAGGCCGCCGCCTTGCTTGTTGACCTCAGAAGTTGCTCATGAAAAAGCTGTTGTTCCTCATTGATGCTTTGCTGTCCTTTCTTCTGATCTTCACGGTGCTGCTGTTGCTGGTACCTGTGAGTTTGCAGATTTTTTCCAGGTACACCGACTTCATTCCTCGCTACATGTGGACAGAGGAAATGAGCCGTTTCTTTTTCATCTGGCTGATCATGCTGGGTGCCACTTTGGGGGTGCGCGAAAAGATGCACTTTGATGTGGACTTCTTGCCGCAACTGTCCGCCAAGGCCAATCGGCGCCTGTTGTTCGCCTGCCAGTTTTTCATGTTGATCTTTTCAGGGGTGATCTTCTATTGGGGGATTGAATTCACCCAGTTTGGATGGAATCAGACCTCGGAGTTGGCCGATATGCCCATGTGGTGGATCTTCATCGCCTGGCCCATTTCGGGTTTCCTGTGGATGGTTTTCTTGTTGCACCACATGTTCAGCCCGTCTGTCGGCGATGAAAGTGTGAACCAGGAGTCAGTGGTTTGAGCTCAGTCATGTTTTCGCCAGGAATGGCCGCCCTGATCCTTTTCGGGGGTTTCTTCCTTCTTCTGGCCATCCGGGTTCCGGTGGCTTTTGCCCTGGGTCTGGCGTCCTTGCCGGTTTTGTTGCTGGAGCCCAGGCTTTCGCCGATGGTGCTCTTCAACGAGACCTTCAAGACTTACAACTCTTTCATTTTGTTGGCGGTGCCGTTTTTTCTCTTGACCGCCAACTTGATGAATGGCGGCGGCATCACATCCAGAATGATGCGTTTGTCTCGGGCGCTGGTGGGTCATTTCCCGGGCGGGCTGGCCCAAGTCAATGTGTTGTTGTCGGTCTTTTTTGCCGGTATTTCGGGCTCGGCCAGTGCCGATGCTGCGGGCCAGGGCAAGCTGTTCATTGAGGCGCAGGTCAAAGAAGGCTACGACCTGTCCTTTTCGATCGCGGTGACGGCAGTTTCCTCGGTTCTGGCGGTGATCATTCCACCTTCCATCTTGATGGTGGTTTGGGGTGGCGTGATTTCTACATCGATCGGCGCCATGTACTTGGCGGGCATCGTGCCGGGTGTGTTGTTATGTTTGGCGCAAATGGCCACAGTGCATGCCTATTCGATCAAACGCAACTACCCTGTTTACCCCCGTGCGAATATCCTTGAAATAGTCAAATCAGCGGGTGTCGCCATCCCGGCCATGCTGACGCCTGTGATCATCGTGGGTGGCATTTTGCTGGGCTGGTTCACGGCGACTGAATCTGCGGCAGCCGCTGTTTTGTATGCGGCACTTTTGTCTCTTTTCTTTTACCGCGAGATGGGTTTCAAGCAATTCATCGCAGCAGTTCTGGATACGGGCAAGTTGTCTGCTGTGGCTTTGTTTTGTGTCGGAACCGCTTCGGTTTTTGGCTGGCTCTTGGCTTACTACCAAATTCCCAAGGCCTTGCTCTCCAACGTTCAGACCTGGGGCATGGACGTGATCGGTGTGGGCATCTTCATTGCGGTGGCCTTCCTGATTGTGGGCTGCTTCCTGGATGCGATCCCTGCCATCATCATCGTGGGGACCACCCTGCAACCCTTGGCGCAGTCGGTGGGCATGCACCCGGTGCACTTCGCCATCATCGGTATTTTGTCTTTGGCTTTTGGACTGGTCACGCCGCCATATGGCATGTGCCTGATGATTTGTTGTGCGGTGGCCAAGGTGCCGTTGAGGTTCGCGCTCAAGGACACCATGATCATGGTGGTGCCCATGCTGCTGGTGCTTTTTGCGGTCATCGTTTTCCCCGAAATCGCCTTGTTCCTGCCTCGCATTTTTTCCCCTGAAATGATCAACTGAGGAAAGCGCATCCCATGCCCGTGTCCACACCTTTGAGTGATGTTCTGGGTGCCCGCATCGAGGGCCTGGACCTTTCGCAGCCCCTGGATGCCAGCCAAAGCCGGTGGCTGGCCGATGCCTTGCACCGGCACGGTTTTGTGGTGCTGAAAAACCAGTCGCTCACAGCCGCGCAAATGGTGGCTTTTGCGCGGCAATGGGGGCGGCCTTCGCCGCACGTCATCGACACGTTCCATCACCCGGAAGATGCCAACATCCTGATGCTGTCCAATGTGTTCAAGGATGGCCAACCCACCGGGCTGGTGGACGCTGGCACGTACTTCCACACCGACTATTCCTATCTGGACGATGTGGCGCGTTGCACCATCCTGCATGCCCAGGACGTTCCGCCCGCGCCCAACGGCACCACCTTTGCCAACCAGGCCAAGGCCTATGCCGACTTGCCGTCCGCCATGAAAGAAAGCATCAAGGACCTCGTGGTCAAGCACCACTATGGCAACCGCGACGATCTGGACCAGCAATCGAGAACCGTGGCTTCGGTGCTCAATGCCGAGCAAGCCAAGCGGGTCAACTGGGTGCGGCACCCCTTGGTTAAAAAGCACCCCTTCACGGGCCAGCCTGCGCTGTATGCGGTCAGTGGCAGCTCGTTTGGCATCGAGGGCATGCCCGATGACGAGGCCCTGGACCTGTTGCGCGAATTGGCGGCGCACGCCACGCAAGACAAATACTGTTACACCAACCACTACGAAAACGGTGACGTGATCGTCTGGGACAACGCCTTGCTGCTGCACAGCGCACCCCTGATCGATCTGACCCGGCCACGCACCTTGTGGCGCGTGACCGTGCTCTACCCCTCAGTGCATTGACCCTCAGGGCATGTACTGCCCACCGTTGATGTCGATGATCTGCCCGGTCACATAACCCGACATCTGCTCCGAAGCCAGGTACAGGAATGCGCCTGCACATTCGTCCGCAGTGCCCAGGCGGTTCATCGGGATCGTGGCCTTGAAGCCTTCCAGCATTTGGGGCGTCGAGAAGCGCTCGTGGAAGGGCGTGGTGATCACGCCGGGAGCGATGGCGTTGACACGGATCTTGTCCTTGACCAGTTCCTTGGCCAGACCTTTGGTCATGGTGGACACAAAGCCTTTGGAGCCCGCATAAAGCGACGCGCCAGCTGCACCGCCGTGTCTGGCCGCGACCGAAGTCACGTTGATGATGACGCCGCCCTGGCCTTGCCTGCGCATGGCGGTCACTGCAGCGGCACTGCACATCATGGCCGAGCGCACATTCAGGTGCACCACGTTGTCAAACAGCTCGTCGGTGATTTCTTCAATCGGCACACGCTGGACCAGGGCCCCGGCGTTGTTGATCAGGATGTCGATGCGGCCAAATGCCTTGACGGTTTCTTCGACCAGGCGATGGCATTGGGCGGTTTCGAGCACGTTGCCTTGCAGCAAAATGGCCTGTGCGCCCGTGGCCTGGACGGCTTTGAGCACCTCTTCACCCGGACCTTTGCTGCTGTTGTAATGCACGGCCACCCGTGCCCCCTGTTTGCCAAAGGCCACCGCCGCTGCGGCCCCGATGCCGGTGCTGGAGCCGGTGATCAACACCACTTTGTCTTTCAGATCGTTCAACATGCAAGTCTCCTGGTCATTGAATGGGTACACAGCAAGAGTGCTGGGTCGAATTCATTATGGGCAGGTGGTTCCTGTCGACCAATCAAATGCGCGACAAGCTCAGGCCGTTGCCCAAAACACCGCAAAGCGCTGGGCCGGGTCGGTCCAGACATGCGTCTGGGCAAAGCCTGCCGAGCGCAGCAAGGCCTCGAAGTTCGGCACCGTCCATTTGCAGGCGTTTTCGGTGTGGATGGTCTCGCCTTCTGCAAACAGGCGCTCGCCGCCCGGCCACTGCACGCGCACCGCGTGGCGGGCCTGCAGGTGCATTTCCACGCGCGACTGCTCGGCGTTGAAACGTGACAGGTGCCGCCAGTCGCGCACCGCAAAGTTGCTGCCCACCAGGCGGTTGATGTGCAGCAGCAGGTTCAGGTCAAAGGCGGCAGTCACGCCCAAGGCGTCGTCATAGGCCGCTTCCAGCTCGGCCGCGTCCTTGAGCAAATCCACCCCGATCAGCAGGCCGCTGCCCGTGGCCGTGCCGCAACCCCGGTGCAGGCTTTGCAAAAAGCCCAAGGCCTGGTCGGGCGTGAAGTTGCCGATGCTCGAGCCCGGGTAAAACAAGACGCGTGGCTGCGCCGGGTCCAGGCCCAGCGCGTCTGGCAAATCCAAACCACCCGAAAAGTCGGTGCCCAGACCGGTCATGGGCAGGTCCGGGCGCTGGCGCTGCAGGCTGTCCAGGGCCTGGCGCACAAAGTCCACCGAAATGTCCACCGCCACATAACGCCCGGCCCGCAAGGGGCCCAGCAGTCGCCCGGCTTTTTCGCAGTTGCCCGCGCCCAGGTCGATCCAGCAAGCGCCTGTGGGCAGATGCCCGGCCATGTCGGCGCTGTGCAGGCGCATGAGTTGCGCCTCGGTACGCGTCAGGTCGTATTCGGGCAGCTCGGTGATGGCTTCGAACAGGCGCGAGCCCAGTGCGTCGTACAGGTACTTGGGCGAGGTGAAGGCCTGCGGGGCGTTCAGACCCAGCAGGAGTTCCTGTGCCACCGCGGCAGCATTGTGTTGGTAAAGCTGAATGAATTGGGGCGTGGTCATGCGGCATATTAAGTCACCGCAGCGGCTACTGGCCTGTCCAGGTTTGGCCCCTGTCCGGTCGGGTGCAAGGATTTCAGGGTGTAATCTCCTTTGTTTGTTTTTTTACAAAACCACCATGACCTGCACCTTCTTTTCCAAATTTCTGACTTCGGCCTGCGCCGGCTTGCTGGCTTGGTCGGCCTTCAGCGCTGCCCAGGCGCAGACCACGCTGCGCGTGACCACCATCCCTGAAGAGGCCGCCACCGAGCAGGTGCGCAAATTCACCCCCTTGGCCAACTACCTGGAAAAGCAGCTGGGCATGAAGGTGCAGTTCACACCCGTGACCGATTACCCTGCGGCGGTGGAATCGCTGGTCAACAAGAAGGTCGATGTGGTCTGGTTTGGCGGCTTCACTTTTGTGCAGGCCAGCATCCGTTCCGGTGGCAAGGTGGTGCCCTTGGCGCAGCGTGAAGAAGACACGCGTTTCCAGTCGGTGTTCATTGCCAAGACCGATTCGGGCATCAAGACGCTGGCCGACATGAAGGGCAAACAAGTCTCTTTTGGTTCGCAAAGCAGCACCTCGGGTCACCTGATGCCGCGCAGCTTTTTGCTGCAAGCCAAGATCGAACCTGAAAAGGACTTCAAGCGCATTGCTTACAGCGGTGCGCACGACGCCACCATCGCTTCGGTGGTCAGCGGCAAGGTCGATGCCGCTGCGCTCGACATCACCGTCTGGAAAAAGTTTGTGGCCGACAACAAGGTCGACACCCAGGCGGTGAACGTGTTCTACACCACGCCGCCTTACTTCAACTACAACTGGTCGGTGCACGCCGATATGCCTGCCGACCTGCGCGAAAAAATCAAGACTGCCTTGTTGGCCCTGAACCCCGCCAACCCCGAGCATGCCGAGATCCTGAAGCTCAACCGCGCCACCCGCTATGTGCCCACCACGCCCGACAACTACAAAGGCCTGGAGTCGGCTGCACGCAGCGCGGGCTTGCTGTAAAGCCTGGACGCCGTCACAGTGAACATTGACCTCCAGGCCCTTGAAGCGCGGCACCCGGCGGCGAAGCCGGGTGCGCCAGCGGCCTTGCGTGCATTGAATTTGCAGCTGGCTGCGGGTGAGCAGGTGGCCATCATTGGCCCCTCGGGCGCGGGCAAGACGACGCTGTTGCAGGTGCTGGCCTGTGCCCAGCCGCCCACGCAAGGCACGCTGCAATTGGCGGGGGTGAACCCCTGGGCCCAGTCTGCAGGCGCTTTGCGCGCATTGCGTGGTCGGTTGTTTCTGGCCCCGCAGGTGCCGCCTCTGCCGCCGCGCCAACGTGTGGTGACTTCGGTGCTGGCCGGGCGTTTGCCCGCCATGGGTTTGTGGGCCAGTTTGCGTTCGCTGTTTTACCCGGCCGACATCCCGGCCGCTTACGAGGCGCTGGCGCACTTTGACCTGGGCGACAAATTGTTTGAGCGCGTGGACCGCCTGTCGGGCGGTGAGCGCCAGCGCGTGGGCCTGGCCCGCGCCCTGCTGGCTCCGGCCAGCCTGTGGCTGATCGACGAACCGCTGTCGGCGCTGGACCCGGTGCGCGCCCGCATGGCCATGACCGCACTGGTGGGCTTGGCCCGTGAACGCCAGGTCACGCTGGTGGCCACGCTGCACCAGGTGGACATGGCACTGGCGCACTTTCCGCGCATCATCGGCTTGCGCGATGGCCAGCAGGTGTTTGACCTGCCCCCGGATCAGGTCAGCCCCGAGCGCCTGGCGCATTTGTACGACCAGCACGAGCACGAGTTGCGCGGTGAGGCGTTGCCTGCGGCGCTGCAAGAGCTTGCACCGGCAGCGCCCGCCCCTGTGGTGATGCACTGCCGCTGAGGCGTTCGGGCTCCAGACGTTTCGCTGACCCCCATGACCGCTTCCGTGTCCCATTTGCCTGTGGCCCAGCCTCCCGGTTCACCACCCGCGCGGCCGTTTGCACCAGCACCCACGCGCGACCCGGCGTTTGCCGCACGCGTGTTCTGGCTGAGCCTGGCGCTGGTGCTGTTGTGGCCGCTGGGTGTGGCCACCGAGTTCCGACCCTGGGTGCTGTGGGAGCCCGAGAACCGCAAGGTCACCGCCGACTTTGTGCGCAGCTTCTGGCCGCTGGTGCACCACCCCGAATTTCTGCAGATGGTGCTGCGCGAGACCTGGCGCACCGTGGCCATGGCCACCGCGGGCGTCACGCTGGCGCTGGTGCTGGCTGTGCCGATGAGTTTGCTGGCCACGCGGGTTCTGTCGCTGTCGGCCTTGTCCGGTCGCATGGACCGCTGGCCGGCCGTGCTGCGCTGGTGCGTGCGTGCTGCCCTGATCGTGCTGCGCAGCATTCCTGAACTGATCTGGGCGCTGGTGTTTGTGCGCGTGGTGGGCCTGGGGCCCACGGCGGGCGTGCTGGCCATTGCGCTGACCTACGGCGGCATGCTGGGCAAGGTGTATGCCGAAATTCTGGAAAGCGGCGAGAGTCACGCCACCCAGACCCTGATGCGCAACGGCAGCGGTCGCCTGCAGGCCTTTGTGTACGCGCTGCTGCCCAGCCACGCAGCCGAACTCGCGTCGTACACCGTGTACCGCTGGGAATGCGCCATCCGCTCCTCGGTGGTGCTGGGCTTTGTGGGTGCGGGGGGCCTGGGTCAGCAACTGGACAACTCGATGAAGATGTTCAACGGCGGCGAGGTGGCCACCTTGCTGCTGGTCTTCATTGCGCTGGTGGCGCTGGCCGACCGCGTGAGCGCCTGGCTGAGAAAGGCGCTGGCATGAAGTCCTTTTCGCGTGAAGCGGCCAACCCGCCTTACAAACTGCCGCCGCCAATTTTTGATGCCCGCTGCAAGGCGTGTTGGTTCACCGTGGCTTTGGGGGCCTTGGTGGTGGCCAGCTTTGTGTCGCTCGACTTGGATTGGGCGGCTTTTGCATCGATGGAAGCGGCGCGCAGCATGGGCCGCTTTGTGGCGGAGTTTTTCCCGCCTGATTTGTCGCCCGTGTTTGTGAACAAGGTGGCCTGGGCCGCCTGGGAAACTTTAGCCATGTCGGCGCTGGGCACCGCCATGGCGGCGGTTTTGGGCCTGGCGCTGGCGGTGCCGGCCAGCCGCTTGAGCACCCAAGACCCGGCTTGGCTGCGCAGCCCCACACGCTGGTTGCTCAATGCGTTGCGCGCCATTCCCGAACTGGTGTGGGCGGCTTTGCTCTTGATCTCGGCAGGTCTCGGGCCCATGGCGGGGACATTGGCGCTGGCCTTGCACACCAGTGGCGTGCTGGGTCGCCTGTTTGCCGAGGCCATGGAAAACGTGCCCACCGGGCCGGGCGACGCCTTGCGCACCCAGGGCGTGGGTCCGCTGCGCGTGTTCTTGTATGCCACCTTGCCGCAGGTGCTGCCGCAGCTCATGAGCTACACCCTGTACCGTTGGGAAAACAACATCCGCGCTGCCGCCGTGCTGGGCGTGGTGGGTGCGGGCGGCTTGGGGCAGTTGCTGTCTT
>JACCDS011196137.1_pt1 | contig 10695 bp, 12 predicted proteins | sample 7446441 | NCBI WGS metagenome assembly JACCDS01 (sample SAMN15323445, study PRJNA562643) | freshwater metagenome | isolation source: river surface water | place: USA:Blue River Watershed | collected 2017-08-17 | reverse complement strand
CGTGCCTTGGTGTAACTTTAAGAAGCGCTGGTTATACAGATATAAAATTTCAGTATTTCCAGTTCTGAGCCTTTCGCTGGACAATCGGCGCCAGCCCTGAGCCGGGACGCCGTCTGTCCTTCCAGGCTCCACTGTAGCAATTTCTCTATCCCTGCCTGGCCCCGGGGCCGTTCCCGGGACACATCTTTCTGACCCATGAGTGCTTTTCTCGAAGAACGCGTGTTGAGCGTTCACCACTGGACCGAGCGTCTGTTCAGCTTCACCACCACGCGCGACCAGGCGCTGCGCTTTTCCAATGGCCACTTCACCATGATCGGCCTGCGGGGTGACAACGGCAAACCGCTGCTGCGCGCCTACTCGATCGCCAGCGCCAACTACGAGGAGCACCTGGAGTTCCTGAGCATCAAGGTGCCCGACGGTCCGCTGACTTCGAAGCTGCAGCACATCCAGGTGGGCGACACCATCATCGTGGGCCGCAAGCCCACCGGCACCCTGCTGTGCGACTACCTGCTGCCGGGCAAGCGCCTGTACCTGCTGGGCACCGGCACCGGCCTGGCGCCGTTCATGAGCATCATCCGCGACCCCGACACCTACGAACGCTTCGAGCAGGTCATCCTGGTGCACGGCGTGCGCCAGGTCAATGAACTGGCCTACCACGACTACATCACCCAGGAACTGCCCCAGCACGAGTTCCTGGGCGAGATGGTCAGTGCCCAGCTCAAGTACTACCCCACCGTCACCCGCGAACCCTACAAAAACCAGGGCCGCATGACGGAGCTGATGGAGAGCGGCAAGCTGTTTGCCGATCTGGGCGTGCCCGCGCTCAACCCGGCCGAAGACCGCGTGATGATCTGCGGCAGCCCCGCCATGCTGCGCGACCTCAAGCGCATGTGCGAAGAGCGCGGCCTGGCCGAAGGCAACACCAGCACACCGGGTGCCTTCGTGATCGAACGGGCCTTTGCCGATGCCTGAGGGGGCAGGGCCACCACAACACCGGCTTCGGCCGGTTTTTTTTCGTCCGCGCCATCTCGAAGTGGCGCCGCTGTTTTTTCGATAGATGTTTTGCTCATGAGCAAACTCAAAAACAGTCGTTTGAGTTTTGAAGGACGGCTTCCAGAATCCACCTCCTCGTCAAGCAGACGACGTCTTTCAGGAGAGATTCATGACCACACCCCAGCGCATTTCCCAACTGATTGCCACCACGGCCCTGGCCCTGGGCCTCACGGCCTTGACAGCCCTGGCCGCACAGGCCCAGGTCAACCTGCTCAATGTGTCTTACGACCCGACGCGCGAGCTCTATGTCGAGTTCAACCAGGCCTTTGCCAAGCACTGGAAAGCCAAGACCGGTCAGGACGTCAACATCAAGCAGTCGCATGGGGGCTCGGGCAAGCAGGCCCGCGCCATCATCGACGGCCTGGACGCGGATGTGGCCACGCTGGCGCTGGCTGGCGACACCGATGCCTTGCACAGCAACGGCCACCTGATTCCCAAGGACTGGCAAAAGCGCCTGCCGCACAACAGCACGCCCTACACCTCGACCATCGTGCTGGTGGTGCGCCAGGGCAACCCCAAAAACATCAAGGACTGGGATGACCTGGTGCGACCCGATGTGAAGGTCATCACGCCCAACCCCAAGACTTCGGGCGGGGCCCGCTGGAACTACCTGGCCGCGTGGGAATTTGCCAAGCGCAAATACGGGGGTGAGGACAAGGCGCAGGAGTTTGTGAGAAAGCTCTACCAAAACGTGCCCGTGCTGGACACCGGTGCCCGCGGCTCCTCGGTGACCTTTGCCCAGCGCAACCAGGGCGATGTCTTCCTGAGCTGGGAAAACGAAGCCTACTTACTGGAAAAGGAGTTCGGCAACAAGGTGGACTTTGTCTACCCCTCGATCTCCATCCTGGCCGAACCCGCTGTGGCGCTGATCGACAAGAACGTGGACAAAAAGGGCACCCGTGCCGTCGCGCAGGCCTATCTGGAATACCTCTACACCGAAGAGGCCCAGGATCTGATTGGCAAGCATTTCTACCGTCCCCGCTCGGCCAAGGCGCAGGTGAAATACGCCAAGCAGCTGCCCAAACTCAATCTGTTCACCATCGAAGAAGCCTTCGGTGGCTGGGAAAAAGCGACCCAGGTGCACTTTGTCGATGGCGGCAAATTCGACCAGATCTACACCAAAAAGTGAGCCTGCGGGGGCAGCCCTAGGGCGTCATTGCAGCATGTCAGGGGCCAGCGCCGTCACCGCCTGGAAATGGCTGAGGTACACCTGGCCGCTGAGCCGATCGAGGAAATCGGTGCCCTGCAGGCGGTCCATGACGGGCCCCTTGACTTCACTGAGGTGCAGGCGCACACCCGAGTCAGCCAGACGGAGGTTGATGGCCTCGAGGCTTTCGAGCGCGCTGGCGTCGATGTCGTTGATGGCTGAGCATTGAAGCACCAGCTCCTGCAACTGCGGTCGCTCGGCCACCAGTGCATTGACCCGATCTTCCAGCACGCGTGCATTGGCAAAGTACAGGCTTTCGTCCACACGCAGACTGACCAGATGCGTGCTGACACGGACCTGGTGACGCAGCACGTTGCGGAAATGCTCGGTCCCCGGCACCAGCCCGACCTCGGCGATGTGCGGTCGACTGGTTTTGAAAAGGTACAGCAGCAGCGACAGGGCCACGCCGGCGACCAGTCCCGCCTCCACGCCGGCGGCCAAGGTCACGATCAGGGTCGCCACCACCGCCGAGAAGTCCGAACGCGAGTAGGCCCAGGTGCTGCGCAGGATGCGCAGGTCGACCAAGGAGAGCACCGCCACCACAATGGTGGCCGAGAGCGTGGCTTGCGGCACGTAATACAGCGCAGGGGTCAACACCATCGCCGCTACCCCAATGCCCACCGCCGTGAATGCGCCCGCCGCCGGGGTCTGCGCGCCGGCATCGAAGTTCACCACCGAGCGCGCAAACCCGCCCGTCACCGGAAATCCCCCCGTCAAGGCGGCCCCCACGTTGCTCGCGCCCAGCGCGATCAGTTCGCGGTCGGGCTCGATGCGCTGGCGGCGCTTGGCCGCCAGCGTCTGCCCCACAGAAACCGACTCGACGAAGCCGACCACACTGATCAACAGGGCCGGTATCGCCAGCTCTTTCCAAAGCGCCATGTCCCACTGGGGCCAGGTCAGCGGCGGCAGGCCAGCGGGCACCGTGCCCACGATCCTGACCCCGGCCAGATGCCATTGCCCGTACCAGGTGATCGTCGCGGTCAATGCGATGGCGAGCACCGGTCCCGCCTTGGCCAGCACATCGGCCAGTCGGGGCGGCAAGCCCCAGGACAACAGGCAGGGCTTGAGCCCACGCCTGGCCCAAAAGAGGAAGGCCAGCATGGGCAGTCCCAGGGCGGCGGTGGGGACATGCATCTGGTCCAGCTGCTCGACCAAATGCCAGACACGCGCGAAGAAATGGGCGCCTTCGACCTTGAGGCCCAACACCACGGGCAGCTGTCCGGCAGCGATCAAAAGGGCTGAAGCCGTGATGAAGCCCGAAATCACGGGATGGCTCAGGAAGCTGGCCAAAAAACCCAGCCGCAGCCAGCCCATGACCAAAAGCATGCCACCCGAGAGGAAGGCCAAGGTGATGGCCACGGCCAGGTATTGGGGCGAACCGATGGATGCATGCTCACCGATGGCGGTCGCCGCCATCAGCGAAACCACCGCCACCGGGCCCACCGCCAGCACACGGCTGGTGCCAAAAACCGCATACAGCAGCAAGGGCGCCATGCTCGCATACAGACCCACCTCGGGCGGTAAACCCGCCAGAGAGGCATAAGCCAGGCTCTGGGGGATGAGCATGATGGTCACGATCGCCGCTGCGACGAGATCACTGACCAGTGTGCCGCGGTCGTATTGCCGGGCCCACGCCAGCGCGGGCACAAAGGCGTGGACGCTGACGTGTTGATTCTTCATGGTGCATCCAGCGGCTGGGCTTGCATCGATCACCGGCGTCCCAGGCGATCGATCCATTCAAACACCAGCATGCCGGCGACCATCGCCAGGACAAACAGGGCGCCTTTGGGCTCGCCTGCGGCCATGCTCACGATGCCCGGGCCCGGGCAAAACCCGGCCAGTCCCCAGCCGGCGCCAAACAGCCATGCGCCCAGGATCAGGCGCTTGTCGATGTCGCGGGACGTGGGCAGGTGCAAGGCCCCACCCAAGAAGGTGTGGGTTCGTTTTTTAGCCACGACAAAGGCGAAAAAACCGACGGCGATGGCGCCCCCCATGACCATGGCCAGGGACGGGTCCCACGAGCCGGCCAGATCCAGAAACCCGATGACCTTGCCGGGATCGGTCATGCCGGAAATCAGCAAGCCCCAGCCAAACAGCAGGCCCACGATGAATTCGCTCAAACGGTGTGCAGTGCTACGGTTCATGATCGTGCTTTCAGAAGAGGTGACGCATCGCATAGACCATGGCGAAACCGGCCGCCATGAAGCTGCCGGTGGCCACCAGCGAACGCGGGGACAGTCGGGACAAGCCGCACACCCCGTGACCGCTGGTGCAGCCCGAACCCAGGCGCGTGCCATAGCCCACCAGCAAGCCTGCGATGAGCACGACCGCATACCCCGCGTCGATGCGCGGGGCAGAGACCAGACCGGCGGGGGCGATCCAGGCCAAGGTTGCCGGCGCTGCGAGCATGCCCAGCATGAAGGCCACGCGCCAACCGGTGTCTGAGCGCTGGGGCCGGAGCAAACCGCCCAGGATGCCGCTGATGCCCAGGATGCGGCCGTTCACCAGGATGAAGAGGGCCGAGGCCAGCCCCAGCAGAATGCCGCCGGCCAGCGAGGCCCACGGTGTGAAATGGTTCCAATCGATCGTCATGTGGGTCTCCTTTTTGGGGGCAGGGGTTCAGGGGGTGGATTTGCAGGGGTCGCTGCAAAACTGTTCGTACAAGGTCTGGATCAGGGCCAGGGCCTGCGGGCTGTTGATGCTGTAGTAGATGTTTTTGCCTTCACGCCGTGTGCTCACCAGCTGCTCCTCGCGCAGCACGGTCAGCTGCTGCGACAGGGTGGGCTGCACGATGCCCAGCAAGGCCTCCAGCTCGCCGACCCGCTTTTCGCCCTGTGACAGCTGACACAGGATCATCAGCCGGTCTGGATTGGACAAGACCTTCATCAAATTGCAGGCGCGGCCCGCCGCCAGCCGCATGTCGCTCAGCTCGAATGTCACATCGCTCATTGGGCACGCCTTCCTACGATTAATTGCTTGATAGTTTATTGACTAACAATATATTTGTCAATAGACTATATGAAACCCCAATCAAGGAGCGTCCATGACCACTGCAGCCATTTCATCCCAGAAGCCCCAAGTGCAAGGCTTTTTTGATCCCGCCACCTGGACCGTGACCTATGTGGTGCACAGCGGGCCGGGCTCGGCCTGCGCCATCATTGACTCGGTGCTGGACTACGACCCCAAATCCGGCCGAACCCGCCACACCTCGGCCGATCGGGTGGTGCAGTTCGTCCAGACGCAGCGCTTGAGCGTCGAATGGATCCTGGAAACCCATGCCCACGCCGACCACCTGAGCGCCGCGCCGTACTTGAAAAAACAGCTGGGCGGGAAGATCGCGATCGGGGACCAGATCACGCGGGTGCAAAAAGTCTTCAAGAACATCTTCAACCTCGAGCCCGGTTTCCAGCCCGATGGCTCACAGTTCGATGTCTTGCTCCAGGACGAAGAGGTGTTCCAGATTGGCGAACTGAGCGCCAAGGTCTTGGCGGTGCCTGGCCACACCCCCGCATGCGTGGCCTACCAGGTGGGCGATGCCGTCTTCGTGGGCGACACCTTGTTCATGCCCGATGTCGGCACCGCCCGTTGCGATTTCCCCGGCGGCGATGCCCGGGCCTTGTACGCCTCGGTCCGCAAGATCCTGGCCCTGCCGCCGCAGACGCGTTTGTTCATGTGCCACGACTATCCGCCCACGGACAGGCCGGTGGCGTTCGAGACGACCGTGGCAGCGCAGCGTGCCGGCAACATCCATGTGCACGATGGCGTCAGCGAGGCCGAGTTCGTTGCGCTGCGCAGCCAACGCGATGCCACGCTGGAGATGCCGGTGCTGATCCTGCCGGCGGTTCAGATCAACATCCGCGCCGGCGAGATGCCGCCCAAGGAGGCCAACGGCACGGCCTACGTGAAGATCCCGATCAACGCGTTGTGACAGGGCACGCGGGCCTGTGGCGGGCCCGCGTTGGGCCTGCGCCGCAAAACGGCCAGCGCCCCCGTCAGCGCGGCCCCCACGGGGTGAATTTCATGAACAACACCGAGCCCACGCCATAGACGGCCATGCCCAGACCCACCAGGGCAAAGATCATCCAGGTGGGGGCGCCCACATGCGCCAGCCAGGCCCCGCCGGCGGCCACCACCAGCAGCCGCAGCGTTCCGGCCAGCACCGGGCCGATCGCCTTGCCTGCCCCGAGCGAAGAAAAATACAGCGACAGGCCCAGCCCGAACAGGCCATAAAAAGGACCTGCCCACAAAAAATACTCGGCAGCCGAGGCCATCACCGCCGCGTCCCGGGTGTAGAGCAGGGTCCACAGCTGCGGGGCCAGCGCCACCAGCAAGCCCAGCGCGCCGAGCAGGCCGGTGGCCAGCGCCGCCGCGGTCCATGCCGCCTGGCGGGCCCGCGCGGTGTTGCCCGCGCCGATGGCCATGCCGACCAGGGGCACAGAGGCCACCCCGATCGCAAAGGCGATCGGCACCAGCAAAAACTCCAGCCGCGTGCCAATGCCGTAGCCGGCCAGGGCCTGTGTGCCAAAGGAGGCCACCAGACCCGTCAGGATCAGGATGGTCAAGACGGTCTGCAAGGGTGAGATGCAGGCCACCGCGCCGACCCTCAGGATGTCCAGCAGGTGCTTGCGCACCAGCGGTGTGGCGCCGACGTTCAGCTGCACTCGGCCATGCCCGCGTGCCAGGTGGGCCCACAAAAAGAGAGCGCCCCCCGCATTGGCCAGCACGCCGCCGGCGGCCACCCCGCGCATGCCCCAAGCCGGCCCGCCCAACCAACCCAGGCCCAGCGCGCCACCCAACAGCACCTGCGCCAGCGCCACCAGCAGCAGCGTGAGGGAGGGCACCCGCATGTTGCCGCTGCCCCGGATCACCGAGGACAGGGTGTTGAGCACCCACACAAAGACCGAGCCGGCGAAGGCCACTTCGCCATAGGCCAGCGCTTGCGCCAAGGCTTCGCCACGGCCACCCAGGCCCTGCATGAGCGCGGCGCCGAAGAATTCCATCAGCAGCATGAAGGCGGTCCCGGCCGCGAGGCCGATCCACAAGGCATGCACCGCCAGGGCATTCGCCCCCGCGGCATTGCCCGCGCCGAGCGCCCGGCTCACGGCCGAAGACACCCCGCCCCCCATGGCCCCGGCCGAGAGCATGGTCTGCAACATGACGAAGGGGAAAACCAGCGCCATGCCCGCCAGGGCGCCGGCCCCCAGCTGTCCCACATACGCGGTCTCCGCCATGGCGGCCAGCGCGATGGCCAGCATCGCGACCATGTTCGGCCAGGAAAAGCGCAGCAGCAAGGGCAGGATGGGGCCGTGCAGCAGCTCGTCCGTGCGGGCTGGGCTGGCGGTGGCCGCACCGGCCTGCGGGGCAGGGGAATCGCTGCGCAGGGGCGCGGGCTTTCCCGGCGCGGGTGCTGGGGCCGTCATGCGGCGGGCTGATCGAAGACCAGGCAGGTGGTGGTGGCGTGGCCATACACCTTGCCGGCCGCATCCACCAGCTGGCCCTCTGCGGTGGCCACCTGGCGCCCGGCGTGGATCACCCGGCCTTCTGCCCGGACCAGTTCCACCGCATCGGTCAAGGGCCGCAGCATGTTCACTTTCACTTCCAGCGTGGTGTAGCCCTTGCCGGCGGGCAGGGTGGTGTGGACCGCGCAGCCCATGGCCGAGTCCAGCAGGGTGCAGAACCATCCGCCATGCACCGTGCCCAGCGGGTTGTAGTGGCGCAGCAGGGGCTTGCCCTGAAAAATCGCCACGCCGGGGGCCATGTGGACCGGGATGAAGTCCATCGTGTCGCCAATCGGTGGTGCGGGCAGTTCCCCCTTGAAGATGGCGTCAAACACCTCCATGCCCGACATGCGCAGCACTTGCTGGCGGGGCAGTGGGGCGGACGCAGCCAGGCTGGCGCGCACGGCCGCTTCTCGGGCTTTCCAATCGGCGAGGGTGGTTTCAGACATCGGGGACCTTTTTCTATTGCATATGCAAATGTTGCAGTTACAATATAGCACATGGCTTCCAAACACCTGCCGCAAGGCTGCACCAACCTCAAGCTGCGCCAGCTCGGGCGCATGGTGACGCGCCATTACGACCACCACCTCGCTGCGGTCGGTTTGAAAAACACCCAGTACGCCCTCTTGTCGCACGTGGTCAAGCTGGGCCCCATCCGGCCCGGTGATCTGGCCCGCCGCATGCAGATGGATGCCTCGACCCTCACGCGCAACCTGCAGCCCATGGTGGCGCAGGGCTGGATCTGGATCGGCGAGGGCGAGGACGCGCGCAGCCGTCTGGTGCACGCCACGGCGCAGGGCCAGCAAAAACGCACAGAAGGCCAGCGCGCCTGGAAAGAGGCCCAGCTCGCCCTCAATGGTCTGCTGGGCACCGGGCAGGTCATGGCCTTGCATGATCTGCTGGACGCCAGCATCCAGGCCCTCGACCAGGCGACGGCCCACGACGCCTCTGTATAGTCACGACGGGCCTGGCCGCTGGCCGGACCCGAGGTTTTCTCCCCCCACCCACAGGATCGATCCATGTCCCTCCACGCTCTGAGCGATGCCACGCTCGACCAGTTGTTCCGTCAGGCCCGCACCGTCCATGCTTTCAAGCCCGATGCCGTCTCGGATGAGACCATCCACCAGCTGTATGACCTGCTCAAGTGGGGCCCCACCGCATTCAACGGCCAGCCGGCCCGTTATGTCTTCGTCAAGAGCGCCGAGGCCAAGGCCAAGCTGATGCCGGCGCTCTCGCCTGGCAACGTGCCGCAGGTGCAAAGCGCCGCCGTCACCGTCATCGTGGCCTACGACACCCGTTTCCCCGAGCACCTGCCCACGCAGTTCCCGGGCTACGACGCCAAGGCGGTTTTCGACGCCAACCCCGCCATCGTGGAGCCTGCGGCGTTTCGCAACAGCAGCCTGCAAGGCGCTTACCTGATCCTGGCTGCGCGCGCGCTGGGCCTGGACAGCGGTGCCATGTCGGGTTTCAACCCGCAGGCCGTCAACGAGGCCTTCTTCCCGGACGGGCGCTTCAAGGTCAACTTCCTGCTCAACATCGGCGTGGCCGATCCGGCCGGCGTCTATCCGCGCGCGCCTCGGCTGGCGTTTGACGAGGTGGCACAGATCCTCTGATCGCGACGGGTCACCGCTCCGACGCCCCTGAAACCCGCTTCGGCGGGTTTCTTTATTTGGTTTGGTTATTAGCAAACAAGAATAAAGTCGTTTGCGTTTTGAAGACGGGCTTTCACAATCGCGGCCATGTCTTCGACCCCCACCCTCGTGATCGTGCCCGGCTGGCGCAATTCCGGGCCTGGCCACTGGCAAAGCCTGTGGGCCGAGCGCCTGGACGGCGCCGTGCGCGTGGCGATGGCCGAAGACGACTGGCAGCGCCCCAAGCGCAAGGTCTGGGTGCAGGCGATCGCCCGCACCATCCTGGCCCAGCCCGGGCCGGTGGTGGTGGCCGCGCACAGCCTGGGCTGCATCGCCACCACGCATCTGCCCACCGAGGCGTCTCGTCGCCTGCGCGGCGCCTTGCTAGTGGCCCCGGCCGACCCCGAGCGGCGCGGTGTGCTGGCCGACTTCGCGCCCGTGCCCTACCAACCGCTGCCTTACCGCAGCGTGGTGGTGGCCAGCAGCAACGACCCGTATTGCCCCATCCGCACCGCCGGCGCGTATGCCCGGTCCTGGGGCAGCGAAGTCGTGCGCCTGCAGAACGCGGGCCACATCAATGTCGAGTCGGGCCACGGCGAATGGCCGCTGGGCCTGGCCCTTTTGCAATCCCTCATGGCCGAGCACGCCTGGCGTGCCCAGCCCCAAAACGAACTGGAGTCCGCATGAAAACCTCTACACGCCTGGCCCTGGTGGCTGCTTTGTCCCTCGCGGGTCTGGCCGCCCAGGCCCAAACCCTGCTGAACGCCTCTTACGACGTGGCGCGCGAGTTCTACAAGGACTACAACGCCGCCTTCGTGGCCCACTACAAGAAGACCACCGGCAAGGACGTCAAGATCGACCAGGCCCATGGCGGCTCGAGCGCGCAGGCCAGAGCGGTCAACGACGGTCTGGACGCCGATGTGGTGACCATGAACACCACCACCGACGTGGATTTTCTGGCCGGCACCGGTGTGGTGGCCAAGGACTGGAACAAGCGCTTCCCGCACAACGCCGCGCCCACCACCTCCACCATGCTGTTCCTCACCCGCAACGGCAACCCCAAGAACATCAAGGACTGGGACGACCTGACCAAGCCCGGCATCCAGGTGATCGTGGTCAACCCCAAGACCGGTGGCAACGGCCGCATGGCCTATCTGGCCGCCTGGGGTTACGCCAAGAAGAAGGGCGCCAGCGATGCGCAGGCCGCCGAGTTCGTCGGCAAGCTCTACAAAAACGTGCCGGTGCTGGCCAAGGGCGGGCGCGATGCGACCACCATCTTCCTGCAGCGCAACATTGGCGATGTGCT
>JACCDS010079504.1_pt1 | contig 10695 bp, 8 predicted proteins | sample 7446441 | NCBI WGS metagenome assembly JACCDS01 (sample SAMN15323445, study PRJNA562643) | freshwater metagenome | isolation source: river surface water | place: USA:Blue River Watershed | collected 2017-08-17 | reverse complement strand
GGTGGTGATGGCCGTGCCTGCCCAGAAGGCCGCATCCACCTTGGCCGCGTCGAAACCGCTCATCGGGCCGCAGTCCAGGCCCAGCGCGCGCGCCGCCAGGATCAGATAGCCGCCCTGCAGGCTGGAGTTGCGCAGGGCCGTTTCCTTGATGAGGGCATCGTTGCCGGCGTACCAGGGGCGCGCATCGACATGCGGGAACAGCTGGGGCAGCGTGTCCGGAAACGCCAGGTCCATGCCGACGATGACGGTGACCGGTGCCTGCATCACCTTGGGCGCGTTGCCCGGTGCCATGCCTTCGGCCAGCCGGGCCTTGGCTTCGGCGGTGCGCACGAACTGGAAGCGGGCGGGGCATGAGTTCACGGCCGTGGGGCCGAACTTCACCAGCTCATAGAGTTCGTGCAGTTGGGCATCGGACACCGGCTGGTCCAGGTAACCGTTCTGCGTGCGGGCTTCGGTGAAGAGCTGGGCGGTGGTCAGAGTCATCGGGAATCCTGAGGCTGTGAGATCGGGGTGATCTCGATGGCCTCAGGTTACGGGGCCAGGGCCCGCTGGGGATTCGGCCGATTTCAGGTCAGTGTTGAAAGCGATTCACCGACCGGTCACTGCCCGGCCAGCACCTTTGCCGCCCAAGGCGTGAGCTGTCCCTTGAAGGCCGACCACGGCAGCACCTTGACCTCGGGTTCGCCCACCACGTGGGGAAACAGGCTGTCCTGTGCGATGACCACCCCCAGGCCCTTGGCGCTGAGCGCCCAGTGCTGCGGGTCGAGCACGTACTGGCGGATCTCGGCGGGCGTGGCCAGGGCTTCGAGATCGGCCTTCTTGAACTCCTGCATCACGTGCCGGGTGATGACGTTGGCGTGCGCCGGCGAGGCAAACACGTCGCGGGCCTGCAGCTTGCGCGATTCGGCCAGCAGGTAGTTGAGCTGGGTGGAGCCGCTCATCGGGTGGGCCGCGCCGATGCCGTAGAAGTACGAGCCGATGTTCAGGCTCACCAGTTCCGGCGAGGCGAACGTCAGCGTGGCGCCCGAACTGGTTTCTTCCGAAGCGCCTTCGGCGGAGGCCTTGGGCAGCGCGAACTCCTTGTCCATCAGCGCGTTGAAGGCGCCCGCGCCCGGCACGTCGCTGATCAGGTAGAGGGGCGAGCGCTCCTGGCGCACGTACTTCTGCTTGGCGTACATGCTGTCGTCCGGGATGGACGACTTGTCCAGCTTGTGCAGCACCACCCGGTTCACCGTCAGGAAGCGCAGGCCGTTCTGTGACGACACGGCGGTGTTCAGCGCCTGGAGCCGGTTCGTGAAGGCCGTCTGCAGCGCCTCCGTCATCTCCTTGCCGGGGGCGGCGGTGCTGGCATCGTCGTTGCGCGTCTTCAGCCATTCGCGTTGAGACTGCTTGATCTTTTCGTCCCACGGCGCGCCGACGCTGGCCAGCAATTGCTTGTAGGTCTGAGCGATGGTGTCGTCCTGCTTGCTCAGCGCGGGCTGTGCGCAGATTGTTTTCTCGACCAGCGTGCCGGCCTTGGCGCAGTCGAAGCTGGCGGCGAAGGAGGGCAGGGCGGCGGCGCAGAGGGCGGCGAGGGTGAGCGAGCGGAGGGTCATGGCGTGAGGTGTACTGCAGATGGGCGTCCGTGGTGGACGCACTCCCCCACGGTATCGTCCGTTCGTGCCGGTGCCTGAGGCGGGCGACACAAAAAAGCCGAAGCATCTGCTCCGGCCTTTTGGATGGTGAAGGTCAATGGTTGGGTCGTTTACACCACTTCGGCCTGTTCGCCGAGTTTGCCGTCGCGGTAATCGGCCATCGCCTCGTAGATCTGTTCCTTGGTGTTCATCACGAAGGGGCCGTATTGAACGATGGGTTCGTTCAGCGGCTTGCCGGCGATGAGCAGCGCCCGGCATGCCTCGCTGGCGCTGGGGTTGGTGACGACAACGCCATCGGCCTGCGGATCCTGCCGGAGCACGGCCATGCGCTGGATGGGCACGTCCTGGCCGCCCACCTGGGCCGTGCCCCGGTAGACGTAGACAAAGCCGTGGTGCCCGGCTGGCAGGGCCTGCTCGAAGCGGGCGCCCGGGGGCAGGTGCAGGTCAAGGTACAGGGGCTGGGTGCCGTCGCGGGTCACGGCGCCGGTCACGCCGTGGCTTTCACCGGCAATGACGATGGCGGTCACGCCGGCTGCGGTCTGCACGCGCGGCAGGTCGGCGGCCTTGAAGTCGCGGTACCAAGGCTTGCACATCTTGTCGGCGGCGGGCAGGTTCAGCCAGAGCTGGAAGCCTTCCATCACGCCTTCTTCCTGTTCGGGCAGTTCAGAGTGGATGACGCCGCGGCCGGCCGTCATCCACTGCACGCCGCCATGCTCCAGCAGGCCTTCGTGGCCGGCGCTGTCGCGGTGGCGCATGCGACCTTCGATCATGTACGTGACGGTCTCGAAGCCTCGGTGCGGGTGGTCGGGAAAGCCGGCGATGTAGTCGCCCGGCTTGTCGCTGCCGAAGGCGTCGAGCATCAGGAAGGGGTCGAGCCTGACCTGCAGGTGGTTCGTCAGCACGCGGGTGAGCTTGACGCCCGCGCCGTCCGAGGTGGGGGTGCCGGCCACGAGGCCTTCGACCGTGCGCGGGTGCATCACGGTGCCGGAGAAGGGGGCGTGTGGGTGTGTCATGCCCCCACTGTAGAACGCGCCGAGGGGTCGCGGGTTCAGCGCCTTTGAGTGCAGCGTTGTGTGTGGGGCGATCGGTCAGGCGTGGGGGTCGCGCCGGAAGCACCAGCCCGAGTCCGGCACCAGCAGGGGCGTGGGGTGCGCGTCGTGGTCTGGGGTGTTGGCGTCGTCTGAGGGCAGTTCGGCGGTGGGGATGGCATGGGCCGCCACCACCGACGATGGGGGCCATTTCAGGGCGGTGGCCAGTGTCTCGCCCAGAAGGCGGGGGGACAGCGCACCCTCACAGGCGCGGGTGGCCACCCATGCCACCGTGAGACCGGCCTCGCACACGGCCACGGCTTCATGTCGATCCTGCCCGAGGTGGGCCAGCACCTGCGCCGGATCGGCGACCTGTCCGGTTGGGCCAGACAGGATCAGGCACAGGGGCACGGTCTGTGGATGCCTGAAATCGAGACCCTCGTCCCGGGCCGGCCGGTGAACCGCCTGCAGGCGACCCGCCATCGGCGGGGGGCCCGCCCAGCCGCTGCGTGAGCGCCGGGTGGGGTCATCGAACTCGAACAAGGCCCGGTGCATGACCGAGTAGCTGCGTCCAGCCACGGTGGTCTTGTGGCGCTCGTAATCTGCCGTGCTGGAATAGATCAGCAGCGCCACTTCGTCGGGGACGTGTGCGGGCTTGGTTTCGGGGGCCAGGCTGGGCAGGTAGCCGAGCAGGCCATAGGGACGCATCAGGAGCCAGGTGGCCGGCACGAAGGTGCGGTTGAGGTCCCCCATGAACGCGGTCCAGCCCTCGGGGCGGAGGGTCAGGCGCTGGGCGCGCCAGCCCAGCCAGGCCCGCAGGGCGGGTGTCCCGGGTGCGTTCATTCGAGGAATTCCGCAGGGATGGGCTGCAGCTCCGTGTGCATGTCCAGGAACCAGCGGATCACGCGCTTGACCCGCGCCGGCATGCGGCGCTCCTTGAGCCGAGCGATCCAGATCTGTTGCAGCACGGTTTCGGCCTGGCCATCGCCGATGACGGCAATCGTGCCGCGCTCCACCTGCGGGGCCACCACGTGGCGGGGCATCACCGCAAAGCCCAGGTCGCCTTCGACCATGGCCAGCGCGCCGCGCATGTCGTTGAACTCACCGTGCACACGCAGCGCCACGGTGGTGATGGGGTCGCGCTCGCGGTAGCGCACGGCGATCCAGCGGTTCAGGCAGTGCATGACCCCCGGGTAGACGATGAAGGGCAGATCGAGCAGGGCGTCGAGCGTGGTCGGCACCGCCATGCCGGCGTGCCGTGCGGCCCCCACCAGCACGTATTCTTCCAGGCAGAACGGGTAGGACTGGACGGCCGAGCTCTCGGCCGGAATGTTCAGGAATCCGAAGTCGACATCGCCCCCCAGGATGTCGCGCAGCACGTCCGGGGCCGGCTTGAGCTGGATGCGCAGCACCAGATCGGGGTGGGCCTGACGCCTCTCCAGCAGCCAGCCGAAGTGCGGCGCGTGGATGCAGCTTTCGGGCATGGCGTAGTCCACGAAACCGCGCAGCGATTCGAATTCCTGGTTGAGCTGCTCCAGGAATTGCGCCGTGTGGTCCATGTAAGACTGGGCGTAGGAGGCCAGCATCTGTCCGGCCGGGGTGAGCACCACCCGGCTGCCGGCGCGCACGAACAACTGGGTGTTCAGGCGGTCTTCCAGCTTGGCGATCTGCTGGCTGATGGCCCCTTGCGTGAGGGCCGCTTCCTGGGCCGCCGAGGAAAAGCTCTGGGTTTTCACCACAGCCAGGAAAGAGCGGAACAGCCGTGGGTCCAGGCGTTCGAAGTCACTAGCGTTCCAGCGCACGGGGGTCGTCCTCTCGGGGATGTTCAGTCAGGTTGTCGGAGCTCGAAAGGACCGAAGCGTACACGGTTGGCCGGTGCGATCGACAGGCCGTCGCGGGCTTTGACCCAGTGTTTGGCGGCGAGTCTCACGAAAACGGCGCGGGGCAGGTTCATGGCCCGGACCTCTCCGGTGGTCTGCCACTGGCCGTGTTCGTCCAGCCGGTAGCTGCGCCAGTCGTCTCCCTGGCGGACCAGCCGCAGCCAGCCGTCGGCGGCACCCTCGGGACGAGGGCCCGAGTCGGGGCCGTAGCGGTTGAAGTGGTTGTCGGACACGACGCTGCCGTCGGGCAGGGTGCGGCCGGTCGCGGCGCTGCGGTTCCAGCCGATGCGCCAGCCGTCGTTTTCGTCGAATTCGCTGCTCACGTACGGCGGCACGCCGTGTACGTCGTAGACGCGGCTGCGCGTGAAGGCGTTGGCCTGTTCCGGGTCGAGCGCCGATTGGCGGGGAGGGTCGACGGTCAGCGCCGCCAGCTCGAAAGTGGTGCCTGGTCCGGGCCGGGCCACGTGGAAGCGCACCCGGGCGTCGAAATCACCCACCAGGGGCTCACGGGTCAGGAGGCCGGCCGAGGCGTATTCGCGGCCTTCGTCGAACTCGATGTGCAGGCCGTCGTCTTTCAGTTGAATCCTGGCTTCACGGCTTTCATTGCAGTGGCCGCCGGTCCAGTGCTCACTCCAGCCGGGGCCGCTCAGTTCATCGATCCATCGCACGGGCCATTCCATGGGGTTGTCCTCTCCGTTGTCCCTCAAATGAGGGTGATGCTCGTGGGTTGTGGGCGACAGTGCAAGAGGGGCGCACCGCGGCTAATGGACCCCATTAGCGGAAATGGCTTGTCGGTGTCGGGAGCTCCACGGACAGTGGAGCCCGGTTGGTACCGAGCGGGCGCGTCGCCGTGGCTCGTGCCCTGATGGAGTGCAAACGTGCGGACTGAATACCTGCCGCCTTCCGACATGCTGGGGTCTGCGGCCTTGTTGGGACTGATCCTGCGGGAAATTGGCGTGGGCGTCATCTTGCTGGACAGTGGATTCCGCATCGCCTATGCCAATGGCGCGGCTCAAGGCGAGTTCGAAGTGGGGATGTGCCTGTCCGAAAGCGGACATCGTCTGGAGGCCGTGCGGCCGGATCAGCGCCGACGCTTGTCCCAGGCGCTGGAGTTGGCTCAGAAGGGGCATCGTCAATTGGTCGAGCTTGGCCCGGATGACGACACCCGCATGTTCGCGTGTGTGCCGCTGGCGCAGGTGAACGCCGGATTCCATGTGCTGGTGCTGTGTGGCAAGGAACAGTCGCTGGACCCCTCCATCCAGGGGATGTATGCGCAGGCCATGGGCCTGACCAGCAGCGAGAGCGAGGTGCTCGACGGCATTTGCCGCGGCTTGGTGGCCCAGGACATCGCGATGCAGCGCAGCGTGAAGGTTTCCACGGTCAAGACCCAGATCGGCAGCATTCGGGAGAAGATCGGTGCACGATCCGTGGCGGAGGTGGTGGCCAAGGTGTCTTCCTTGCCCCCTCTGGCTCCCCGTCTGGCGGCTTACTGAGCCTGGGCCTGTTCGGGTCGGCCAAGTTCTGATCTTTCCCCGGAGCGTCTTGCATGAGTGACGATCTTGGCCAGCGCCTGGAACTGGCGCGGGCACTGCTTTCTTCCGGCGTCGAGCCGGGAGATCTGGTCAACGAGCCCAGCGCGGCCCAACTTCAGTCCGCTGCCGGGCTGGAAGCGGACCTCGGGATCGAGTTTCCCCAGGGCTTGCGCCCACGGCCCGAGCGACCGGATCCGCCCCCGGCCCTGGACGACCCGCTGCCCGAAGCCGATGTGCTGGTGATCACCTGGACGGTCGATGAACAGCAGGCGCTGGCCGATGTCCTGACCCCGGGGTTCTCTCGGGACCACTGGCACCGCTACGCCAGAGGATTTGAGGCCCTCGAACCGCAGATTCGCGAGGGGGCGCCGGCCCGGCGGGCGCGGCGTCTGGGCAGTTACCTGCTGACCCGAATCGGGTCGCAACGGGTGCTGTGTTTCAAGTCCGAACTCCACCTGAACCAGGATGGCGTCACGCACCCGCCATATGCGAGCGGGTTGGCGTCGCTGCCGGTGGCCGAGCTGTTTCACCAACTGATCGATGAGGTGCGACCGTCGCTGGTCATCACCACGGGCACGGCCGGGGCGGTCTACGCCGAGCACAACCTGGGTGACGTGATCGTCACGCGGGCGGCGGCCTTCCGTTGTCAGAAGGAGTTTCGCGACGCGCCGTTCAATGGTCAGGCCTATCGTTCGGAGTGGGCGGTGGACACGACCCATTTCGCACACGCCGTGGCGCAGATGCGGCGCTTCACCTCGAAGATCGAGGAGCCGGAGTTCCTGCCGCCGACGACCCGTTTTGCACCCTTGACCCATCTGCCCAAACCGGTGGCGCCGAACGAGGCCGACATCCAGTTGGACGGCGATCAGATGCCGGCCTTTCACCCCATCCTGACCACGGACTTTTTCGAGTTCGGCACTTCCGAAAATCGCCTGGATCGGTTGGGCGCAGGGGTTGAAATGGGGGATGCGGTGTTGGGCTGGGTGGTCGATGAGCGTCGCCGCAGCGGGCGCACCACGCCGCGCTGGCTGGTGATCCGCAACTGTTCCGATCCCCAGATCAATGGGGCCTTGCGGCATTCGCCGTCCAGTCAGAGCCTGCAGGTGATGTGGGCGGTGTACTACTACAAGGGCTTCGGCTACTGGACTTCGGTCAACAGTGCCTTGGCGACCTGGGCCGTGGTGGCGGCCGAGGGCACGACGCCTGCGCCGCGATCGTGAGTCCGGACGATTTTCCCGTCCGGTGCCGTGGGGGGGCGCCGGCGTCGGTGTCGGGCTGTGAGCCCGAGGCGCGCGTCACGGTGCGCATCTTCTTTGGCGGGGATGAGCACGAGCGGGTCTGCCAGGTCCTCGAAGGGGTGGAGGGGCTGAGCTGGTTCAAGGGCTACGTGGACGCGAGGGTGCCGGTCGAGGTGGTGGATCGGTTGGTGTCCGATCGCGTGCAGGTGCTCGTGGAGGATCCCGCCGAGCTGGCGAACGCGGCGGGATCCGGCTGGGCGCGCCCCAGCAAGCGCACCGATCCCCACCTGCAGGCACGGTTTCAGCGTCTGGTCGGGGCATGGCCGGAGTCGATCACGGCCGCACCGGCCTATCGATTCGAGATGCCTTCCGGACTCACCGAGCCCCGGCGCGACGTGCTGGAACGCAACGGCGTCCACATCCTGAACTTTCGGGGGGGCGCCTATCAGGCTTACCTCACCCGGGCTCAGTTGCACACCCTCGAAGGGTTGGATTTTGTCCATCACCTGCGGCCCTATGACCTGCTGGACTCGGTGAGCACCGACCTCCTGCGGGAGCTCGTGCGCCGTGACCGAGCCGTGGCCTGCGGTGAGCCCGTGACCGAAACGGGCGTGTTCGAAGCCCTGCCGCACATGGCCGAGCAGTCGTCGGTGCTGGCCCGGGACCTGGCCGGGCTGTCGGACCGGATCACGCAGATCGTGCCGGGGCCTTCGGCCATCCGCTTCGTCATGCCCTTCGATGATGCGTTGATTGTGCGTGTGGCCTCGTTGCTGCTGGTTCGGCAATTGACCGTGCACCACGATGTCGGCCTGGCCAGTGACCGGGTGCGTGTGCTGATCGGGGCGGAGCAGGTGGCGCAGCCGATGGCGGTCGGGAATGCCATGGGGGGGCTGACCGGCGCGGGCGAGGTCATCGCCCTCCTGGACAGCGGCATCGATCCGAACCATCCGGATTTTGGTGGGCCGCCGGGGGGGGCTGGCAGTCGTCTGCGCGCCATCCGGGTCCGGCCCGGGTGTGCGTCTGTGGACGTCATCGGGCATGGCACCCACGTGGCGGGCGTCGCCGCGGGGTCCGGCGCAGCGTCCGGAGGGCGGGTGCGGGGCGTGGCCCCCGGGGCCGAGCTGGTCGTCGTGTCGATGGCCCAGGACGATGGGCGTGGCGGCCTTTCCCTGCCCGAAGCCGAGCTCTCTGAGCTCTTGCGGGATGCCGTGGCCGACGGCGCGACCATCGTCAATTGCAGCTGGGGAAGACCGCTGGGATCGGTCTACGACGGGGCGTGCGCGTCCTTTGATGCCTACGTGCACGCGCACCCCGACGTGCTGGTGGTGGTGGCGGCCGGCAACCAAGGCCAGGCCGCCAGCGGAGAGCGGGGCTTCTGGTCGGTCGGGTCTCCCGGCACGGCCAAGAATGTGCTCACCGTGGGGGCCTGCGGAACCGACCGGGACGACCATCCGCTCACCTGGAGTGGCTACGACGAGGTGCGGTTTGGTCTCCCCGCCGGAGGCGCACGGTTGGCGCCTTCGACCGACCGGGTGGCGTTGCTCAGCAGTGCTGGGCCCAGCGACTACGGCGCGGTCAAGCCCGATCTCGTGGCCCCGGGTACGTACGTGCTGGCGCCTCGCGTGGATTCTCCAGATGGCTTCCTGCGCTGGGAGCCTCACGGTGAGCATGCCGGACGTTACATGTTCATGCACGGCACGAGCCTGGCGGCGCCGGCCGTGTCCGGGGCTGCGGCCCTGCTGCGTGAACACCTGCGGCTCCGGCATGGGGTGGTGCGGCCTTCGGCGGCCCTGCTCAAGGCCTTGCTGATCTCGGCCACCCGGCCTTTGGCGGCCTGTCCACGCACGGGCGCGCCTCCCATCGGATACCCCGACTTTGACCAGGGCTTCGGTCGGCTGGACCTGGCTCGGATCCTGCCTTTCGAGGGCTCGCCTGTGGCGCAGCGCCTGCTGTGGGTTGACGTGGACAATCGCGCGCCGGAAGCGCTCCAGAGTGGCCTGCCCCTCGGTTCACCAGGGCACACGTTGCACCGCTATCGGCTGGAGGTGACGGACCGTGGGGTGCCGCTGATCCTGACCTTGGCGTGGATCGATGCCCCGGGCAGCGGTGTGCAAAACGATCTGCAGCTCGGTGCCGTGCTGGCCGATCGGCGTCAGTTGCTGGGCAACGAGGCACACCTGTTCCAGCGGGCCTTCGCACCGGCCGATCCGGAGGGCCGCCGTGCCATGGACCGCACCAACACCGTCGAGCAGATCCGCATCGACGATCCCCCGCTCGGACCGCTTGTGATCCGGGTTTGGGCGCGCAACACCGTGGTGCCCAACCAGGGGTATGCGCTCGTCGTGTGCGGGCCCGTGTCGGGGGCGATGGAGCGAGTGGATTGACGCCACCGCCGATCCGGTCATATCCGTGACTTAAACAGTGCGATTTGATTGTCCTGAAATGGGTCGCAGTGCTACATTGCTCGTCTTGACTCTCAGGTCCTTCCCGTCCCCTTCTTTTTGAAGGCGGGTCGCAATCCGCCAACCGGTGAAGCCGTGTCGCGGAAGGTTGTTCAACCCATCGGCGCTCTGGATACCAGGGCAAAAGGTGAGCGAAAGATGATGCAGCAATACAGGTCGAACTCGTACCTGTTCGGTGGCAATGCCCCGTACGTCGAGGAAATGTACGAGGCCTACCTCGACAACCCGGGCTCCGTGCCCGACAACTGGCGTTCGTACTTCGACGCCCTCCAGCACGTTCCGGCCGTTGACGGCTCCGACCGTCACGATGTGGCCCACGCCCCCATCATCGAATCGTTCGCCCAGCGCGCCAAGGCCAATGCCTTTGCCCACAAGGCCAGCGAAGCCGATCTGGCGGTGGCCCGCAAGCAGGTTCACGTCCAGTCCCTGATCGCCGCCTACCGGTTCCTCGGTTCGCGCTGGGCCGATCTGGACCCCCTCAAGCGCACCGAGCGCCCCAAGATTCCCGAGCTGGAGCCGTCGTTCTACGACCTGACCGAGTCCGACATGGACATCTCGTTCAGCGCCACGAACACGTACTTCACCAAGGCCGAAGACATGAGCCTGCGCGAGATCGTGCAGGCCCTGCGTGACACGTATTGCTCGACGGTCGGCGCCGAGTACATGCACATCACCGACCCGACCGAAAAGCGTTGGTGGCAGGAGCGCCTGGAAAGCATTCGCTCCAAGCCCAACTACGGTCCCGCCGAGAAGAAGCACATCCTGGAGCGCCTGACGGCCGCCGAAGGCCTGGAACGCTTCCTGCACACCAAGTACGTCGGCCAGAAGCGTTTCTCGCTGGAAGGCGGCGAAAGCTACATCGCCTCGATGAACGAGCTGATCCAGCGTGCGGGCGAAGCCGGCGTGCAGGAAATCGTCATC
>JACCDS010510333.1_pt1 | contig 10699 bp, 4 predicted proteins | sample 7446441 | NCBI WGS metagenome assembly JACCDS01 (sample SAMN15323445, study PRJNA562643) | freshwater metagenome | isolation source: river surface water | place: USA:Blue River Watershed | collected 2017-08-17 | reverse complement strand
TTTTCTGGACATCCAAATCAAGTCCTTCCGCGATTTTTTCCAAATTGACACCAAGCCGGAAAACCGCAGTGACGAAGGCCTATTCAAAACCTTTAACGAGAACTTTCCGATTACGGACAGCCGAAACCAATTCGTGCTGGAGTTCCTCGACTACTTTGTGGATCCCCCGCGCTACTCTGAAATGGAGTGCATTGAGCGTGGACTCACCTTCTCGGTGCCCCTCAAGGCGCGCTTGAAGCTGTACTGTACCGACCCCGAGCACGAGGACTTTGAGACCATCGTGCAGGACGTGTACCTCGGTACAATTCCGTACATGACCCCACGCGGAACGTTCATTATCAACGGAGCCGAGCGCGTCATCGTCAGCCAACTGCACCGTTCACCGGGCGTATTCTTTGGCCAGAGTTTCCACGCGAACGGTACGAAGCTGTACTCTGCGCGTATTATTCCGTTCAAAGGAAGCTGGATTGAATTCGCGACCGACATCAACGGTGTGATGTACGCCTACATCGACCGCAAGAAAAAACTACCTGTAACCACACTCTTCCGTGCGATTGGCTACGAGCGCGACAAGGACATCCTCGAAATCTTTGACCTCGCTGAAGAGGTGAAGGTGAGCAAGGCCGGTCTGAAGCGTGTCGTTGGCCGCAAGCTCGCTGCCCGCGTTCTGAAATCTTGGATGGAAGATTTCGTGGACGAGGACACCGGAGAAGTGGTATCAATCGAGCGCAACGAGGTGATCCTCGACCGCGACACCGTTCTTGAAAAAGAGCACGTTGAACTGATCATTGAGAGCGAAGTAGCCACCATTCTTCTGCACAAAGAAGACATTGCTGAGGGCGAGTTCTCGATCATCTACAACACCCTTCAAAAGGACCCTACGAATTCAGAAATTGAGGCCGTAGAGCACATCTACCGCCAGCTTCGCAATGCCGAACCACCCGATGAGGAGACGGCACGCGGAATCATCGACAAGCTCTTCTTTAGCGAGCAGCGCTACAGCCTCGGAGAGGTGGGTCGCTACCGCTTGAACAAGAAGCTCGGTCTGGACATCGACAACTCAAACCAGGTACTTACCAAGCAGGACATCATCATGATTGTCAAGTACTTGATTGAATTGATCAATTCAAAGGCTGAAATCGACGACATCGACCACCTTTCAAACCGTCGTGTTCGTACCGTAGGCGAGCAAATGGCCAACCAATTTGGTGTAGGTCTTGCTCGTATGGCGCGCACGATCCGCGAACGCATGAATGTTCGCGACAACGAAGTCTTCACGCCGATCGACCTGATCAATGCTAAGACGTTGAGCTCGGTGATCAATTCATTCTTCGGAACCAACCAGCTGAGCCAGTTCATGGACCAGACCAACCCGTTGGCCGAAATCACCCACAAGCGCCGTCTGTCGGCCCTCGGACCCGGTGGTCTGAGCCGCGAGCGCGCGGGCTTTGAGGTTCGTGACGTTCACTACACGCACTACGGCCGTCTGTGTCCGATTGAGACTCCAGAAGGTCCAAACATCGGTTTGATTTCTTCACTCTGTGTGTACGCCAAAGTGAACTCGATGGGCTTCATCGAGACTCCGTACCGCGAAGTAGACAACGGACGCGTGAAGCTCGAGGGAGCTCCGGTGTTCTTGAGCGCTGAAGAAGAAGAAGAAAAGGTAATTGCACAGGCGAACGCCCCGATTAAAGCGGACGGAACCTTTGTCAATCCACGTGTAAAAGTTCGCGACAAGGGCGACTTCCCGGTTCTCGAGCCGCAAGAAGTGCAGCTGATGGACGTGGCTCCGAACCAGATCGCTTCGATCTCGGCTTCGTTGATTCCGTTCCTCGAGCACGACGACGCCAACCGCGCACTGATGGGATCAAACATGATGCGTCAGGCGGTGCCGTTGCTCCGTCCTGAAGCTCCGATCGTCGGTACAGGCCTCGAGCAGCAAGTTGCCCGCGACAGCCGCGTCCTCATCAACGCCGAAGGCGCTGGTACGGTGCGCTACGTAGACGCGAACGAAATCGTGATCGAATACGACCGCACTGAAGACGAGGACCTCGTGAGCTTTGAGCCTGCGACCAAGTCGTACCCGCTCATTAAGTTCTTGAAGACCAACCAGTCGACGACCATCAACCTCAAGCCTATTGTGACCAAGGGCGAGCGCGTGGAGCGCGGCCAGGTACTGTGTGAGGGATACGCCACTCAGGGCGGTGAGCTTGCGCTCGGCCGTAACCTGCTGGTTGCCTTCATGCCGTGGAAGGGATACAACTTCGAGGATGCCATCGTAATCAACGAGCGCGTCGTTCGCGAAGACATCTTTACCAGCATCCACATCGACGAGTACTCACTCGACGTGCGCGACACGAAGTTGGGTATGGAAGAGCTGACGGCCGATATTCCGAACGTGAGCGAAGAGGCGACCAAAGACCTCGACGAGAACGGACTGATTCGCGTGGGAGCTGAAATTGTTCCAGGCGATATCATGATCGGTAAGATTACGCCAAAGGGCGAGAGCGACCCCTCACCAGAAGAGAAGCTCCTTCGTGCCATCTTTGGCGACAAGGCCGGCGACGTGAAGGATGCCTCACTCAAGACGCCTCCGGGCATCGGCGGTGTGGTGATCGACAAGAAGTTGTTCAGCCGCAGCATGAAAGACAAGCGCCAGCGCAGCCGCGACAAGGAAGAGCTCGAGCAGCTCGACCTCGAATTGGCATCGCAGCTTGAAGAAGTTCGCAACATCTTCATCGACAAGTTGTCGAAGTTGGTGAGCGGCAAGACCTGCCAGGGCGTATTTAACGACCTGAACGAAGACGTGATTCCGAAGGGAACCAAGTTCACGCTCAAGGTGCTGAATTCTGTGGAAGACTACACGCACCTGACCGGCGGAACCTGGACCACCGACGACGAAAAGAACGTCCTTATCGACGCACTCTTGCACAACTACAAGATCAAAGTGAGCGACATCATGGGCGTCAACCGCCGCAAGAAGTTCACGATCAGCGTGGGAGACGAGTTGCCCGCAGGCATCATCAAGATGGCCAAGGTTATCATCGCCAAAAAGCGCAAGCTCAAGGTGGGTGATAAGATGGCAGGACGCCACGGAAACAAGGGTATTGTCGCCAAGATTGTACGCCAAGAGGACATGCCGTTCCTCGCGGACGGAACTCCGGTGGACATCGTCCTCAACCCGCTTGGTGTACCTTCTCGTATGAACATCGGTCAGATTTATGAAACCGTGTTGGGATGGGCTGGTAAGAAGCTCGGAACCAAGTTTGCCACGCCAATTTTTGACGGAGCAAGTATGGACCAAATCAACGAGTACACCGAACAAGCTGGAATTCCGCAGTACGGACACACCCAGTTGTACGACGGCGGTACCGGCGAGGCCTTCCACCAGAAAGCGACGGTAGGTATCATCTACATGCTCAAACTCGGCCACATGGTCGACGACAAGATGCACGCACGTTCGATCGGACCGTACTCACTTATCACGCAGCAGCCGCTCGGCGGTAAGGCCCAGTTTGGTGGCCAGCGATTTGGTGAGATGGAGGTTTGGGCACTCGAGGCATTTGGTGCGTCGAACATCCTTCGCGAGATCCTCACGGTGAAGTCTGACGACGTCGTGGGCCGCGCGAAGACCTACGAAGCGATAGTCAAAGGCGACCGCATGCCCGAACCGGGTATTCCTGAGTCGTTTAACGTACTGCTCCACGAACTTCAAGGTCTTGCTTTGAAAGTTTCACTGGACTAAGGATTTAGAATTACGACGAATTCACACGAACATGAGAAAGTACGAACAAGCTCCGACAGGTAGCTTCAATCAAATCACCATCAGCCTGGCTTCGCCAGAGTTCCTGCTCGAGAAGTCGAGTGGCGAAATCCTCAAGCCAGAGACCATCAACTACCGGACCCACAAGCCCGAGCGTGACGGTCTGTTCTGTGAGCGCATTTTTGGTCCTGTGAAGGACTTTGAATGTGCGTGCGGAAAGTACAAGCGCATTCGCTACAAGGGCATCGTGTGCGACCGTTGCGGCGTCGAAGTAACCGAGAAGAAAGTTCGCCGTGAGCGCGTTGGCCACATCAGCCTCGTGGTTCCCGTGGCGCACATCTGGTACTTCCGTTCGCTTCCGAACAAAATCGGCTACTTGCTCGGAATTCCGACCAAGAAGCTCGACATGATCATCTACTACGAGCGCTACATCGTAATTCAAACGGGACTCGCTACGGACGCTGACGGAAATCCGTTCACCCGCCTGCAGTTCTTGACCGAAGAAGAGTACCTGGACGCTTTGGATCGCATGCCGACCCAAGACAACCAGTACCTCGAGGACCACGACCCCAACAAGTTCATCGCTAAGATGGGTGCTGAGGCTTTGTACATGCTGCTTCAGCGTTTGGACCTTCCGGCCCTTTCGTTTGAGCTTCGTGCGCAAGCGGACCGCGAAACGTCGCAGCAGCGCAAGCAAGAGGCCCTCAAGCGCCTTCAGGTCGTAGAGGCCATGAAGGAGGCAAACGAGCGCATGGAGAACAAGCCCGAGTGGATGATTATCAAGGTAGTTCCTGTGATTCCGCCCGAGCTTCGCCCCCTCGTGCCCTTGGACGGTGGCCGTTTTGCGACCAGCGACTTGAACGATTTGTACCGTCGGGTAATTATCCGCAACAACCGTTTGAAGCGATTGCTTGAAATCAAAGCACCTGAGGTCATCCTTCGCAACGAGAAGCGCATGCTTCAGGAGTCGGTAGACAGCCTGTTTGACAACACCCGCAAGGCGAGTGCGGTGAAGACCGAGAGCAACCGCCCGCTTAAGTCACTGAGCGACAGCCTTAAGGGCAAGCAGGGTCGATTCCGCCAAAACCTTTTGGGTAAGCGTGTTGACTACTCTGCGCGTTCGGTAATCGTTATCGGACCTGACTTGAAGCTGCACGAGTGTGGTCTTCCGAAGGACATGGCCGCTGAACTCTACAAGCCGTTTGTGGTTCGCAAGCTCATTGAGCGCGGAATCGTGAAAACGGTGAAGTCAGCGAAGAAAATCATCGACAAGCGCGAAGCAGTTGTTTGGGACATTCTCGAGAACGTGATGAAGGGCCATCCGGTGCTTCTGAACCGAGCTCCGACGCTCCACCGCTTGGGTATTCAGGCGTTCCAGCCGCGCATGATCGAGGGTAAGGCCATCCAGCTGCACCCGCTGACCTGTACGGCCTTCAACGCTGACTTTGACGGTGACCAAATGGCCGTGCACTTGCCGCTCGGACCCGCCGCCATCTTGGAGGCGCAGATCTTGATGCTTGCGTCGCACAACATTTTGAACCCTGCGAACGGATCGCCGATTACGGTTCCGTCACAGGACATGGTCTTGGGTCTGTACTACATGACCAAGCCCAAGCGCAACCTGCCCGGTGACCCAGTTATGGGTGAGGGCATGACGTTCTACTCTGCTGAAGAAGTAACGATTGCCTTTAACGAGCGCCGCGTAGAACTCGGTGCTGTGATCAAGGTTCGTGCTCGCGTTCAGAACGAGCAGGGAGAATTGGTTACGAAGCTTATCGAGACTTCGGTGGGCCGCGTACTCTTTAACAAAGTGGTGCCTGAGACCGTTGGGTACATCAACGAGCTATTGACCAAGAAGGCGCTTCGCGACATCATCGCGCGCATCTTGACGAAGACCGACGTTCCGACGACTGCAAAGTTCCTTGACGACATTAAGAACCTTGGATACAGCACGGCATTCCGTGGTGGTCTGTCGTTCTCATTGGGCGACATCACGGTACCAGAAGCTAAGGATTCACTGATCAAAGAGGCCAACGAAGAGGTAGAAGCCATTTTGGGCAACTACAACATGGGTCTGATCACGAACAACGAGCGCTACAACCAAGTCATTGACGTGTGGACGAACACGAATGCCCGTCTGACGCAAGCCGCGATGAGCCAGCTCATCAACGACCGTCAGGGCTTCAATCCGATCTATATGATGCTTGACTCGGGTGCACGGGGTTCTAAAGAGCAGATTCGCCAGCTATCGGGTATGCGTGGTCTTATGGCCAAGCCGCAGAAGTCCGGTTCAGGTGGCGGAGAGATCATCGAAAACCCGATTATCTCGAACTTTAAAGAGGGCCTCTCGATCTTGGAGTACTTCATTTCGACCCACGGTGCCCGTAAGGGTCTGGCGGATACGGCCTTGAAGACGGCTGACGCCGGCTACTTGACGCGCCGTCTGCACGACGTTGCTCAGGATGTAATCATCAATGAGGTAGACTGCGGAACGCTTCGCGGTCTTGAAGTAACGTCCTTGCGCAAGAACGAAGAAGTCGTTGAGACGCTGTTCGAGCGCATCACTGGTCGTGTGTCGCTTCAGGACGTGATTGATCCGCTTACCAGCGAAGTGTACGTGGAGCGCGGCGAAATGATTTCAGACGATGCAGCACGCAAAATCGAGAATTCGCCCGTCGAAATGGTTGAAGTTCGCTCGGCTCTGACGTGCGAAAGCAAGCGCGGAATCTGTGCGAAGTGCTACGGTCGCAACTTGGCCACGGCCAAGGGCGTTCAGATGGGTGAAGCAGTTGGTGTAATCGCCGCTCAGTCCATTGGTGAGCCGGGTACGCAGTTGACGCTTCGTACGTTCCACGTGGGTGGTACGGCCGGTAACATTTCTGAGGTCAACAGTTTGATCGCCAAGTTTGACGGAATCGTTGAACTCGACGAGGTTCGCACTGTAGAAGGAGAAGGTTCAGATGGTTCTCTGTCGACAATCGTCATCGGTCGTACCGGTGAACTTCGAATCGTTGATGAGAAGACCGGAATTTCGGTGATGACCGGTAACGTTCCGTACGGTTCTAACCTCGTGGTGAAGCACGGTCAGAAAGTGGCCAAAGGTGACTCACTGTGTTCGTGGGATCCGTACAACGCGGTGATCATCTCTGAATTCGCCGGTGTGGTCGGATACCAAGACATCGTTCAAGGTCTGAGCTACAAGGTTGAGATTGACGAGCAAACTGGATTCCAGGACAAGGTGATCAGCGATGCGCGCAACAAGAAGTTGGTGCCGATGATTCAAATCCTGACGAAGAAGGGTGAGGAAATCAAGCACTACACCTTGCCGGTGGGTGCCCACCTCATGGTCGACGAGGGCGAAGAGATCAAGGCCGGTAAGGTACTTGTGAAGATTCCACGCCGCGGTGCAAAAGCAGGTGACATTACGGGCGGTCTGCCCCGTGTGACGGAACTGTTTGAAGCCCGTAACCCGTCGAATCCTTCAGTAGTTGCTGAAATTGACGGAACGGTTTCGTACGGTAAGATCAAGCGCGGTAACCGCGAGATCATTATCGAGAGCCGTACCGGTGAGCAGCGCCGCTACCTCATCAACTTGAGCAAGCAGATTCTGGTTCAAGAGAACGACTTCGTGCGTGCGGGTTCACCGCTGAGCGACGGAGCCATTTCTCCGGCCGACATTCTCGCGATTCAAGGTCCTACTGCGGTTCAGGAGTACCTCGTGAACGAGATTCAAGAGGTATACCGCTTGCAGGGTGTAAAAATCAACGACAAGCACTTTGAGGTGATTGTTCGCCAGATGATGCGCAAGGTTGAAATCGCGGACGGTGGCGACACCACGTTCCTCGAAGGACACTACGAGCACGTGGGTGACTTCATTCACGAGAACGACCGTGTATTTGACAAGAAGGTGGTGGTGAATGCTGGCGACAGCGAGAACCTCAAAGAAGGTCAAATGATTACCTCACGCCAGCTTCGCGACGAGAATTCGCTTCTCAAGCGTTCAGACAAGGCATTGGTTGAGGCGCGCGACGCGCGCTCGGCTACAGCCAAGCTGGTGCTTCAGGGTATCACGCGCGCTTCGCTTCAGACGAAATCGTGGGTTTCTGCGGCATCGTTCCAGGAGACGACCAAAGTCCTCAATGAAGCCGCAATCGCTGGTAAGAGCGACGGCCTCGAGGGTCTTAAAGAGAATGTGATTGTGGGTCACCGCATTCCGGCCGGAACGGGCTTGAAGCACTACTACGATTCAGTGGTAGGCAACAAGGACGAGTACGACCGCATGATGGCGGCCAAGTCAGTCGATATTGAAGCTGCCGAGTAGTGAGCGATCAGGATCCGAACCAACTTCAGATTGAGCTTTCGCCCGAGATGGCCGATGGGATTTATTCCAATCTGGCGATCATCAACCATTCGAGTAGCGAGTTTGTGGTAGATTTTATTCAAATGATGCCGGGCTTGCCCAAGGCAAAAGTGAAATCTAGGGTCATTTTGACTCCGCAGCATGCCAAGCGCCTTGTACGGGCCTTGGCCGACAACGTGGCGCGTTTTGAAGCGGCCCACGGTGAAATTGCGGACACTGAACTTCCGGGTATGCCGATTCACTTCGGTGGCCCTACGGGACAGGCGTAACGGCGACGTAACGTTTGTGTTTTGTTTGGGAGCCCTGCGCGCAAGCGCGGGGCTCTTTTTTTTTGCCCGGACCACGTTGCCTGTGAACCGGTTCGGGATGCCGGCTATTTGTTAAAGAAGCCGTCGAGAAGGATTCCGAGTCCGCGAATGAGGACGCCGACACCTACGAACATCGCGGTGACGATGAAGGCGGCGGGAATCCAGTTCCCCTGCTGAAGGGCCGGTCCGGCGATCCAGTAAAAGAATGCGGGTCCGCCAAACAGAAAGGGGAACGAGCTCGAAAGCCAAAGGAGGCCGCGGAGTATTTTGGGATTCATGGTCGGAGTCGGATTTGGGCCAATGGCCGTTCCACGAAGGTATAGGTCCCGAGCGAGATGGCGAGGGTTCCGAGGACAAATGCCGGAAGGGCCCACGGGTCGGGCAGGTAGGCCTGGCAGAGGGCCAGCACGGGCTTGTGGAGCAGGTAGGTGCTGAAGCTGAGGGTCCCGAGAATGCGAAGCGGTTTGAGGCGGCCCAGGGCGCTCAGGGCGAATTCGTGGTAAAGGGCCTGGTAAAGCACCACCGCCCAGGCGAGGCCGTAGGCGAGGGTGTAGGCGTGGCCGTGAAAAGGCGAGGTTCCGTAGAGGGCCCGGGCGACCGTGGGGATGGTGGTGAGGATGAGGGCGAAGAGGGCCAGTCCGATTCCGCCCGGAATTCGCACGCGGCGCTGGAGGAGGGCCAAGAGGGTTCCGAAGCCCAGGACCGGAAGGAATCGTAAGAAGAGCGGCATCGGAAGTTGGGGCCACGTGCGCAGGTACCACAGGCAGGTGATGGCGGTGGCGAAGACGGCCATGGCGAGCCACGGACGGCGGCGGTAGAGTGGCCAAAGCAGGGTCAGAACCAGGGGCGAGATGAGGTAGTAGACGAATTCGACGGGGATGGTCCAAAAGACCTGGCGCCCCTCGAGCAGGGCCAGGTGGCGGATCACGTCGCTGAGGTTGTGGATGGGGCTCGGAATTCCGCCCGAGGAGAGGGCCCAGTTCACCGCAAGCGCCAGGAGGTAGAGGGGGTAGATGCGCAAAAAGCGGCGCAGGGCAAAGCGGGCCCAGAAGCGGGGCGTGGCGGTTCCGCGCTCAAGGGCCGTAAGGATCTGGCGGTCGATGAGGTAGGCCGACAGGACAAAGAAGAGGTAGACGCCGACGCTTCCGTAGTGGTGAAAGTCGAGTACGCCAAAGAGGGGGTAGCCCGCGTTGCTGCTGTGCGCCAAGAGGACGAGGAGCACGGCCAGGCCGCGGAATCCGTCGAGTTCGGGCTGGTGGTCGGGGCGTCCGTCGTGGGGGAGGAGGTAGTTTAGCAAGGCTAGCAAGGTTGGCCAGGTTAGCTGAGATGGGCTCGGTGGCTCGTTAGGTAGGCACTAGTAGCTAGTAACTAGTTACGGGTTGTTTGGTCGAGGGCTGAGCGGATCGCTTGGACTGCTTGTTCCGCTTGGTCGTCTGTGAGGGTCAGGGGCGGAGCTAGGCGCAGCGCTTGGTTTTCGAAGAGGAACCAGTCGGTCAAGAAGCCCTTTTGGATGAGGGACTGCTGTACGGCCAGGACGCGGTCAAAGGAGTCGAGCACGACGGCGAGGAGGGCGCCGCGGCCGCGGATTTCGCGCACGGCGGGGTGGTCTTCGAGGCCGCGGCGAAACAGGGTCTCGAGGGCGGGGGCGCGCAGCGCGAAGCGGTCGCGCGCCAGGATGGTCCAGGCCGCCAGGCCGGCCGCGCAGCTCACGGGGTGGCCGCCAAAGGTGGTGAGGTGGCCCAGCATGGGGTGTTCGGCCAAGGTGGCCATGAGGGCGCGGTTGGCGGCAAAGGCCCCGAGGGGCATGCCGCCGCCCAAGGCCTTCGCCAGGCAGAGGACGTCGGGGGTGATTCCGGCCGCGGTGAAGGCGAAGGCCTCGCCGCTGCGGCCGAAGCCGGTTTGGATTTCGTCGACGATGAGCAGGGCTCCGGCCGCGCGGCACCGCGCCTCGAGGGCGCGCAACCAGGCGAAGTCGGCGGGCACGTAGCCGGATTCGGCTTGAATGACTTCGACCAGGACGGCGGCGGTGCGGGGGTCGACGGCGTCGAGGGCTTGGCTGCTGTTGAACGGAAGGATTCGGTGGCCCGGCACCAGCGGGCGGTAGGCCGACTTCATGCACTCGTTGCCCATGGCCGAGAGGGGGCCGGTGGTCGATCCATGGTAGGACCCGACGAACGAGATGATTTCGCTGCGGCCGGTGGCGCGCTTGGCCAGTTTGAGGGCGCCGTCGACGGCTTCGGCTCCGGAATTGCCCCAGTAAATTTGGTC
>JACCDS011223790.1_pt1 | contig 10704 bp, 9 predicted proteins | sample 7446441 | NCBI WGS metagenome assembly JACCDS01 (sample SAMN15323445, study PRJNA562643) | freshwater metagenome | isolation source: river surface water | place: USA:Blue River Watershed | collected 2017-08-17 | reverse complement strand
GGTACGGCAGGTGATGATCGAAGCGCGCATCGTCGAGGCCGAGGACACCTGGGGTCGTGCCCTGGGCGTGAAGTTGGGCTCGTCGGACCTGCGCGGGCTCAACGGCGGCACCACGGGCTGGGGCGTGGGGGGCAACAACCAGGTGGCCATCGGCGGCAACTACAGCTCGCTGGGTTACCAGACGCTGCAAACCAGCACGGCATCGGCCCTGACCGACACCCAGTTCGTATCCCTTCCGGCCAACGTCAGCGGATCGGCTTTCGGTGGTGCCAGCGCCGCGACGTTTGCGTTGTCGCTGTTCGGTGCCGCCTCCAACCGGTTCCTGAACCTCGAGCTCTCGGCCTTGGAGTCGGATGGCCGCGGCAAGCTGATTTCCAGTCCCCGCGTGATCACGGCCGACCAAAAGAGCGCGCTGATCGAGCAGGGGACCGAGTTGCCTTATCAATCGGCCACCTCCAGCGGCGCCACGGCGGTGTCGTTCCGCAAGGCCAACCTCAAGCTCGAGGTCACGCCGCAGATCACGCCGGAAGGCGGGATCATCATGGACGTGGACGTGAACAAGGACAGCGTGGGCCAGTCCACCTCTTCGGGTTACGCCATCAACACCAAGCATGTGAAGACACAGGTGCTGGTCGAGAACGGTGGCACGGTCGTCATCGGTGGCATCTTCGAGACCTCCGAGAACGAGTCCATGAACAAGGTGCCCTTGCTGGGCGACATCCCCGTGGTGGGGGCCTTGTTCCGAAACAAGGTGCGCTCGACCAGCAAGACCGAATTGCTGGTGTTCCTGACACCCAAGGTGATCACCGATCGCAATGCGGTGTCGGTGCGTTGAGTCGATCTCCGGAGTCTTGCAAGTCATGCGCATCGCATCGTTCATGAGCATCTTTCGCTGGATGGTGGCCGTCAGCCTGCTGGCCGGTTTGGTTTCTTGCGGCGGTGGTGGCGGAAGCTCCGGGGATTCCGTTTTCGGGTCTGGCGGAAGTGGCTCGTCGGGATCGGATTCCGGTTCCAGCACGTCCTCAGATGCGGCCTATGCAGTCGCTGTGGAGGTGCAGCGCTCCAGCAGCGCCACGACATCCATCAGCAGCACCGAGTCTGTTCAGGCCGTGGCCACGGTCACGACCAAGGCGGGCGCACCTGTGGCTGGGGTGATCGTGACGTTTGCCGAGTCGACCGGGTTGCTGACGTTTTCGCCCTCTTCCGCAACGGCCCTCACGGATTCAGCGGGCAAGGCCTCCGTGGATCTCACCGGGGCGTCTGTGAGCTCGACCGGCGCGACCTCCATTTCCGCCGCGGCCACCGTGAGTGGATCCGACTACTCGGGGGCCCGAGCCATCCAGGTGACGACCGGATCGGTGGCCACAGTGACCCCCAAGGCCATCAACTTCAAATCGGTGGTTCCCTCTGGCACGGCGATCGTCATCAAGGGCGCTGGGGGCAATGGCCGGACCGAGTCCGCGATTCTGACGTTTGAGGTGGTGGACGAGAACAACAGTCCCATCAAGGGTGCGGTGGTGAACTTCTCGGTCACTCCAGCCAGCTTGGTCACGTTGAACACCACGACCGCGACCAGCAACAGCGCGGGTCTTGTGACGACGACGGTGCAGTCGGGCTCGTCACCAGGGTCGGTCGTGGTCACTGCCGTCGCCGCAGCCAACAGCAGCGCTTCGGCTCCCTCCGACACGCTTCTTGTGAGCACGGGCGTCGCGGTGGCTGGCGGTTTCGAGATCGTGGCCAAGAAGTACAACCTCGATGGGCAGTTGACAGGAGACTCAACCACGCTGACAGCGTATGTGGTCGACGCGAACGGTAACCCCGTCGCGGATGGCCAGGCGGTCTCCTTCACGACGGACTACGGAGCCGTGGCTTCTTCCACACTGGGCGGCTGCACCACTTCAAACGGAACCTGTACGGTCGATTTCCGTGTGCAGAACCCCCGAGGGGACGGTTTGGCCACTGTGGTTGCGACCCTCAACAATGGAACGACCACTCTGAGCGACGCGCTGTTCATCAACATGGCCGGTGCCACAGGGGGGGCCTACACGGCATTCCTGGATGCGGCGGGGGCACAGACGGCGAGCACGCTGACTTTGTCGGGCACGTGCAAGCAGGCGTTCGAGTTGTGGTTGGGCGATGCCGACAAACTCCGAGCTCCATCTGTCGGCACAACCATCGTGGCAGGATCGTCCAGCAATGGCATTACGCCTTCGATCACGTCCGGGTCTCCGGTTGCGGATCAGTTGGCGAGTGGATTCCCGCCCGTCGGATTCACGGTCAAGATCGAAGTGTCGACGTCCGAGGCCGCTCCTGTTTGTGTGGCGGCGGGAGCCGGTACGGCCTCCGGGTTTGCCAACCTGATCTACAAGTCCTCTGGGGGCGTTTCGCACTCGCAACGGTTCCGGATCGTGTATCCGACCAACTGAAGCGGATTTCTGTCCGAGGGGGTGCAGGGCCTGACTTCAATCAGGCCCTGCGTTTTTTGAGCGTCCCGCTTCGCAGGCTCTCGCCAGCGGCAGGAGTTGGCTCCTGTACATTTCGCGCCATGCTCACAGCGCCCGATTCTTCTGTTGCCGGTCTGTCTCAAACGATCTCTCTCGTCGCCATGCCCGGCGCCGGTAAATCCACGGCGGGTCGCCACTTGGCGCACCTGCTCAAGGTGCCGTTCGTGGATGCGGACATCGAGATCGAGAAGCGCCTGGGTTGCAGCATCCGTTCGTTTTTCGAGCAGCATGGGGAAACGGCCTTTCGTGACATCGAGGCCGAGACCATCGCGGACTTGGTCAAGCGTCCTCCGCACATCCTGGCCACCGGTGGCGGGGCGGTGTTGCGGCCCGTGAACCGCGAGGCCCTCAAGGCCCACACGGTGGTGCTGTACCTGCGCGCCACACCGGAGGAGTTGTTTCGACGGCTGCGTCATGACACGCAGCGTCCGTTGCTCCAGGTGGCGGACCCCCTGAGGAAGTTGCGCGAGTTGTACCGCGACCGGGATCCTTTGTACCGGGAGGCGGCCCACTACACGGTTGAGAGCGGCCGCCCGTCCGTCAGCCATATGGTCAACATGATCCTGAGCCAGTTGGAACTGGCCGGACTGGTGGATCCCAGCCTCGTGGCGTCGTCCGTGCGCCGTTGACAGCGCCCCGGAGGGGGGGGGGCTCGGTACCCTTCCGGACATGAACACCTTCCCCACCGACACCGTGCGCGTGGCGCTCGGCGAACGCAGCTACGACATCCTCATCGGCACCGGACTGCTGGACAACCCCTCCACCTGGAGCGGGTTGCCGAAGGCCTCGGCCGCGCTCATCGTGACCAACGAGACGGTGGCTCCGCTCTATGCGCAACGGGTGCTTCGGGCGTTGGAGCCCTTGTACGCAAAGGTGAGGGTGCTGTCCCTGCCCGACGGCGAGTCGTACAAGGACCAGGCCACGCTCACCCTGATCTACGACGAACTGCTGGGGCAGGCCTGCGATCGCAAGACCGTCCTGTTTGCCTTGGGGGGCGGGGTGGTGGGCGACATGACCGGCTTTGCCGCCGCCTGCTACATGCGCGGGGTGCCCTTTGTGCAGATCCCGACGACCCTTTTGTCCCAGGTGGACTCGTCGGTGGGCGGCAAGACCGCGATCAACCACCCTCTGGGCAAGAACATGATCGGGGCGTTCTACCAGCCCCAGCGTGTCATCTGTGACCTCGACACGCTCGACACCCTGTCGGCGCGCGAGCTGTCTGCCGGACTGGCGGAGGTGATCAAGTACGGCCCGATTGCCGACGCGGGGTTCCTCGACTGGATCGAGGCCCATCTGGAAGCCCTGATGGCCCGGGATAAGACAGCCCTGGCCCATGCCGTGCGCCGTTCGTGTGAGATCAAGGCCGAGGTCGTGGGCGCTGACGAGCGCGAAGGGGGCTTGCGGGCCATCTTGAATTTTGGGCACACGTTTGGCCATGCGATCGAAGCCGGGCTGGGTTACGGCGAGTGGCTGCACGGGGAGGGCGTGGGTTGCGGCATGGTGATGGCGGCTGAACTCTCGGTTCGACTGGGACTGATGCCGACCGCCTTTCGCGACCGGCTGGAGCGCATTTGCGTGCGCGCCGGCTTGCCGGTGCGCGCGCCAGCGCTGGGTGTGCCGCGCTATCTGGAACTGATGCGGGTGGATAAAAAAGCCGAAGGGGGAGAAATCCGCTTTGTCGTCATTGATCGCCTGGGTTCGGCCCGCATGCAAGGCGCACCGGAAACCTTGGTGGCCGAGGTGATCGAGTCGTTCTCCGCGCCGTCGGGTGCGACGTCTGTGGCATGAGACGCCGGGCGAAAGGCGCGCAAGGGGAGGCGACGGGCTTGGCGCCCTGTGCCTGTGATCCTGCGCACAGCCGGGGGCGCCGCCACGTGGAGCCCTCGGCGCCCACTCGGAACGATTTCCAGCGAGATCGGGACCGGATCGTGCACAGCACGGCCTTTCGTCGGTTGGTCTACAAGACCCAGGTGTTTCTGAACCACGAGGGGGACCTGTTCCGCACACGGCTGACCCATTCGCTTGAGGTGGCGCAATTGGGCCGGGCCATCGCGCGTTCGCTGGGACTGCATGAGGATCTGGTGGAGGCGGTCGCGCTGGCCCATGACCTGGGACACACACCGTTCGGGCATGCGGGGCAGGACGCTCTTGCCGAATGCATGAAACCTTGGGGGGGGTTTGAGCACAACCTGCAAAGCCTGCGGGTCATCGACGTGCTGGAGTGTCGATACCCTGCGTTCGATGGACTGAACCTGACCTTTGAAACCCGGGAGGGTGTGCTTAAGCACTGTCCGCTTCGGGTGGCGAGATGGATTGAAACCCACGAGCCCGGCGGCATCGGGCGGCGGTTCCTGGACCGCACGCAGCCCAGTCTGGAGGCCCAGCTCGCCAACCTGGCCGATGAAATCGCCTACAACGCCCACGACGTGGACGACGGTGTGCGATCGGGGCTGATCACGATCGAGCAGTTGCGCACGGTGCCGCTGTTTGCCCGGTTTCACGACGAAGCGCTGTCGGAGCACCCGGGTCTGGAGAAGATGAAGCGCAGTCGCCTGCTCGCCGAGGTGCTGCGCCGCATGTTGTCCGAGCAGGTCTACGACGTGATCGGCGAGACGGGAAGGCGCTTGCGCGCCGAGGCGCCGGGATCTGCCGACGAGGCCCGGGCCTGCGGGGTTCTGGTCCATTTCTCGGATGACATGCAAAGGGCCAGCCGTGAGCTCAAGCGTTTTCTCTTCCAGCACCTGTACCGTCATCCGCAGGTCATGGACGTGACCTACCGGGCTCGCCAGGTCATTGCGGATTTGTTCGAGGCCTATGTCGAGTGCCCGCGGGAAATGCCCGAGGAATATGCCGAGGCTCCGCTGCGTCATCGATCGGTTGCGGACTACATCGCCGGCATGACCGACCGCTTTGCAGTCAAGGAACATGCGCGCTTGACGGGCCGGAGCCTGTTTCCCGCAGGGTGACCGAAAATGAAAAAGCGCCGCATGGGCGGCGCGAGGTGACGGGGACGAGGCCGGGCGGTCAGGCGCGTGCGCGAGCGCGACGGCGAGCCGCAGCACCCAACACGCCCAGTCCAACCAGCATCATGGCGTAGGTTTCGGGCTCAGGCACGGCGGCAGCCGTGGTGGTCTCGAAGTACATGACGTCTCCCGAGCTGCCGAGGTAGCTGTAGCTCGTGCCGTTGATGGAGCCGGTGGGGGATCCGTTCAGGGCGGACAGGGTGAGTCCGCTGAGGGTGCCGTTCTGGAACGTCGTCCATTGCCCGTAACCTGCAAATGAGGTGTAGGCGCCGGTCGGCAGGTAGTAGTGGTCCAGGGTGCCGTCATCGGCCACGGCCAACAGGTAGTTGTTGTTCATGTCGGTGTAGCCGTTGACGGTCTTCAGACCAATGCCGGTGGCCACCGAGGCACCGTTCAGGGCACCTCCGCCCGAGAAGGCCGTGTAGGCGGGGCTGGATGTGACTGCGCCGGTGGTCCAGTTGTTGTTGGAGACCACATGGCCCCCGCTCACGTACCAGTTGGTCGAGGCATCGTCCACGCCGAGCAGTGCCGCACTGCCTGAAGCGACCGGAACCGAGCCAGCGAGGTAGCCGCCACCGTTGGCGCCGTACCAGGCCACGGAGCCGTTGGACTGTGCAAAGCCGAGGTAGAAGTTGTCGGTGCCGACGTAGGTGCCGAGGTTGCTGGTGACCGTGCCGCTGAGGGGGCCGCCGCCGGTCAGGGCGTCCGTCGAGTTCACGACGGCACCGAACGAGCCGGTGAGTTCGCTGTACCAGACCACCTCGGCCTGAGAGGCCTGGGAGGCCAGCAGCGTGACGGCGGCGACGGCGACGTGGCGCCATTGGGGAAAAGTCGGCTTCATGGGGAGTTCCTTGCTTTGCGTGTGATCCAAGGTCCGATCCAGCGATCGCGTCGAGGCATGCCGCACGGCAATGAAGCTTCCCTGCGCAACGTCATGAGCACTCGCTGGTCGAACACAATCGTCCGCGGATGCGGACACTCAGCGAATACGATTTGATTTGCGCTTGGCGGAGGGGACTGTGCCGGTCGGCCAGGCTTTCGGGACGTGTGTCCCCCGGGAACGTGTGGGGAGTCCCCGTGATCACGGGGGGTCTTGGGCCAAGCCGGTGTTTGATGAGGGGGCCGGGCCGTGGCCCGGGGGAAGCAGGGACGATTTGCGCCAGCGGGCGGGGGGCTCGCCCGTCCAGCGGGCAAAGGCCCGGGTGAAGGCGGCTTGGTCGGTGTATCCCAGTCGAATGGCCACGTCCACAATGGTGTTGGCCGGGTCTTGAAGCAAGGATTCGCCCAGGTCCCGGCGCGTTTCGTCAAGCAGTTGCTGGAAGCTGGTTTGCCGGGTGGCCAACTCTCGCTGCAGCGAGCGTGTGGAGATGTTCAGGCGGGCGGCGCACCGGGAGATGGACGGGGATCCCTTGGGCATCAGGCCGGCGATCACCTCCTGGACGTGAGCGATGTAGCGGTCTTGGCTCAGCAGGTTCTGCAACGCGGTGCGGGCTTGCAACTCCAGCAGTTCCTGCAGGGATTCGTCGTGTTGCCGGATGCGCAGCAGCATCGCCGAGATGGGCAGGTCCATGCTGCCCCCCTCGGGCTGGTCAAACTCCACCGGGCAGCCGAAAAATGCTTCATAGGGCGCCACGTTGGCGGGGCGGGTGTGGATGAAGCCCACGCGACGCGGATTCAGCCCCGGGCGGTCCGTGATCAGCCGAATGTAGGACAGCAGGCCACCGATCAGCAGTTCATCGCTCAATTGGCTCGTGTGGCAGCGGCCCACACGCCACTGCAGGTGGATGCGGGTCGGACTGATCCGGTGTCGGCTGGCGTTGAGGTTGTGCAGCAGCCGTTCGTACTTGAACAGATGCCATACGGCTTCTCCCAGGGTGCCGCTGTGCTGGGTCAGGTAGGCCAGAACCCCGCCGTATTTCGGCGCAGCGAGTCCGCAGACCGCCAGTCCGAGGGCTGGCTCCGGAAAGCTTCGCTGCAGCCGATCCAGCATCTGCAGCCAAGCGGAGCCGGACACCTGAGACAGGCCAGTCAGATCCGATGGGCGGGGCGTGCCCAGCACCGTCGGGCCGTCCAGGCCGCGCTGTTCCACGAAGTCGAACACCATCTGGACGATGGAGGAAGAGAGGCTGGCGTGCATTCGGCGGGAGGTGTCTTCGGTGTTCGCTGGCGCATTTGATCAAAAACGCGGCGGTTCAAGCAAGACACCGCCGTGGGCCTTCCCAAGAATGCACATCGGTACGTGTGATCACCGAGGCGTTGAGATGTGGCAATCAGGTGCAGGGCCGGAAGGGCCTTTGGGGAGCAGGGCGGTCGGCGACGGGCCGGCGTTGCCGTGCTCGATCGTGGAGGGTGAGCGTCGCGGCAAGGTGAAGTGGTTTCACGACCGCAAGGGCTATGGATTCATCGTGGCCGAGGGCATGAGTCAGGACGTGCTGGTGCACCAGACCGAAATCCGGATGGAGGGGTTTCGCAACCTGCGGCCGGGCATGAGCGTGCGCTTCCGCCTGGTCCACCGCGAGCGCGGGCCGGTGGCGGAAGATGTCCGCATCGAATGAGGTCTGGAGCAGCGCGCCGGGTGACGCTTGAGGGGTCACCCGGTGTGGGGGGATTTCAGGCTTCGGTGGGCAGGAATCCTTCGGTCGACAGGTAGCGCTCGCCCGTGTCGTAGGCAAAACCCAGCACCCGGGCACCTGCGCCCAGCTCTGGCAACTTCTGGGCAATGGCGGCCATCGTGGCCCCGCTGGAAATGCCCACCAGCAGGCCTTCCTCGCGCGCGCTGCGTCGAGCCATGTCCTTGGCGGCCTCGCCGTCGACCTGGATCACGCCGTCGAGCAGCTGGGTGTTCAGGTTGCCCGGAATGAAGCCGGCACCAATGCCCTGGATGGGGTGCGGCGAAGGCTTGCCACCGCTGATGACCGGGGAGGCGGCGGGTTCTACGGCAAACACCTTCAGCTGAGGCCAGGCCGCCTTCAGGACCTGGGCGCAGCCGCTGATGTGGCCCCCGGTGCCCACCCCGGTGATCAGGGCATCCAGGCCTTCGGGGAAGTCGGCCCGGATTTCCTGGGCGGTCGTGCGCACGTGCACCTCGACGTTGGCGGGATTCTCGAACTGTTGCGGCATCCAGGCGCCCGGGGTGGACCCCACCAGTTCCTGGGCCTTTTCAATGGCCCCCTTCATGCCTTTTTCCCGTGGGGTCAGCACGAACTTGGCGCCGTAGGCCAGCATCAGGCGACGACGCTCCAGGCTCATGCTCTCGGGCATCACCAGCACCAGCGGATAGCCCTTCACGGCCGCCACCATCGCCAGTCCCACGCCCGTGTTGCCGGAGGTGGGCTCGATGATGGTGCCGCCGGCCTGCAGCGCGCCGCTGGCCTCGGCCGCCTCGACCATGGACAGGGCAATGCGGTCCTTGATCGATCCGCCCGGATTGCCGCGTTCAGACTTGATCCACACCTGCGCATCGGCGCCGAAGAGGCGTTGCATGCGAATGTGCGGGGTGCCGCCGATGGTGGCCAGAATGTTGTCGGCTTTCATGTCCGGGTCTCCAGTGGGTACGATGTGAGGATTCTGTCCCAACGGGGCCGTCCGCGCGCAGGCGCCACGATCCGCCCCACCCAGATGAACCATGGCCCGGCTTCCTCGACTCGCCCTGGCAGGCTTGCCGCACCACGTGATCCAGCGCGGGCATAACCTTCAGCCGGTCTTCATGGATGCCGACGATCGCCAGGCGTATCTCGATGCCCTGCGGGAGACGAGTGCGGTGCTCCAGGTCCAGGTCCATGGATATGTCCTGATGCCGGACCATGTGCATCTGCTGGTGACCCCTCCGCGGTCCGAGGCCCTGGGTCAGCTCATGCAGGGTGTCGGGCGTCGCTACGTGGCGGGTTTCAATCGGCGGCATGGCCGCAGGGGCACCTTGTGGGAGGGGCGATACCGGGCGACGGTGGTCGATCCCGGGGCACACCTCATGCTTTGTCTTTGCGCCATCGAGCAGAACCCGGTCCGTTCCGGTCTGGTGGCGCAGGCGGTGGACTGGCCTTGGTCGAGTGCGGGACACCACGTGGGCCGTCATCGCGATCTTGTCATCACCGAGCCCCAGGCGTACTGGGGACTGGGCAACACGCCCTTCGAGCGCGAATTGCGCTGGAAACAGATGCTGGAAGATCCCCTGCCCGAGGGCCTTGTGGACCGCATCGTCGAGAGTGCCACCAAAGGGTGGGCGCTGGGCTCGGAGGCTTTTTTGCAGAAGGTGGGGGCACAGACCCTGCGTCCTGTGCAGCCGAGGCCCCGCGGGCGGCCCCGGCGTGCACCGCAAAGGTGTGGGGAGGGGGTGTGATGGTGCGAACTGGTGCGCTGAGCGATTGATCTGTCCCCAATTAATTTGATGGCGATATTGTGATCAATTTATTTGTGGTCTGACCCTATTTAATTGCGATTGAGGTGAGGCGCAATGTGCGATAAATTTGCGCAGTTTTCCTCATGTCATTCGTAGGAGTGCGCCATGACCCAGGCCGCCTCGGGACCCGCGTCCCAGCAAGAAATCCAGGCCCTCGCCGTCCAAGGTCTGTACGACCCCACCCAGGAACATGACGCTTGCGGCGTCGGCTTCGTGGCCCACATCAAGGGCGAGAAGGCGCATTCCATCGTCGAGCAGGGTCTGAAGATCCTCGAAAACCTCGATCACCGCGGTGCCGTGGGTGCCGACGCGCTGATGGGCGACGGTGCGGGCATCCTGATCCAGATCCCTGACGACTTCTTCCGCGCCCAGATGGCGAAGCAGGGCGTCGAGTTGCCCCCGCCCGGTGAGTACGGCGTCGGCATGATCTTCCTGCCCAAGGAGCACGCCTCGCGTCTGGCCTGCGAGCAGGAGATGGAGCGCGCGATCAAGGCCGAAGGCCAGGTCCTGCTGGGCTGGCGCGACGTGCCGGTGGACCGCGACATGCCCATGTCGCCCACGGTGCGCGAAACCGAGCCGGTCATTCGCCAGATCTTCATCGGCCGTGGCGCCGACGTGATCGTGCCGGACGCCCTGGAGCGCAAGCTGTACGTGATCCGCAAGTCGTCGGGCCACGCGATCCAGGCGCTGAACCTGATGCACGGCAAGGAATTTTTCGTGCCGTCGATGTCGGCGCGTACCGTTGTGTATAAGGGTTTGCTGCTGGCCGATCAGGTCGGCG
>JACCDS011080437.1_pt1 | contig 10704 bp, 10 predicted proteins | sample 7446441 | NCBI WGS metagenome assembly JACCDS01 (sample SAMN15323445, study PRJNA562643) | freshwater metagenome | isolation source: river surface water | place: USA:Blue River Watershed | collected 2017-08-17 | reverse complement strand
GTCCCAGATGCTGACGCCGCGTTCTTGCAGCCATTTCACGTTGTTGTCGCCACGCAGGAACCACAGCAGTTCCACGATGATGGACTTGAGGTGGACCTTCTTGGTTGTGACCAGCGGAAAGCCTTCGTTCAGGTCAAACCGCATCTGGTAGCCAAACACGCTCTTGGTGCCCGTGCCCGTGCGGTCCCCTTTGGTCACGCCTTGCGAGTTCACATGGCGCATGAAATCTTCGTATTGAGAACGGACAGGACGTGGGCTCATGATGCTTCAGAAATGAGAAATAGGGGTCAGAGACCGATTATCGTTGCTTCAGACGCGCACCACGCGACCGGGGTTCAAGGTGTTGTGCGGGTCCAGGGCGCGCTTGAGCGTGGCCATCAGGGCCAGGGCGGTCGGGTCTTTGTAGTCGGGCAGGCTGTCCACTTTCATGCTGCCCACGCCATGCTCGGCAGAAATGGAGCCATTGAAGCGACGCACGTTTTGGTAAACGATGTGGTTGACCCGCTCTTCCTGTGTTTCCAGAAACACTTTGGTGTCGCCACCTTCGGGTGCCTGCACGTTGTAGTGCAAGTTGCCATCGCCCAAGTGGCCAAAGTCGACCAACCGAACGCCAGGAATTTCGCGCGTCAGCTCGGCATCGGTGGCTTCCACAAACGCGGGAATGGCCGACACGGGCAAAGAAATGTCGTGCTTGATGTTCAGCCCTTCTTCGGCTTGCGCCAGGGTGATGCTTTCGCGGATGTGCCACAAATTGCGCGCCTGGGAGAGGCTCTCGGCTACCACGGCATCGGTCACGCAGCCTTGTTCAAACGCGGTTTCCATCAGCGCTTCAAAGCGTGTGCGGGCATGCTCCTCCGATTCGCTGTCAGCGTTCTCCAGCAGCACACACCACGGCGTTTCCTTGAACAAAGGCACGCGCAACTGGGGGTAATGTTTGTCCACCAGGCTCAGGGCAAATTGGCCCATCACCTCAAACCCCGTCAGGCCCGCGCCCAGGTGTTGGTGTGCCAGGCCCAGCAATTTCACGGCATCGCGCATGCTGGGAACGGCAGCCCAGGCGGTGAGAGAAGCGGCCGGCAGCGGAAAGAGTTTCAAGGTGGCCGCGGTGATGATGCCCAGCGTGCCCTCGCTGCCGATGAACAAATCGCGCAGGTCATAGCCGGTGTTGTCTTTGCGCAGCCCTGTCAGCCCTTGCATGATGTCGCCTTGCGCGGTCACCACTTCCAGGCCCAGACAAAGTTCGCGGGTGTTGCCGTAGCGAACCACTTGGGTCCCGCCGGCATTGGTCGACAGGTTGCCGCCAATGGTGCAGCTGCCTTCGGAGCCCAGGCTCAAAGGGAACAAATAGCCAGCTTGCTCGGCCGCTTGCTGCAGGTTTTGCAGCACGCAGCCCGATTCCACCGTGATGGTGAGGTTCTCCCCGTCCACCGCGCGCACCGCGTTCATGCGCTGCAGGCTCAGCAGCACCTGACGGCCCGAATCATCCGGGATGGAGCCCACCACCAGGCCGGTGTTGCCGCCTTGCGGCACGATGCTGACGCCAGCCGTGGCGCAGGCCTTCACCACCGCGGCCACTTGCTCGGTGCTGCCCGGGCGCACCACGCACAGGGCCTTGCCCTGGATGCGCTTGCGCCAGTCCATTTCATAGGCGCTGAGGTCACCCTCGGTCAGGACATGGGGCGCGCCCACAAGGTGGCGCAGGGTGTCGATCAGTGTGGTCATGGTGGGGTTTCAGAAACAGGGGCAGATTCAGAAGTCGCCAAAAGGGCCGCGTGCTTGAAGCGCAGCCGCACATGCAGGGTCGTGGCCACAAACAGCACGAGGCACAGCAGCACCTCGGCCATGGCAAAGTAGCTGCTGGGGGCGCGGTCGGAGGTGGCGCGCACCACCCCTTCGGTGAAATACAGCCAGACCAGCAAGCTGACCCAGCGGTAGGTGTACATGCGGTTCTTCAGCAAGCCGGCCAGCGGAATGCACAAGGGCAGCACCTTGAGGGCGAGCAAGGAGCCGCCGGGCTTGACGGGGGCCAGCCACAGCTCCCAGGCCAGGCCCAGAACAATCAGGCCGACAAGGCTGCCCACAGCCAGGCGGCGGGTCAGCGCCACATGGGGGGGCGTGAGGGGGAGGTCAGAGGATGGCATCATGGAGGGATGATTGTCCCGCAAGTCCAGCGTTTTCTCCCAGCCTGCCGCCGATTTCCCTGGCTCACCCTGTTTCGCACCCTGCACCAGCGTTTCCGCGAGGACCGCTTGGGCCAGACCGCCGGCAGCTTGACCTTCACCACCACCATTGCCCTGGTGCCCCTGTTCACTGTGGCGCTGGCGGTGTTCACGGTGTTTCCCATGTTTGGCCAGTTCCAGAACGTGCTGCAACGCTGGCTGATTGAAAGCCTGGTGCCCGACAGCATTTCGCGCCAGGTCTTGGGCTACCTGACCCAGTTCTCCAGCAAGGCCAGCCGACTGGGCGTGGTGGGCGTGCTGTTTTTGCTGGTGTCGGCCATCACCCTGGTGTTCACCATTGACCGCAGCTTGAACGCCATTTGGCGCGTTCGCACACGCCGTCCCTGGGCCCAGCGGGTGCTGTTGTATTGGGCGGCCATCACCCTGGGCCCCTTGCTGATGGCGGCCAGCGTGATGATGATGTCCTATGTGGTGTCGGTCTCCCGCGGCGTGGTGAGTGCCATGCCCAGCCAGTTGCATGTGTTGCTCGACGGCTTGGAGTTCCTGCTGCTGATTGGCGGCGTCAGCGCCTTGTACAAGTACGTGCCCTATGTGCATGTGCCTTGGCGTCATGCGCTCTTGGGCGGCACGCTGGTGACCCTGGTGACCGAATTGGCGCGGCGCCTGCTGACCCTTTACCTGGCCTCCATGCCCGCTTACTCCACCATTTACGGCGCTTTCGCGACCTTGCCGATTTTGCTGATCTGGATATACACCGCCTGGGTCATCGTGTTGGCCGGTGCCGTCTTTGTCGCCAACCTGCCCAGCTTGTTGGGCGGGGGCTTGCGCCAGGGTGACACCCCGGGTTGGCCGTTTCAGTTGGCGCTGGAGACGGTGCAACGCCTGGTCCTGGCCCGCGACAGCCGCGAGCGCGGTGTCAGCCTGGAAGATTTGGGCCACGACTTGCAGGTCGACCCGCTCGACCTGGAGCGGGTGCTGGCAACCTTGGTGGACCTGGATTGGGTGGGCCAACTGAAAGAGGAGGGTGTGCGCTCGCCGCGCTATGTTCTGCTGGCACGGCCTGAAGCCACCCCGCTGGCGCCGTTGATGCACAGGCTGATGTGGACGCCCAGTGCGGTGACGCCTGCACTGTGGTCGCGCTGGCAAGGGCTGACCCTGGCCGACGCCTTGTAAGGCGCCTGCTCACATCCGCGACAGGTTCCCAGCCAGGCCTTAGGCTTTCAGAAACTCCTTCAAGGCCTTCAGGGTTTCTTCCGGGGACTCGTTCATCTGGTGATGGCCCATGGGAACGTTCACCACCTGGAAGGTTTTGCCGCTCTCACGCGCTTGTTGCACCAGGCTTTGCGCGGCCTTGGGCGTGGTCATCTGGTCTTGTGCACCCAGCAGGAACAGCACCGGGCAGGTCACGGCCGCCATGGCCTGCAAGCCGTTGGCGTATTGGTCGCAAGCGTTGAAGCCGCGGTGAAACACATTCACCTTCGTGTTGCTGGCCAGCACCCGTTTGTTCAGGGCCATGGAAGCCCCATAGACCCAAGTGCCAGGGCCCAAGGCCGAGGGCGGCGCCGCCAAGGTGGCACGTGAAAACACGTTGATCATCTTCATTGCCTGCAGGGGCGCGTTCAGCGAGGCCTCCAGCAAGGCGGGCGTCACCTTCATCGGGAAGGCCGTGCCCACCAGCACCAGGTGCGAAATGCGCGCTTTCAGGCGTGAGGCTGTTTCCAGCGCAATCAGCGAGCCCCAGCTGTGCCCCACCAAGGCGGCCTGGGCCACCCCCGCCGCATCCAGCAAGGCAGCAATGAAGTCGGCCGCGGCTTCCACGCTGGCGGGCGCTTCGCCGGCACTGCGGCAATGGCCTGGCAAATCCACGGCCAGCACATTCCAGCCGTGGTGGGCCAGGTAGCGGCTTTGCAAAATCCAGACGCTGTGGTCGTTCAGCACGCCATGGATCATCACCACCGTGGGCTTGGCGGGGTCAAAGGGCTTGCCGCCGGTGTACGCATAGGCCTCGTGGCCTTGAACGCTCAGTTTCATGCCTTGCCTCCTTGGGGCGCTTTGCTGGCGCCGGCTTTTTCTGCGGCCTTGAGGGCGCGTTTGAGGTCATCGATCAGGTCATCGGCGTCTTCCAGCCCGATGGACAGGCGGATGGTGCCCGGGCCAATGCCAGCGCCTGCCAAGGCCTCGTCGGTCATGCGGAAATGGGTGGTGCTGGCCGGGTGGATCACCAGCGAGCGGCAATCGCCCACGTTGGCCAGGTGGCTGAAAATTTTCAAGGCCTCGATGAAGGCGCGGCCTTGCTCGCGGCTGCCCTGAATGTCAAAGCTGAACACCGAGCCCGCGCCTTTGGCGCCAAAGCGCAGCAGCTTGTTGGCCAGCGCATGGCTGGGGTGGCTTTCCAGCAGCGGATGGCCGACACGCGCCACCAGCGGGTGGCTGGCCAGAAACTGCACCACTTTTTCGGTGTTGGCCATGTGGCGTTCCATGCGCAGCGGCAGGGTTTCAATGCCTTGCAAGATCAGCCAGGCGGTGTGCGGGCTCATGCAAGCGCCAAAGTCGCGCAAGCCTTCGCGGCGGGCGCGCAGCAAGAAGGCGCCCACGGTGCTTTCCTCGCTGAACACCATGTTGTGAAAGCCGTCGTAGGCCTGGGTCAGCTCGGGGAATTTGCCGCTGCGCTCCCAATCAAAAGAACCGCCGTCCACCACCACGCCCCCGATCACGGTGCCATGGCCGCTGAGAAACTTGGTGGCCGAGTGGTAGACCAGGTCGGCGCCGTGTTCCAGCGGCTTCAACAGGTAGGGCGAGGTCAGGGTGGAGTCCACCAGCAAGGGCACGCCCGCCTCATGGGCGATTTGCGAGACCGTGGGGATGTCCAGCACGTCCAGCCCTGGGTTGCCTACGGTTTCGCCAAACAACAAGCGGGTGTTGGGGCGAATGGCCGCCTTCCAGCCGTCGATGTCGCCCGGTTTCACGAAGGTGGTTTCAATGCCGAAGCGGCGCAGGGTGTAATGCAACAGGTTTTGCGAGCCGCCATACAAGGCGGTGCTGGCCACAATGTGGGCGCCAGCGCCCATCAGCGTGGCCACCGACAGGTGCAGCGCGGCCTGGCCACTGGCCGTGGCGATGGCGCCAATGCCACCTTCCAGGGCGGCCACCCGCTGCTCGAACACCGCATTGGTGGGGTTGCTGATGCGGCTGTACACATGGCCGGCCCGCTCCAGGTTGAACAGGGCCGCGGCCTGGTCGCTGGACTCGAAAACAAAGGAGGTGGTCAGGTGAATGGGCACAGCCCGCGCACCCGTGCTTGGGTCGGGTGTGGCGCCCGCATGCAGCGCCAACGTGTCGAAATGGGGGTCGGAATAGCCAGACATGTCATCCTCGGCAATGAAAATGATTCAGAAGCCTACATTGTGGGCTATATTGGTGGCTGAGTGATTTAGCGGACAACGGAGGTTTGCCATGAAAGTCAGTGACATTTTGCGCGTCAAGGGGGGGACCCTGTTCACGGCCGACCCCGAGGAGTCGCTGATGCACGCCACCCAGATGATGTCCGAGAAAGACCTGGGCTCGCTGGTGGTGATCGATCGTGGCGCTGTGGTGGGGATGCTGACCTTTCGCGAAGTCATCCAGGCCATTGTCAAGAACAATGGCAGCATTGGCAGCACGGTGGTCCGCGCTGCCATGGACAGTGCGCCTCTGGTTTGCACCCCCGAGACCGAGCTCGACGAAGTGCGACGCATGATGCTCGAGCGCCACGCCCGCTACATGCCGGTCATGAGCGATGGCATGTTGATGGGCGTCATCAGCTTTTACGACGTTGCCAAAGCTGTGGTGGACAGCCAAAACTTCGAGAACAAGATGCTCAAGGCTTACATCCGTGACTGGCCCAGCGAAGCTGGCGCCAAAGAAGGACAAGCCCCCAACGCTTAAGCGGCCTCGCCCTCTGGGATAATCGCCCCATGAGCGGCAATACCTTCGGAACCTTATTCGCAGTCACCAACTTTGGTGAATCCCACGGCCCGGCCATTGGCTGCGTGATCGACGGCTGCCCCCCGGGCATGGCCTTGTCGGAAGCCGACATCCAGCCCGAACTCGACCGCCGCCGCCCGGGCACCAGCCGTCATGTGACCCAGCGCCAGGAGCCGGACCAGGTGCAAATACTGTCCGGCGTCTACGAAGGCCGAACCACGGGCACCCCGATTGCGCTGCTGATTCAGAACACCGACCAGCGCAGCAAAGATTACGGCAACATCCTGCAAACCTTCCGGCCGGGGCATGCCGACTACACCTATTTTCAGAAATATGGCATTCGCGACCCGCGCGGCGGTGGCCGCTCCTCGGCGCGTCTGACCGCTCCCACGGTGGCCGCGGGCGCCGTCGCCAAAAAATGGTTGCGCGAAAAATTCGGCACCCGCTTCCACGGTTGCATGACCCAGTTGGGCGAGCTGCCCATTGCCTTTGAAAGCTGGGACCATGTGCCCCACAACCCTTTCTTTGCACCCTGTGCCGATGTGCAAGCCCTGGAAACCTACATGGACCAGTTGCGCAAAGCGGGCGACTCCTGTGGCGCGCGCATTCGCGTGGTGGCTTCAGGCGTGCCAGTGGGTTTGGGCCAGCCGCTCTACGACAAGCTCGATGCCGACATCGCCTGGGCCATGATGGGCCTGAACGCCGTCAAAGGCGTGGAGATTGGCGCGGGCTTTGCCAGCGTAGCCCAGCGCGGCACGGTGCACGGCGATGCCCTGACGCCGCAAGGCTTTGAAGGCAACAACGCCGGGGGTGTCTTGGGCGGTATCAGCACCGGCCAAGACCTCGAAGTCAGCATCGCCATCAAGCCGACCAGCTCCATTCTCAGCCCGCGCCCTTCGATTGACATGAATGGGCATCCGACCGAGGTGGTCACCAAAGGCCGCCACGACCCGTGCGTGGGCATCCGGGCCACGCCCATCGCCGAGGCGCTGCTGGCGCTGGTGGTGATGGACCATGCCTTGCGCCACCGGGCCCAATGCGGCGACGTTCAGACCGCCCTGGCCCCGATCGCCGGCCAGGCACCGGCCTGACCCCATGACCGACACCGCGCGACGTGCCTCGCGTCGCCAGTTGGTGCCTTTTGCGGCCCTGTCGGCCAGCTACTTTGCTCACATCGGGTTCTTCAACCCCTACCTGTCGCTCTGGCTCAAAGAGTTGGGGCTGACAGTCTGGGTCATTGGCCTGCTGGTGTCCCTGCAATCGTTCACGCGGCTGTTTGCGCCTTATGCCTGGGGTTGGCTGAGCGACCACACCGGCGAGCGCGTCAAACTGCTGCGCTGGAGTGCGGGCGTGGCCTTGCTGTGCTCGCTGGGATTGGGTTGGCAGGGTGGCCTGGCCTGGTTGGCGGTGGTGCTGTTGCTGATGTTCACCCACACCAGCTCCATGATGCCCATGAGCGAGGCCGCCATGGCGCACCTGGTCAGCCAAGGCGGCGCTTTTGACACCCGGCGCTATGGCCGCATTCGCCTGTGGGGCTCGATCGGCTTTTTGGTCACGGTTTTCTTGGCCGGCGCCTGGTTCGAAAGCCATGGCATGCAGCACTTCCCAGCCTGGACCTGGGTGACCTTGCTGGCGGTGAACCTCAGCGTCTGGCTGATGCCCAATGTGCGCGAGGCCGTGCAAACCGAGGGCTCGCACCCGCCGGTGTGGCCTGTGCTGACCCAGTCGCACAACCTCTGGTTTTTTGTCACCCTGTTTTTTCATGTGCTGTCGCACATCTGCATCTATGTATTTTTCTCGCTCTACCTCGACAGCCTGGGCTACAGCAAGCTGATGATTGGCGTGCTGTGGGCGGTGTCGGTGGTGGTGGAAATCCTGGGTTTTTACACGCAAAGCCGCTGGCTCCACCATTTCACCCTGGCAGGCTGGCTTTTGTTGTGCAGCGTGGTGATGGTGGTGCGCATGGGCATCACCAACTGGGGCGCGACTTCCCTGGGCTGGCTGGTGCTGGCGCAGTCGCTGCATGCGGTCACCTTTGCGGTGCACCACACGGTCTGCATTGCCTGGCTGTCGCGGCACTTCCCCGAGCGTTTGCGCGGGCGTGGCCAGGCCTTGTATTCGGTGATCGGGTATGGCCTTCCCGGTTTTCTGGGCGCCACCGGCGGCGCGGCCTTGAGTGCCCGCTGGGGGCTCGAGGTGGTCTATGCGGTGTCCATTCCGATCGCGGCCTTGGCGGTGCTGTGTGCTTTTGGGCTCAAGCGCAGCTTGCAGCGCAGCCCGGTCCACGCATAATCGGCTTTTTTGCCGAGGACCTCTGAGACATGCTGAGCCAAGAACTTCGCCAACAAGCTGCCGACGCCCTGTACGATGCCGACACCCAGCGTCACCTGATTCCCCAACTGAGCAAGAGCTATGAGGGCATCGAGCTCGAAGACGCTTATGCCATCCAAGACCTGTGGCTGGAGAAACGCATCGCCAAGGGCGCGCGCCTGATTGGCCGCAAGATCGGCCTGACTTCGCGTGCCATGCAGATGGCCTCCAATTTCAACGAGCCCGACTACGGTTACCTCACCGACGACATGCTCTTGCATGACGGCGCGCAAATCGAGGCCGCCAAGTTTTTGTCGCCACGCCTCGAGGTGGAATTGGGCTTCATCATGGGGCAAGACCTGCAAGGCGCAGGATGCACCGTGGCCGATGTGATGCGTGCCACCGAGTTCGTCACGCCCGCCCTCGAGCTCATTGCCTACCGCACCCATGTGCCGCGCGCGATTGTGGACACCATTGCCGACAACGCGGCCGCAGGCGCCATGATCATTGGCGGGCGCTTGGTGCGCCCCTTCGACCTGGACATACGCTGGGTGGGCGCCACCCTGAGCAAGAACGGCATCATTGAAGAGTCGGGCGTCTCCGCCGCCGTGATGGGCCACCCCGCCGCCGGCATTGCCTGGCTGGTGAACAAACTGTCCCGACATGGCGTGGGCTTGAAGGCCGGGCAAATGGTGTTGGCCGGCTCCTTCACCCGCCCCACCAACATCGCCCCTGGCGATGTGGTGCAGGCCGACTACGGGCCCTTGGGAACCTTGGGCGTTCGCTTCGTTTGACCCACTCAACAGGAGACCAACCCATGCATTCCATTCAAAAACAAGTGGCGTGGATCACGGGCGGTGCCACGGGCATTGGCCTGGCCGCAGCCCGTGCGCTGGCCAAAGAGGGCGCCGTGGTGGTGATTTCTGGTCGTCGCAGCGCAGAAATCGAGTCTGCGGTGGCCGCCGCCAAAGCCGATGGCCTGACGTTGCATGGCCTGGCCACCGATGTGTCCGATGCCACCCAAGTCGAGCGCTCTGCGCAACAAATCGCGGCCCAGCACGGCCCCATTTCGATTCTGGTGTGTTCCGCCGGCACCAATGTGCCCAACCGGTTTTTGAACAAGCTCACCCCGGCAGATTTTGGCAAGGTGATCGACATCAACCTCAAAGGCGTGGCGCAGTGCGTGATGAGCGTGTTGCCCGGCATGCGGGCCCAAGCCAACGGCGTCATCGTGGTGGTGTCGTCCTGGGCCGGCCGCGAATTCCTGCCCTTCACTGGCATGGCCTACAACAGCGCCAAAGCGGCCCTGACCATGTTGGCGCGCAGCGTGAACCACGACGAAGGCCGGCATGGCGTTCGCTGTACCTTGGTGCAACCGGGTGAGGTCTACACCCCCATCCTCAAGACACGCCCGCGCCCGCCAAGCACGGCCGATTGCGAAACCATGTTGCGCATGGAAGACCTGGGCGACCTGGTCCGTTATGTGGTGACCTTGCCACCGCATGTGTGCCTGAACGAAGTGCTGATTTCGCCCACGCACAACCGCTTTGACATTGGCGCGGACGATTTGAAGCCGGCGCTTTGAGGCCGGGTGGCGCCTGCGCGCTTTAATCGCGCTGGCGGAAAGTGATGACCATGGGCGAGGGCACGCGCCCGTCGGTGTCGCGGGGCAGCTTTTCGGTTTTGTCCAGAGCCTTCAAGACGGCCTCGTCCCAGCCCTTGTTGCCACTGGACTTGAGCAGCTTGCGATCGACGATGGTGCCATCGGGTGAGCACTTCACTTCCACCTCGGCGGTCGGATTGCCCACCACATCTTCTGTGAAGGTGATGTTGGGCTTGACCTTGGCGCGGATCATCCCGCCGTAGCTTGCCGAAGGCCCAGAAGCTTTCAAGGCCGTGCCTGAGGCGGTGGGGCCACCCGATGCGCCGGCCATGCCGGCAATGCGCTTGAGGTTTTCCTGGCGTTGTGCTTCCATGCGCTTTTCAGCTTCGATACGCTCTTTGGCTTCTTTCTCAGCCTTGGCTTTCTTATCGGCCTGTTCGCGCTTCAACTTCTCTTTGTCTTCTTGCTCGCGTTTGGCGGCTTCTTTGCGGGCCTCTTCACGCTTGGCTTCTTTTTGTTTGCGCTCTTCTTCCAGCTTTTTCTCTTTCTCTAGCTTTTCTTTTTCGAGCTTCTTTTTCTTCTCGATGGCCAGATCGGCGTCGCGCTGGGGAGTGGGTGCGGCCTTGGGCGGTGGCACAGGTTTAGGGG
>JACCDS012027693.1_pt1 | contig 10706 bp, 10 predicted proteins | sample 7446441 | NCBI WGS metagenome assembly JACCDS01 (sample SAMN15323445, study PRJNA562643) | freshwater metagenome | isolation source: river surface water | place: USA:Blue River Watershed | collected 2017-08-17 | reverse complement strand
GGCGAGCGTGCGCTCGGGTGCGTCGCCCATGCCGGCCGCGGCGTCGCGCACGCGCTGCGCCAGGCCGGGTGCTTGCGCGTCGACCAGGCGCGCGGCCATGGTCTGCCACGCGGCAGCGGCGGCGGGGTTCCGCGCACCGAGGCCTTGCGACAGCTGGTCGGACAACCAGCGCGACAGGTCGTCACCCGCGGATTCGATGCGCTGCCAGCGCTGCGCCTCGCGTTTGGCGGCGGCGTCGGGGTCGGCCGGGGCCTCGACCTTGGCGGTGGCGCGCGCTTCCTGCTTCTGCGCCTTCTCGGCGCGGCCGGCCAGCCATTCGGTGACCCAAGCAGGCGGCGGGCCACCACTGAAGCCGGCACCGTCCTGCACCTTCAGCAGCAGCAGCGCGAGGCCGTGCTTGCATGGGAACTTTCGGCTGGGGCAGGTGCAGCGGAAGGCCGGTCCGACCAGGTCCACCTGCGTCTGGTAGGGCTTGCTGCCGCTGCCCTGACATTCACCCCAGACGGCGCTGTCGTCAGCGCCACGCAGCGGCCACTTCGCTGGCACGACAAGGCCGCGGGCAGCCTTGGCCGAGGCGTCGTCTGGCGCGAGCGCGAGTACCGATTCAGTGGTCAGCATTCAGGCCGGCCGTTGTCTCCCTGGCCGCAAGTCTACGGCGGGCGTGCCAGCCTTGAGAGGTGACGCCTGCCGCAAGTGGTCCCACTGCGTTGCAATCACAAGGTCCGGTCGCGCTTGAGCTGATGGCGGTTGGGCAGCTGCGCCTTGCTGCAGCAAAAGCGGGACCAACGAACAGTCTCACCAAGATTGACCTCGCGGTTCCAGGACAGGTTCACCTATGCGTACTCAGCATCTGTTAGGACGCGCCTCGAACGAGCCCTTCGGCAACACGGGCCGAGACGGCGCCGACGCAACGAGGCCAAGGGAGGCCCGTCGGCAGCGAATACTCCCAAGCATCCCCTGAGCACGCGCAGACAGCACACGCCGCAAAACATGAATCGCTGCGCAGCGCATTGCCTCACGATCGGTCGCTACTGATCCACTGCAGGTCAGCGGGTCCACCGCCATTGACACTCGGGATGGTCTGGTCAAAAAATCTATTGAGCAAGACAGGCGCCGGCAAAACGGCGAAAGGGTAACGGCATGGCCACGCAGGTATACCAACGCCACCCGCTGCTGCTGCAGCAGGACGAAGAGCGCATTGATGCGCTGGCGACCATCCTCATGGAGGCGGCCAAGACATTCATCCCGTATTTCTCCAACGTGATTAAAGTCGTGAAGGTGGCCGACTCGCTCTCGACTGCAGTCGCGCCGGCGGGCACGGGCGAGATGGTCGACGAATCCAGCCTCCGAGCGTCCGAAAAAGCGCTCGGCTTGGCAGTGGGCACGCTGAATCGGCAGTACTTCCTAGCCGACCGAAAGGCGGCGGTATCAGTGCTCAGGCGCCATGGCGGGATCGTCTTCATCGTACGCATGGCCTGCGGTCCCAATCTCAACTTCTACATGTGGCCGGGACTGACGCCCGACGGGGAGTGGAGCCGCACGTTCAGCGCTCTCTATTCGCTGATCGACAGCGGCGGCTACGTCGGTGAATACCTAATCACCGAGGGCGAGGACGAGAACGTCGTGTCTCGGCTCTGGAAGAGCAGTGACGCCAAGCCGAAGGCTCCAAAAGGGCAAGGCAAGGCAGCCGTGTCCATCCGAAAGTACCAAGCCCAGCAACGACGGGGTGGCGCTTGATTCGCTGCTGATCCCTCCGCCCGTCAAAATGGCTTGGCCGGACGCGCGCGAACCGAAGGGTGTTTGCGCAAGCCATCGCGCCCAGTCGTGGACTGCAAGTTTGAATTGAATCGCTCCATGGCAGCCGGTCGCGAAGGACCCATATTGGCCGGGAACGTGCGTAGCTGCCTGAGCCAGTAAGCGGTCCATCGGACCCGTCTCACGACGGGGGCAGGGTTGACCCAGTGCAAGAGCCTCGATGGCGAGTCGGCGCATCTGGTGTGGCCCTCAACGAGATGGGAATCCAGGGCCCGCAGAGGGCCTACCATTTTCCGTACTGCGCCACGATGCCCCGCAGCAGCGCGCTGCGCTCCGCCCCCAGGTGGTGGCCGCTGGCATCGCCCGCCGCATCCTTGCCTGCCGCGGTGTGCACCACCACCAGCTTGAGCACCGGGTCCACAAAGATCGCCTGCCCGTACACACCCAGCAGCGCAAAGCGCCGGTGCGATCCAGGCAGCAGCCAGGTCTGCAGGCCATAGCCCTGGTAGGTGCTGCCGCGGTGCTGCATCTTGCCGGGCCTGAAAGCCTCGGGCTGGCGCGCAGGGTCGGTCATGTCCAGCACGTGTTCGCGGCTCACCACCGCCTGGCCTGCGGCCTGCCCGTCGGCGGCCAGCATCAGGCCCAGGCGCGCGTAGTCACGCACCGTGGCGTTGAAGCCCCCTTGGGCGATCTCCACCTGGTCCACCGGGTTCAGCAACCAGGTGGCCCGCGATTCCGCGCCCAGGGGCTTCCAGATCTTGTCGCCGATGTAGTCGCACAGCGTGCGGCCGGTGGCCGCGCGCAGCACCAGGCCCAGCACCTGGGTCTGCGCCCCGCCGTAGTTGAAGCGTTCGCCCGCAGGGTCTGCGCGCTCTGCAACCTGCCGCATGGCAGCCAGGTTGCCACTGCGGCGCACGGTGGCGTTGAAGCGTGCGTGGTCGTCCTGCCCCGAATAGTCCTCCACATACCGCGCGCCCGACGCCATGCGCAGCAGGTGGATCAGCCGCGTCTGGCCGTACAGCGAGCCTTTGAGTTCCGGCACGTAGTCTTCAGCCAGATCATCCAGCGACCGGATCAGGCCCTCTTCCTGCGCCTTCAGTACACCGAGCGCCGTGATGGTCTTGGCCATCGAATTCGACAGCATGCGCATGCCCGGCGTGCGCGCGTAGCTGTAGCGCTCGGCAACCACGCGCCCATCGTGGACGATCAGCACCGCCGTGGCGCGCTGGCGCTGCAGGTAGTCGTCCAGCGTGTAGGTGCGGCCCTGGAAACGGTAGGTGAAGGCGGGCTCCGCAGCGGCCCGGTCCAGGGGCAGCGGCGTGTCGGCCGGCGCCAGGCTGCAGGAGGGCGCGATGCTGTCCATGGCACTGAAGGAGCCCACGCGGTAGGCCTCGGCATACGCCTGACGCAGATCGCGGCCCACGGGATAGCCTGCCGCCTTCCCCAGCGCGTCCTCATCCGGGGCAGCCTGTAGGTTGGTGGCCGCCATCTGGGCCGCGAGCAAGGCAACGACGAGCAGCGGGCGGTGCGGCTTCATGCGGGAGGCTGGTGGTGGACTTTGAAGCCCTGCACTCTGGCTGACGCGCTTCAAGCCGGGCTGGTCGCCCGCAGCGGCACCCGGGTCTCGAACTTCGTGCAGGTCATGGCGAACATGCTCTTGAAGTTGCGGACGTTGTGGATGGACGAAAAAGCCTCCCGCGTGAACGCGTGGTACTCCTCCATCGACTCCGCGCTCACGATGAGCAGAAAGTCGGACTCCCTGGAGACCTCGTCGCAGGCCATCACCGCGTCTTCCGCCAGCATGCGTTGCTCGAACTGGGTCAGCAATGCGGCGTCCAGCGCGTCCAGAGCAACCAGCTGCGGCTTCGGTTGCCGTGTCATGCGCTCTCCTTGGAAGTGAGACAAACCGATCAAGGATTGGACGGCTTTGGTGAATCTGCTCACCATGATGCCTCAACAATTCCAGCAGTTCGGACAACAGGCGGGCCCATGACAACTCTCGATGAACAGACGTTTGAGGCAGGCTGGGTGCGCTGGCGGCACGACTTCCACCGCTTCCCCGAGACGGGATTCAATGAACGCGGTACTTCAGACCGCGTGGCCCAGGTGCTGCAGTTGCTGGGGCTGGAGGTTCATCGCGGCATCGGCGGCACGGGCGTCGTGGCCAGCCTCAAGCTGGGCACCGGCACCGGCGTGATCGGCCTGCGCGCCGACATGGACGCGCTGGCCATGACGGAGACCGCGGTTGACCGGGCGCACGCATCCATCAACACGGGCTGCATGCACGCATGCGGTCATGACGGACACATGGCCATGCTGCTGGGCGCCGCCCAATTGCTGGTCTCGCGCCGCGACTTCGACGGCACCGTGCGCTTCATCTTCCAGCCGGCCGAAGAGCACGGCCGCGGCGCGGCCGCCATGCTGGCCGACGGCCTGCTGGAGCGCTTCCCCATGGACGAGATCTACGGCGCCCACAACATCCCCGGCATGCCGGCTGGCCACTTCGCCACCCGCGTGGGCGGCCTCATGGCCAGTGAAGACAACTTCGTCATCCGCATCCATGGCCGCGGCGGCCACGCCGCAAGGCCGCACATGGCGATCGATCCGCTGGTGATTGGCGCCGAGATCGTGCTGGCCCTGCAGACCATCGTCGCCCGCTCCGTCGACCCGCGGCACCCGGCCGTGGTGTCCTGCACCGAGTTCATCACCGACGGCATCCGCAACGCGATTCCCACCGAGGTGGTGATCAAGGGCGACACACGCAGCTACTCCCCCGACGTGCAGGCGCTGCTGGAGGCCCGCATGCGCGAACTCTGTGAAGGCATCTGCCGCGCACACGGCGCCAGCTGCACGGTCGAGTACACGCACGAGTTCGCGCCCACGGTGAACTGGGCGCAATGCGTACCCGTGGCCGTGCGCGCTGCGCAGGCGGTGGTGGGGGCGGATCGAGTGGACGCCGACGCGCCGGCCATGATGATTTCCGAGGACTTCGGGCGCTTCCTGCAGAGCATCCCCGGTGCATTCATGTTCATCGGCAATGGTGACGGCGACAGCCCTGGCGCCACCCCGCTTCACAACGCCCGCTATGACTTCAACGACCGCATCGTGCCCATAGGCGCGCGCTGGTTCGCAGAGATCGCGCGACAACGCCTGCCGTTGCAGCCCTGACTCCGCACCCGATCAACCCGAGACCTGCACTCATGTACCACCCCAATGCACGCGCCACCCGGCGCGCCTATGACCCCGAGCTGCGGGCCATCCTGGGCCTTGCGCACGGCGAAGCCGCGAGCGCCCGCCTCGCCTCGTGGCCCGGCCTCTCGGCCAGTCCCACGCCGGCCAGGTCCCTGCCCGGGCTGGCGCGGGCGCTGGGCATCGCGAGCCTGACGGTCAAGGACGAATCCATCCGCTCCACCCTGGGCAGCTTCAAGGCACTGGGCGCACCCAACGCGCTGGTCAAGTTGGTACAGCGCCGCTGGCCCAGCAGCGGCTGGAATGGGCCGGACCTGCTGGCTGGGCGCCACGCCGAGGGGTTGCGCACATTCGTGGTCATCAGCGCGACCGACGGCAACCACGGCCGCGCCCTGGCCGCGGCGGCGCAGAGCATCGGTTGCCGCTGCGTGATCGTCCTGCATGCGCACGTGAGCAGCGAGCGCGAACAAGCCATTGCCGCATTCGGCGCCGAGATCGTGCGCATCTCGGGCAACTACGACGAGTCCGTGGCCGAGGCGGCGCGGCTGGCGCTGCACAACGGCTGGGAAGTCGTCTCAGACACCTCTTACCAGGGCTATGAAGAGGTGCCGCGCGACGTGATGCAAGGCTATGGCGTCATCGCCAACGAATTGCTCTCCACCGCCCGGCCTGGCGGCGACTGCCCCTGGACCCATGTCTTTCTGCAAGGCGGCGTCGGTGGCATGGCCGCCGGCATCGTGAGCGGTTTCTGGGACCGCTATGGCGAGCGCCGGCCGCGCTTTGTCGTCGTCGAGCCGGAGCAAGCCGACTGCCTGCTGCAAAGCGCCATCGAAGGCCGGCCGGCGCGCGCCAGCGGCAGCGTCGATTCCGTGATGGCGGGCCTGGCGTGCGGCGAAACGTCCCCGCTGGCCTGGCGCTTCCTGCAGCCGGCCGTGGACGTCTTCATGACCATCAGCGACCCGCAGGCCGAAGCGGCGATGCGCACGCTGGCCCATGGCGGGCACGGCGATGTGCCCGTCGTGGCCGGCGAATCGGGTGTCGCGGGCCTCGCCGCCCTGGAAGCGTTGAAAGCGGACCCCGGGGGCCGTGCTGCCGCGGGGCTGGACAGGGGCTCGCGCGTGTTGATCATCAACACCGAAGGCGACACCGCGCCCAGCGTCTATGCCGGCATCGTGGGCCGCTCTGCGCAGGAGGTGCTGGCGGCGCAGAAGGCCTGGTTCGAGCGCTCGGGGCTGTCGCAGGAAGGCCTGATGCAGCGCATCGAGCAGCACGCCGCCATCGGTGCGATTGACGGCGGCGGCGTCTGCCGCATCGCGCTGACCGATGCCGACAAGGCCGGGCGCGACCAGTTGGTGGCCTGGATGAAAGACCTGGGCCTGGAGGTCCGTGTCGACCGCATCGGCAACATCTTCGGCACCCGGGCCGGCCGCACGGACGCCGCGCCGGTGATGGTGGGTTCCCACATCGACACCGTGGCCACCGGAGGCCGCTATGACGGCAACTACGGTGTGCTGGCCGGGCTGGAAGTGGTGCGGTGGCTCAACGAACGCGACGTCCAATTGCACCGGACCCTCGTTGTTGCTGCGTTCACCAACGAGGAAGGCGTCCGCTTCCAGCCGGACATGATGGGCTCCCTCGTCTACGCGGGTGGGTACCCGCTGCAGCAGGCGCTGGACACAACCGGCACGGACGGCAAGCGCCTGGGCGACGAGCTGGCCCGCATTGGCTACGCCGGCACGATGGACTGCGGGGCCATCGTTCCCCACGCCTTCGTGGAACTGCACATCGAGCAAGGCCCGGTGATGGAAGCAGAGGGCATCGCGATCGGTGCCGTTGAAAACCTGCAAGGTATCTCGTGGCAGGAGTTCGTCATCACCGGCCAGTCCAACCATGCGGGCACCACGCCCATGAGGCTGCGCCGCGATGCCGGTTATTGCGCGGCGGCCATTGCCGTCTTCGTGCGGGAACTGGCGCAGCGGTTGGGCGGCAGCCAGGTGGCCACGGTGGGCATGGTCAACCTGCACCCCAACCTGATCAACGTCATCCCCGCCCGTGCGACCTTGACGGTGGACCTTCGCAACACCGACGAGGCCGCCCTGCAGCGCGCGGAGCAGGAACTGGTGGCCTTTGTGGAGCGTCTGGCCCAGGAGCAATCGGTGGCCATCGAGACCCGGCGCCTGGTGCGCTTCGAGCCCGTGCCGTTTGACGACCGGCTGGTGAAGCTGATCGAGGCCAGGGCCACAGCCCGTGGCCATCACACGCGGCGGATGACCTCTGGCGCGGGCCATGACGCCCAGATGATGGCCCGCATCTGCCCGTCCGCGATGATCTTCGTGCCCAGCGTGAAGGGCATCAGCCACAACCCGAGAGAGCACACCGATCCGGTGGACCTGCTGCGCGGCGCCAATGTGCTGCTGGATGTGGTGACCGAACTCGCCTCGGAAGCCTGAGCCTCCAAACGAGCTGGCCAGGACAGCCCCCCCTCAGCCCCCTCGCGCTCCTCTCAGCGATCCAGCCCCTTGAAGAAGTCCCAGATCACGTCGTTGGCGCTGAGCGCCTGCGACGCGGCGCCCTTGCCCCAGCGCACCGCCGCCGCGCCCGGCCAGGAGTGCCCGCCGTCGTCTGTGCTGCACAGCTGCACCTGGGCGCCGCCGGCGCAGCCAGGGTAGGCCTCGCAGCGCGCGCCGGGGCGCTCCAGCACGCGCCGTGCGGTGGGCTCGCAGCGGTTGCGGCCAACCCAGCGCGCCAGGGTGTCGGGCACGGAGGGGTAATCGGTGATCTTCGAGCGGTCGCGCACGGCCGCAGGCCCGGCACCGCCGCTGAACAGCACGTGGTCGTCGTCCAGGGCGTGCACCTGCAACACGGACACCGGCTGGCTGGGCGTGCAACCCCGCGTGACATCGGTGCCGGCCACCGCGGCCACGGCGCGGAACAGGTCGGGCGCCTCGCAGGCCAGGCGGTGGCTCATCATGCCGCCGTTGGACATGCCCACGGCAAACACGCGGCGGCTGTCGATGTTGAGACGCTGACCCAGCAGCGCCACCAGGGCGCGCACAAAACCCACGTCGTCCACCTGCCGGTCGCGCGCGTCGCCGCAGCAATCGCCCGCGTTCCAGGTGGCCAGGCGGCCGCCGGGCAGGCGGCTGAAGCCATTGGGGTAGACCACCACAAAGCCTTCACGGTCCGCCTTGGGGCTGAGGCCGTAGCGCTGGTCGTCGGCCATGAACTCGGCGTGCCCGCCGCCGCCGTGGAAGGCCAGCACCAGGGGCATGGGCCGAGCCGGGTCATGAGCCGGTGGCACGTGCACCAGGGCCTTGCGGTCCAGCCCGCCGTGCGACAAGCGCAGCAGGTGGTCGCCCGGGCCCAGGGCCTGCGCATGCGCCACCGCAGAGCAGGCGCCCCACAGCGCCCCCAGCAAAGCCAGGCCGCGCAGGGCCCACAACGAGATTCGGTGTGCAGCGTTCATGGCGACTTTGTAGCACCCGCTTGCCATGACCCGCACAAACACCCACGCAGGCGCGGCCTGCGGTGCAAGGTGCCAACATACAGCTGTCGCCGCAGCCTGCGCCACCGGCCCCACCCCACCCACACGAACCCGCCATGACACTCGACACCCAAGCCCACGGCGTCTACCCCATCGCGCCCACGCCCTTCTTCGATGACGGCCGCATCGACACCGCCTCCATAGCCCGGCTGACCGACTTCTACCTGGGCTGCGGCGCCACCGGCATCACCGTGCTGGGCCAGTTGGGCGAAGCGCCCAAGCTGGAGCACGAGGAGAGCCTGGCCGTGGCCACGCAGATGATCCGCCGCGCCGGCGCGCTGCCCGTGGTGGTGGGCGTGTCGGCGCCGGGCTTCGCGGCCATGCGTGCGCTGACGCGCGACGTGATGGACCGCGGCGCGGCCGGCGTGATGATCGCGCCGCCCAACACCCTGCGCACCGACGAGCAGATCGTCGGCTACTACCAGCAGGCGGTGGAGGCCATCGGCGCCGACGTGCCCTTTGTGCTGCAGGACTATCCGCTCACTTTCAGCGTGCAGATGACGCCCGGCGTGATCCGCCGCATCGTGCAGGAGCTGCCCTCCTGCGTGATGCTCAAGCACGAGGACTGGCCCGGCCTGGAGAAGATCTCCGCGCTGCGCGGCTTCGAGCGCGCCGGCACCATGCGCCACATCGCCATCCTGTGCGGCAACAACGGCCTGTTCCTGGACTACGAGATGGAACGCGGCGCCGACGGTGCCAACACCGGCTACGCCTTCCCCGACATGCTCAGCGACGTGGTGCGGCTGTCCGCTGCCGGCCAGCGCGAGGAAGCGCACGACCTGTTCGACGCCCACCTGCCGCTGCTGCGCTACGAGCAGCAGCCGGGCACGGGCCTTTCGGTACGCAAGTACATCCTGCACCGCCGCGGCCTGCTGAGCTCGGCGGCGCTGCGCAAGCCGGGTGGCAGCCTGTCAGCCACGGCCGTGGCCGAGGTCAACCACCTGCTGAAGCGCCTTGCGCGGCACGATCCTCGTGCCGATCTGCCCTTGAACTGACCTGGAGCATCCGCCATGACCCCCACCCTGCTGGCCCTGCTGGGCTTCCTGTCCTGGACCCTGATGCTGCTGGTCCTGATGGAAGCCCTGCGCTCGAAGCTGGTGCTCACCAAGGCCGTGCCGGCCAACGGCTTCACGCCCGACAACGCAGGCCTGTCGCCCTTCATGCAGCGCCTGGCGCGCGCCCACGCCAACTGCCTGGAAGGCCTGCCGCTGTTTGGCGGCTTCATGCTGCTGGCGGTGGTGGCGGGCCGCTCGCACGTGACCGACCCGCTGGCCATGGTGCTGATCGCGGCGCGCATGGTGCAGACCCTGATCCACCTGGGGTCCACGTCCGCCGTGGCCGTCACGGCACGCTTCTGCGCGTTTGCCGTGCAGCTGGGCATTGCGGTGGTCTGGGCCGTCAAGCTGCACGGCGCTTGAGCGCCGCGGTGCCGCGCTCAGACGCGCAGCACCTCGCGCCGCATGGACCACAGCACGGCCAGCACCTCGTTCTGCGTGGTCGCGTCGATGCCGTTCTTCTGCAAGGCGTCCATGGCGTCGTCGATGACGCTCATGAACTCCTGCTCGTTGATGTTCATGCCCTTGTGCGTGGCCACCATGTCCTTGCCGGTGTAGGCCTCCGGCCCGCCGGTGCCGGCGCAGAAGAACTCCACGGCCCGGCGCTCGACGCGCGCCAAGTCTTCGCTGTTCAGGTAGCGTGTCTTCACCAGCGGGTTGGCCAGGTGGTTCTTCATCAGGTCCGCCGTGATGCGGGTGATGCCTTCGCGCCGGCCCAGGCGTTCGTAGAGGGTGGTGGTCGGGTTCATGCGGCAAACCCCCAGGCGTGCATGCGCAGGCCGGCGGCCCAGGAGGCCACCTCGATGGCGCCGGGGTCCGGCATCCAGGATGCGTATTCGGCGTCGCCGGCCGCTTCGCTGGCTGCCGACGGGCCCAGCAGCCGTCCGATTTCAAGCAGCAGCGGTGCGCTCAGGTTGGGGGGCAGCGTCTGCAGCAGCGGGGTGCTGCGCGGTGCAGCGAGGGGGGTTCTCAGGCAGGTCATGGGTGCTCCGGTGGGTTCATTCCAGCGCCGTTCTTTTCGGCGTGCCCGCAGCTTGCCGGGCCGGCGTTCCTGGAACGTTCCTGGCGCCGGCCGGGCTTGTGGCACCCCGGCGGCGGCCTGACACTCGCTGCCATGGACAACCACCCGCCCGACCTGCCGCCCGGCGCCCTCACCCGCCTGG
>JACCDS010903689.1_pt1 | contig 10706 bp, 11 predicted proteins | sample 7446441 | NCBI WGS metagenome assembly JACCDS01 (sample SAMN15323445, study PRJNA562643) | freshwater metagenome | isolation source: river surface water | place: USA:Blue River Watershed | collected 2017-08-17 | reverse complement strand
CTGCGTGAGATGAGACGGTCAGAAGGCGGCTTCCGAGAGGGATGACGATCAGCATCTCGTTGAATGTCACGATGTGGCCGAACAGCGGCCAGTACCGCAGTGTTGCATGACTGGCAGCTTTCGCTGCCTAGCAGTCATTGATATCGCGAAACAACGTGAGCACTGCCAGCCTTATGCCGGACCTACAGTTTTTTCATTGTCCGAAATTTGCGCAACTCGGGTCCCCAGTCAGTCATAAATGACTCTGCCGGTTGCTGCGCGTCTCCTCTGCAACTCGCGGTTATCAATCCCAATCCAATAATTTTCACCGCCCCCGAAGTGCACGAGTCCCAGAATTCCCTTCAGTCTTTTTTTTACAGGCTCGCCTGACTCACTGGTTAAATAATATCCGTGGTACAGCGCGGACAAGGTGCTTCTGCCGACCTGCAGCTTTTTCATTGCTTCAAAACCAAGCAATTTATTGGTTGTGAGCCCTTGAACCTGCATCCAGTGCTTTGAAAGTTTTTGCTCGCACCGCAGGCAACGGTCTAAAAATGCGACGCCTTTTTCATCTGGGCCGCTGTCAATAAGATCGGCATACAACTTCACCTCGGAACCGCAAGATAGGCATCGATCCTCCATCAAACAATCGTGAATGGGGCAGTACCTCCAGGGCTTGAATCGCCAATGCAATGGAAAATGCTTGACTCTTTGCTGTTGCAGGCAACATGGACAGTATCGATACCTACTGCACTTATCGCGAAATGGAAACAAGAAGTTGCTTCCCGACTGATCAATCGAACGAAGCGAGGAGAACATTCGTGTTGAAAATGCAAATCTCTCCGCTGAAAACCCACAAAGCTCAGCGATGATCAGCGATTTTTTGTGCGACAAGTCCATATCGAAGTCGGTCGCACGACTCAATCCAAAGAATTTCAACAGCTCACGGACTCTGATGCCCTGCGATAGAGCTGCACGTGAAATCCAAGAAGCCGGGCTCTCGAACCCATATGGAGCAGGAACTCCAACCAACTCCTGTTTGACCTCGCTAACACGCTTGGCACCCATTTTTTCTCAGAATAAGTGCATCTGGCCCCAATGCGCATGACGCTTGCTTAGGCGGACTGAAACACGATAGGAGAAGATTTTCTCCAGCAACAACGCTGCCAGACTTTGATCACCACGATGTAGATGCACGGTGGCCATACGCAGCAATGGAAACTGCTGTATCTCGTTTCTCCAGTTCTGCCAGTCTTCGCTGGTTTGCATCTCGAATATTTCGATCCGATGCAGGGCACGCATAATGATTTCTCGCCATGTTCTGTTGGATCGATAGCGCTGAGGGAACATTAAGGGTTGATATGGAGCGTCCATCGGCTTCAAGCCAAAGGCTTCCATCAGACACAACCAACCAGGCAAGCTGACATCCGACAGGAGCTTCCATTTAGACAGGAACGGATGCACTCCGAATGAGCGCTCCTGATTGAACGACAACCGATCTTCGATCCAGCTCTGAAATTGCAGCAACCTCTGGTCTGGTCTTTTCTCTTTCGGATTCGATCGGATGACATGTCGACAGCGTGCAATACCTGGAGCGGGCCTGTACCAACTCAGGGAACGGGGACACGCCATACAGCCATCAACCAGCACGCATTCGTGCTCAATGCAAACGGTCGACAGCGAAAAATCCCAAGCAGCCTTGATCCAGCCCTTCCTGTGTACGCAGAGTGGGCAGACCTGAGGAACAGTAAACCTCAGATCAGACAAGCGATACCAACGATGCTGATTCCATTCGAACTTGCTTGAACTGGCAGGCATAACGCGCCTGAACCATGAAACATCGGCCTTGAAAAGTTGGGACAAAAAGACGGCATCTGATTGTCTGAATCCTTGAGAACCAGAAATCCTGAGTTTCATGCACAGTGAATGCATGTCGATCCCGTTCTTTTCAAGCGCCCGTAGACAGTATCCCGGTCCAGACTCTCCCTCGATAGGCGGCACCGCAATGGGTAGCAGCTCTTCAGTCAAAAGGATTTGGGGAATCATGCCCTCGTCCTTTCACTTCATTGAAGGCTTTGCCTAAGATCTTCGAGTTGAGCGTCAGCTGCTTTTCGTCTATCGCGATCAGGACCGCCTCGGTCAGAAGCCGTTTAAGATCCCGGATGTTGCCCAGTGACGATGCATGCAATAACTTGCCAATGCCTCTGTCTTTGATGAACCCCAGGTCAAATTCGGAACACTGAGCTTCAAATGCATTGAGCAATCCTTGCCATTGGGCGTCACACCCGAATTCCTCCAATGCACATCGGACAGACATTCGTGATGCCAAAGCATGGTCTGTTAGCTTGAGTGATGCATTTCCACCATAACTTGCCAGGACGACACCCACTCCACACTCGTCCAGTATTTCTCTGAGCAGGTCAGTGACATCAGTTTCGTGCTGGTTTGAGCTTTGATGAGTGCTCTTCGTCAGCATTGCAGACGACTCGTCAATGAACAGTATTCGCGTGCCCTTCTCTCGAATCAAATCGATGAGAATCCCACGCCTGGCATACAACTGCACTTCTGTTCCGCTTGAAAATGGATATTTGTATGCCTTCAAGAGAGCACGGATCAGGTATCCGACGGTCGTCCTTTTGATTCCACGAACCCCCACGATGCCCATTCCCTCTGCAAACAAACTTGAAGAAGGTACCGTTCTTCGAAAATACCGATAGACAGATGTCTTTCCGACACCAGGCGGCCCCTCTATCGTGATGCCTTGCTGCATTTCGAATTTCCCAGCAATCTGGAACACTCTGTCGAGTGCCTGAATGGTCTGCGCAAAACCGGGATGATTGACATAGAGCCGATCAACAGCAGCAGCCGTCTTCAGTGCTTCGGTCGAGTAGACACTGATCCTGCGTTTTTTTAGTTCTATCTCCTCGGGATCTGGAGCATCGATGTCCTGAATTTCGCTGCCTTTTGTCATCGGCCCCCTCCCGCCATCACAAAGGACTCAAACAGCGGGATTTCTTCCTCATCTGGGGCCACATCCGAATCGATCTGGAGTTGCTGAGCCTCGAAAGACTTCACTGCATGAGGCGTATCACGATTAACCAGTGGTTTCGGTTCCAAGACGCGACTGGATGTCAGCCCAGCATATCGGGCAGCCTTCAATGAGTCCGCCCTTTTCCTTCCACGTGTGCAATCTAGCCAATGGTCATGCAACTCCCCCTGAGCCTTGAGCAAAGCAGCCTGCGTATCTGACTTCTGAAGCTCCTTGCGTGCATGCGCCCTGATCAACCTGTGCTGGTTATAGGAAATCCCATTGGCATATTCGCTCCATCTACATTGCGCAGCGATCCAATCATTTGTTTGTGGATCCTGGACAAATATTTCACTCATGTCATCAGGGTCCCACTTCACATTGACCTTGTATCCCGTTCCTGACCGATCAGCGAGGCCTTTGAAACCGTAGGAACCATAGGGCAGTCCCTCAAGCGATATTCCGCCCTGACTGAAGGTGAGGCTTTTACTCATCCCCGCTGTGAACCTCAGTTCATCCAAGCTACCTGGGTATATCGCAGGCGGACAGCGCTGTAGCCCTTCCTGAAATAAATCAAATGGCGTCGCCATCTTTCGCCAATTCGGCGTGAAGGGGTGCACTTCAACAAAGTACTTGGTCAGACCATGAATGAAATCTGAAAAAATGATCGCCGCATCTTTGTACGGATCAATCCGCAATACATTGGCTTGGGTCTGCCTGACCCGGCCTTTTGTCAGGGTTAGAAAGTTCAGTCCCGAAAAGAAACGTTCAACTCTGGGTTTGAGCCAAGGCGTTCGGACCTTGCAGTACATCAGATCAACGCCCAGCACCTGGGCCATCTGCTTGAACCCGTTACTGTGAAATTCCAGCCCGTTGTCGATAACCCATTCATCCCCTATGCCGTGACTGAGCCATGGCTTCTCTATTCCCAGCTCCTTGAGCAATCCCTCTTTGGGCGTCAGTGCGTTTTTCACCAACCCACACACAGACGTCAGTCCAGCGCCATAAAACGAGACATAGAAACCCAGTACATAGCTCGAATATGCATCGACCATGACACTGAGCACTGGTCGCCCAAGCGGCAATCCAGTTCTGTCACAGACGATCACCCAGTTAAGTGGCGTGTGATCGATCTCGACACGTTCGAGTGGGTAACTGGGATAGCCGTCAGGAAACGCTGTTCTGCAAACCATGGCCGCACGTTTGCTTCCCTCTCTGGTTGCAATGCGGTGGTACAGGTCAACGTCCTTGATTCGGCGTGTCAGTGTTTGATAACTTGGTGTTGGATCATTGACCGCTATCGCTCCCTCTTTGATTTGCGCATCGATCGCTCGCTGGAGCTGTCCATATGCATGGCGAGCTGAATGTTCATCCCTTGTAAAGTACTCTTTTCTGAGAACCTTCCAAAGCAATGACTCCATCGCTTGTGAGAGTCTCTTTGTCCTGGGAACAATTCGATAACGATCGACCAGAGCAAGGGGGTTACGCCCACTCTTCTCGTACTTTCTGAGCCAACTCATCACAGACGACTCGGAGGGAGGCTTATCCCCCCGTTTTTCTGCCATTTTGGATATCAATTCCTTGATCTCCTGGCGCTGCCCTCTGCTTAGGCCTGCTCTGAGCACAGCTCTGACATGTTCGTATCGTTTGTCGAGCAACTTGCGTTCTCGCTCCGATAACGAACTCATGTCCACAAGCTTGCCACCTTCATGGGGCTGCTTGCCCTCAAGTATTTGCTGTTCACCTATGACTACGACATAGCGTTTTCGATAGACGCCATCAAGGATCTGTGCCCTGGTCAGCGCACGTGCACGCCGCGTTTGAATGTCCTCAAATTGAAACTCGTCATCGCTCAGTTGTCGAACCAACTCAATCGTTGTCGCCCCGTCTCGAAGAATCAAGCCAGCCTGCAAAGTGAACTGCGTAGGTTTGGTCAGCATCTGCCACCTCTTGTCTGAAAATTTGCATATCGATCAATACCGCCTCAGGCCGGACATCCAATGGATTTCGCGTGCAGATGCGGTGGTAGGCCAGAGCGTGAAAAATCACCTCTGTCGTCAGACCCAATTGCCGACATGTCTCCCCCAGACTTACCCCTGCAGGGTGAGCCCGTACGTATGACACCAGCTGGGCTGTGATTTCTTTGCTGAACTTTCCCTTGGAGTAGCGCCGAATACGCAGTGCGCGTGCCGCAATGGCATCTGCCTTGAGCATCGTGTCGGTGGCGATCAGGAACCCAAATCCCGCTTCCGCTAGCAGAGCCTCTGCTGCTTGCAGCTTTTGTTGATGCTGGGCTACGAATTCCTGGGGTTTGACTTCCGCCACCAGCCTTGAGCCATCCACAAAGCCAAGAAAAAAATCGGGCGTGTAGCGGCGGTCATCACCCAACTCCAGCCTGAAGGGCTGGTGCTTGATTGACCGGATGAATGGGTACAAGCCCGCGATTTGCACGAAATCGCGTTCCAGACTCGATTCCGCCTCAACAGGCTGCGCCTGCACATGAGGCAAGTGCAGTAGTCGTACGGTATGGGATGGCGAGCGTGTCACCACCTTCCGGGCGGAAGGCTCCATGGTTTCTCCAGGTAAAGAAATCCCCTCTCCCGAACAATTTCGAGAGAAAAATACTTGACAAGCCGGGGATGCTGGTAGAAACTATGTTTGCCGACTGATTCTTTGAATCAGCATTCCCGAACCGGTCAATCGAAAGGTTGGCCGGTTTTTTTTACTTCATGGGAGCCTCCAGTCCATGCAAAGGAAGGCGACGCTCAGTCCACCCAGGTTGGCTGAACTCACTGACGAAGCCCGGTAGCTCTGCTGTTTTTGGAGTGGGCTTCAATCCCAACGCCACCGCAATCCGGTGACTTTCGCCTCGTGTAGCTTTGTTTTTACCTGCCAAGACTGCATATACAAGGCTGTCACTGAACCCGTGCCTTCTTGCGAAGTCACGGACAGACATGCCATGCTCAGACAGAATTTTCTTGACTTGGTCAGGCGTCATACGCAAAATTAAACTGGTTTTATCGAATTGTATGTAGAGAAATTTTGACATGTCAAGCTTTGCCCCTTGCTCATTGCGTATCAAAGAACATCTTTTTGAGCGTCTCCGAGAAGCACGCATGAGATTGGGGCTCAAACAATCAGAACTGTCCGAGATAGGTGGCGTAAGCAGAGCTACCCAGGTGTCATACGAAACCGATATGACCGCTCCCAACACAGACTACTTACGTCTGGTGCAGGATGCAGGGATCGACATCCCCTATGTGCTCTTTGGTGACAATGCAGCCCAAGAAACAGCGGCCAGCTCCGCCATCGACTGGAAATTGATTCAGGAGTCTGTTGAAGCCGTCGAGTTTTTTTGTATCAAAGCGGCTCCCAACTGCCCAGACAGCTACAAGTGGCAGCTGGTTCAAAAGGTGTATGCCGCCCTCGTGACTGGCAGGCAGAACTCAGACCACAGCCACCCCATCTCTAACCTCGAAATGGTCCGTCATGTCTGGGAAAAAGTGTGATTCGGATTGGCGAGCCGATCAGGCGTTGCTTTTGGCGGAAGAACGCTTTCTAAGCAACGTTCAGTCGCTCGGAGATGCGGTGCAATCAGCGATATTGGCGCTTGCTTCGAACCTGGTTTACGAAGCCAGATACAAACTGACCTGGTGGCAATGGTTGTTTTTCCCCATCCTGAGCAGACGACTCAGTAGCCTCCAGGGGCTCGTTCGCAAGGGCTTGGTTCTCGACGTTGCGCAAAGGAAAACGCTCCAAAAAACGGTCATCCAACTCGAGTTTGGCAAAAGAGCTCCGCCTGCTTACATCATTGCTCTGGTACGTCAAAACATCTTGCACAACGAGCTCAATAACTGGCAAGTACGGCAGGCTTTCAACTCATTTGCATTACGTAACCATAACGACCGCTTGCAGCGGCGACTGCAGCCCCAAGGGGTTCACGTTGTCTCGGTGCTGGCCTTTTGGGTCTTCGCCGCGTTCAGCACTTTGATGTTTTCAGGCGTGGTGATTGATTCTTTCTTCACCCCCTGTCTGCCGCTACCCTACAACCAATTCATCGTTCTGTTCTACGCGTGTGCCGTGGCCACACTCTTTTGCTATCAGCTTGGATATCAATGGAGACACGGTGATCGTGTGATGCAGCGCATCTGGCCAACACCCACTCTCCATGTCAGTGGATGGATGTCGGCTTAATCAGACGGATGGCACCTCATCCCAGCAGGTCGTGTAGTTCGGCGACTTGCGCTCCTGCAGCATCTGCCAGTCCTTGAAGGCCCCCTGGGTGGACACTTTGACCGTGCCCCTGCCATAGCGCTGATTGAGGGTGTCCAGCGCCTGCATCAGCGCTGTGTTGCTGCTGGTCTCGGGCTCCAGCAGGTCGCCCTGCCTGTGGGTGACCGGGCTGATCTCGCTGAGCACGATCCCGGCCTTCTTGTACTGGTAGCCGTCCCTGAACATGCGCTCGCACAGGTGGTCGGCCCAGCGGTTGACTTCCAGGCTGTCGTTCGTTGGGCACGGCAGCGGCACCGCCAGGCTGGGCATGTACTGGGGCAGGTCCTTGCGGAAGCGGTTGGTCTGCAGAAAGACCTGGATCACCGCCGCCTGGCCGCTTTGCGCACGCAGCTTGGCGCAGGCATTGGCCACGAAGGTGGACAGGGCGTCCTTGAGCACCGCCAGCTCGGTCACCATGCTGCCAAACGACCGGCTCGAGATGATCTGTTGCCGCTCGGGCTGGACTTCCTGCAGGTCGATGCACGGCACCTCCTGCAGCTCGCGCTGGGTCTTCTCCATCACCACGCCAAACTCGGCCCTGAGGGTGGGCGCATGGGCGGAGCGCAGGTCCTGCACGCTGCGCACGCCATGCCTGGCCAGCTGCTGGGTGAGTCTGCGCCCGACGCCCCAGACCTCTTCGACCGGGATGCGCTGCAGCAGGCCTGTCTTTTGGTCGGGGGTGAGCGCGTTGTAGTTGAACACCCCGCGTGAGCGGGGGTGCTTCTTGGCCACATGGTTGGCCAGCTTGGCCAGTGTCTTGGTCGGGCCAATGCCCACGCACACGGGTATCCCGGTCCACTGCATCACCCGCTCGCGCATCGCATAGCTCGCCTGGCGCAGCCCGGGGATGCCGGTCAGGTCGACAAAGCACTCGTCGATGGAGTACACCTCTTGCCCCGGTGCATGCCGGCCCAGCAGGACCATGACGCGTTGCGACATGTCGCCGTACAGCTCGAAGTTGGCCGACAAGGCCACCACGCCGGCTTTGCGCTCCAGGTGGCGGAACTCGTGCCAGGGCTGGCCCATGCGGATGCCCAGCGCCTTGGCTTCGTTCGAGCGGGACACCACACAGCCATCGTTGTTGGACAGCACCACCATGGGCACGCCGGCCAGGTCGGGCCGGAAGACCCGCTCGCAGCTCACATAGAAGTTGTTGCAGTCGACCAGGGCCAACTGCTGCACGGTGCCCGACATGCCCGGCTCACAACAGCTTGTGCAGGTTGCGGGTGACCACGCCCCAGACGAGCAGCTCCTCGCCGTCCTTGAGCACGATGGGCGGGTAGATCGGGTTTTCGGCCACCAGCTTGACCACGCCGCCCCGGCGGTGCAGGCGCTTGACGGTGAATTCGTTGTTGAGCACCGCCAGCACGATGTGGCCGTGCTTGGCCTCGATCGAGCGGTCCACCAGCAGCTCGTCGCCCTCGTAGATGCCGATACCGGTCATCGAGTCGCCCTTGACCCGGAAAATGAAGGTCGCCTCCTGGTTGCGGATCAGGTGCTCATTGAGGTCGATGCGCTTGCGGGTGTGGTCGGCTGCGGGCGATGGGAAGCCCGCTGGCACCTTCCAGGCGCACATCGGCAGCCAGACCTTCTGGTCCGGCACATGCAGGGGCAGCGGGTGGGCAACAGGAAACGATGGCATGCCCCGAATGTACTGGACAAATATCCAGCCCCTCAAGACCGCAAAACCCCCTGCGAAAGGGTACTTCAGGATTAAACACGGGGCGCAGGGGCGGCGACCAGCGCCGGCATGTGCTGCCAGTGCATCAGCCCGGCGGCCTGCGCCACATCGGCGCCGAGCCAGGCCGCGTGCAGCTCGGGGGCGATGACCACGGGCGTGCGTTTTTCATCGCCGGGCTTGTGGAACTGCCGCATCACCGGGTGCGCATCGGCATTGACCGTGAGCATCGAAAAACTCACCACCTGCTCACCCGATGCCGGGTCCGTCCACCGGTCCCACAGGCAGGCGATGCCAAACGGGTCGCCGCTGGCCAGTTCAATCTTCCAGCGCACCGCCTTGCCGGACGCGTAGCTGGGCTCGTAGAAGTGGTCGACCAGCACCAGGCCCAGCTGCCGCTGCCGCCATGCGCTGCGGTAGCTGGGCTTTTCGGCCACGGTCTCGCTGCGGGCGTTGTAGGTGTGGCGGCTGATCTTCTCGTCCTTGGCCCAGGCCGGGATCAGGCCGAACCGGGCCAGCCCGCAGGCCACACGGCCCGTCCGGTGGCTCCTGACGACGATGGGCGAAGCCAAGCCCGGGTAAGACTCCTGCGGGTAAGCCGCCGGCAGGTCAACGCCAAGCTGCTCCTTGACCCATGGGGCGCGCCGGGTGGGCGTGAAGTTGGTGCACACAGGGACCCACGCGCCTACACCAGCCGCGCCAGACTGTCCTGCAGGTACTCGGTGGGCTGGCGCGCAAAGCCCGAGCGCACATGGCGCTGCAGCCGGCCCAGCAGAAAGGCCTGCAACACCGAGGCCCTCACCTGCACATCGACCGTGGGCGTGGCGCTGTCCTCGGCATGGGCCTTGAGCGACTGGCGCAGCTGGGCCTCGATCTTGTCCATCAGCAGGTTCACGCGCTGCTGCAGCCGCTCGTGCTCGTGGATGAGGGCGTCACCGGTCATGACGCGGCACATGCCGGGGTTCTTCTCGGCAAACTGCAGGATCAACGAGACGATGCGCCGCGCCTGGTTGGGGCCTTCGGGCTCGCGGTCGGTCACCTGGCGGATCAGGCCCATGCAGGACTGCTCGACACAGTCGATCAGTCCTTCAAACTTCTGCGCCGTTCTCGCAAAGGGGCGGTAGAGCGCGGCCTCGCTCACGCCAATGCGCGCGGCGAGCGCGGCGGTGGTCACGCGTTCGCCACCGGGCTGCTCGAGCATATTGGCCAGGGTCTGCAGGATCTGCAGCCGCCGCTCGCCCGGGCGCGGGCGCTTGCGCGCGGGCGCGGCGCCGCTGTCCTGGGGTTCGTCTTGGCGTGCGTCGGGCATGGCGGCTGCGGGGGGGGTGGCCTCAGCGGCTCTTGATCATGGTGCCGAAGGCCTGGTCGGACAGGACTTCGAGCAGCATGGCATGCGGCACGCGGCCATCGATGATGTGCACCGCGTTCACGCCACTCTTGGCGGCGTCCAGCGCCCCGGCGATCTTGGGGATCATGCCGCCGCTGATGGTGCCGTCGGCACAGAGTTCATCGATGCGGCGCGGCGTGAGTTCGGTGAGCAACTGGCCCTGCTTGTCGAGTACGCCACGGATGTTGGTGAGCATGAGCAGTTTTTCGGCCTGCAGCGCCATGGCCAGCTTGGCGGCCACCACATCGGCATTGATGTTGTAGCTCTCGTTGTTCACGCCAAAGCCGATGGGGCTGACCACCGGGATGAAGGCGTCGTCCTGCAGGCACTGCAGGATGGACGGATCGATGCTCTCGATGTCG
>JACCDS010317428.1_pt1 | contig 10707 bp, 8 predicted proteins | sample 7446441 | NCBI WGS metagenome assembly JACCDS01 (sample SAMN15323445, study PRJNA562643) | freshwater metagenome | isolation source: river surface water | place: USA:Blue River Watershed | collected 2017-08-17 | reverse complement strand
CTGTTACAGCCAACTCCTTTGCGGAAATTGCATTGCGCCCTAAAAATAGCCAACTCGATATTCAAAAAGCAAAACAAATTTTGGGCTTTCGGCCTACTAGTATTGATGAAGGACTTCGATTATCGCTTTTCTGAAACATTTTATCAGGCTACATAGTAGCCCTTTTGTTATACTTATGGGCCATAAGCCGGTACTACTATCAGGCCACATTGGCGTTGGCACCGTTCAACTAAATAGTATTGCTGAACACGATTCATCCAACTTCAATTAAGCTCTGATCGATATAAATCAAAAAGGAGTTGTCGATTAATAGACAACTCCTTTTTGGCAAATGAAAGACTTCCTTTTTTTAATCATTATTTGTCGGGAAATTCAATTTGCTTCGCTTACGACTATACGCAAAGTAAATGATGAATCCAATTAACAGCCATACCAATAAACGCAACCAATTGGTCCAACCCAAACCAAAAATCATAGCGCCACAAACAATGATGCCTAAAATAGGTACTACTGGCACCCAAGGTGTTTTAAATTCTCTTTTTAAGTCGGGATTGGTTTTACGTAAAACGATAACAGCGGCACAAACAAGCATAAATGCAAAAAGTGTTCCAATGCTCGTCATATCGCCAACAATGTCTCCCGGCACAAACGCAGCAAATAAACCCACTAATATTAAAATAAACAAACTTGCTTTGTAGGGTGTTTGGTATTTAGGATGCACAGCACTAAAAGCCTTAGGCAATAATCCATCTTTACTCATGGAATAGAATACCCGTGATTGACCTAACAACATCACCAAAATAACAGACGAAAAACCACCCAAAATAGCAACCGTAACCAATTTGCCTAACCAAGAATAACCTATCATATACTTGTTAATGGCAAAAGCTACAGAAGCTTCTTTACCGGTTGTTCTAAAATCTTCAGTACTAGCTACCCCGGTAAGTACGTGTGCAAAAAGTATGTATAAAATAGTACAAACAGCCAATGACCCAAGTATGCCAATTGGCATATCGCGTTTGGGATTTTTAGCTTCTTGTGCGGCAGTACTAACTGCGTCAAAGCCAATAAAAGCAAAAAATACAACGCCTGCTGCTCCCAAAATACCCATGATGCCGCCAAAATGATGGCTCAAGCCTTGGTGATCTACATAAGTACTAGCAGGTGGTATATAAGGCGTGTGATTGTCGGGGTTAATGAAATGCCATCCAAAAACGATGATAAGTATAACTATTGATACTTTTGTAATTACAATTATGCCGTTTACAAAAGCAGACTCTTGAGTTCCTTTAATCAACAATAAGGTTAGGGCTGTAACAATAAACAAGGCAGGTAAATTGATAATACCATGAAATTGACCATCAACCGAGTGTTCAAAGGGTGAATGGCACCACTCATACGGAATGGCTTTTACACCCAAAACGCTCACTAAGAGGTTATTCAAATATTCACTCCAAGCTATACCTACCGTAGCGGCACCAACTGCATATTCTAAAATCAAATCCCAACCAATTACCCAAGCTACTAATTCGCCCATCGTGGCATAACTATAAGTATAGGCACTACCTGCTATAGGTATGGAAGAAGATAGTTCTGCATAACACAATCCGGCTAAAGCGCAACCAATAGCTGCAACAATGAAGCCTAATGTAACGGAGGGGCCGGCATTTTGTGCAGCCGCTGCCGCTGTGCGAACAAAAAGCCCTGCGCCAATAATGGCTCCGATACCTAATGCAATAAGCGAACCCGCTGTTAATGTTCTTTTCAGTCCTTTTTCCGATTCGGACGACTCGCTCATCAGCAAACTGAGAGGTTTTTTAGCAAATAAACTCATAATGCAGTATAGAATTGATTAAATTAAATTGATTTGGCAAAATAATCATTTATCTAATTCATGTTACAAAAGATTTCAAAAAGGCACATTCAGTAAACTATCCTATAGGATTGCTATATTGCATATTTAAAATCAATCACTGCTTATGAAATCTAATAAATTAACAATTTATATATTTGTAGCGCTTTTATTTGGTATTGCTTTGGGTTATGTGGTGCATGAGTTTACCTCGCCCGCATTTATCAAGCAGTTTGCAAGTAGCATCAAGTTGTTGGGGACTATATTTATCAGGTTGGTGAAAACCATTATTGCGCCACTCGTGTTTTCTACGCTTGTTGTGGGCATTGCTAAATTGGGCGATTTAAAAACAGTTGGTAGGGTAGGAGGAAAAGCCATGTTGTGGTTTATTTCGGCATCGCTAGCAAGCTTGCTTTTGGGAATGTTGTTGGTTAATTTTTTTCAACCCGGTTCTTATATCGACTTATCCCAAGCCGATAATGCGGGGCTAAAAGATTTGATGAGCAAATCGCATGCATTTTCGCTTCAAAATTTTGTAGAACACGTTGTGCCTTCAAGTGCAATTGCGGCAATGGCAGAAAATGAAATTTTACAAATTGTTGTATTTTCTATTTTCTTTGGTGTTGCTGCCGCTTCGCTTGGTGTTTATGCCCAGCCCGTTATTAAAACCTTAGATGTTTTCTCGCACATTATCTTGAAAATTGTTACCTACGTAATGAATTTTGCACCTATTGGTGTTTTTGGCACTTTGGCAGCAGTGGTAGCAGAAAAAGGGTTGGGGATATTCAAATTCTATATTATTTATTTCGGCTTTTTTGCATTGGGCATTGCTTTGTTGTGGGTGATACTGATTGTGGTGGGATATGTGATTCTAGGTAAACGAATTGTAGCTTTGCTTACGCGCATTGGTAATCCTTTATTGATTGCTTTCAGTACAACTAGTAGCGAATCAGTTTTCCCTAAACTTACAGAGGAACTTGAGCGTTTTGGATGCAAAAGCCAAATTGTGTCTTTCATTTTGCCATTGGGCTATTCTTTCAATCTTGATGGAAGTATGATGTATATGACTTTTGCAAGCCTTGCTATTGCACAAGCTTATGGAATTCACTTGCCAATTGCTACACAATTAACTATGTTGTTGGTACTTATGCTAACCAGTAAGGGAATAGCGGGTGTGCCGAGGGCATCTTTAATAATCGTTTTAGCCACATGTGCCATGTTTAAAATTCCACCAGAAGGGGTTGCCCTTATTTTGCCAATTGACCATTTTTGCGACATGCTGCGAACAGCCACTAACGTATTGGGCAATGCCTTAGCAACAAGTGTTGTAAGCAAATGGGAGGGCGAACTTGGCGAAGAAGTTTTACCTGCACAACTTGCTGATTCATAATCTTCTTTTTATGCTGTAACTTTTTGTATACTTCTTAGCAAATTAGTAGGTGATTTGATGATTAGCATGTATAATTGCATTCTATCTATCACCTATACTTTTTTTATGCAAGCCTCAAAAACAATACGTTTGACTGCCAAGTATGCAGGTGCTGCCTTATTTGGGTTATTTTTTTTGGTAAATACAAAGGCCGCCAATCATCTTACAACCGATACCAGTAAACACCATTTGCCTTTTGTACAGCAAGAAATTGACAATCCGCTTGTACTTCCAAAAGGTTTTTCTTATGCTATAGTAGCGGAAAATGTAGGTCGTGTACGGCATATAGCAGTGACGCCTAAGGGCGATTTGTATGCCAAATTAGCTCGCCCGATTAATGGGAAAGGCATTTTTAAATTGGTGGATACCAACAACGATGGCAAATATGATACATCGTTTGGCTTTGGTAATTATGGGGGCACGGGCTTGGCTATAAAAAATGGCTATTTGTATGCTAGTAACGATCAAGAGGTTTTTAGATATGAATTAGACAAGCAATACGATGTGGTTAATCCTGGCAAACCCGAGCGAATTGTAACGGGACTTATCAATCGTCGACAACACGAATCCAAATCAATTGCATTAGACGATAAGGGGCATATTTATGTAAATATTGGCGCCTATGCAAATGCGTGTCAGGAAAAAGACCGTAGCAAAGGTTCACCGGGCAAAATGCCTTGTCCAATTTTGGATAGCGCGGGCGGAATATGGCAGTTTAGCGTCGATTTGCCCAATCAATCATACAAAGAAGGTATTCGATATGCTACCGGCTTGAGAAACGTAGTGGGTTTAGATTGGAATCAATCATCTAAATCACTATTTGTTATGCAACATGGCCGCGATCAATTGTACGATAATTGGCCGGCATTGTTTACTCAACAGCAAAGTGCTGAACTGCCATCAGAATGTATGTATGAAGTGAAAAAAGGGGATGATGCCGGATGGCCATACATTTTTTACGATCACATACAAAAGAAAAAGATTTTAGCTCCAGAATACGGTGGCGATGGTGTTAAGGAAGGTGGTAAAGATGCAATCAATCCCACTGTAGCTTTTCCAGGTCATTTAGCACCCAATGGTTTGTTGTTCTATACGGGTAATCAGTTTCCGGCAAAATACAAGAATGGGGCGTTCATTGCGTTTCATGGCAGTTGGAATAGGGCACCTTTACCACAAAAAGGATATTTTGTGGCTTTTGTACCATTCAAAAATGGGAAACCAAGTGGTGAATGGGAAATTTTTGCGGATGGTTTTGCAGGAGAACCGGAAATAAAATCGCCTCGTCAAGCCAAACACCGTCCTTGTGGTTTGGCGCAAGGGCCTGACGGTTCACTTTATGTAAGTGACGACAATAAGGGCTTCATTTATAAAATAACCTACAAAAATTAACCAATTTATGTTTCGGTTTCTCTTTTTGAGCTTTTGCTTTTCTTCAACCTATTGTGCACAAGCCCAACAATCGTCTACCACACCCAAAAAAGATATCAACACGTCCATCAATAAAGGCAAATTGGTGTATCAAACCCATTGTTTAAGTTGTCATCAAATAGATGGCGGGGGTGTGCCACATTTAAATCCGCCTTTGGCGGAAAGCAGTTGGGCTAATGGTAATGTACAGCGCATTATTCAAATTGTGTTGAAAGGCATGTCCGATAGGGTACCTATCGACGATGAATATTATAGTAACAGCATGCCTGCATTTGCTCATTTAAGCAATGCGCAAATTGCAGATGTGCTTACCTATATTAGGCAGAGTTTTGGTAATCAATCTTCAGCAGTAACTGCTACCGAAGTATTAGCTGTTCGAAAAAAAATGCAGCCGAAGCATAAATGATTGCCGCAGCTGCATTTTTCTTTGTCGTAATAATTGGTTTAATTATCTATTCTAATTACTTGGCTTTCAGTTGTTTAAACAATTGCTCTAATTGTGGTTGATGGTTGATGTCCATCTTTTTTTCTGCAATTAAACCGCTAATGTATTTTAGTCTTTCAGTTGTAACAGGATGGGTACTTAAAAACTCCAACGACGTCATTTCGTGCTTAGTGGCCTGTTGTAAACGTTTGAATAAATCAATCATTCCATTGGGATTAATGTGGTTGTTTACCAATGTTTGTAATCCATCCACATCCGCTTGTTTTTCAAAGTTGCGGGAATGCGATAATGATTGCAGATTATTTACATTGTCGCCAATGACTGCCATAATACCATTTACATCGCTCAAAACAGCCGAAATAAACAAATAGCCAGAGAGGTTTTTACAAAGCATTTTAATAGAATGCCGATTATTGATGTGTGCCACCTCGTGTCCTAGCAGAGCGGCCAATTCCTCGTAATGCTTCATTTGGTCTACAATACCTGTATATACGACTACTGTGCCATTAGGTAAGGCAAATGCATTGACGGTAGCAGACTTTACAACGATGTACTTAATTTTCTTTTTATTGTTGAAACGAATCTTACTTGCAAAAGCGTTTAGTTGAGCGGTTTTAGTAGAATCGATGGTGCTTTCAGTTACAAATTCAGCATAGACCGTATTGCCAATTGAGTCGTCAAATGTTTCGGGCAGCATTTCGGCAGCTGCAGCAGCTACTTCCGGCAGTACGTAGAAATAACCAACTACAATAAATGCCATTAAAAAAGCAACGATGGCCAAATGAACATGCGTACCCGCAATAATTAATCGTTGGTACCACGACAAATAGCCATTTTCGTGTAAATACTTCTGTAAATACAAATGAAAGCCCACTTCGGGTATTTTTAAATAGGCAAGGCTATTTTTATACTCATAAATATGCAATACTTGCTCGCTTTGCTCCGATTCAATAGAACTCAGTGGCCACGCAGCTAGCGTAATGCCGTCGTTGGAAATGGTGAGGTTGCCATTTTGCGTATCTAAACGTACAGCAACGTGTTGCGGCGTTGAAGATACTCCATCAAAAAACAAACCTTTTGTAAGCATATCAATAATTATATTACAATGTCAGAATTTAGGTAGTCGCTAATGTCCTCGCCCGTAGCATCGTTGTAGCTTGCTTCAGTTTGAAAAACAGTATCTAAATCAATATCTCCTTCTAGTTGGATATTGGAAGTGATAAATTTCAAAGTTCTTGTTACGGCCCATGCATATCCAAAACCAAAAGTGAAAACGATAATGAGCAAGTTTACAATAATTAACTTAAAAAAGCCTCCGGCAGTAGCCGTGGATCTTAGTTCGATTGTTTGTTCGCCTTTTTCAAGAGAGAGGTTGTTGATATAAAAGTTGAACAAGTTTGCCTGCCACCAAAACATATAAATGCCCAAAGTAAAGATGGTGAAAAAATACCCACGAACATTTAACCAAAAATAATCGTCGCCTTTTGCTTTTGATTTAAATTCAATATCGCCAAGTCGAATATTGTTGAAAATGTAATTGCGTAAATTAACGGTAAACCATGCAGCATAAATACCGAATGAAATAATGGTGTAAAACACCCACGTAAAAAAATTACGAACTAGCTCATTTCTGTCTCCGCGATAGCCAAATCGTATACCACGCCAAATAGTTTTAGACATCCGATAGCGGTAGGTGCCGTGAATGGCAAAAGGCAAAATTGCGGCAAGCGACAAATAAAGTACAAGGGTAGCTAGGTTAGGGTGTCCTTTTTCTACAATTCCAATAAATATGGCAAATAGCACGACCATTAGAACGAGCGCTTTGATATACCCTTTAAACATTTCCTTACCCGTACCTAAAAATTGAAAATGGTCGTTGTTGAGGGTAGTAGAACCATACAAGTACTTTAATTTTTTTTCTTTTGCCCAAGGATAATAAAAGCCAAATGTAATGGCGGTTAATAGCCAATTAATGGCAATAATGCTAAAAAAACTGCTGCCGTTACCAATAAAGTTTAACTGATAACTTTTGTTTGTGGAGGGAGTGCTTTCCATAATAGGTTAGTTGGTGTTAATGATATGCAAATTAGATATAAAAATATATCAACAATATTATAACGTGAAATTTTTTTTCAACTTTTTTATATACAATTTAAATGCGTACATAATTGCTAGTTAGTTGTTTTACAGAAAAGGGTCTCTGTCATTGCTTCAAAATGCCGTTCTAAGTGTCAGGTAGTAAAAAATAGCTATATATCTATATATGCAAGTGTTGCTTAATGGAATTGATTCCGTTGAACGGTGCCAACGCCCATGCAGCTTAATACGAAATACCGGCCTTTGGCTCATGATAGTTATTTTGTAACCTATGGGCAAAAAAAAGCCGGCTGCTAATAGCCGGCTTTTTAAGAAAAATAAAAAATTGATGATTATTTCAATTGCATGTCTTTGATGATACCTTGAATTTTATTTTCTAAGAACGCATATTTTTCGTCAAATTCTGCTCTGTTGTTGAGGGTGGTATTTACACTAAAATAGAATTTGATTTTAGGTTCTGTTCCAGAGGGTCGGGCAGAAATTTTAGAACCATCTTCTACAATAAATTGTAAAACATTGCTTTTGGGCAAGTTGATAGCCCATGTTTCGCCGGTAACCAAATTTTTACCAATTTGTAATTCGTAGTCGAGCAACTCTACCACTTTGCTACCATTGATAGAAGCGGGAGGATTGTTTCTGTACCCTGTCATCATATCGGCAATTTCTTTTTGACCGTTCATGCCTTTTTTGGTAATGCTAATCAAGTTTTCTAAATAGAAGCCATATTCTATGTATAAATCAATTAGTTTGTCGAATAGTGTACGACCTTTTGCTTTTTCATAAGCCGCCATTTCGCACATCAATGCTACCGAACTTACGGCATCTTTATCGCGAACCTGATCGCCAATCATTAAGCCAAAACTTTCTTCGCCACCAATTACATAATTCTCTTTTCCTTCTCTTTCTTTAATAGCTTCAGCAATCCATTTAAAACCGGTGAGTACATTGTAGCAAGCCACATTGTTTTTAGCTGCCAATACATTCACCATTTCGGAGGTTACAATAGTAGTTACCACCATGTCGTTTGGTTGTGCAATGCCTTTGCTTTTGCGGGCTTCAAGCATATAGGCAATAGCTAACACAGCAGTTTGGTTTCCGTTCATCAATACCCATTCGCCTTTGTGGTTTTTAACACCCACACCCACGCGGTCGGCATCGGGGTCGGTACCACAAAGTATATCGGCATCGGTAGCTTTTGCTTGTTGCAAGCCCAAATTCATGGCTTCGCTTTCTTCCGGATTGGGGTAAACAACCGTAGGGAAGTTGCCATCGGGCGTTGCTTGTGCCTCTACTACTGCAACATTTGTAAAACCAAATGCTGCTAAGGTTTGCGGTACTAATTTGATACCTGTGCCGTGAATAGGGGTGTAAACAATTTTCAAATCGTGCTGTTGGGCAATTACATCCGGATAAACGCTCATGCCTTTCACCATTTTGATGTATGCTTCGTCCAATTCTTGACCCAATAGAGAAATATTGGCTTCGCCACCCGACCAAAGTACCTCATCTACACTTGATATTGCTTCTACTTCTTTAATTACATTTTTATCGTGCGGTGGTACCAACTGACCGCCATCGTTCCAATAGGCTTTGTAACCATTGTATTCTTTCGGATTGTGACTAGCGGTATTTACCACGCCGGCATCGCAACCCAAATAGCGAATGGCAAAACTGAGTTCCGGTGTTGGGCGCAATGCATCGAATAAGTATACTTTAAAGCCGTTAGCTGCAAAAATGTTCGACACCGTTTCGGCAAAAAAGCGACTATTGTTGCGGCTATCGTGTGCTACTGCAACCTTGATTTCTTTGTTGCCTAATACTTTTTTCATGTAATTGGCAAAGCCTTGTGTAGCCATACCAACGGTATATTTATTCATTCTGTTGGTGCCTGTTCCCATAATTCCACGCAAACCGCCTGTGCCAAATTCCAAATTACGATAAAAACTATCGGCTAGTTCGTCGGGATTTTCGGTTTGCATTTTGGTAATTGCGGCCTTTGTTTCGGCATCATAATTACCATTTAACCAAATGTTTACTTTGTCTAAAATAGCAGCGTCCATACAATCAATGTTTAATGGTTTTTGTGGTTGTTAATATTTTTTATTATGGTTTAAAAACACATTTTTGCGCTTTTGTAGCCCGAAAAATAGCATAATTCGACGAAATAAATGCATTCGTCGTTCATTACAAGGGAATATTTTGTAGAAAAAAGCACTAGAAAGTGTGGTTATACTTTTGGCCATACATTTTAGTTGATATATGCACCTTCAATTTCGCCGTCTTTTACTTCTACTTTGATAAAATCTTGAAGGGTGGTGGCTAACGATAACCCCACATAATCTGGCTTAACTGGGAATAACTTGTGCATGCGTTCTACCAACACCAATACCTGAATGCGTTTTGGATGGTACTGCAATAATGGCTGCATTACGTATAGAAGGGTTTTGCCGCTATTTGCCACATCGTCCACCACAATGACGTTTTTATCAGTAAAATCGATGGATTGACTAAGTGTTACTTCTGAAGGATGGTCTTTATTGAGCTCGGCACTGATGATGGTAACTTGGTTGGGTAAATAATTTTGTACCAAAAGCCCAATTTTTCCGGCAATCACAATGCCACTTTCTTTGATGCCTATAATAATGAGTTCTGCCCCATCGCCTTGCAAGTGTTCGGCAATTTCTAATGCCAAACGGTTCAATTTTTGCGCAGCTACTTCTTTATTAAATATGTATTTTTTATTTCCCATCTACCGTGTTTATTTGTCACAAATTAAATACATTATTAGCAACAAACAAATCAGCAGCACATATGCAATGAATGTGAACAATAAAATAGCCGTTGTTGCTTTTGCTTTGGAGGTGTTGGCTTTAGTCGGTAGTTTATTTGTCATTACTTAAATTACAATTATTATTAGGTGTATTTTATACCTAATAATCAGCGCTTTTGTTTAAATAAGGAATAGAAAAATTGCTTGCTTTACTTCGATTGTTTTTGGGTTTTGGAAAATGAAATAAGCCAAAAATCATGAACTGTACTACTTGAATCAGTAGTTGTTATTGGGCATTGACTGCCCCATCCCCGTTATTGCATTACCTTTTTGAAGCTAAACGATAGAAACAATTGCCGAAATTGGTGCTGTTTGACCTACTTTTGCTGTATGACACAAGAGCAAATTAAAGTTATAAGGGACAAAGTTTTGGTCCTGAGGAGGTTTCTTTGACGTTGAGAACAGAACCTACCAAATAGAAACTGATCGTACGCTTTCCTTATCTCCCGGTTTTTGGGATGACAATGCACGCGCTACGGCCACCATGAAATCCATCAAAGTAAACGAGTATTGGCTGAAATTGTACCAAGCTGTTGCTAATGCAGTGGAAGATTTTGCCGTGTTGTTTGAATTTTGGAAAGCAAACGAAGCCACCGAAATGGAAACACGACAGGCTTACGAGTTGG
>JACCDS012449130.1_pt1 | contig 10710 bp, 12 predicted proteins | sample 7446441 | NCBI WGS metagenome assembly JACCDS01 (sample SAMN15323445, study PRJNA562643) | freshwater metagenome | isolation source: river surface water | place: USA:Blue River Watershed | collected 2017-08-17 | reverse complement strand
CGCACCGTGCCCTTGTAAGGAACGTGCTGCGCGCTCACGCCGGGCATGAGCTTGTAGAGCTCGCCGGCGAGTGCGGGCGGCATGGGGAGTTCTTCGACCTGCGCGGAGGGTATCCGGAGCGCGAGGAGCGGGACCAACAGTGGCGGCAACGGCCACGGTCCGCTGCGCTGTTTCCGCAAGTACCCTGCTCGCGGGCCTCAGCAAGTGGACCAGGCTCGTCAACAGAGCGGCGCGAGGCTCGACTGACCGCTAGTCGAGCGCGTAGAGAAATGCGGCGATGTCCCGGGCATCGGCTTCGTTGATCCCGAGGTCGGGCATCGCCGTGCGCGGATTGACGCCGCGCGGGTCGCGCAGCCAGCGCACCAGGTTGTCGGGCGTGTTGGGCAAAGCGCCCGCGACGAACTGACGCCGCGCGTAAGCCGCGAGCGGCGGGCCGACCGGGACCGCAGCACCCACCACTCCCGGAATCTCGTGACAGGTGATGCAGGCGTATTGCTGCAATGCGCGCGCTCCGCGGCCGGCGTCGGGCCGCCCGGGTGGGGGCGCACTACCGGCGACTGCGGCATTCCGTTCGTCGGGCTGCAGCTTCGCGTACTCGTCCGGCGTGAGTAGCGGCATACGCCGCAGGAACGCGACCACGGCCCACAGCTCCGACTCGCTCATTCGGTAGTCCCATGCCGGCATCCCTGTCATGCGGATGCCGTGCTTCACCACCCAGTACAGCTCTTGCGCAGGCCATTCGCGCGCCGTGTACGCGAGGTTTGCCGGCGGCGGATTCAGCCCAAGCGCGAAGGGCGCCGGCGCGACGCCCGGTGCGCCATGACATTGCACGCAATGCTCGCGGTACAGCGTATATCCGGACGCTATCGTCGCAGCGTCTTCGATCGCCGGCACCGCTATCGCGTTCGCGCGCTGGCGCACCGAGGCGCGCATGCCGATCTCCAGCAGCCGATACGTCGGCTCGATATGCTGCTCGGTCGCTGCGACATTGTAGACGCCGGTCCGAAGCATTCCCACGGCCGCGGCGATCCCGAGTACGGCGAGTGCGGTCAGCAGGAGGAGGCAGCGCTTCATCGGTCAGCGCAAGGTGTAGAGATATGCCGCCATGTCGCGCGCGTGCGATTCCGGCACCTGCAAATCGGGCATGGTGGTTCCCGGATCGATTTCGCGCGGCCCACGGATCCAGCGCACCATATGGTCCGGCTCGTTCGGCACTATGCCGGCGAGATAGACGCGGCGCGCGATCCCGGCAAGCGATGGGCCGCCCTCGCCATCGGCGGCTGCGACTCCGGGAATGCGGTGGCAGCTCCCGCAGCCGTACTGGCGCAACGCCAGGCGCCCGTGTTCGCGATCGCCGGCGACGGTGCGAACGGGCGACTCGCCGGAACACGCCGACAACGGTACGGCAACGACCATCGCCAGTGCGAGCGCCGGCGCGAAGCATGCGACCGTCACTCGCATGGCGGCACCATCCACGCGGGGAGCGTTTGCAGCACGATCGCGAGCAGCGCGAGACCGGCCACCGCGGCGCGCATCCAGTGATGGAAGTCGCGAGCGCCTTGGCGTACCGCCGAGCGCAGCAGGGCAGCCGCTGCGACGGCGGCGAGCGCGGTCATCAGCGTGATCGTCCACGCGATCGCGCCGGCCCCGAGCGACTGCGCGAGCCCGCGCGCGCACACGATCGCGGTATAGCCGTAGACCGCCATGAAGTGCGCGGCCCAGATGATCGCGCCACCGGCCATCCACAGGATGAGGCTCACACCGGTGCGCACGGCTCAGTCCACCAGCCGCGGAAAGCCATGCACGATCGCGATGCCCGCGACGCTCTGCGCGATCGTGTAATGCCACAGCAGCATGGTGTTGTCGTACGCGGCGCGATGCGACGCCCGCAGGCGGCCCGCGACCGAACGCGCGAAGGTGAATGCCGCCATGGCGAGCGTCACGGCGAGATAGAAGCCGTTGAGCGCGACGAACGCGTAGACGACGGCCGCATAACCCGACCCGGTCGGGCGCAGGCCCGATGTCCAGTGCGCATGCAGATCGCCGATGAAGGCGCCGACCGCGAAGGCTGCGGCTGCCGCCATCGCGACTCGCACACGACCCGCGGCGTCGCTTTGCAGGGCCCGGCCGGCGTGAGCCATTGCCGCGCTGGACAGCGCCAACAGCACTAACGCGAGCAACGGCGATGCGGGCGAGGGCAGGCGTTCCGCAGCCGGCCACGTGTCCGGCATCGCCGTCCAGAGATACAGATAGGACACGATCAGGCTGCCGTACAACGACGCGGAAACGGCGATCAGTATCACCATCGCCCACCACGAGTGCGACGTCGCGCCGCTCGCCGTCGTCGGCACGCGAATGCCGCCGCCGATGTCTGCCGCCTCGCTGCGCACGACCGGGTCCAGATGCCATTGCCAGTGCACGATGCAGGCGATCGCCACGATGCCGCACGCCGTTGCCGGGAGGATGAACTTGCCGGTGAGCAAGAGGAAGAATGCAGCGGTGCCCAACGCGCCCGCTATCGGCGCCCACCCCGGCCGCGGCATGCGCAGCACGTATTGCGGTCGGGCATGGATAGGGCTCGTGACCAGCGTTTCGCGCCCGCCGGTGGCGGCGCCCGGAAGATAGTACCGGCCGGCCTCGACATCATCGGCCAGCGCGCCGTCGTCCCACAGCGGCTCGCGGCTGCGCACGATCGGGATGCTGCGCGTGGAATATGCCCCCGTGGGCAGCCACTCCAGCGTGCCTGCCTTCCAGATGTTGCCCGCGTTGTTTTCCGCGGACATGCGGAAGTTGCGCGCGACGTCGTAAACGAGCAGCAGCACGCCGGCCGCGATCATGAAAGCGCCGACCGTGGACATCATGTTGAGCGTCTCCCAGCCCAGCCCCGCCGGATAGGTGTACACGCGGCGCGGCATGCCGGAGAGTCCGGTGATGTGCATGGGGAAGAACGTGACGTTGAAGCCGAAGAAGACGAAGCCGAACACCCATCGCCCCCGCCGCTCGGACAGCGGGCGTGTGCTGGTGTACGGCATCCAGTAGTACAGCGCAGCGAAAAGCGGGAACACCATGCCGCCGACGAGCACGTAATGCAGGTGCGCGACCACGAAGTAGGTGTCGTGCGCCTGCCAGTCGAAAGGCACAGCGGCCACCATGACGCCGGTGAGGCCGCCCAGCACGAACACGAAGAGAAACCCGGCCACGAACAGCATCGGCGTATTGAGCTGCATGCGTCCCGCCGCGATCGTCGCGATCCATGCGAAGACCTGGATGCCGCTCGGGACGGCGACGGCCATGCTCGCGGCCGAGAAGAAGCTCACCGACAGCTGCGGGATGCCGGTGGCGAACATGTGGTGCACCCACAGGCCGAAGCTCAGGAACCCCGTGCCGACGAGAGCGAGCACCACGAGCCGGTATCCGACCAGCGGCACGCGCGCCATCGCCGGCACGATCATCGACACCATGCCGGCAGCGGGCAGAAAAATGATGTACACCTCGGGATGGCCGAAAAACCAGAACAGGTGCTGCCACAGCAGCGGGTCGCCGCCTTTGCGCGCGTCGAAGAACGGCCAGTGGAAGGCGCGCTCGAGCTCGAGGAGCGTAGTGGCGAGGATGACCGCGGGGAACGCGAACACGATCATCACCGCGAACACCAGCATTGCCCACGCGAACACCGGCATGCGGTCGAGCGTCATGCCGGGCGCACGGGTGCGCAGCACACCGACGATGATTTCGATGGCGCCGGCGATCGCCGAGATTTCGATGAACCCTATGCCGAGCAGCCAGAAATCGGCGTTGATGCCCGGCGAGTAGCGCTCGCTGGTGAGCGGCGGGTACATGAACCAGCCGCCGTCCGGCGCGAGGCCGAAAAATATGCTCGCGAAGAACACGAGCCCGCCGACCAGGTACGCCCAGTAGGCGTACGCCGAGAGCCGCGGAAAAGGCAGATCGCGCGCGCCTATCATGTTCGGCAGCAGCAGCACGCCCATCGCCTCGACCGCCGGCACGGCGAAGAGGAACATCATCACCGTGCCGTGCATCGTGAAGAGCTGGTTGTAGACGTCCGGCGTCACGAAGTCGTTGTTCGGCACGGCGAGCTGCACGCGCATGACGAGCGCAAGTATTCCGGCCAGCACGAAGAACAGCAATGCGGTGCCGACGTACAGCACGCCGACATAGTTGTTGTTGGTGACGGTGAGAAAGCGCAGGCCGCCCGGCGTCCGCCAGATCGCGCGCAACGCTTCGAGCTCGCCCGCCGGACGAGGCGCGGGATTGGGCAGGCTGTCACGGCCGGCGTCCGCGGCAGTCGGCGCTACGCTCATCGCAGGCTCAGCAGGTAATCGGCAATCGCGCGCAGCTCCGCGGCTGGATGCACGTCCATGCGCGGCATCAGGTTGCCCGGCTTGGTCGTGTGGCTTGCCGATATCCAGCGTTCGAGCGACGGCGCGTCGTTCGGCAGTATGCCCGCGCCTATCGAAACGCGGCTGCCCACGTGAGTGAGATCCGGACCGAGCGTGCCGACTGCCGGCGTGCCGCGCACGGTATGGCAGACGCCGCAGCCTCGCTCGGAAAACAGCCGGCCGCCGTGCGCCGCATCGGGTTGGGCGGGAGCACGCTGCGCGCGCAGCCACGCGTCGTGGCGTTCAGGCGCCTCGGCAATCACGTAGAGCGCCATGTGGGCATGCGGGCCGCCGCAGTATTCCGCGCACTGGCCGCGATAGGTGCCGGCGCGCTCTGCGGTGATGCCGAGCCGGTTCGCGCGCCCGGGGATCATGTCCATCTTGCCGGCGAGGCTGGGGACCCAGAGGCTGTGTATGACATCCGCGGACTTGAGTACGAGCTCGACCGGCACGCCCACCGGAATGCGTATTTCGTTGGCCGTGGCGAAATCGACAATGCCTCGCGCGTCGAGGTAATGCACGCGCCACCACCATTGTTCTCCGACGACCTCGATGCGCAGGCGCGGCGACGCGCTGCCCTGCTTGATCGCCGCGGCGACATGCAGGGTGTAAGCGAGCAGCGCGGTCAACGTGACGGCAGGGAAAACGATGCCCCAGCCCACGACGCTCCGGCGCGTTGCAAGCCGGGCGCGCGTCCGGTCCGGCCCATACGCCGCGAGAACGGCGAGCGCAATCACGAGCGCGAAGATGACGCCCGCGCCGGCGAAAAGCAGCCATGCGAGTTGAGCGATGTCCACGGCTGCGGCGCCTTGAGGCGAGAGCGCGGACTGAATGTCGGGAGACAGCGCGAGCGCAGGCTGCTGGCCGGGATTCTTCAACGGGCTCGGGCTCCGTGTGGAACAGCGATGGGCACTGCTCCGCGGAGGCAAGCGCTATGCCGAAGCGGGATGGGTCTTGCACAAGCCGCTGGGCGCAGCGGCGGGGAGGTCAGCCGGTAATGACCATTGCGACGCGCCCGGTGGTTGCATTGCGCCTGATCGCGTCGTGCGCCTGCTCGATGTCCTCGAGCGCGTATACGCGGCTCACCACCGGCTTGATGCGCTGCTGTCGCACGAGCTCGAGCGTCTGCGCGATCTCGGCGAGGTTCACATAGCGCGAGGCGTGCATCTCCAGCCCGCGATGGAGAAAATCGACCGGGTTCACGCTGAAGCTCGGATCCGCGCCGTACACGGGCTGCGGCTTGGTTCCGATGACGACGAGCCGGCCGCCCATGCCCAGCGCAGCCATCGCCGCCGTCAGCGTTTCACGGCTGCCGACGACGTCGATGGCCGCGTTCGCGCCTCGCCCGCCGGTTGCGGCTTTCACCTGCTGTGCGAGATCGCCGGAACGCGCATCGATCGTGACATCGGCGCCCATTGCACGCGCGAGCGCGAGCTTCTCCTCGCCGATATCGGCCGCCAGCACGCGGCCGCCGCAGAGCCGCGCCATCTGCACCATGTGGATGCCGACCCCGCCGCCGGCGCCGATGACGAGCACATCGTCGCCGGGACCTACGCGCGCTTCCCTGCGGCAGGCATGGTACGGCGTCGCGATCGCGTCCGAGGCGACCGCGGCATCGACGTCCGATACGCCGTCGGGAATGACGACCACATTGCGCTCGGGAAGCTTGACGTACTCGGCGTAGCCGCCGTCGCAGGCCGCGCCGACGTTGCCGCGGGGCGCAAGGCACAGCGTCTCGCGTCCGCTGCGGCATTGCCGGCATTGGCCGCACGTGAGGTAGAAGTGGTTGGTCACGCGCTCGCCGATACGCACGCTGCGCACTTCCGGACCCGTCGCTGCGATCTCGCCGGCGATCTCGTGGCCCGGAATCCGCGGATACTCCGTGACGCGGCCCGGTGTCGCGATCATGTTCACCACCGTGAGGCCGATGCCGCAGGCGCGCACGCGGACGAGGACGTCGTTCGGTCCGATGGTCGGCACAGGAACGTCGGCGAGCGCGAGCGGTTTCCCGTGCCCGTGCAGCACCATCGCCCGCATGCGTGATGGCAGTGTGCTCATGCGCTTACTCGAGCACGACGCCCAGCTTCCTGCCGATCGCGCCCCACTTGTCGGCATCCTCCCGCATCACCTTGCCGAATTCCTCGGGCGTGTTCACGACGGGCTCGTTGCCTTGCTCGACCAGCGTCTTGCGCACGTCGGGCAGATTGACGATCGCTGCGATCTGCTTCTGCAGCGTGTCTATCGCCTGGCGCGGCGTCTTGGCGGGTGCGAGATAGCCATACCACGTGAGCGACTCGAAACCCGGCACGCCGGCTTCGGCGATCGTCGGAATGTCGGGCATCGCCTCCAGGCGCTTCATGCCGGTGTTCCCGAGGATGCGCAACCGTCCCGATTTCCAGTGCGGCATGGTGGTGAACATGTTCGAGAACGAAAACTGAACCTCGTTGCCGAGCTGAGCGGTGATGTACTGGGCGACGCCCTTGTACGGAATGTGCGTCATCCTGAATCCCGCCATCGACGCGAGCAGCTCCGTGGTGAGATGCGGCGAGCTGCCGGGACCCGACGAGCCATAGTTGAGCTTGCCGCTGTTCGCCTTGGCGTAAGCGACGAACTCCTTGACCGTTTTCGCCGGCACGGACGGATGGATCAGCATGCCGAGCGGTGTCGAGATCACTTCCGTCACGGGTGCGAAATCCTTGATCGGATCGTACGGCAGCTGCTTGAACAGTTGCGCGCTCTGTGCGTGCGTCGAGTACGCGAGGAGGAGCGTGTAGCCGTCGGGCGTTGCCTTGGCGACGAGATCCGTGCCAAGGATGCCGGAAGCACCGGGGCGGTTGTCCACCACTACGGGCTGGCCGGTACGCTCGGACAGGCGCTGCCCGATGAAGCGCGCCGTGTAGTCGCTGCCGCCGCCCGGCGCGAGCGGGACGATGACGCGTATGGGGCGATTGGGGTAAGCGTCTGCGGCGTGAACGGCGACCGTCGAGGCCGCGCCCGCACACGCGAGGGCGCCTGCCGCCCAGCGCATCTTGTTGTTCATTGTTCCCTCCGGGGATGGTGTGAGTGCGCCGCAATAGTGCACGTACCACGCGGTTCGCGACAAGCACGGTCTCGTTCACCGACCGAAGGCTCTCTGCCTGTCTTCCGAGTACTGACTTCTGTGGCGGTAGCGCCAGGGCGGCACCGGCGACGCCTCCGCCCACAGCCCCGCACGTTTCGATCGCGCTTCCTGCTCGGCGCGCGCATAGCGTACGCGCTCTTCGGCACCCTGTTCATCGAGGTGTTCCCTGTCGTGCCACGCGAGGCCCGCGGTGATTTGCGCGTGCCCGACGTCGATGGCCCGCGGGCACGGCGGCGCGTTGCACGGCTCCATGAGGTCCAGCCATACGTGCGCCAGCACCCGGTCGTAGCGGTCGCGCTTGTACCAGCTCACGGTGACGCGCTTTCCGTACACGAGCTCGGCGAGGCGGGCACGCGAGCGCACACCATAAGGCTGACGGATTTCCGGCGCGTCGACGCCGGCGATGCGGATCTCGTGCCGCCGCGCGCGCTCGTCCCGGACGACGAGGGTGTCTCCGTCGACGACGGCGACCACTTTTGCCGCGAACGTTCCGGCTGCGCGCGAGGCGGGCGCGGCAGCGAGCGCGATGACGATAACGACTGCGAGCGGAGCGAGTGCGCGACGCGCGAGATGCATGGCACTCATTCCTGCAGACAGCATCGCCGCGCCCGTTTCGGCGGCACGTGCCGCTGGACGCGCATGATCATTTGATAATATGCGAATATACGCACAAAGTCCGCCGTTTCGGAGGAGCCGTGGAAGAGCCGGATACCGATCTCGAAGTCGTCGCGCCTTGTTTTTCCGTGACCGCCGAGCCGACCCGGCTGAAGATCATGCCCGCGATCTGCCAGGACGAAAAGTCCGTGAACGGCAGCGTGGAGGCGGTCGGTGCGACGCACACCAACGTGTCGCGCCGCCTGCGGCTCATGTATCGCACGGGTGTCGTGACCCAGCGCAAGGATGGCAGTCGTGTGTTCTACCGGATCGCCGACCGTGCAACGGTCGAGATTTGCCGCACCGTCTGCACCCAGATCGCCGGGCGTATCGACGACCACCCGCCGCTGCGCGGCAATTCTTCATGCGGGCAGCGAGTGCAGTTAGAATCACGTCCTCGCCGCCGGACCATGCAACAGGCGCACGGGGCCGGCAGCTCGCCGCAGCGCCGGATATCCTTGAGCCCGCGGCAGCGTCCCGGGCTGCAGCTCACCGCCGCAAGGAACTCGCCAACCCGTCGGGCTGTCTCGCCTGACACGGCTATGCGGGCAACATCGTCGGGCCCGGGCTCAACAAAAACGCCGGCAGGTGGCACCGGGGCCTGGGGCGCTGTGCCGATGCGTCCCAGCCGCAGCTGAAGGAAGAGGACGTCGCGGCCATCGCTGGGTGGATCGCGGGCGGGGCCCGATGAGAGAGCATCTACAGGCAAGCTCACAGGAGAGAGTGGACATGGACATATCACGCAGGAATGCCTTGAAGACGGGCGGCGGCGCGGCGCTGCTCGGCGCGCTGTTCGCCGCGGGCTTTCTGAAGGCGGAAGATGCGCGCGCCGCAGCGGCGGAGTGGAACAAGGCCGCGTTCGCCGGAAAGACCATGCCGGAAACGCTGAAGGCGATGGGCGCAGGCACCCCCGCTCAAAGCACCGCCATCACCATCACTGCGCCGGATATCGCGGAGAACGGCGCGGTGGTGCCGGTCACCGTGCAGAGCAATCTCCCGAAGACCGAGGCGATCGCCGTGCTCATCGAAAAAAATCCCAACATGCTGGCGGCGAGCTTCGATCTGCCGGCGGGCACCGAGCCCGTGGTCGGCACGCGGGTGAAGATGGGCCAGACCTCCAACGTGTACGCGCTGGTGAAGGCCGACGGCAAGTACTACACGGTGGTGAAGGAAATCAAAGTCACGCTGGGCGGCTGCGGCGGCTGAGCGGCGAGCGACCGACGGATACAGGAGAGATCACATGGCAGATCCGATGAAAATCCGCGCCAAGGCCGAAGCGAACGGCGTCGTGGACGTGAAAGTGCTGTTCAGCCACGAGATGGAGACCGGCCAGCGCAAGGATGGCAGCGGCAACCTCGTTCCGGCGCACTTCATACAGAACGTGACCGCGACCTACCAGGGCCGCACCGTGCTGTCGGCGCAGTGGGGACCTGCGGTGTCCAAGAACCCGTTCCTCAACTTCAAGTTCAAGGGCAACAAGGGCGACAAGGTCCAGATCACCTGGATGGACAACAAGGGTGAGTCGAGGACCGACGAGGCAGTGATCGGCTGATACCCGATCCGCGGTTGCCGCATGGAACGGCGGCCGTGCATAGAAGGAGGAGGAGTGGAATGAAGCGCTATAGCCTGGCGCAGCCATCGGTCATCCGATGGGCGGCGCTGACGTTCGTCCTGCTCGCCGGCTGCGCCACGCCGCCGCAGCCCAGTCTCAAAGCGGTATACCACATCAACCAGGGTCTCGATCAGGCGACGAACGGGTTGCGCAACATCCGCAACCACCTCACCGCCGACCCGCACGCCAAGATCACCGTGGTGACGCATGCCGCCGGCATCGATTTCCTGCTCGAAGACGCCAAGGACAAGAACGGCAATCCGTACGACGCGATCGTTCAGGACCTCGTGACGAAAGGCGTCGATTTCCGCGTGTGCAACTTCACGCTGGAATCGCGCCGCATCGACCGCAGCCGCGTCATACCGGAAGCGAGCATCGTGCCTTCGGGCGTGGCCGAAATCGCGAAGCTGCAGGCGGCCGAGCACTACGTGTACGTCAAGCCCTGACCGCAACCTATTCTGCACCCGACAATGAGAAAAGGTGGACTGATGAACATACGTACGATGGCCATCGGCGCGGCGATGGCGGTTCAGCTCGTACTGGCGCCCGCGCACGCGCAGGAGAAGTCGACGGCGGAAGAGATCGCCCGCTACCGCGAACTGCTGCAGGACGGCAATCCCGCCGAGCTGTGGGAAGCCCGCGGCGAGGGGTTGTGGAAGGAAAAGCGCGGCCCGAAAAAAGCTTCGCTCGAGCAGTGCGACCTCGGCAAAGGGCCGGGCGTCGTGAAGGGCGTTTATGCCGAGCTGCCGCGGTATTTCGCCGACACCGACCGCGTCATGGATCTGGAGACGCGGCTGGTCCATTGCATGACGACGCTGCAGGGCTACAGTTTCGCGGAAGCGACCAGGACGCCGTTCGGCTCGGACAAGCAGCGCGCCGACCTGGAAGCGCTGGTCGCGTACATCACAGCCGAATCGCGCGGCATG
>JACCDS011947722.1_pt1 | contig 10710 bp, 11 predicted proteins | sample 7446441 | NCBI WGS metagenome assembly JACCDS01 (sample SAMN15323445, study PRJNA562643) | freshwater metagenome | isolation source: river surface water | place: USA:Blue River Watershed | collected 2017-08-17 | reverse complement strand
TACATCAATTCCCTCCAATTGCGTAGCACTTGGCTTCTTGTTTGAACCATATAAAGAAACAATTGGCAAGCCTGTTTTTTTGTCAATTCCATTTGCTACGTGTTCTCCTGCATCAGCAGTACCTCTGAAACCATGTTCAGGGGCAAAAATCGTTTTTACTTTTATACCTAAGGTAATCAAAGAATCTGCCAAATGCGTTTTTCCAATTACAGAAGTATGATTTACGACCAAAGCCACTGTTTTGCCTTTCAACATTGGTAAATACAAAGCTGTTTGTTCAGCACCAGTTTTTAGCGTCTCGGCATTATTTTTTTGGATTGAAGCACAAGAAATCAGCAAAAAACTTGTCAGAATAAAGAAAATATTTGTTGAATAGCGCATGATAAAAGCTTTAATTTGTGAGTTTAGACTATTACTTTATTATTTCGTTAGCTAATAATTAAGCGATTTATCGAATAATCCAGCCCTAATAGTAACGTATCAATTATTTTACCAGTAAAAACTACTTAATTTGTAATCAAAAACAAAATTACAAAATACTGCATGAATTTCCCTTATTTCATTTCTCAGCGTATCCAAAATACTAAAACTACTTCTTTTTCTGGAACAGTTACTCGGATAGGTGTAGGAAGTATCGCAATTGGTTTGTCGGTGATGATTATCGCTTTTGCAGTGTTATTTGGTTTTAAGGATGCCATTCATCAAAAACTATTTAGTCTTACTCCACACATCAAGATTTCGAAATTTTCTGCTAATGAATCTTATGAAGAAAATCCAATCACCTTACAAAGCGACCTTTACAGAAATTATACAAGCATTAAAGAAATTGCTCATATTCAAACATCAGCTACAAAAGCAGGTATTTTAAAGACTCGTCAAGACATTTTGGGCGTGGTGATGAAAGGTATTAATCCTGACTTTGATTTCGAAAGATTTGAACCAAACATCATCAAAGGTGGACAAATTACTTTTCAGAAAGATGGATATTCTAAAGATATTTTAATCAGTAACGTGATTGCAAATAAGCTAAATTTGACTGTTGGCAAGGACGTCATCATGTACTTTCTGAACGCACCAGACCGTCCCAGAAAATTAGTTGTAAAAGGTATTTATGAAACACAAATGGAAGAGTTTGATAAAACTTTAATCATTGGTGACATCAGTTTAATACAAAAAATGAATAATTGGGGCGCAGATTCTGTGGGGAGTTATGAAATTTATATCAATGATTTTGAGCAAATAAACGCTGTTTCCAAAAAAATACAAGCCAAAATCCAGCCAGATATGAAACTTGAAAAAGTAACAACTTTATTTATGGGTTTATTCGATTGGCTCGGAATGCTTGATAGGAATATGGTAATTTTCTTAAGCCTGATTTTATTTGTTGCGTCTTTCAACATGATTTCAATTTTATTGGTCTTGATGCTCGAACGTACTCCGATGATTGGTGTTTTAAAGGCTTTGGGAGGTAGTAACTGGCAAATCAGGAAAATTTTTCTGTGGAGTGGTTTTTCAATGATTTTCAAAGGTTTAATCTATGGAAATTTATTAGGAATTGGACTTTGCCTTTTACAAAAACAATTCAAACTCATTCCCCTCGACCCTGTGAATTATTACATGAATACAGTACCGATTATGATGAATTGGCCAGTGGTTATTCTGCTGAATTTAGCGACAATCTCATTGGTGTTGTTTGTTTTAATTATTCCCACTTTTGTGATTACTCGAATTGAACCCGTCAAAGCGATTGTTTTTAGAAAGTAAATTGAGATTTCATCAAAATAGATAACGTTGATTTTATTTAAAACAAAAATGGGATTTCGAACAAAACAAGTTCAAAATCCCATTTCCCAAATCATTAAAATTTTCATCACAAAAGTGCTGCTCCGAAAACACCAGCGCTATCACCCAATAATGGCTTTACGATAGGTGTTGAAATTTTCTTATCATTGAAGATATACTTCTTAATTCTTTCATAGCCATCGGAATAAAGCAAATCGATGTTACCAACTCCTCCGCCAATTACAATTAAATCTGGATCCAAAACATTGATTAATGTTGAAATTCCTCTACCGTAATATTCCAATAATCTTTCAATCGTAGATGTGGCAAACTCATCAGAATTAGCTAAATACCGTTCTAGAATTTCTTTTAACTTGAGTGATTCACCACTTATTTTTTGGTAATATTTCTCAAGGGCTGGGCCAGCAATTACTTTTTCTACACAACCAGCCTTTCCGCAGTAACAAGGCTCGCCACCTTCTTCAAGAATGTTATGTCCCCATTCTCCACCAATTCCGTGATGCCCAGAAATTACTTTCCCATGTACAACCAAACCTCCGCCTACTCCAGTACCCATAATTACACCAAAAACTAACTCAGCATTGGGATAATTTTTACCAGCACCCATAAGTGCTTCAGCCAAGGCAAAACAATTCGCATCGTTTGCCAATTTTACAGGTACTCCTAAAGCGTTTTCTAAATCTTTGTGCATAGCTTGCCCATTCATGCAAACTGTATTACAGTTTTTCATGGTGAGAGTGGTTGGGTCTAATACTCCGGGTGTTGCAAAACCAATTTGTGTAGGCTGTTCACCAGTTTCATTGATTATTAAATTGACGAGTTTAACAATCTGACTGATAATATGTTCATAGCCTTTGTCGGCTTCAGTGGGGATGCGTTTTCTACAGATAACTGCTAAATCATTTGTTTTGTCTAAAACGGCACATTCAATTTTTGTACCTCCTAAATCAATACCCCAAAGATGTGTAGGATTTGTAATGGATGATTTCAAGTTTTTTGGATTTATTTAATTTATCGTTTACAAATTTTGACCACCGCAAATTAACTATTTATTCTTACTTTTGGAAAGAAAACCCTGTTTGCACTTATTTACCCTGTAATCTGAAGAAACTTCCCAAACTGAGTATAACTTTACCCACATTATTTATAAATATCTTTATTATCCAAGAAAAAGCGGCTGGTACATAATTTTCTAGTTTTATTACAAGTATTTGTTTATTAAACTCTAAAATTATTAAAGATATGGTACGTTCAACGGTTTTATTTTTGATTATCGCATCGATGGCTGTTTTTTTTGGTTTCTGTATTATCCCAGCTGATGTGGCATATTTTGGAAGATTGTTGTTTTTTGTTTCTGTTGTTTTAGCAAGTGTTAGTTATGTGATAGAAACCCAAAAAACCATTTTGAAAACTATTATTGAGGCTTATGAAGGTTTTGAAGCGAAAGCCCAACAAACGGCATCAATGATTATTTCGAGGTATCTAGATACGGTTAAGAAATAATTTACAGTTACATTTTTTCACTTAAATTTTTTATAACTATGATACGTTGGTCTGTCACATTCCTAATTATTGCCTTGGTTGCTGCCGTTTTTGGCTTTGGTGGTATTGCAGCAAATGCTGCGTACTTTGCAAAAATCTTATTTTTCGTAGCGTTGATTTTTGCTGTTTTTAGTTTTTTGAGAGGCAACCGAAACAACTAAACATTATCTTTAAATTTCATAAAAGTCTAAACAAGAATAAAAGCTAAATCATGAAACTTCAGATAAGTTGCCAACTTGATTACGAAGCTTATGCATCCACTCCATTAATATTGATGTTGAGACCCAGAAGTGGTTCTGGCCAATGGATTATTAAGGAAGAATATATTCTTGAACCAAGTGTTCCGATTACGGAATATACAGATATTTATGGAAATCTATGCCAACGCCTATTAAGTCCACTGGGCAAATTCACAGTTTTTACTTCATCGATTGTTCAAACAGCTGATGATATTGATGTGGCTCATGGCGCTGAATTTGTGTTGATTGAAGACTTACCTGCCGAAGAACTAATTTACTTGCTACCAAGTAGGTATTGTGAATCTGACCAGTTGGGAAACCTCGCCTTTCAGATTGTTGGAAATGCATATCCCGGCTACGACCAAGTAGAATTAATTCGTCAGTGGATTCATTACAATATCCGTTATCAGTATGGCTTTAGTAATGTTTCCACTTCTGCAAAAGACACCGCCTTTGCAAAAATTGGTGTTTGTAGGGATTTTTCGCATTTAGGCATCGCTCTTTGTAGAAGCCTAAGCATCCCCGCAAGGATGGTTGTAGGATACTTATATGAACTAAATCCGATGGATTTGCACGCTTGGTTTGAGGCATTCATTGGCGGCAGATGGTACACTTTTGATGCAACCCAAGCACAGCCAAAGGGAAATAGAGTAGTACTGGCTTATGGCAGAGATGCAGCAGACGTCGCACTGGCCACTCAATTTGGAAATATTTCCTTATTGGATATGCGAGTTTCAGTCTCGATAGCAGAAGAAGTAACTACTTAACTATCTTCTGTTATCATCATCACCCATCATACTTAAATAGCTGTTATATCTACTCTCAGAAATTTCTCCATTTCCTACAGCTTCCATTACTGCACATTTGGGTTCGTTAAGATGTTTGCAATTATGATACTTACAAGCTCCCAATAAGGCTCTCATTTCTGGAAAAAAATGTGATAATTCCTGCTTTTCTATGTCAATTAATCCTAATTCTTTGATGCCTGGTGTATCGATGATATAAGAATTCTCTTCAATTTCAAACATCGTGGCAAAAGTTGTTGTATGAACCCCTTTATTGGCAAAACTTGAAATTTCCATTGTTTTTAAATCTAATTCAGGGGCAATTTGATTCACCAATGTAGATTTTCCAACGCCCGAATGCCCAGAAACTAATGAAATTTTATCTTTCAGAATATCGTTAAAAGCTTTAATACCGATATTACCAACTGCCGAAGTAAAAACACATGGATAGCCAATACTTTCGTAAAGTGCTGCTAAATCAGCCAAATAATCCTTTTCTTCTTCTGAAAGTAAATCTATTTTATTAAAAACAATGGTCGTTGGAATCCTGAAGGATTCTGCTGAAACCAAAAAGCGATCTAAAAACCCTAATGAAGTTCTCGGATAATTTAAAGTAACAATTATCACTGCTTGATCAAGATTCGCAGCCAAAATATGTCCGTGGGCAGTTTTATGTACGGATTTTCTGATAATATAATTTTCACGAGGCGCAATTTTATGAATTGTCGCCATGTTTTCTAATTTATCTTCAATTTCAAATTCTACTCTATCCCCAACTGCAATCGGATTAGACGTTTTTAATCCTTGTATTTTAAACTTTCCTTTCAAACGGCATTGCCAAACGTGCTTATTTTCATCAAGCACTTCGTACCACGAGCCCGTCGAACGCATTACTAATCCTTTCATTCCTGTATCAGAATATTGATAATTCCTTGATAAATTTTATAATTTTTGCTGTTCCTCCCAAATTCTCTTCGACATAAGCCAATATTTTGGCAGACTTCTCTTTTCTTGAAGTTTCATTGGTGTACAATTGTTCAAATTTGTCCTTAAATTCATTTGTATCAGCAATTACAAATGCACCTCCGATACTAATTAAATCCATTGCTTCTTGAAATTTTTGGTAATTATTATTTCCAAAAAAAATAGGTAAACCGAAGGTAGCCGCCTCTAATGTATTATGTAATCCTTTGCGATAAGCGCCTCCAATCCAAGCAAATTCTGCATATTGGTACAGCGAAGAAAGCATTCCAATATTGTCTATAAAAAGCGTTTGAGTAGCCTCCATTTCTCCGACCTTCAAATGCTTGATTTCAGAAAATTTAATCGATTTTCCTTTCAGAACCTTTTGCCAAGCTGAAATTTCTTCATCATGAATTTCGTGTGGGGCAATAATTACTTTTAAATCATGATTGAAATTATTCAACATTGGCGCAATGACATCAAAATCTTGTTGCCAGCATGAACCAACAATCAGTAATGGTTTTTGATTCTTGAATTCTGCTATTACTTCAATTTGTTTTTTAGCATCTGCTATTTGTTTTACTCTATCAAAACGGGTATCACCTCCAATACTAATTTGCTGAATATCAATACTTTTTAGCAATTCATAAGATTTTTTGTTTTGAACAAAAATATGGGTGAAATAAGGTAGAATATTACGATAAAATCCACCATATTTTTTAAAAAACACTTGGTTCTCTCGAAAGATGGTCGAGAAAGAAATAACTGGGATACCTTTTTCTGAAAGTATTCTTAAATAATTATACCAAAATTCATACTTCACAAAAAATGCTACTGACGGCTTGAATAATTCAATAAACTCTAGGGCATTTTCTGAAGTATCGGCTGGTAAATAACAGATATAATCTGCAACGGCATAATTTTTTCGAATTTCAAAACCTGAAGGTGAAAAAAAAGTAAGTAAAATATGATGTGTCGGAAACTCCTCTTTGTATTTTTCAATCACGGGGCGGGCTTGTTCAAACTCGCCCAATGAAGCACAATGAAACCAAGCCAAGGGCAATTCTGAGGTATTTTTTTGTATCCAAAAATCACTTGAATAAACCTGATTACGGAAATTTTTTCTACCTTGAATCCAAAGTTTTGCTTTGTTGTTGAAAGGACTCACTAACCAGACAAATGACTGGTATAAATAAATTGAAATATGGTAAAGTAGCTTTGACAAATGAAATTTGAATTAATTTTGAATCAAAATTACAGCTAATTAGTTTCATATTAAAACAAACACAAAGCATTTACATAATCAGTAGCGTCGAAGAAGCGCTAAATTATCACCATGAACTGGAATCAATTAACGGATTTATCTCAATTAGAGACTATCAAAGAAGAATCAAAACAGCAACCAATTTTAATTTTAAAGCATAGTACTACTTGTTCAATTTCATCTACTGCTTTAAATCGTTTGGAAAGAAATTGGAAACAAGAAAGTGTTGGCGAATTAAAACCATATTACTTAGACTTGTTGAATTTTCGCCCAATTTCGAATGAAATTGCAAATACTTTTGGCGTAGAACATCAATCTCCACAAGTATTACTCATTCAAAATGGAGAATGTATTTATAATGCTTCACATTTTGATATTTCATTTGCTGAGTTAACGAAAAAAGTAGCTTAAGTAATTGTGAGTTAGTGAATGAGTGATTTTCCTATTTTCTTGATAAAATAGCAAGTAAAACAATCACTAATTCACAACTCACTCAACCACTCAATAATACTAATTCCACTCAAAGTTAACTACTTGTTCCAAGTCTGGGTGTAAGCTTAATGAAACTGGGCATTTATGAGCTATGGCTTCCAATTTCTTAATTTGTTCATCTGTTAGGACAATATTCGTCTTCATTTTTAAGTTTATTTCTAAACGAGCTACTTTCCTTGGTGGTGTCTGAGACATAATTTTGGTTACCTCTACACCCGAACCAGCTAGTTCAATTCCATCACGCTGTGCAAAAATTGCCATCGTGGTAAGCATACAAGTTCCTGTAGCGGTTGCTAGTAAATCTGTCGGAGAAAAGACCTCACCTTTACCCATATTATCAGTGGGGGCATCGGTAAGTAATTGTGTACCAGATTGCAAATGTGTTGATTCGGTACGAAGGTCGCCCAAATAGGTAGTTTTTACGGTTGGCATTACGTTATGTTTTCTGTTAAATATTTGATGATTTTTGTCTTAAATTTAAACAAATAGCATCATATTACGTATTTTTATCAGAATAATATACTTTTGTTTTCTTTGATTATTGATTTAAGAATTAATCTGAAGATAATTTCTTAAAAGTCAATATCGATAGTATGTTTAGTTCATTCATATAAAATTTTGCTTAAAATATTGTGAAAAAACTACTAAATACATTTTTAGTCCTTGTTTTAGCCTCACTGTCGTTTCACTTTAGTGAAGCGCAACGCCGAAATACCTCTTCAAGAACTACGCCATCCAAAGAAGTAGTTGATGAAGAAAATTACCATTCTATCTTATCATTTGGTTTAACAACCAATACCAATTCTGGCTTACTTGGTGGATTGATGGCTCGTAAAGAAGTTTTGATAGACAATAATTCTCTTCATAAACAATTTCATTATTTTAATCTTGAAGTAGTAAATGTGAGCCATCCCCGAGAAAGTTCAATCAGCTACTACATCAACGGTGGAAGTTATGTAGAATATAAGCTAAATTACCTTTTTGCCATTCGACCGCAATATGGTCGAGAGTTCAATCTCTTTCAAAAATCTTCTGAGGGCGGTGTAAATATCAACGGGATTATAGCTGCAGGCCCTACCATTGGTTTACAAAAACCTTATTACGTCGAGGTGGAATACGCAAGATTTGATATCAGAAATGAACCTTATGACCCTACAAAACATAATGCCAGAAACATTATTGGTTCAGGTGGTTTTTTTAATGGTATTAATAAAGCTGAAATAGTGCCTGGTGTAAACTTAAAAGCGGCTCTAAATTTCGAACTAGATGCGTTTAGGCAATCGAATATCAGCTTAGAAATTGGTTTTTTGGCTGAGGCGTACACCAAAAAAGTAAACATAATGTCTTTGGCAGAGAATAAAAGTGTTTTTACTTCAGGATACTTAACTATTTTTTTTGGTGGAAAAAAATAGTTAAAAATGCACTGATTGATAATTCAAAAATAGTATAGAACATTTATTCTTAGAAAATATCCAAAAATTGCGTCAGGAAAATGTAAACCAATTTCATTTTCCTGACGTTTTTATTTTATTAGCATTTAACTTTGCAGGATAAAAGTATTGTTCAAGGAATAGACAGACGATGATAGAACTTCCAGTAATAGCTCCAAAAGCAGAAACAGCCACAAAGCATTCTAAAAAACCAAGTTGGTTAAGAGTAAAACTGCCAATTGGCCATGAATATGCACGAGTACGCAATATTGTAGATGAATACAAACTACATACCATTTGTCAATCAGGGAATTGCCCAAATATGGGCGAGTGTTGGGGAGCTGGTACAGCAACCTTTATGATTTTAGGTAACGTTTGTACACGCTCATGTACTTTTTGTGCAGTAGCAACTGGTCGACCGACCGAATACGACGCTGATGAGCCTCGTCGTGTAGCTGAAGCCATTAAGTTGATGGGTGTAAAACACGCTGTAATCACCTCAGTAAACCGTGACGAACTAAAAGACCGTGGTGCAGAAGTATGGTATCAAACAGTTGTACAAGTAAAGGAAGCTTCACCAAGTACTACTATCGAAACTTTGATTCCTGATACAAAAGGAAATTGGGATGCACTGTACCGAATGATTGAAGGCGGACAAGAAGTAGTTTCTCACAACATGGAAACGGTAGAACGTTTGTACAGAAATGTGCGTCCGCAAGCAAAATATGCTCGCTCGTTAGAACAAACTAAACGTACCAAAGAATTTGGAAAGAGAACCAAAACAGGTATTATGTTGGGTTTGGGTGAAACACAAGACGAAGTATTTAAAGCAATGGATGATTTAGTAGAAAATGGTTTGGACGTTCTGACTTTAGGACAATACCTACAACCTACTAAAATGCACCATGAAGTAATAGAATGGATACATCCAGATACTTTTGCGATGTATAAAGAAGAAGGATTGAAGCGTGGCATTCAATATGTAGAATCTGGCGCATTGGTGCGTTCAAGTTATCACGCTGAACGACATATCTAGTAAAACCATGAATAAATTATTGCCCAAATCCTCAGCAAAACTGAGAATTTGGGCTTTTTTATGCCAAAGAAAAACATTTCTCTACACTTACCTAGTGAAAAGGTAAGTATCGATGGAAAATAAATGATTAATTTTGTAGCCAATTGTAAGGTCTTTCGAGTTAAGTCCAAAACGTTAATCAATCTCAAAATGTCTGTTATTATTTCCAATATTACTGAAAGTCTGCCAGCATTTCTGGCTGAAAATCAATACACCAACATTCACGTCATTGTCGATGAAAAAACACAACGCCATTGCTACCCAATCGTAAAACCTTTGTTGCCCAAACATCAAGTAACAAAAATAAAGTCGGGTGAAGCCAACAAAAATTTGAGTACTTGTGAGGCAATCTGGGCGGGCTTGACGAACCAATCTTTAGACAGACACAGTTTGGTAATTAATATTGGCGGTGGCGTAATTGGCGATATGGGCGGATTTTGTGCCGCTACTTACAAGCGTGGCATTGATTTTATTCAGATTCCAACGACTTTACTTTCGCAAGTAGATGCCAGTGTTGGCGGAAAATTGGGCATTGATTTTAACGGATTTAAAAATCATATTGGCGTTTTCAAAATCCCAAATGCAGTACTTATCGACCCTGTGTTTTTGAAAACATTACCTTTCAATGAATTGCGTTCAGGTTTCGCCGAAATTGTGAAGCATTGCTTAATTAGAGATGCTGCAAAATGGGAAACGATTAGAAAAATAGATTTTGAAGAACAGAATTTTGCAGATTTGATTGCTCATTCTGTTGCTATTAAAGAAGAAGTTGTAGCCATCGACCCAACAGAAAAAGGTTTAAGAAAGATTTTGAACTTCGGACATACACTTGGTCATGCGATTGAAACGTTTTATTTGGGCAAACCAAAATTACACTTACTTCACGGTGAGGCTATTGCAGCAGGGATGATTTGCGAAGCTTATATTTCTTTCAAAAGAGGAATACTTGACCAAAAATCATTAGAAAGAATTGAAGAATTTATCTTTGCAGTCTATGGAAAAGCGACGATAAAAGAGACAGAAATTGAGGGAATTATCGCTTTAACAGCTCAAGATAAAAAGAATAAAGGCAAAGAAATTAGATTTTCTTTATTGGAAGAAATCGGAAATTGTATTT
>JACCDS012255914.1_pt1 | contig 10711 bp, 11 predicted proteins | sample 7446441 | NCBI WGS metagenome assembly JACCDS01 (sample SAMN15323445, study PRJNA562643) | freshwater metagenome | isolation source: river surface water | place: USA:Blue River Watershed | collected 2017-08-17 | reverse complement strand
TGGCACCGCAAAATATGGGCCTTGTCGCTGCCCGCCTCAGCCAGTAACCGGTCAATCATCCCAAGCACCTCGCGGGTTTGGCCGGTAATGTCGGCACGGGTATCCTCGGCGACTTGCCCGGCCAGATACACGGTGTTTTGAAATACGGCAACTTCCGACATCCGGTTGCCCACATGCAAACGCGAAATACCCATCCTTGGCTTCTCCTGATTCGTGATTAAATTCGTGATTAAATTCGAGATTGAATTCGTAATTTGATACAACCCGGCTTATAAACCCAAAAACTGCGCCACCAATGCAATCTGATCGTCATGCACAAAGGTCGGTGCATGGCCAATGCCGGGCAACTCGATCAACTGCGCCCGTGGCCCGCGCCCGGTCATTTCCTGCGCCGTTTCGCCTGACAACAAATCCGACAACTGGCCGCGTACCAATAGAGTCGGGCACTTGATCGCATCATAGGCCTGCCACAGTGCCGCCTGACCATATTCCGCGCTTTGCGGAGTAATCTGGGCAAACGGTTGCGCCAGATTCAAATCATAGTGGCGCGTCCATTGGCCATCCGGTGTCTGGCGCAACACATCAGCGGCAATCTTACGCCATTCTGCTGCGCTATGGGGGCCAAAGGGCAGTGAAATTTGTCGCACATAATCGGCTGCCGACTCAAAATCGGGAAAACGCATATCTTTGCCCAAATATTCGGCAATCCGCACCATCGCTTGTGCGTCCAGCCTTGGGCCGATATCGTTCAAAATCAGCCGGGCAATCGGGCTGCCCGGCAAACTGGCCAGCCCCATGCCGATCAGCCCGCCCATCGAGGTGCCGAACCAGTCCACCTGCTGTGGCCCGGTTGCGGGCAATACCCGCGCCAATAGCGTCACCATATCACTGACATACTGCGGCACCTGATATAGGGCCGGGTTGGCCAGCCGCCCAGAGCGGCCACGCCCCACCACATCCGGGCACACCACGCGCACCCGGTCGCACAGGGCGGCGGCCATGGCATCAAAATCATCACCCACCCGGGTCAGGCCATGCACACACACCAACAACCTCGGATTATCCGGCTCGCCCCATTCCTTGTACGACATCTGGTGCAATCCGGCAGCAGAGAGACACTGTACCGATTTTATTTGCGCATCTTTCATGAACAGCCCCACAGGTTCGGTAAAATCCATAGCGTAGCAGCGTTTGCCCGCATTGTGCCAAAAGCGTGGCGTAATTTTGTACTGGGTGCGAAACCGGCGGCCAGATCATTGAGAACCGGCTGACAAGCTTGCCAGCCGTCACTTTTTAGAACAGAGGATTCCATGCAAATGCTTAAAGGCAAAACCGCTCTGGTTACCGGCTCAACCTCGGGCATCGGTCTTGGCATCGCCGAAGCGCTGGCCGCCCAGGGTGCCAACATCATCATGAACGGTTTTGGTGACATGACCCAAATCGATGCCCTATGCCACCGCCTGACCGAAGCGCATCACGTGCAAGTGCGCTACCACGGGGCCGACATGTCCAAGCCCGATGAAATCGAGGCCATGATACAAGACGCCGAGCGCCAATTCGGTGGCATTGACGTGCTGGTCAACAATGCCGGTATTCAGCATACCGCCACGATTGAAGCCTTCCCGCCCGAAAAATGGGATGCGATTTTGGCGATCAATCTGTCTTCGGCATTTCACACCACGCGCTTGGCCTTGCCCTGGATGCAAGAGCAAAACTGGGGCCGCATCATCAATCTGGCGTCGGTGCATGGCCTGGTGGCCTCCAAGGAAAAATCGGCCTATGTGGCCGCCAAACACGGCCTGATTGGCTTGACCAAGGTTACCGCGTTGGAAAATGCCCACACCGGAATTACCTGCAATGCGATTTGCCCGGGCTGGGTGTTGACGCCACTGGTGCAAAAACAGGTCGATGCGCGCGCCGAACGTGACCACACCAGCATTGAGGCTGCCAAAAAAGCCTTGCTGGCAGAAAAACAGCCATCCGGCGAATTTGTCACACCGGAACAACTAGGTGCCCTGGCGGTATTTTTCTGTAGCGATGCTGCCAGTCAGGTACGTGGCGTGGCCTGGAATATGGATGGCGGGTGGGCGGCGCAATAAGTCCGTGCATTGGAGAACATCTTGGGTCAACCCAACCTGCACCAGCAGCACCAGCAGTAGCACCAAACCGGGGCATCGCCGACTGATGCGATGCACCCGGATTGTGCGCCTTTATTTTAGCCATTTGTCGATAATTTTCCCCGCCGTGCCATCCTCGACCATGGCCTTGAACAGCACCGCCCCGCTTATCCACAGCCACCCCATTTTGCCTCCGGCACCGTCCTTGAACCGGCCCACATCAACCGCCAGCCGCCATCCTGCTTGATTCTACCCACAATCGATCACCATTAGTTTAAGTCGTTGAAAAAACCCACAAGCATATTGACAAACGGCAAAACATGGTTGAAGATGTCGCTTCCCTGAATTTGCCGCAAGGCAAGCAGGACAATATAATCATGATATTCCATCTGGAGACACACCATGTTACTGAACAAGCTAACAAAGATTTCGCTCGCCCTGATCACCGCCCTTGCCTGCCACAGTGCTGTTGCCGCACCGGCCGCCGTTTCGGTTGCGATTACACCGGTCAAACAAGTGTTGCAAGCAACTGACAATGTTCTGCTGCATGTAACGGTTCGCAATACTGGCACAACCGATCAACTGGTGTTGAAATGGCATACCCCGTTCGATGAAGACGCCAACAGCCTGTTTGAAGTGACGCGCGACGGGGTAAAAGTGCCATACCAGGGCGACCGCATCAAGCGTGCCAAGCCACAGGCGACTGACTTTTTTGTACTCAAGGCTGGCAAATCGTATCAGCAGCAGGTTGACCTATCGGCCCTGTATGACATGAGCGTGCGCGGCAACTATACGATTCGCTACCGCACTGCCGGCTCCGACTTGCAATCGGATGCAGTCAGCCTGTACATCAATGGCCGCAATGCCCAACCGGTTGCTGCTGCACCGACACTGAGCCAGGCACTGGCCGGTACCGTTTCCACCACCAGTTGCACCACCACCCAAACCGCCGCCATCAACACTGCCGTGGCCGATGCCAAAACCTATGCCAACAATGCGGTGAGCTATATGAACGCCGGTGTTGCCGGGCCGCGCTACACCACCTGGTTTGGCGCAAACGATGCCAGCCGCTTTGCCAGCGTGACCAATAACTTCAGCAAGATTCTCGATGCCTTCACCAACCAGAATATAACGGTCAGTTGCAAGTGCAAAAAGAACTATTTCGCTTACGTCAACCCGACCGTACCCTACGTGATCACCGTCTGCAATGCGTTCTGGAGCGCCCCTGCTATCGGTACCGATTCCAAGGCGGGCACCATGGTTCATGAAATGAGCCATTTCAACGTGGTGGCTGGCACCGATGACTGGGCCTATGGCCACAGCGCAGCCAAGAGCCTGGCCATCAGCGATCCGGCAAAAGCGGTCAACAATGCCGATTCGCATGAGTATTTTGCCGAAAACACCCCGTTCCTGAATTAATCGTACCTTGGGCCACCCGGGCTGCCGGGTGGTTACTTGCCCGCCAGAGTGATCTGGCGGGCAATTGTCACCTACTCCTTTCCCTCTGCTTCTGGCATACAATCTGCTGCCCCCCGTGCAATGGCCTTGATACGCCCTCGTTCGGCGCACTTTTTATGGTGCGCTTGTGGTTTAATACGAGTATTTCAAGTCCATCTGATCGTTTATGTCCTCGCCTGCTGCCACACCACCTATCATTGTTTTACTCACCCGCCTCGATTGCGAAACCGATGCCGTGCTTGATATTTTTTTAGGGCAAGGCAAGGTGGCAACGCCAATACAGCTCGATGGCATGCTGTATTTTGATTTGGGCATGCATGGTGGCAACCGGGTTTTGCATACTACAACAATTGGCAGCGATATCGCGTGGCAACAAATGGGGGAATCTGCCACATCTTGGGTTCCATGTGCAGTGATTACGATTGGCCTCGCCGGAAGTCTGGATAAAAGCAACCTGCAAATTGGCGACGTTCTGGTTGCACGCCAAGTTCAGAGATTTAGTTGGGTTTACGATCATGAAGGTAATATTTTTTGCCCCTCTCCTGAAACATTTACTGGACCAACACTGCTGTTACACCGACTGGCCATGCTCATTCAAATGCGGCGACGGGGTGCGGATAGTCACTGGCCTAAAGTTCAGTTTGGCTTGACGTTATTTACCAATAAAGCGCCACCCGATGGCCTAAATTTTGACTGGATGCTCAGCCATCACCCTGGTGCTTTAGGATTTACCATGGAAGGCATGGGACTGTATCGGACAGCGGAAAAAGTGCAGATCGACTGCATGGATGTGCGTGGAATAAATGAATATGCCAACCCCGACCAAACCGATGCTGAAGCCAGGCGTAAGCTGGCCGCCGCCAATGCCGCCAAAGTGGTTTTTATGGCGATAACCGATGGCAAACTATTTTCCATACCAGAAGCAGATTTGCCCGCCACACATCTTCCAGCACCGGTTCAACCGTCAGCCACCGCCCCCACCGATTTTTTCCCGACTGTCCCGGTTTCCCTTGCATCCCTGCACCTGACCGGTGTGCGCAAATATGCCGATCTTGCGCTAGCCTTCACACCCAATCCGGCACAGGCCATACCGCGCGGCCAATGGATTGTGGTACTGGGCGAAAACGGTGTCGGTAAAACCACCCTGTTACGCAGCGTCGCCTTGGCCTTGCGCAATGTTGCCAAACGCGATATTTGGCCGCAATATGCGTTTTCCGATTGGGCCAACCTGAACCAGCCCGATGGCCCATCACCGCAAATTACCATTGGCGTCATTGGCCGCAGCTATTGTGTTAGCCTGCCCGCTTCCGGTCTGGTGCAACAAGAGCCACTGCTCCATGGCAACAGCCTGTTTCCCCTGTTTGCCTATGGTTGCCGCCGTGGCTCTGCGCTGGGCGATGCCAGCCGCGCAGTCGATTTTGCCAACGGCAAGGAAATTGCCACCCTATTTGAGGAAAACGCCGGTGTGTTGCATGCCGAAACCTGGATCAAGGAGATCGATGGTAACGCCGCCAAAAGCACAGAAGGCAAAGCATTGTTTGAAGCTGTCATTGGTGCCCTCAAGGCCTTGCTACAAGTAGAAGATGTTTTCGTCAAAGACCTGACGGTTTGGGTTAAAGAAAGCGGCAAGCAAGCGGTGCCGTTCCGTTTTTTGAGTGATGCGTATTTGACCACCGCTGGCTGGTTCCTTGATTTGCTGGCACGCTGGTTGCACATGGCGGCACAGGCAGGCATGGCAATGGCACCTGACTTCATGGCCCACATGCGCGGCTTGGTATTGATCGACGAAATAGACCTGCATCTCCACCCACGCCTGCAAATCGACATCATCCCCCGTACCAAGGAATTGCTGCCGCAAATGTCGTTCGTGGTCACTACCCACAATGCCCTAACCTTGTTGGGTGCAGAACCACATGAAATTCATATTTTGCGTGAGAAAGATGGCCGGATCAGCGCTGAATCCGGGATCGAGGACCCACAAACCCTCACTCCGGCACAAATCCTGCAAAGTTACTTCGGAATTGAAGACTACCACCCGTCAGCCTACGGCCAAGCCTTGGCGCGCTACACTTTCCTATCCACTTATGCCATGCGCAGCGACGACGAGCAGGCCGAACTTTATCGCCTGCACGACCAATTGACAGCAGCAGGAAAGTTGCCGCCATGGGACATCGTGCCACGCGATGTGTTTGACCCAGCCGCAGAGGAGTTAGTGGATGATTCCGATTCGTAAAGCCGCTGCCCCGCCCGAACTGGCCGAAGTAGAAGCGGTACAACTGGCGCACCTGCGTGCGCTGGGGCACGCGCCCGGTGCGGAGGAGATTGTTGGCTATGCCATTGCCCGCCGTCATTTGCACCGGCTACAGCATTACAAGTGTTGTTATTGCGAGCGAAAATGCCCTGCCGATTTCCACGATGTTGAGCACTACCGCCCCAAAGCCGAGGCCGACCGGCGACCCGGCTGTGATGAACGGCACGGCTATTGGTGGCTGGCCTTTGCCTGGGACAATTTGCTGTTTTCTTGCCCAATTTGCAATCGATCCGGCAAAAAAAATCGTTTTCCGCTGGCGGCAGGGTCGGTTGCCTTGCTGCCTGAGGAACTGCCGCCAGGCCGGGAAGTGCCGCTGTTATTGAATCCGGCCACGGACCATCCAGCGCACCATATCCGGTTTGTGCTCGCCCCGGCCAACCACAACACCCCCGCCGGTTGGCATGCCGAACCGTATGCCAACAGTGCCATGGGTGAAGCAAGCATCCGGGTTCTAAAACTGAACACGCCGGGACAGATTGAGGCCCGCGCCGATCATGTCAACACACATCTGAGCGCGATCTTGCAAACCTTGCTGGCACATCAAGATAATTCTGCCTATTTTCGCCATGGTTTTAAACATGCCTTGCGCTGTTTCGGATGGGATTATCCATTTGCCCTGTTAAGTTATGACGGCCTGCAACATTTCATACCACCGAACCTATTAACCGCCAACGGTGTGCGTTGGCCGGATCGAGCTGAAGTGGGCAGTCGCAGCAGTGCCGATTGGGCAGAATTGGCAAAGGACTATCACCTGCCCCGGCGCAAAGCTTGAAGGACTGCCCCAAACAACCCCGACATGGCGCGCATGCGGCTGCTGTGCAAAATCAAGGAGGGCATCAGAGACCCGAATTGTGAACCAATACAGTTCACCACAAAATAACCATAACAGTTTGCGCCAAACCCCAACTGTTATGTCAATAATAAACAACCACTGTATCTTTGTTTTTATTTCATATGTGGGTATGATACGCGTCCCATCTTCCTTGCCCGGGCAATCCATCCGGACAAGGGTTGGTTTTTTCGGTCGTTTATCAGGAGAATCCATGTCTTTCCCGCTTCATGCAGCACGCGCCACCCTCGCTACACTACTCTTTGCCAGTGCCCCGGCTTTTGCCGAAAGCATCGCCATCAGTTTTGAACACCTGCCCGGTGCCGATGGTCGCCTCGGCACCGCAGACGACATTGCCACGCCAGACACCTTTATTCAGGGCTTGTCGAATCAGTTTTCATCGCTTGGCCTGACCTTCAATCAGGGCACGCTGTTTCAGTCCGGATCGTTTGACGGCAATCCGAATAATCATTTCATCAGCTCCACCAACCCGATTGCCACGCTCAGCGTGCCGGTATATGGCATCAGTATCCAAAGCAGATCTTTTTGGAATGCAACCCTGACCGCGTATGATGCGCAAAACCAGGTGCTGGCCAGCAATACCCTGATCAACCCGCATGAAGGCAGTGGCTTCTTTTTCGGCACCGTGGCCGTTTCCAGCAATCAGGCAATTCACCGCTTTTCGGTCTTGCCCGCTGATCCGAACCGGATTCTGAATCTGGATAATCTGGTACTGACCACCTCGCCGGTTCCTGAGCCTGAGCAATATATGTTGTTCGGTGCCGGATTATTGGCACTGATGGCGCGCATGCGGTATAAGCGTAAATAAAGCAGACCGCCGGGGGCGGACAAACACTGGACGCAGCAGCAACAAGCGGCTATATTCAAGGCCATACCGTCCCCGGCAACCTCTTGAACCATCGCCTGCCATGCTCAAACTACTTGCCCGTACCAAATTGCCCACCCGCCTGCCCGGCTTTGCCCTGTGCTGCGCCCTGCTGGCCCTGCCCAACCTATCCGCCGCTGCCGGCCCGTGTGACGGCAACGAATTTCGCGCCTTTGATTTTTGGCTCGGCAACTGGCAAGTTCATAGTACACAGGACGGCAAACTGGTCGGGCACAACCACATCACCCGAGAACATGGCGGCTGCGTGCTGCACGAACGCTACAGCACACCGAAAGGCTATAACGGCTCAAGCCTAAATCTGTACGATGCCACACGCAAGGTTTGGCATCAAACCTGGGGCGATAATAGCGGCACCTTGCTGTTGCTCGAAGGCGGGCTGCGTGATGGCAAAATGGTGCTGGAAGGACATACCCAAGATGCACAGGGCAACAAGAGCAAACAGCGCATAAGCTGGACACCCAACCCGGATGGCACGGTGCGGCAGTTATGGGAGGCGCAGGATGCCAAGGGACAGTGGACGGTGGCGTTTGATGGTTTGTATCGGAAGAAGCCCTGAACCCGAACTGGCTCCCATTCTTGGCTGCAATCTTTGATTGCCCTCTTTGGTTGCCCTCTTTTGCCACCATGTTCCGTCAATAATCACAGAAAAATCCATGGCCCTTGAAATCGAACGCAAATTTTTAATCGCCCGTGACGGTTGGCAAAGCAATGACGCCACCCGACTGGTTCAAGGCTACCTGAACCGCGACAAGGCCCGCACAGTGCGGGTTCGGGTAGCGGGTGATGTCGCGTTTCTCACCATCAAAGGCATTAACCACGGTGCCACCCGGCAGGAGTTTGAATACCCGATTCCACTGGCCGACGCCGAAGCGATGTTGCAATTATGCGATGGGCCGTTGATCGACAAAACCCGGCACCGGGTGAGCTATGACGGTTTGATCTGGGAAATTGATGAGTTTCATGGCGAGAACGCCGGATTGATTTTGGCCGAAGTGGAGCTGATCAGCGAGCAGCAAAGCTTTGCCAAGCCGGACTGGCTCGGGCTTGAAGTGACGGGCGATGCGCGCTATTACAATTCTTCGTTGGCCAATCTGCCGTTTGGCAGATGGCCGTTACCCACTCAGAAATAAAATAGCCACCGCACCTCAGTACTCCCGATCTTGCACGCAAGCTACTCAAACCACGCCGCCCCTAACCGCGTTTCAATTTGTCCCTTTCCTTAGCCGACCGAATCAATACCTTCCTCTTCGACCTTGCTGCAATCTCATCGAGCGGCATTTGCTGGCTGCGTTAGGATTCTCGCAATAGTTTTTGGTAGTTTTTGAGCCGATCCTGATCCACTGCTGCCCGTACCGCGCCACCGGGACACAGGTGCAGTGAACGGGCGGTGCTCGTGTGGTGAGCACGGCTATCATCCATGCGCACGGCACCGGTTTGTAAATTCTCCAGCCAGACGGCGAAATTTGGCCAACAGGTTGATCGGTTCTCAGAAGTTTGCATTCACTTGGCCCATGTAGTAACATGACTACATAATTTCAAGCATCCGGGAGTACCGCCATGACTTTCACCACCTTATCGAGCCGCGAATTCAACCAAGAAACCAGTGAGGCAAAACGGGCCACAAAAAACGGGCCAGTATTCATCACAGATCGCGGTCGACCGGCCCATGTGCTGATGACCTTTGAGGACTATCAGCGAATCACAAAACAGCGACGCAATATTGCCGATGCGCTGGCCATGCCGGGTATCGCCGACATCGAGTTTGAGCCGCCAACTGCTATCATCGAGACGCGCCCGGTTGATTTCTCATGATGTTTGTTCTTGATACCAACGTATTGTCCGAACTACGCAAGGTGCGGCTTGGCAAGGCCGATCCGAACGTGGCGGCATGGTCGGAAAGCGTTGATGCCGCTGACCTTTTTGTATCAGCCATCACCATCATGGAACTGGAACTTGGGGTTCTGTCGGTTGAGCGCAAGGACCCCAGCCAGGGGGCCATGTTGCGCTTGTGGCTGGTGCAGCACGTCTTGCCTGAGTTCTCCGGGCGCACGCTACCGGTCGATACCGCTGTGGCACAACGCTGTGCCAAACTGCATGTACCGGACAGGCGTAGCGAGCGCGATGCACTTATCGCGGCAACCGCCCTTGTGCATGGCATGGCAGTAGTCACGCGCAACATCGCCGATTTTAAGCCCATGGGTGTGCCCCTCATCAATCCGTGGCAGGCATCGCAGTAAATAAATTAGCGTGGGTTGAACTACGGCCACACCGGCAAATGACTGCCCGGTGGCATCGAAGGTCGGGCCAAGCCAGCATCGGCCCGCGAAGGGCGTCGATTGTCCCGTTTTGGAAGGCATTAGCGGCATACTTGCCGTAATCATCCCATGCCCCGCTTTGTGCCCCGCTTTGTGCCCCGTTGCAGCCATGTGTTGGCGCCCCTCCTGCGGCCAACACATGGCAGCTGTCGCTGCCGACCTATTGCAACAAAATCTGCAGAATGACGGACAACACGCCCGGGTTGATATTCAAGCGCTGCGACAAAATTGCTGAAGTGCTGCCCAGATTGGCCACGTCACCCGAATAAACCGCCTTGAGTGCGTGAACGCCTGCGGTATTGATCGTGGTGGCGAGCGTCGCCACCCCGTTTTGCAGATCGACCGTGCCGAGCAATTTGTCCTGATCGTAAAACGCCACCGTACCACCAGGGGCTGCCCCGGTGACCTGGGCAGTGAGCATCAACGGTTTGCCTGCCACTGCCGGGTTGGTCGCCACAGTGAGCGTGGTGCTCGATCGCGCTTGCTCAATGACAAGCGCCACGCCCGCCGAGTCGGCACCGGCGAACGAAGCATCGCCTGCATATCTGGCGCTTAAAGTGTGGCTGCCCAGCGCGGTGATGGCCTGGGTGCTGAAATCGACTTTGTCATCGACGATGGCACCATTACCCAATAGCACGTTGCCGTCATAAAAACTGACCGAACCGGTACGGCCCCTGGCATCGCCGCTCAGGCTCGCACGCAACAGCACCACGCTACCCGGGGTGGCCGGGGTTTGGCCCGATGCGGTCAACACCAATGCGGTCGTGCCCTGCA
>JACCDS011138409.1_pt1 | contig 10712 bp, 6 predicted proteins | sample 7446441 | NCBI WGS metagenome assembly JACCDS01 (sample SAMN15323445, study PRJNA562643) | freshwater metagenome | isolation source: river surface water | place: USA:Blue River Watershed | collected 2017-08-17 | reverse complement strand
GATCGATCAGCTCGGCGCTGTCGGTTTCGAGCTTTTTCTCGCCGACGCCCGACACCTGCCGCAATTCGTCGAGCGTCACCGGCATCGCCCGTGCGATCTCACGCAACGTCGCATCATGGAAGATCACATAGGCCGGTACATTGTGCGAACGTGCCGTCTCGACGCGCCACCAGCGCAGCTTTTCGAACAGCGCCTGCTGAGGCGCAGACAGACTGATCTCGTTGAATCCGCTTGAGCGGGCTGGCGCACGGCGCGCCTTCTCGGGCTTGCGATAGCTGCGCATTGCCACGGTACGCTCGCCCTTCAGCACGGCGCGCGACGCTTCCGGCAGCCGCAATGCGCCATAATTTTCATGGTCAATTTCGATCAGGCCCAATGCCATCGCCTGCCGCAGGATGGCGCGCCATTCGGCTTCGCTCTTGTCGGCGCCGATACCGAATGTCGACAACTGATCATGCCCCCATTGGCGGATCTTGTCGGAGCCGCTGCCGCGCAAAACATCGAGCACATGCACAGCGCCGAAGCGCTGGCCGACCCGATAAATCGTCGATAACAGTTTCTGCACCGCCTCGGTCGCATCAAAGGATTGCGGCGGATTCAGACAGGTATCGCAATTGCCGCAAGGCTCGGATTTCTGTCCGAAATAATCGAGCAGGTGCACACGGCGGCAACCAATTGTTTCGCAAAGACCGAGCATCGCATCCAGCCGTGCCGACTGCATGCGCTTGAATGCAGCTTCTGCGTCCGACTCATCAATCATCCGGCGCTGTTGCACTACGTCCTGCAGTCCGTACGCCATCCATGCGTCGGCCGGCAGGCCATCGCGGCCGGCACGGCCGGTCTCCTGGTAGTAACCTTCGATACTCTTTGGCAGGTCGAGGTGAGCAACAAAACGTACATCAGGCTTGTCGATGCCCATGCCAAAGGCGATCGTCGCAACCATCACGATGCCGTCTTCGCGCAGAAAGCGCGCCTGATGGCGGCTACGGGTTCCCGCATCCATGCCCGCATGGTAGGCCAATGCGCCGATGCCGGACTCATTCAGGAATTCGGCTGTCTCTTCGACCTTCTTGCGAGACAGACAGTAGACAATGCCAGCGTCACCGGCATGCTCGCCTCGCAGAAAATCCAGCAGCTGACGCCGTACGTTTTCCTTCTCGACGATCTGGTAGCGGATATTCGGACGGTCGAACGATGAAATGAATTGTCGTGCGTCGTCCAGCTGAAGCCGATGCACGATCTCATCGCGCGTCTGGAAATCGGCGGTGGCCGTCAAGGCGATACGTGGCACCTGTGGATAGCGCTCATGCAGTACCGACAGGCGGATATATTCGGGACGGAAATCATGGCCCCACTGCGATACGCAGTGCGCTTCATCAATTGCAAACAGCGCAATCTTGATCGAATCGAGCAGATCGAGACAGCGCAGCGTCATCAGCCGCTCAGGCGCGATGTAGACCAGGTCGAGTTCGCCGCACCGTAGCGCACGCTCGATGCGCAACGTCTCGTCAAAATCCTGCGTCGAATTCAGGAACGCAGCACGCACACCCAGCTCGGCCAGTGCATCGACCTGGTCTTGCATCAAGGCGATCAGCGGCGAGATGACGACGCCGCAGCCTTCGCGCAGCAGCGCCGGAATTTGATAACAAAGCGACTTGCCGCCGCCGGTCGGCATCAATACCAGCGCATCGCCGCCACCGGCGATCAATTCAATGATGTCAGCTTGCTCGCCGCGAAACGCGGGATAGCCGAACACACTCTGCAAGACATGCAGCGCACGCGCGCGCAGATCCTCAGCCATCGATTATCCGTTCCAGTTGACCCAGCCGGTCGACGCGCTCGCCAATACCAGCACACCGAAAATGATCCGGTACCACGCAAATACCGTGAAGTCGTGCGTGCTGATGAAGCGCAGCAGCCAGCGTACGCACAGGAAAGCCGACGCGAATGCCGCCAGCGCGCCCACGCCGAACATGGGCAAATCGGCTGCTGACAACAGCGCGCGCTCCTTATACAACGAATACACAGTGGCGCCGAACAAGGTCGGTATCGCAAGAAAGAAAGAAAACTCGGTCGCAGCTCGTCGCGACAGGCCGAAGGCCATCGCCCCAATGATCGATGCACCGGAGCGGCTGGTACCGGGAATCAGCGCAAAGCACTGCGCGAGACCGACTTTCAGCGCATCGACGGTACTCATGTCGTCAACGTCATCCACGCGCGGCCGTACGATCCGGCGGTTGCGGCGTTCGACCACGAGAATGATCAGAGCGCCGATGATGAAGGCGAGCGCGACTGGTACCGGCGCGAACAGATGCTGCTTGATGGCCTTGCCAAACAGCAGCCCAAGCACGACGGCCGGCAAAAATGCCACCAGCAGATTGAAGACAAAGCGGCGCGCGGCGATGTCGGTTCCAAAGTTGCGCACGACACTGAAGATACGTGCGCGGTATTCCCAGCAAACGGCCAACATGGCGCCGGCCTGGATCACGATCTCAAAGACTTTGACTTTCTCGCCAGTGAAATCGAGCAGGCTGCCGGCGAGGATCAGATGCCCTGTCGAGGAGATCGGCAAAAACTCCGTCAGTCCTTCGACGATACCCATCAGGACGACTTTAATTAGCAGGGAAATTTCCATTCAGAACAGCAGCAGGGAGGTGGGCGCAGGATGCCGGCACGTCAGCGCCTGGGCTTGCATTTGCAGCGGCAGGTGGGGACTATTTTGCCGGCTCGAAGCTTACCACGAGGCTGTTGTTGCGAGTCGTGATTCGGGTCGGATTGAAACGCTGACCAAGTACGGTAAACGCATCAGGCGCAAAGGTGTACAGCGCTGTATCGTCCAGCAAATCTTCAGCAAGCAACACGCCTAGTTTGCCCAGCTTGCCATTGCCCGCCGTCGCCAACGCACCCGGGCTGTCGAGCCGGGGCTCGGTCAGGACGATCGCGCGGCGCTTCGGGTCGATGCGCAACCGCCCCGATATCTGCATCCGGCCCTCGAGTGCCTTGCGAGCCAGGGGAGGCAACACAGCGGCGTCAAATGCGGCCACCAGACGATCATTGGCAGGATCGAGCGCCAGCCGCGGCTGGCTCAGGGTGACATCGAACAGATCGAGATAGCGATTGTTCATCGGGAAGCGCTTGTCGATCTCGCGTTGCAATCGCGACAACGGTACCTCCACTTCCTGCATCGGCAGCATGGATGCGCAGCCGGCCAGCAAAACCGTTATCAAAATAATCATCCACGTCAAAAATCGCATCGATTAGCTCCGTTTCATCATGAGGTGAGCGCTTCCAGCCGTTGAAGAAATAACATGGCCTGCTCACGCGTCTCACCGCACATGTCGGCAGACGGCTGCAAACTGGCGCAAACCGCCGGACGCGACGTTTGCCCGAACAATTTGCAACGCAAGTCGGGCCCGAGCTGTACGCAGGGCACGCCGGCCGGCTTGCCCTTCGGCATACCGGGGATCGGCGACGAAATCGACGGCGCAATACAGCACGCCGCGCAGCCGGAACGGCATGGGATGGGTGAGGAGTCAATGTTCATTCAGGCGACACTCTAGCCCAAATGACGTGGGCGCTCTTCAAACGGCGCGCCAAAAAGCAAAGCCCACCTGACTAACCGGTGGGCAGCGTAACTGACGCTTTTAACGATGACAGCTTACTGATCTTGTTTATCATTGTTTACCGGCTGTGCGTTGGTATTGTTGCCAGGCGCCGTGCCGGTCACCACTGGTGTGTCGGACCGTGGACTGCTGACTCGGGGACTCTGCATGTCACCTTCCTGCCCGCCAACGCTGTCCTCGTCGCCGTCGTCGAACGGGTTGGACGGAATCTCAAGATTCAGGCGTCTGAATGTCGTTGCCGCGTCCGCCGGGAATTTTAAGCGGGCGCGTTCCAAGCCCCCAAGCACTTTGCCTGGTACGTCGGATCTGGCGATCTTCGCATTCTCCGGCTGCTCGTACCATTCTTTCGCATAGCCCATGAACGTTGTGATCGGGTCCCGCTTGAAATTGTCGAACCCTCGCGCCGTACCCTGCACGATGTTTTCTTTGATATGCATACATAGGGGGTGATCCAGCCCGCTGAGACCCGACTCTGCAGCAATGCGATCGACCAGCTTGGCCCGTTCCGTCTGACGTTCCATGGCTTTCTTTTTGGTGAGTTTCTGGGCAGTCTTAGCCTCGTCAACTGAGGCAAACCTCGCTCGCGGGCTTAAAGCAAGTCCCGGCGTCCCGCCGCTCATAAATTGCAAGCTCTTCTCCGTGCGGAGGACGGATGACGGTACCGCCAGGTCGAGCTTGGAAGGACGGTCTTTGGTCAACAGCGACTTACGGCCTGCCAACGTTACGACATAGCCTTTCTGTGGGCGGGATTGTTCTGGCTGGGCGATCAGTACGTCCATGATGAAATCGTCAATCGCATGCGCCATATAAGAATTCAAATAGGCGGTCATTTTCTGATACTGGCCGGGGTCAGGATATTTTTCCTTGATCTCCGCCATCCAGATCGGCATGATCGAACGGGTCGACAGGAAGTTCACCAGGGCGTTTCGGCGGGCGCTATACAAGTCGCGAGGCTGGCCACTACCAGACTGCTCAAACCAGCGAATAACTTCCTTGTCGATCGACATCAGCAGACGCTTCATCGGGTCCGGCAGCCCGGAAGACGCGAGACAGCGTTCCTTGCCGCAAAACTTGTCGGCAAACACGGTGACGACCGGCTCCATCAGCTTGCTCACCGTCGGATTCTTCACCATTTGTGCCGGCCGCAGATTGGAACAAAGTTCATTCACCTCGTCGGCGACTTTGTCGAACTCTCGGGTCATCTGCCCGAGAATCTGAGCGTACTCAGGCGTTTTCAGATGCGCCCGCATAAAGGGCACGCACATCTGCTCAATGACATTGATATCGACCGGATTGCCACCGGCGGCTTGGTAGCTTTCAATCTTCAGTCCGCCGCGAAGGATGGTGTCCGTATTCCCTTCAACCATCTTCGTCCGTCCTTCATTGCTTTCGACTGCCACCAGCAATGTGCCCAGATTTTCTGGCGCCATCACGCCTTTGTTGCTCAGCGCCGCTCCCAGAAGTTTGTCCAAACCAGTCGACAGTGCTGCCCCGTCCAACACGCGATCCGTTGTTGACTTCGCTGCGCGCTTTGGGGTGGCGGTGGTGGCGGTGCTGGCAGTCGGTCCGGCGGACGCCTTTGCCAGAGTTGTCGCCGGTGCCGTGGTCGTGGTCGTCGTTGTGGTGGTTGTGTTTGTGGTGGTAGTGGTAGTCGTGGCCGTCATCGTGGTCGCCGGAGCGGCCGATCCGACTACAGCTTGCTGCACTCCCTGATAGTTCGCCGCACGCGGCGAGAGGGGTAATGACGGATCTCTGCGATGTCCTCGCGGCGATAGCATCGGCTCGCTGCGCGGTTCCGCCAGGTCTTTCGACGGATTCAGCCGGAACGCGGTCCAGGCTCTGGCGATATCACCGTTGGTCTGCCGCGGCTTATTCAGGGTCGGCACTGGGGTCGGCACAGCCGTGGATGTCGTTGGACTGGCTTTGTCTGCCGACTTGGCTTGGTTTCCCGTCGCGTCAGCAACCCCGGGGCCGGGTCCTGCTTCCTGACTCTTGTGTGATGAACTTCTGCTGAGGGACGGTGGCGTGCTCACGGTCAATTTTTCCTATGATGTGGCGTTTCAAGAGAGACAATGCCGTGAACGCGCCCCTATTGGCGCGCTGAAACAGGCATCGGATTGGCGATCGATGACTTGCAACTCAAGCAAGATCTGGGAATTGAGAATCCAGCAATCTTGCTTTTTTGCATTATTTTGTGACCACAGTTCGTTTAGCGGTTCCTCCGTTGTGTCTCTCGATTGCCTGCACACAGGGAATTGCTTGACGCCTTCTCCCCAGACCCCCTATATTACTGACCCACCGGTTAGTAACTCTGAACCCATGCCGATTGCCGATGCCCGCAATAAGCCCCGCTGGGAACGCCGCAAGGATGCGCGTCCGCAGGAACTGCTTGCGGCCGCGCTCGACCTCTTCGTCGAGCGCGGCTATGCCGCTGCGCGCCTGGACGAAGTCGCATCGCGCGCAGGTGTATCCAAAGGCACGCTGTACTTGTATTTCGAGAACAAGGAAGAGCTGTTCAAAGCAGTCGTGCGTGAAAACATGGTTCCGCAGCTGGTCGACGCCGAGGAGCTGATTGCCCGCTATGACGGCCACACCAGTGAGCTGCTTCGAATTTGTATCCGCAACTGGTGGGACCGCATCGGCGCAACCAAGCTGTCGGGCATTTCCAAGCTGATGATGGCCGAGTCCGGCAATTTCCCCGACGTCGCTCGTTTCTATCACGAGGAGGTGGTGTCACGTGGCGAGGCGCTGATTCGGCGCATCGTTGAACGCGGGATTGCCTTGGGCGAATTCAGGCCGGTCGACCCGGTGACATCGACCCGCGTAATCATCGCGCCGGTACTGATGCTGATGATGTGGAGCCACTCGCTGCATTACTGCCATCTTGAACCGATCGAAGCCAACGCCTTTCTCGACTGCCTGGTCGACCTGCTTACGCGCGGCTTCGAGACGCCCCCCACCCCTCTGTCCTGATAATACGAATGACACAACGGACACGTACCCTCGCCATTGCCGCTATTTCGCTCGCCGCCGTTGCTGGCATTGCATACTGGCAGCTGAAATCGAAAGCACCCGCGCCTGCCGTGCCAGTCGCTCCCACGGGCGCCGCGCGGCCGGTCGCCGCGCTGGAATTCCTGCCACAAGAAATCGCCAGCGTAGAGCCGGCAGAGCTCAGGCAGGTGCTGCAGCTGTCCGGCTCGCTGCGGGCCGTTGATCTGGCGACCGTCAAGGCTAAAGTCGCCGGCGACGTGCGCGAGATCCTGGTGCGCGAAGGCGAGCCGGTAAGGGCCGGCCAGGTCGTCGCTCGCATGGATGCTGCTGAATACGATGCGCGCGTTGCGCAGGCGCGAGGCAACCTGAACAACGCGCGCGCGCAGCTGGCGATAGCAGCACAAGCGCGGGACAACAATCAGGCACTGGTCGACAAAGGCTTCATCTCGCGCAATGCCTTCGATAACTCTGCCAATCAGTACGAAGCGGCACGTGCGTCGGTCGATGCCGCTCAAGGTGCGCTCGACCTGGTCACGAAGTCGCTGAATGACACCGTGCTGCGCGCACCGATCTCCGGCCTGGTGTCAGTGCGCTACGCGCAGCCCGGTGAAAAACTGCCCATCGATAGCAAGCTGCTGGATATCGTCAATCTGCAAAAACTGGAGCTGGAGGCGGCCGTGCCGGCCAGCGATATCGGCCAGGTAGCGGTCGGGCAGCCGGTCGAACTGCATGTGGAAGGACAGACCGGCCGCTTCGCGGGCAAGGTGGTGCGGATTAATCCCGCTACACAATCGGGCTCGCGCTCGGTACCCGTCTATGTGCAGATCGACAATCCGCAGAATCAACTGCGGGTCGGCATGTTCGCCGAGGCTCAGTTGGTACTTGCCAGCCGCGCCGGCGTGCTGACCTTGCCGCCCGGCGCTGTCCGCAGCGACGGTGGCAGCCGCTATGTGTTCGTCATTGATGGCGGCAAGATCGGGCGCCGCCCGGTAACGCTCGGCGCCAGCGGCATGGCTGCCGACGAGCGCCGGGTCGAAGTCGTCTCGGGGCTGGCCGCCGGTACACAGGTCATCCGCACCGACATGGGCAACTTGCAGTCCGGCACACCGGCGCGCATCGCGTCACCGGCCGCCGGCGCGAAGTAAGCGGGACGCACGCTATGTGGTTCACGCGCATCAGCATCGGCAATCCTGTCCTGGCGACGATGATGATGCTCGCCTTCATCGTGCTCGGCCTGTTCTCTTACCAACGGTTGCGCGTCGATCAGTTTCCCGACGTGAGCTTTCCGGTCGTGGTGGTCCAGACCGAATATCCGGACGCAGCACCGGAAACCGTCGAGACCGACATCACGCGCAAGGTCGAAGAGGCGGTGAATACGATCAGCGGCATCAATGCGCTGACGTCGCGCTCGTATCAAGGCCTGTCGGTCGTGATCATAGAGTTCAAGCTGACCGTCAATCCGGTGCAGGCAGCGCAGGACGTCCGCGAAAAGGTCGCACTCGTCAAAGCGACCTTCCGGCGCGAGGTGAAAGAGCCGCGCGTGACACGCTACGATCCGGCCGATCGGCCGATCTTCTCGATTGCGGTGACGAACGACCCTGGAAAGGGTCGCTACAGCATGCGCGAGCTGACCGCCATCGCCGACGAGCTGGTGAAGAAGCGGCTGGAAAACGTGCGCGGCGTTGGCTCCGTAACGCTGGTCGGCGGCGTGCGCCGCGAGATCCAGGTGTACGTGAAGCCGGCCGAACTGGAAGCGCTAGGCATCGGTGTCGATGAAGTCATGGCCGCCGTGCGCAATGAAAATCAAGAGTTGCCGGCCGGCTCGCTGCGCGCCGCCGCCAATGAGCTGATGGTGCAGGTGCAGGGGCGCGTGCTGCGCCCCGAAGACTTTGCGCGCATCGTCGTCGCGCGCCGTGGTGGGCACTCCGTGCTGCTCGGGCAGGTCGCGGACATCGTCGACAGCCAGCAAGAACAGGAAAATCTGGCGCTCTTCAACGGCCGCCGCACGCTGGCGCTGGACATCCTGAAGGCCCAGGGCCAGAACACCATCGAAGTGGTCGATGGCCTGCAGGAAGTGATCCGTGATCTGCAGCCCACACTCGACGCACTGCACCCCGGTGTCAAGCTCGAAGTGATCAAAGACGGTTCCCGGCAGATCCGCGTCGGTGTCGATAACGTGCGGCGCACCCTGATCGAAGGCGCGCTGCTGACCGTACTGATCGTGTTCCTGTTCCTGAACTCGTGGCGTTCGACGGTCATCACCGGCCTGACCCTGCCGGTGTCGCTGATCGGCACCTTCCTGTTCATGGACATGTTCGGCTTCACCATCAACATGCTGACCCTGATGGCGATGTCGCTGTGCGTCGGCCTGCTGATCGACGATGCCATCGTGGTGCGCGAAAACATCGTCCGTCACGCCGGCATGCGCGTGAACGGCCGGCTGAAAGATCCGCGCAGCGCCGCGCTCGAAGGCACTGCCGAGATCGGCCTCGCGGTGCTGGCGACCACCTTCTCGATCGTCGCCGTGTTCCTACCGGTCGGATTCATGGGCGGCATCATCGGCCGCTTCTTCCACCAGTTCGGCGTCACCGTCGCAGCGGCGGTGCTGATCTCCATGTTCGTGTCGTTCACGCTCGACCCGATGCTGTCATCCGTGTGGAACGACCCGGAAGCGCATGGCCAGCATCCTCGCCGCGGCTGGTACGCCCATACCATCGGACGCGTGCTCGCACGCTTCGAGCGCATGGTGCAGTGGCTGTCCGTGCAATATCAGGCGGCACTGACCTGGTCACTGAAACACCGCGTCGCCACACTGGCGCTGGCCGTGGCAACCTTCGTCGCCGGCCTCGCGATTCCGGCAACCGGCCTGATAGGTACGGAATTTGTACCGCAGGCCGATTATTCCGAGACCGGCGTCGTCTTCAACACGCCGGTGGGCTCCTCACTTGAATTCACCGAGAGCAAAGCCCGCCAGGTCGAAGCTGCACTGCGCCAGTTGCCTGAAGTGCGCGACCTGTACACCACGATCAACACCGGCGCCGCACAAGGCAAGAACTATGCGACCGTCTACGCGCGGCTGTTGCCGCGCAGCGAGCGCAAGCGCAGCACCAGCCAGCTGAACCAGCCGTTGCGCGATTCGCTGGCCGGTATTCCCGGCATCACGGTCACCCATGTCGGCTCACTGGATGGCGTCGGCGGCGACAACAAGCAAATCCGGTTATCCATCCTCGGGCCCGATCTCGTCCAGCTCGGCAAACTGTCGGCCGAGGCGATCGCACGGATACGCGCGATCCCCGGCGTGGTCGACCTCGAGTCCAGCCTGAAGCCTGAGAAGCCGGCGATATGGATCGAGCCGCGGCGTGAGGTGGCGGCCGATCTCGGTATCGGCGTCGCCCAGATCGGCAACACCCTGCGCCCCTTGCTGGCCGGCGACGCCACCAGCAGCTGGCGCGCACCGAATGACGAAAGCTATGACGTGACCGTGCGGCTGGCGCCGGCCGACCGGCGCGACATCGCCGATCTGTCGCGGCTGATGCTCGCCAGCAGCCAATCGAATGCGGACGGCAGCCCGAAGATGGTACCGCTGCGGCAGGTTGCCGAGATCCGGCCGGCCACCGGCGCGAACCAGATCAACCGGCGCGACCTGAACCGGGAGGTCGAGCTGTCGGCCAACGTCGTCGGCCGCTCCGCCGGCCAGGTCAGTGCAGAGATCCGCAAGATCCTCGAGAGCATGAACTTTCAGCCCGGCTATCGTTATCAGGTCGGCGGTGCCACCAAGAACATGCAGGAATCCTTCGGCTATGCGCTGCAGGCGCTGCTACTGGCGATCATCTTCATCTACATGATCCTGGCGTCGGAGTTCGGCAGTTTCCTGCAGCCGATCGCCATCATGTCAGCGCTGCCGCTGACCCTGATCGGCGTCTTCCTGTCGCTGATGTTCTTCCGCTCGACCCTGAACCTGTTCTCCATCATCGGCTTCGTGATGCTGATGGGCCTGGTCACGAAAAACGCCATCCTGCTGGTGGATTTCGCCAACCAGGCCCGCAAGCAAGGCATGGAACGCAGCGCCGCACTGCTGGAAGCCGCGCATGTGCGGCT
>JACCDS010305034.1_pt1 | contig 10713 bp, 9 predicted proteins | sample 7446441 | NCBI WGS metagenome assembly JACCDS01 (sample SAMN15323445, study PRJNA562643) | freshwater metagenome | isolation source: river surface water | place: USA:Blue River Watershed | collected 2017-08-17 | reverse complement strand
CGTCATGGGCCTTCGCGCCAAATACCAGGACGACTTCGTCAAGAAGAACGGCCTCAAGCTCGGCTTCATGTCGTTCTTCGCCAAGGCCGTCGTCCACGCCCTCCGCGAAGTCCCCGCCGTCAACGCCCAGCTCGACGGCGACTCCATCGTCGAAAATCACTACTACGACATCGGCATGGCCGTCTCCACCGAGAAGGGTCTGATGGTTCCGGTCGTGCGCAGCTGCGATACCCTCGGCATGGCCGAGATCGAGAAGTCCATCGCCGACGTCGCCAAGCGCGCCCGCGACGGCAAGATCACCCTCGCCGATCTCGAAGGCGGCGTCTTCACGATCACCAACGGCGGCATCTTCGGCTCGATGCTCTCGACCCCGATCATCAACCCGCCGCAAAGCGCCATCATCGGCCTCCACGCGATCAACGAGCGCCCCGTCGCCGTCAACGGCCAGGTCGTCATCCGCCCGATGATGTATCTCGCCCTCTCCTACGACCACCGCCTCGTCGATGGAAAAGAAGCCGTCACCTTCCTCGTCAAAGTGAAGCAAGCCATCGAAGACCCCGCCCGCCTGATCATCGGAATCTGACCTCAGCGTAGCGAGTAGCGGGTAGTGGGTAGCGAGCAGCTCGCGCACGCCTTTCCGGAACTACTCGCTACCCGCTACCCACCACTCGCTACTCACATGTCTTCCTTCGATCTCATCGTCATCGGCGCCGGCCCCGGCGGCTACGTCTGCGCGTTCCGCGCCGCCCAGCTCGGCCTCAAGGTCGCCCTCGTCGAGAAACGCCCCACCCTCGGCGGCACCTGCCTCAACGTCGGCTGCATCCCGAGCAAGGCCCTCCTCCACTCGAGCGAACACCTTGTCTGGGCGAAACAGCACGCCGCCGAACACGGCATCGGTTTCGGCGGCGTCACCTTCGACCTCGCCGCGTTCCTGAAACGCAAAGACGACGTCGTCACCAAACTCGTCGGCGGCGTCTCCGCCCTCGCCAAGGCCCGCAAAGTCACCGTCGTCACCGGCGCCGCCAGTTTCGTTTCCGCCAACACGATCTCCGTCGCGCCCGCCGCCGGCGCGCCGACCCAACTCACCGCCAAGAACATCGTCGTCGCCACCGGTTCCGCCCCGGTCGAATTGCCGTTCCTCAAGTTCGACGGCAAAACCATCGTCTCCAGCGATCACGCCATCGCCTTCGATTCCATCCCCAAGCAACTCGTCGTTGTCGGCGGCGGCGCCATCGGCCTCGAGCTCGGCTCCGTCTGGTCCCGCCTCGGCGCCGACGTCACCGTCGTCGAATTCTTGCCCAAGATCGCCGCGGCCTACGACGACGACATCGTCCGCAACTTCACCCGCATCCTCCAGAAGCAAGGTCTGAAGATCGAGGTGAACGCCAAGGTCACCGGCTACGCCAACGGCATCCTCACCGCCGAGCGCGACGGCAAGAAACTCGAATTCCCCGCCGACAAGGTCCTCGTCTCCGTCGGCCGCCGCCCCTACGCCGACGCCCTCGGCCTCGAAAAAGTCGGCGTGAAGCTCGACGACAAGAAACGCATCCAGGTCGACGGCCACCTCAAGACCAACGTCCCCGGCATCTGGGCCATCGGCGATGTCGTCGCCGGCCCCATGCTCGCGCACAAAGCCGAGGAAGACGGCGTCGCCGTCGCCGAATGGATCGCCGGCAAGGCCGGCCACATCAATTGGGACCTCATGCCCGCCATCGTCTACACGAGCCCGGAAGTCGCTTCCGTGGGCTTGGGCGAGGACGCCGCCAAAGCCAAGGGCCTCGCCGTCAACATCGGCAAATTCAACCTCGCCGCCAACGGCCGCGCCATCGCCGCGTCCGCCACCGACGGATACGTCAAGATCATCGCCGACGCGAAGACCGACCGCATCCTCGGCGCGCAGATCCTCGGCCACAACGCCGGCGAATTGATCAGCGAGATCGTGACGCACATGGAATACGGCGGCAGCGCCGAGGACCTCGGCCGCACGATCCACGCCCACCCCACGATGAGCGAAGCCGTCAAGGAAGCCGGCCTCGCCGTGAGCAAGAGCGCGATCCACGCTCTCTGACCACCGCCCTCGGCCCTCCGCCGAGGGTCCAATTCCCATCGCCCCTTCCTCAGCGAGCTTAAAGCTTACCGCTTTGAGCTCAGCGCCCAGTTGACGCCCCGCGCCGCGTCCGCGACGTTCGCAGTCCCACCTGTTCGGCACCGCCGTTTGCCGCCGCGCGCGCCGATCTTCCTGTCCACCCCCGCGGCCTTTCCCGAACTCGCGTTCGATTTATCCCATGAGCTCCACGCACATCCCGATGATTCCCTGCAATGTCGCCGGCCCCCTCGGCGTTTTGCACCTGCCCCGCCTGTGGCTGAAAGTTTCCCTCGAATCCGTCGGCAAACTCGCCGCCGGCTACCCGGGCATCGGCAAAGGCTTCGACCAGATCGTCATCGACGCTCTCGGCCTCAACGCCGACGCCATCCGCGCCTTCGTGAAGGAAAAGCACCCGACCTACGCCGAATTCGAAACCTGGGTGCAAGCCCAGCCCGGCGTGAAACTCGACCGCGCCAACATCTACAAGCTCAACTCCATCGTTCTCGGCTACCACCACAGCGACGAGGTCCGCAAAAACATCCTCGCCGCCGCTGGCTACCCCGACAACGGCACCGTCGCCGGCGCCGCCGTCGAACTCAACGCCCTCGACGACTGGGCCAGCTTCCACGCCGCCGTCCTCAAGTAAACGGCCCGCCCTCTCGGCCTCCCGCCAACCACGGGAGGCCTTTTTTGCGCCCCAACCCAAAGAACTCAGAACCCCAAACCCAATATCTATATATATGGCACGCCTCCCGCTCTCCCCGTCCCGCCCCGCTTGAAACTCCTCGCCGTTTCCGACCTCCACTTTTCCCTCAGCCAATTCGACTGGCTCGTGCAGGAAGCCCCCCGCTACGACGCCGTCATCATCGCCGGCGACCTCCTCGATATCGCCGGCCACCTCGACCTCGATTCCCAGATCGTCGTCGTCGCGAAATACCTCCGCACCCTCGGCAGCCGCACGCGCCTGCTCGTCTGTTCCGGCAACCACGACGGCGACGAACGCGACGCCAACCAGGAGTACAACGCCCGCTGGCTCCATCGCGTCCGCGCCGAAGGTCTCGCCGTCGACGGCACCGGCCTCGACCTCGGCCCCCTGCGGATTTCCGTCTGCCCCTGGTGGGACGGCCCCACTTCGCGCGCCGCGCTGCATGAGTTTCTCCGCCGCGAACGCCCCTCCGACGGCCGGCCCTGGCTCTGGGTCCACCACGCGCCGCCCGACGGTCTCGGCGTCAGCTGGACCGGCACCAAGCACGCCGGTGACGCTTCCCTCGTCGCCCTGATCGAGGAACTGCGGCCCGCGTATGTGTTTTCCGGACACATCCACAATTCCCCTTTCCGCAGCGGCGGTGCCTGGGCCGCGCGCTGCGGCCCGGCTTGGGCCTTCAACGCCGGCCGCCAACTCGGCTCGCCGCCCGCCTGCATCGTCTTCGACTCCGCCGGCCCCTCCGCCCGCTGGATCTCCCAGGCCGGCACCGAAGACCTCGACCTTGCCGCGGCCCCCGCCGCCGGCTGACACCTCCGGTCCTTCACCTTTCAACTTTCACCTTTCAACTCGGCCGCATCGGCCGCCGCGGCCGCCGCAGCCCCCGCCTAGTCCCCTGTTTCGCGCCGCGGAATCTTCCGCGGGTGTTTGTGCATCAGCGCGTCGAGCACCTCGTCGATCATGCCGAGATGGTCCGCGCGGTCCTTGAACTGGTTCTTGATGTCGACGAGGTAGCGCCCGAGCGAATCGACCCGCTGCGCCAGCGTCCGCGCGATCGCCAGCGCGACTTCCGGATGCTCCCGCACAAACGCTTCCGGCTCCGCCACGTGGCGAAACGTGCACGCCGTCAGCGCCCGCACCGTCGCCGTCGGCGCCGTATCCAGAAGCCATGACATCTCGCCCAGCACCGCGCCGGGCTCGAACACCTCCGCGATCGGCACGCCGCGCTTCAGAATCTCGACCTCCCCCGATTCGAGGAAATAAATGCCGCCGAGCGGCTGCCCTTCGACGATGACAACTTGGCCGGCGGCCAACGTGAGCAACGGGACCTGCGAGAGCACGGGTAACAGCATGGCGGGTAGGATCGGCACTGAGCAGCTTTCGCGCCGGCGCCGCGGCCGGTGCAGCGGTCCCCCGGAATAGCCCGCCGCTGCCGACCCGAATCCCCCCTCCGCCCTTGCGCCGTGCCCCCTCCGGCCGGGAAACTGACCGGATGTCCGCTCCGGCCCCCGCCGCGCCTCCGCACCACGCCCGCGGGATCACGCTGATGCTGATCTCCGCGGCCTGCTTCACGGCCAACATTCTCCTCATCCGCGCCGTCGGCCGCGCCGCCACTGTCGATATCTGGACGTTGTCCTGCGCCCGCTTCGTCGTCGGCCTCGGGCTCGTCGCCGCGTTCTACCCCCGCGCTTGGCAACCGCGGCACCTGTTTTCCAATCCCAAGCTCGCCGAACGCGGCCTGCTCGGCGCCATCGGCGTCGCCGGCTACTACCTGACCGTCGTCCACCTCGGCGCCGGCCGCGCCACCTTCATCAACAACACCTACCTCGTCTGGGGCGCCCTCCTCGCCGTCTGGATTCTCCGCGAGCCCTTCCGCCCCGCCCTCGTCGCCGGCAGCGTCGCCGCCCTCGCCGGCCTCGCCTTGCTCACCGGTCTCGTCTCCGCCGGCCCCGGCCTCTCGTTCTACGATCTCGTCGCCGTCGCCACCGCCGTCGCCTCCGGCTACATCGTCGTCACCATCCGCCAACTGCACGCCACGGAACACAGCTCGACGATCTTCTCCGCCCAGTGCGCGTACGGCCTGCTCGTCTGCCTGATCCCGGCCTGGCTCCATTTTCAAATGCCCGCCGCCGTCCCCGCCTGGCTCATGTTCGGCGCCAGTGTCTGCGCCGGCGTCGGCCAACTCACCATGACCCGCTCCTTCCGCGATTTGTCCGTCGCCGAAGGCTCCCTGCTCCAGATGCTCGTGCCCCTCGGGGTCGCCCTCGGCGACGTCGCACTCTTCGCCGTCCGCTTCACCGCCGCCGAAATCGCCGGCGCCGCCCTCATCCTCGCCGGCTGCGCCCTCCCCGCCCTCCGCCGCCGCTGAACCGCAAGCTTTCAGCGTTCAGTTCTCAGCTTTCAGCTTAACGCTTATAGCTTACAGCTTCTCGCTTTCCGCTTTCACCCCCCTTCCTTCCCGCAAGTCAGGTCTCGCCGCTGGCAAGGTAACTGCTATCTCCCGGGGCAGCGTACAAAACCCTTCCGTGTCGATCCTCACCTCTCCCTACGATCCCGGCATATTTTTCGACGAGATGTTCAACTCCGCGCAAGCGGGTGACGTCCGTCCCCACTACCGGAGAATGGCCGAGCGCCTCAACACGCTCGAGCTCCCCGAATTCGAAGAGCGCCGCGCCGCCGTCGACCTCGCCTTCCTCCGCCGCGGCGTCACCTTCACCGTTTACAACGACTCGCAGGGCACCGAGCGCATCTTCCCCTTCGACCTGATCCCGCGCGTCATTCCCTCCACCGAGTGGAAACGCATCGAGGCCGGCCTCACCCAGCGCCTCCTCGCCCTCAATCTCTTCCTCGACGACATCTACCACGGCCAGAAGGTCCTCAAGGACAAGATCGTCCCCGCCTCCCTCATCCTCGGCGCCAAACACTTCCGGCGCGAGTTCATGAACTTCTCGGTGCCCAAGGGCATCTACGTCCACATCTGCGGCACCGACCTCATCCGCGATGGCAAAGGCGAATACCTCGTCCTCGAGGACAACCTCCGCTGCCCCTCCGGCGCCAGCTACATGATCGAAAACCGCGCCGCCATGCGCCGCGCGTTTCCCAATCTCTTCCAGAGCTACGGCGTCAAACCCGTCGAAGGCTACGCCGACCAACTGCTCAAGGCCCTCCTCCATCTCGCGCCGGACAAAAACGAAAAGCCCAACGTCGTCCTCCTCACCCCCGGCGTCTACAACAGCGCCTACTTCGAGCACACCTTCCTCGCCCGCCAGATGGGCATTCCCATCGTCGAGGGCCGCGACCTCGTCGTCCGCGACAACCGCGTCTACATGCGCACCACCGCCGGGCTCGTGCCCGTTGATGTCATCTACCGCCGCATCGACGACGACTTCCTCGATCCCACCGTCTTCCGGCCCGACTCCATGCTCGGCGTCCCCGGCCTCGTGAACGCCTACCGCGCCGGCAACGTCGCCCTCGCCAACTCCATCGGCACCGGTGTCGCCGACGACAAGGTCATCTACGCCTACGTCCCCAAGCTCATCAAATACTACCTCGGCGAGGAACCGATCCTCCCCAACGTCAACACCTACCTCGCCTCCGAGCCCCTCGACCGGAAATTCATCCTCGAGAACATCGAGAAACTCGTCGTGAAGTCCGCCAACGAAGCCGGCGGCTACGGCATGCTCATCGGCCCCGCCGGCACCAAGGAGGAATGCGCCGCGTTCCGCACCCAGGTCGCCGCCAATCCGCGCAACTTCATCGCCCAGGATCCCATCATGCTCTCCCGCTCGCCCACCTGGTGCGACGGCAAGCTCGAGGGCCGCCACATCGATCTCCGCCCCTACATCCTCTACGGCGAAAAGATCACCGTCACCCCCGGCGGCCTCACCCGCGTCGCCCTCCGCAAGGGCTCCCTCGTCGTCAATTCCTCCCAGGGCGGCGGCTCCAAGGACACCTGGGTCCTCAACGGCGACGAATAACCCGAACCCCTTTTTCCCGTGCCTCCCGCCAAAGCCCCCGCCGCGCCGCCCGCGCTCCGCCCCCAGGCCACCATCATGCTCTCCCGCGTGGCCCACTCCCTGTATTGGATGAGCCGTTACATCGAGCGCGCCGAAAACGTCGCCCGCCTGCTCGAGGTCAATCTCCAGTTCCTCTTCGATTTCCAGGATTTCGACGCCACCAAGCAGAACCAGCACTGGGAATCCCTCATCCTCAGCTCCGGCGAGGAAGAGCTTTTCGCCAAACTCTACGGCCCGGCCGACAGCCGCTCCGTCACCGAGTTCTTCGCCTTCGATCTGCGCAATCCGTCCTCCATCCTCGCCTGCGTCTACGCCGCCCGCGAGAACGCCCGCATGATCCGCGACCAGATCTCCCTCGAGATGTGGGAAACGATCAACGAGCTCCACCTCTTCCTCAAGAGCCGCAGCACCGCCGGGGTCTGGGCCGAGGGCCCCAACGAATTCTTCAACCACATCAAGCGGGTCTCCCATCTCTTCCAGGGCCTCACCGTCTCCACCTACTCGCGCAGCGAGGGCTGGGAATTCATCCAGTTCGGCAAGTACATCGAGCGCGCCGACAAGACCACGCGCATCCTCGATGTGAAGTACCACATCCTGCTCCCGAGCGCGACCGATGTCGGCGGCGCCGTCGACACCGCCCAGTGGCAGGCCGTCCTCCGCTCCGCCTCCGCCCTCGAAGCCTACCGCCGCTACTACGTCCGCGAGATTCTCCCGTGGAAGGCCGCCGAATTCCTCATTTTCTCGGATTCCTTCCCGCGCTCCCTCCATTTCTGCGTCGGCCAAATCGACGAATTCCTCCGCAAGATCCTCGGCGAAAACGCCGCCCGGCCCAAGTCCCACGCCGCCCGCGCCTCCCGCCGCCTGCTCGCGGATCTCCAGTCGCTCACCATCACCGAGGTCCTCGACGAGGGCCTCCACGAATTCCTGATGGGCATCCAGTCCACCCTCGACGAACTCGGAGACGAGGTCGTGCAGACCACGATGTTCTACCCGGCCGAATCGGTGCTCGAGGATCAGCAGCAGCAGCAACAACAGCAGCAATAGCCGGTTTCTCCCGCTGTCTGCCCCGCGCCGCCGGCCCGCGCCGGCCGACGTCCATGCATCTTCGCATCCTTCACCGCACCACGTTCTCCTACGCCGGCAAGGCGACCGACTCGTTCAACGAGGTTCGCCTCCGCCCCGTGCGCGACGCCGCCCAGGAGTGCCGCGATTTCAAACTGCGCCTCACCCCCGGCGCCGTGCCCCGCGAATACGACGACTTCTACGGCAACACCGTCCACTACTTCGAAGTGCCGGCCAGCCACGGCAAACTCGTCATCGAAGCCGTCTCCCTTGTCGACACCGTCCCCCTCGCCGCGCGCCCGCCGATTCCCCGCGTCGCCGTCGAAGACCTCGAACGCTCCGGCGAACGCGAGATGTTCGGCGAATTCTACAACAGCTCCCACTACGTCCCCCTCGAGGTCGAGCTCTGGCGCGAGGCCCAGGACGCCCTCGCCGAGGGCCGCAGCGATGTCTGGAGCGACGTCCGCCGCCTCGGCTCCCACGTCTACCGCCGCTTCGCCTACCGGCCCAACACCACCGGCGTGAACACCCGCGCCACCGACGTCCTCAAGCTCCGCATGGGCGTCTGCCAGGACTTTGCCCACGTCCAGCTCGGCATGTGCCGCAGCCTCGGCATCCCCGCCCGCTACGTCAGCGGCTACTTCTTCAACAACACGCGCCGCCCCCGCGAAATCGAAGCGTCGCACGCCTGGATCGAAGCCTTCGTCCCCGGCTACGGCTGGGCCGCCTGGGACCCGACCCACGACCGCCCCGCCGACGAACGCTACGTCAAGGTCGCCGTCGGCCGCGACTACGCCGACATCCGCCCCGTCAACGGCACCTACCGCGGCGCCCCGACGCGCTCGCTCAAAGTCGACGTCACCGTCCGCGAAGCCCCCGCCGGCGAAGCCGCCGCCTGAGCGCAGCCCACGCGTAACCCACGCGTAGCCCGGCGCTTCAGCCCGGGCCTATTCCCATTATCCGCCCCCCCACGCCCCACCGCGTCCACGCACCGCATTCCGCTCCCTCCGCCCTCCGGTTTCCCAATTTCCCGCTTTTCTCCTTTCCTCTTTTCCTCCCCGCCCCCGCACGCCCCACCGCGTCCACGCACCGCATTCCGCTCCCTCCGCCCTCCGGTTTCCCCATTTCCCGCTTTTCTCCTTTCCGCTTTTCCGTCCGCCACCGTCGCTATTCCCCTTTCCCGCCCGTACCGTCCGCCCGCCGCATGTTCCTCCGCCTCACCCACGTCACCCGCTACTCCTATTCGACCGGGGTGACATTCGCCCCGCACGCCCTCTACCTGCGGCCCCGCGAAACCTCCCGCCAGCGGCTCCACAGCTTCGCCCTCACGATCTCGCCCCCGGCCCGGCGCATCGCCACCACCGACCCCTTGGACAACGCCCTCGACTGGGCCTACTTCGACGCCGTCCTCCCGGTCAACGCCCTCGAGTTCCGCAGCGAACTCATGGTCGAGACCCTCGACACCAATCCTTTCGACTTCTTCCTGACGCCGTCGGCCTTGTCCTTTCCTTTCGGATACAACGCCGCCGAATCCGTCGCCCTCGCCCCCTGCCTCGCCCTCCGGCCCGACTCCGCCGGCGCCCCGTTGCACGATTGGCTCGGGCGGAACCTGCCGTTTCGGCCGACCGACACCGTCACCTTCCTCGGCGCCCTCAACACCGCCGTCTTCCGCGCCCTCCGCTACACCCGCCGCGACGAAGAAGGCATCCAGTCCGCCGGCGACACCATCGCCCGCGGCACCGGCTCCTGCCGCGACTACGCCGTCCTCCTCATCGAGCTCTGCCGCACCCTCGGCCTCGCCGCCCGCTTCGTCAGCGGCTACCTCTACGAGGCCCCGCTCCCCGGCCAACCCGTCTCCCCGCCCGCCATGCACGCCTGGGCCGAGGTCTATTTGCCCGGCGGCGGCTGGCGCGGCCTCGACGCCACGCGCGGCATTTTCTGCGACGATGCCTTCGTCGCCGTCGCCCACGCCGCCGTCGCCGAAAGCGTCAACCCGATCCAAGGCGCCATCTTCGCGCCGCCCGGCACGACCTCGTCGCTCCACACGCACCTGACCATCGACCGGCTCTGAACCGCCCGCGTATCCTGTTTTCCATGACCGCCCCCGGCCCGAACGTCTCCTCCCCGCTCCGCGCCTGCGCCGCCGCGGTCGAAGCCTCCCTTGCCCGCACCGGCATGCTGCTCACGATGGGCGGCGAGCCGACCTTCGTCCCCATTCATCCCTCCGGCGCCGAATGGCAGACCGCCGCCCTCGGTCCGACCAAACTCGCCTACGCCCGGAAACTCGCCCGCGAACTCGTCCGCACCACCGCCCCCGGCGCCGTCATCCTCGAGACCTCCGGCAAACACTACCCCGGCGAACCGCTCCCGCGCTGGGCCCTGCTCATCCAGTCCCGCGCCGACGGCCAACCCGTCTGGCGCGATGCCGCGCGCCTCCGCGCCGATACCGAAACCGGCACCCACACCGTCCCCGACGCCGCCCGCTTCCTCGCCACCCTCGCCGCCAATCTCGGCTTGAAATCGCCGCGCCCGCTGCCCTTGGTGGAACCGGAAACACCCGACGCGCCCATCGGCTACGTCCTGCCCCTCGACCAGCCCGAAGGCCCATGGATCACCGACGATTGGTCCCCCGCCTTCGCTCCGCCACCCGAGACCCCAAACCCCAAACCCGAGACCCTAGTCCCGCTCTTCCCCGGCGACAGCCCCGCCGGCCTGCGTTTGCCGCTCGGCACGCTCGGCGAGAAAAACCTCCGCCGCGCCCTCACCGCCGAAATCAAACACGGCTCGCTCACGGTCTTCGTCCCGCCGCTGTTGCTTTCCAGTTACCTCGCCCTGCTCGTGGCGAT
>JACCDS012061405.1_pt1 | contig 10717 bp, 10 predicted proteins | sample 7446441 | NCBI WGS metagenome assembly JACCDS01 (sample SAMN15323445, study PRJNA562643) | freshwater metagenome | isolation source: river surface water | place: USA:Blue River Watershed | collected 2017-08-17 | reverse complement strand
ATCGGATGGTGTTCATCATATCCCCAGGCGAGATGCCAGATGCCTGACCTGACTGCGGAGGTCGGTCAATGACAGGCCGTCGTTGAACAGAACGGCATCTGCTGCGTGAAGTCTGTGGGAACGGGTGGCCTGAGACTGAATGATGGACTGCGTCATGTCAACGGGCCAACCGTTGCGTGCGGCCACGCGGTCGATTTGGGTCTGTACCTGGCAATCCACCACGATCACGGCAGCCAATTGCCTTCGCCAGCGATCGGATTCGGTCAGCAGAGGAATGTCGAGCACAACCACGCCCGCTGGGATGGCTGCGATCGCCTCTGCAATGGCCAGTCCTATGAGTGGGTGCGTGATGTGCTCCAGCGTTTGTTTGGCCGTGGGGTCAGCGAAAACCCTGGCTCTCATGGTCTCGCGGTTCAGTGAGCCATCGACAGCAATCATGTCATCGCCAAAAGCCATGCGGATGCCTGGTATGGCACTGCCACCAGGCAGGGTGATGGTGCGGGCAATCTGGTCGGCGTCCAGCACCTTTGCACCCAAATCGGCAAGCATGACCGCAACGGTACTTTTCCCGCTGCCGATGCCGCCGGTCAGCCCAATCAGTGTCCGGGTACCGGTGCTCACAGCCCCATCAACTCCAGCATGCGGGCCGGTGACAGTGTCATGGCGGTGAGTCCGCCAAAAGCGAGAAATGGGCCAAATGGGACATAGCCGCCTTCTCTCAAGCCAGATGTGAACTTCATGACAATGCCAATGACTGCGCCAAACACAGACGCCATCAATATGATAGGTATCAGGGCTTGCCAGCCAAACCACGCGCCGAAGGCTGCAAACAGTTTGAAATCGCCATAGCCCATGCCTTCCTTGCCCGTGGCCAGTTTGAAGGCCCAGTACACCAGCCACAAAGAAAGGTAGCCTGCCACGGCACCCCACAAAGCATTGGGCAGGGTGGTGCCTGTCCAGTTCAGCGCAGCGCCGCACATGCCTGCCCATACCAAAGGGAGGGTAAGGTCATCTGGCAGCAAGGTGGTGTCCCAGTCGATGGCTGCCAAGGCCACCACTGCTGCGCTGAACCCGGCCCACATGGCTCCCGAAGGCGTGATGCCCCATGTCCAGCCGCACCATGCGAACAACAGCGCGGTGGTCAGCTCCACCGTCGGGTAGCGTATGCCGATGCCTGCCCCACATGCAGCACATTTGCCCCGCAACGCCAAGTAGCTGATGAGCGGCAAGTTCTGGTACCAAGCGATTCGATGGCCGCAATGGGGGCAGGCTGACCTCGGTGTAATCAGGTTGTACGTCGCTGGCGATGCAGCGGGTGAGTCAGCGTTCGGATTGTTGAGCGTGGCACATTCGGCAGCCCACTGCTGTTCCAGCATCTTCGGCAGTCTGTGGATGACCACGTTCAGAAAACTGCCAATCAGCAAGCCCAGCACGCCAGCGGTGAACGCATCCAATTCGGGTATCGACGTCATCAAACCACCTGTCCCAGTTTAAAGATCGGCAGGTACATGGATACGACGATGCCACCAATCAGGCCGCCCAGGAACACGATGATGATCGGCTCCATCAGGCTGGACAGGCCAGCAACCATGTCATCCACTTCTGCCTCGTAAAAATCGGCTGCCTTGCCCAGCATGTGGTCGATGGAGCCGGACTCTTCACCGATCGCACACATCTGCAGCACCATGTTGGGAAAAATGTTGGCGTTGCTCATCGCTGTGGTCAGGCTCGTACCGGTCGATACCTCACGCTGGATTTTCTCGGTGGCCTGTAGATAGACGAAATTTCCTGACGCGCCTCCCACCGAGTCAAGCGCCTCCACGAGCGGGACACCTGCTGCGAACATGGTCGCAAGGGTTCGCGTCCAGCGTGCGATCACAGATTTTTCGATCAATACACCGAAGATGGGCAATTTCAACAGCAGGCGATCCATGGCCATCTGGACTTTTTCGTTGCGTTTCCACGCTTGCATGAAAAAGTAAAAACCGCCGCCGATGGATCCAAAAATCAGCCACCAGTAAGCCACGAAAAATTCGCTGATGGCAATTACCAGCAGCGTGGGGGCGGGTAGGTCAGCACCAAACGACGAGAAGGTGGATTTGAAGGCTGGGATGACAAAAATCATGATGACGGCCACCACCACGAATGCCACGACGACCACCGAAATGGGGTACATCAGTGCCGACTTGATTTTGCTTTTGATGGCCTCTGTTTTCTCCATGTAGACGGCCAAGCGGTCGAGCAGTTGATCCAAAATGCCGGCCGCTTCACCCGCTTCGACCAAATTGCAATACAGGTTGTCGAAATGCATCGGGTACTTGCGAAAGGCCGCATTCAAAGACGTACCCGTTTCCACATCAGTACGGATGTCGTTGAGTAACTTTGCCACACTGGGGTTGGCATTGCCTTTGCCCACAATATCAAACGCCTGCAGCAGCGGTACACCCGCTTTCATCATGGTTGCAAGCTGACGCGTGAAAATTGACAGATCCTTTGTGGTGATTTTTTTACCGCCGGACATCCGGCGTTTTTTGATTTTGGTTGGCAGGATGCCTTGCCGACGCAGCGAAGCCTGGACTTGGTTCTCACCCATCGCCCGCATTTCGCCCCGGACAATTTTTCCATTGCGGTCTTTCCCCTGCCACTCGAACACCGCCTCTTTGCTGCCGGATGCTGTCGCTGTCGCCATGATGGTCCCTGTTGGTCTTTGCGGTTTGGTCAGTCGTTGGTGCAGCCCAGCACCTCTTCCAGCGAGGTCACGCCTAACTTGACTTTGTGCAAACCCGATTGCCGCAATGTGCGCACGCCTTCGCTTGCTGCTTGTTCAGCGATTTCCAGTGCGCTGCCACCTTTGAGGATGATGCGTTGCATGGCTTCTGTGATGGGCATGACTTGATAGATGCCTACACGCCCCTTGTAGCCGTTGTTGCAGGCACTGCAACCCACTGGCTTGTATGGTATCCAGGTGCCATCCAGTTCATCTGTTTTGAAGCCGGCATCAAGCAACGCCTTGCGTGGCAGATCGGCGGGCAACTTGCATGACGGACAGAGGCGACGCGCCAGCCGCTGAGCGGTGATGAGGATGACACTGGATGCAATGTTGAACGGGGCGATGCCCATGTTCAACATGCGGGTGAGCGTGGTGGGGGCGTCGTTGGTGTGGAGGGTAGACAGCACCATGTGGCCCGTTTGTGCGGCCTTGATGGCAATGTCTGCCGTTTCCAGATCACGGATCTCCCCCACCATGATGATGTCGGGATCCTGTCGCAAAAACGACTTGAGCGCTGCTGCAAACGTCAAACCAGCCTTGTCATTGACGTTGACCTGATTCACACCTGGCAGGTTGATTTCAGAGGGATCTTCTGCGGTTGAAATGTTCACCCCGGGTTGGTTCAGGATGTTCAGGCAGGTGTACAGCGAAACTGTTTTGCCCGAGCCGGTTGGGCCGGTTACAAGAACCATGCCGTATGGCCGTCTGATGGCTTTGAGCAGTTTCTCTTTTTCGTCTGGCTCGTACCCCAGTGCTTCGATCCCGAGTTTTGCACTGCTGGGATCCAAGATCCGGATCACAATCTTTTCGCCAAACAATGTGGGTAACGTGCTCACGCGGAAATCGATGACCTTGTCCGCACCAACCTTGAGCTTCATTCGGCCATCTTGGGGTACCCGTTTTTCCGAGATATCCATCCGCGAAATGACCTTGATGCGCGAGGCCAGTTTTTCTTTGATGGCCACGGGCGGTGACGCAATTTCTCTTAGCTCGCCATCTATCCGAAAGCGCACACGGTAGGTGTGCTCGTACGGTTCAAAGTGCAGGTCGGACGCGCGCATGCTGAACGCGTCGAGCAGCATCTTTTGCAAAAATTTAACGACCGGTGCATCTTCAACATCGGTATTCTTGTCTTCGGCTTCAGCCGGGGGCGCCTCATCCGGCTCTTCATTGAATTCAAAATCGTCACCGATGATCGTGTCCATGGCCTTGGACACCGATATGGTTTGACTTTCGATGAGTTTGGTGAGTTTGTCGTATTCGGCAATCACCCAATCCACACCCATTTGGGCTGCGAATTTGATCTTTTCTGCCGCCTGCTGATCACCTGGATCCGCTGTGGCAATGGTGAGTCGATTGCTCTTCTTTGCGAGTACCAGCACCCTGTGTTCAATGCAGAATTTTGCATCCAACACATCTTTGGGGAGCCGTCGGGCATCAATGACTTCAAGGTCCAGCAACGGAGCGCCGAACGCGGCTGAAACCACATGTGCCAGATCTGCCGCTGAAACTGCACCGGAGCCTGTGAGTTCAGCAATGAAACTGGTTCGGCTGGTCTGGGCTTTCCTGAACAGGTTTTCTGCGGCAGACTGCTCCAATTTGCCAGCCGCGATCAGGGCTCGACCCAATCCAGGCAGCGCCATGGATGTGGGTGTCACGGGAGGGATGTCAGCAGTCGCCATACCGCCGTAATCTAGCTCAAATGGCCCACAGGTTCAGGGGATTTGTTGGGGGTTCGTGTTTTTTTGCACGCCACGCCGATGTCGTCTGAGAGATGAGCGTCGAGGTGAGTGGGGCACTGAAAGCCATGAGATGGTCGGGGTGAGAGGATTCGAACCTCCGGTCTCTACGTCCCGAACGTAGCGCTTTACCAGACTAAGCTACACCCCGAGTCAGGAAAGTGTGCTGAGATCAGCTTTCCCTGCTTTGCAAAGCGGACGCCAAGTCTATCAAAGCCTTGCGATAAGGGCTGTCTGGCAATTGCATGGCCGCATCAATGGCACGTTGCGCCTCTTCTTCTGCTGCTTGCCTTGCAGCTTCCACGCCGCCTGTTCGTCGAATGATGGTCAACACCTGTTCAAGGTTGCTGTCATTGGCGTGTTCAATGGCATGGATCAGCATGTCCCGTTCGGCGCCTGCGGTATTTTCCAATGCGTGTATCACGGGCAACGTTACCTTGCCTTCGCGAAGGTCGTCGCCAAGGTTTTTCCCCATGACTGTGGCATCCCCTTCGTAATCCAGCACATCGTCAATCACCTGAAATGCTGTGCCCAGCGCTTGTCCATAGGCTGCGCAAGCGGTCTCTGTGTCCACATGGGCTTTTGCCATGATGGGAGCAAGTCTTGCGCTGGCTTCAAACAGTTTTGCGGTTTTGGAGCGGATGACTTTCAGGTAACCAGTTTTGTCAAGTGATGCGTCGCGCATGTTCATGAGTTGCATCACTTCTCCCTCGGCAATCACGTTGGTGGCCTCGGCAAGCACTTCCATGACCCGCATCTCGCCAACCTCGACCATCATTTGAAATGCGCGGGAATACAGAAAGTCTCCAACAAGAACGCTGGCAGCGTTGCCAAACAGCTCATTGGCGGTATCCCGTCCTCGTCGTAACGTGGATTCGTCGACAACATCATCGTGCAGCAATGTGGCGGTGTGAATGAATTCAACCACCGCTGCTAACGTGTGCTGATGCGAGTGTTGGTAACCCAGTGCGCCACTCATCATGAGCATGAGGGCAGGGCGCAGCCGTTTGCCACCTGCAGAAATGATGTACTGACACACCTGTCCCACCAGAGGGACGCCGGTAGACAATTTGGATGTGATGACCTTGTCAACTTCAGTCATGCCGGAGGCAATCAGTGACAAGGGTTGCGCGGACGGCGTTGAAGATTGGGACAAGATGAGCACCGGGGGAGTTCGTCCGATTATAAAAACCTGAGAACAGCGGTGAAGATCCCTTTGGTTAAGTTTTGATGATTGACGCGCCTTGCCTGCCGGTGCTCGCGGTCACGGATGATCTCGATTGCACATGACATCTCAATTGCAGTTGATGCTAAAATCCTGGGTTCGGTGGAAATTCGTCTGCCGAAATCGATTCAAGAGGTTCATATGTACGCGGTCATAAAAACCGGTGGCAAACAGTATCGTGTTGCTGCTGGCGAAAAAATTAAAGTAGAACAGATTGCTGCGGATGTGGGTCAGGAAATCGTGATCGACCAAGTCTTGGCTGTTGGCAACGGCAGCGAGATCAAGGTTGGCACGCCCCTGGTTTCCGGCGCATCTGTCACGGTCAAAGTGGTGTCGCATGGTCGTCACGACAAAGTGCACATTTTCAAAATGCGCCGTCGCAAGCACTACCAGAAGCGTCAAGGTCATCGTCAGAATTTCACCGAAATTGAAATCGGTGCAATTTCCGCCTAAGGAGAAAGCAACATGGCACAGAAAAAAGGCGGCGGCTCCACGCGAAACGGGCGCGATTCCAAGCCAAAAATGCTGGGCGTGAAGGCCTTTGGCGGTGAACTGGTGTCTGCTGGCTCCATCATCGTGCGTCAACGTGGTACGCGTTTCCACCCCGGCAGCAATGTCGGTATTGGCAAAGACCACACCCTGTTCGCGACCGCAGACGGTCATGTCAACTTTGCCGTCAAAGGCGAGTTGAACCGTCACGTGGTCAGCATCATTCCAGCCTGAGCAACCTGGGTTGCCCGGTGAAAAGGCCCGCCTTGCGGGCCTTTTTTGCTTGTGGCGGCCTTTATTGAGTTACTGCCATGAAGTTCGTTGACGAAGCCTACATCGACATTGCAGCCGGAGACGGGGGCAATGGTTGCGCGTCTTTCCGGCACGAGAAATACAAAGAATTCGGTGGGCCGGATGGCGGTGACGGTGGTCGGGGTGGCCACGTATACGCCGTGGCAGATGTCAACCTGAACACACTGGTGGATTACCGCTATTCGCGGCGCCACGAGGCCAAAAAAGGCGAGCATGGCAAAGGTTCCGACATGTTCGGCGTCAAGGGCGACGACATCATCCTGAAAATGCCGGTGGGCACCATCGTGACCGATGCCGAAACTGGCGAGGTGCTGCATGAGCTGCTGGTGCCCGGTGAAATGGTGACGCTTGCCAAAGGCGGCGACGGTGGCTTTGGCAACATGCATTACAAAAGCTCCGTCAACCGCGCACCGCGCCAGAAAACACCTGGCTGGCCTGGTGAGCGCAAAGAGCTGAAGCTGGAGCTCAAAGTGCTGGCGGATGTGGGGCTGTTGGGCATGCCCAATGCGGGCAAATCCACCTTGATTTCGGCCATATCCAATGCACGCCCGAAGATTGCCGACTACCCGTTCACGACCCTTCACCCGAATCTGGGTGTGGTGCGCGTTGGGCCGGAGAAGAGTTTTGTCGTGGCAGACGTGCCTGGCCTGATTGAAGGCGCCGCAGAAGGCGCCGGGTTGGGGCATCAATTTTTGCGCCACTTGCAGCGCACACACCTGTTGTTGCATCTGGTTGACGTGGCGCCGTTTGACGACACGGTGGATCCGGTCGCACAGGCCAAGGCCATCGTTGCAGAGCTGAAAAAGTACGACAAGGCGCTGTACGACAAGCCTCGCTGGCTGGTCTTGAACAAGCTGGACATGGTGCCCGCTGACAAGCGTGAAGCGTTGGTGAAAGACTTTGTCAAGCGCTACAAGCACAAGGGACCGGTGTTCGAGATCTCTGCCCTCACCCGTGAAGGTTGCGAGCGGCTGGTGCAGTCTGTGTTCGAGCACGTGGCCAAAACACAAAAGGCGCTGCAACCGGATGTGGAGATCGACCCACGTTTCGATCGGGATATTTCTGAGTCCTGATTTTGTAGCTGATTCATCAAATAGTAAAAGCGAAGAAGCCTGTTTTTGTCATGAATTTACAGCAAGACCCCTTGCTTTTGCAGCAAGCCAGCCGCATCGTCATCAAGGTGGGCTCCAGCCTCGTGACCAACGAAGGCAAGGGGCTGGACGAGCAGGCCATTGGGCATTGGTGCGAGCAACTGGCAGCCCTGGTCAAGCAAGGCAAAGAAGTGATCATGGTCAGCAGCGGTGCGGTGGCCGAAGGCATGAAGCGCCTGGGCTGGTCCACGCGGCCCAAGGAAATCCATGAACTTCAGGCAGCTGCCGCCGTTGGGCAAATGGGTTTGGTGCAGATGTACGAAACCAAGCTGCGTGCCAGTGGCATTGGCAGTGCCCAAGTGTTGCTGACACATGCAGACCTGGCTGACCGCGAACGCTACCTGAACGCACGCTCCACATTACTGACCTTGTTGCAGTTGGGTGTGGTGCCGGTCATCAACGAAAACGACACGGTCGTGAATGACGAAATCAAGTTTGGCGACAACGACACGCTGGGTGCGTTGGTGGCCAACCTGGTCGAGGCCGACGTGCTCATCATCCTGACGGATCAGAAGGGTCTGTACACGGCCGATCCGCGCAAAGATGCCACCGCCACGTTTGTGCACGCGGCCCGCGCTGGCGACCCCGAGCTTGAGCGCATGGCCGGCGGTGCTGGCAGCGGCATCGGCAAGGGCGGCATGATCACCAAAATTCTTGCGGCCAAGCGTGCTGCTGGTTCGGGTGCATCCACCCTCATCGCTTGGGGGCGCGAGCCTGACGTGTTGCTTCGCCTGGTTCAGGGCGAGGGCATCGGTACTTGGTTGTTGGCACAAACGCCCAAGCACCAGGCCCGCAAACGCTGGATGGCCGATCACCTGCAAATGCGGGGTTCTGTCACGGTAGATGACGGTGCGGTGTCCAAGGTCGTTGACGAGGGCAAGAGCCTGTTGCCCGTGGGCATGGTTGCGGTCGAAGGTGAGTTTGCGCGGGGTGACGTGATTGCCATCCGTACCCTGTCCGGGGTGGAAATTGCCCGTGGATTGGCCAACTACGCCAGTGCCGAGGCGCGGCTGATCTGCCGCAAACCGTCAGCTGATTTCGAGCGATTGCTGGGCTATTCGGCTGAGCCTGAAATGATCCACCGCACCAATTTGGTGTTGACGCCAACAGGCACGCCCGGTTGAAGTGGGTGGCCGGTTGACCGTCTGAAAAGGTCTGTCGGACCTGGGTGGCTGAGGCGGCAGGCACGGTCAACGCCATCGAACTGACGTTGACCGTGCCTGTTGCAGGCCATTGGCTCAACCCGTGTGTGGGTCCGGGTCGAAGCTGGCGCCTGGTGGCAACTCCATGTGCATGGGTGTCACGGCATGAAAGTCATCGCCAGCCTGTCCCGCAAACGCGCTGTCTTTGGGGCGAACGCTCCCGCGCAAATAGCGGTTTCTCATGTCGTTGCGTGGCAGGTAGCGGGCCAGCTCAGTCAGGGCCATCTGATAGACGCCGCGCTTGAACTCGACCACCATGTCCAGTGGCACCCAGTATTCATTCCAACGCCAGGCGTCGAATTCCGGGTGGTTGGTGGCACGCAGGTTCAAATCCCAATCGTGGCCCATCAGCCTGAGCAGAAACCAAATCTGCTTCTGTCCCTTGTAATGGCCGCGCGCATCCCTGCGGATGTAGCGGTCCGGCACTTCGTAGCGCAACCAGTCCCGTGTGCGGGCAACGATACTGACGTGCTGGGGGTGCAACCCCACTTCCTCGTGCAGTTCGCGGTACATCGCTTGCTCGGGGGTTTCACCCCGGTCAATGCCGCCTTGCGGAAACTGCCAGGAATGGGTGCGTATGCGTTTGCCCCAAAACACCTGGTTTCTCTGGTTGAGCAGAATGATGCCGACGTTCGGCCTGAAGCCGTCCCTGTCAAGCATAATCAACCCCAAATTTTTAAACTGAAGTCATTATGCATCCTGCCTGCTGCCACAGCGCACTTTTCGCGGCATTTAGGGTGTCGATGATCGCAGTTCCCATCTAGTTGTTTTCCCTCATCTGTACAAGACGTCTGCCGCGCAAGCGGCGGCTGCGCATGCCATGAAAGCTTCCCAGTTCTTCATCTCCACCCTCAAAGAGGCCCCGGCCGACGCCGAAGTGGTCAGCCACAAGCTCATGACCCGTGCGGGCATGATCAAAAAACTGGGCGCTGGCATTTACACCTACATGCCCATGGGGCTGCGGGTCATTCAAAAGGTGGAAGCCATCGTCCGCGAAGAAATGAACCGTGCAGGTGCGGTGGAAATGACCATGCCCGTGGTTCAGCCGGCCGAGTATTGGCAAGAAACGGGGCGTTTCGACAAGATGGGCCCCGAGTTGTTGCGCATCCAGGATCGCCATGGGCGCGATTTCATCGTTCAGCCCACCAGTGAAGAGGTCGTGACCGACATCGCTCGCCAGGAGCTGCGCAGCCACAAACAGCTGCCCAAGAATTTCTACCAGATCCAGACCAAGTTCCGGGACGAGCGCCGCCCACGGTTCGGCCTGATGCGCGGACGCGAATTCATCATGAAAGACGCGTACAGCTTCGACAAAGACCAGGTGTCCGCCAAGGCCAGCTACCAAGTCATGGCCAACGCCTATCGCCGCATTTTCGACCGCTTTGGCCTGACCTACCGCGCGGTGGCGGCCGACAGCGGCGCCATCGGCGGCGACCTGAGCGAGGAATTCCAGGTCATTGCCGCCACAGGTGAAGACGCCATCGTGTACTGCCCGACAAGCGACTACGCGGCCAACATCGAAAAAGCCGAGGCTTTGGCCCCGGCAGGGCCACGCGCTGCCGCCACCGAAACCCAGACGCTCGTCCCCACACCAGGGAAAAGCACCTGTGCCGATGTGGCTGCGTTGCTGGCCTTGCCGCTGGCGCAGACGGTCAAATCCTTGGTGCTGGCAACGGAAACCGTTGACGAGCAGGGCAACGTCAGCAACGTCAAAGTCTGGCTGCTGCTGCTGCGTGGCGACCACGACATGAACGAAGTCAAGGTGGGCAAGTTGCCCGGCTTGGACCTGGGTTTCCGTTTTGCTACCGTGAGCGAAATCGAAGACCACT
>JACCDS010105821.1_pt1 | contig 10717 bp, 9 predicted proteins | sample 7446441 | NCBI WGS metagenome assembly JACCDS01 (sample SAMN15323445, study PRJNA562643) | freshwater metagenome | isolation source: river surface water | place: USA:Blue River Watershed | collected 2017-08-17 | reverse complement strand
CTGCCTTATTGGTAATAGGATTAGGCAAAATGCCAACGATGCCATCAAACTGCGAGGCGTTTTTTTTGTCAAGGTTAAAAATGAGTTTGTTGTAACGGGAGGTGAGCCTCACCGTCATGGGTGTTTTTTCTTTTAAAAAGGCCAGTTGACGTAATTTTGTGGATAGAGAGGCAAACAATTCTTCGTTGTAGGGCATGCCCTGATGAATGCCAAGGTATCGGTAAAGAAATTGGCGGCTTATTTTTAAATCCCCTTCAAGAACAATCGAATCAATTTTATAAAGTTTATCCGGTTGAACCTGCCATTCTAAATTGATTTTGTTATCGGTAGTAGAAAGCGAATCAAAACGCACTTGCACGAAGGGGTAACCGTGGTTTTCATACCAGGTAATGACTTTTTGCTGTTGGGCTGCCAGGTTGGGATAAGAAAAGGGCTTGTTGGTCTTGGTTGGACTTAATCGAGCGTACAGCTCCGGATTTAAATTGCCCATAGCTAATGACCCAAGTTTAAATTTTTTTCCAATACTTAACCAAGCGGTGAGGTGAGTAGAGTCATCACGCAATGAGTCGACCCCCGCCAGCAAGAAACCATCGTTGTGCAAATTCGACAAAACAGTGCGAATTTCATCATAAGCCCTTGCTGTGGTAGTGTGCAGGGTTTTATAACTGATTTTGAACGTAGTACTATCAGATAGCAGTTGCAATCGCACTTGAGCAGAATAAACGCTGCACAACAAGAATAAAAAGACGACACAACCTTTTCGCACTAGCAAATAACTTTCAGGTGATAAATTTAGTATCTTGTACTCTTTAAAAGACAGAATATAATGCAAACTACTTCAATATTCCGCTTATTGCCTCTTTTGGCTGTATTTTTTACTGTAAAAATGCAAGCGCAGGCCATATCGCTCAGCAACTCGAATATGCCTGGAAGTGGTGATACCTTGCGCTATACCAATGTTTCAACCAATTCGCTACCAGCCTACCAAGCCACTGGCGCTAATTTTACATGGGATTTTACAACAGTAGCCTCTACTTCGGAAGGGCTAAGAACCTTTAAGTCCTCCTCTCAAACGCCCTACTTTTTTTACTTTTTTGGATCACAAGAATACGGTGAATTAATATCGAGTAGCATCAACCTCGGGGTAATAACCCTCAACGATTATTATAATTTTTACAAAAAACAAACCTCACCAGCGGCTTATATTGCTGACGGGGCGGGACTCACACTTAGCATGGTGCCTGTTCCAGCGTATTACACGGATAAAGATGAGCTCTATAAGTTCCCTTTGACTTATCCGCAATACGATTCTACCACCTTTAAGTTTACAACCCCTTCCACCTCCTTAATTCCTGTTCGTTACTCCAAAGCAGGGTATCGGGTAACAGTAGTTGATGGCTATGGCACGGTTAAAACACCTTTTGGTACCGAGAATTGCATTCGTTTAGTAACCACCCAATATTCACGGGATACCATCCGGGCCACCTTGGGCTCCTTCACCTTACCTCCCGTTGGCGTTCCTAATTTCGTGAGAAGTTATCAGTGGTTAACGCTTAATTCCAAAATTCCATACATGGAGGTAACCGGTAACTTGGTAGGTAACAATTTTACCATTACACAAGCCCGATACAGGGGCTATGATATCAGCAAGAATCCACCAAAAGACACCCAGGTGCCTGAAATTAAGGATCTTAGTGGCATGCGCATGTTCCCTAATCCAGCTGCTTCGCAATTATTCGTCACCCTTGCCAGTCCTTGTTCATTGGCAGTGTACGACCTCAATGGTCGATTGCTCCAAACAGCAGTAGATGTGCCGGTTTCTGGGGTTTATCCGTTGGATGTTTCAGGGTTAGAGCAAGGACTTTATATATTAAAAGTGACCGAAGGCAATAAATCGGAGATGATTAAATTCATCAAAGTGAACCCATAGGGAACTGACTGTCAGCATATTTTTAAGATAGGTGGCAGTAATATTTTTAAGAAACTAATTATTCTATTATTTTAGCGCACAAATTAGAAATTATGGCATCACATCATCACGACGACCACCACTCAGAGGAGAAAAAACCTGTATCTTTCAATGTACCATTCATAATGGGAATTGCTACATTGGTAATTGTTATTTTGTTCCTCAGTCTTTGTGATCCGAAGAAACACCACGACGGTGAACATGAAGCGGCAGCTACCGAAGCTTCTCACGAAGGTCACGGTGATGCACATGCTACTGAAGCAGCTGCCCCTGCAGAAACACCTGCGGCAGACACCACTGCTAAAGCAGATACAGCAAAAGCAATTGAAGCTGCTCCTGCAGCAGAGCCTGCTCACGAAGGACACGCACATTAATTTATAAACCGTGCATTTGCACAAAACACTACACACATTACCGGGTCCAACGCCCGGTTTTGTTGTTTTAAGACATTGAAATGGAACAATTGATAGAATGTGTCCCCAATTTTAGCGAGGGACGAAACAGTGCCATCATCGCACAAATTACGGCTGAAATCGAGCAAGTCGAAGGTGTTCGTTTGCTCAACGTGGATCCAGGAAAAGCAACCAACCGTACGGTGGTTACCTTTGTTGGGCGCCCAGAGGCTGTTGTGGAGGCGGCTTTCAGAGCTATTAAAAAGGCTGGGGAGGTTATTGATATGCGCAATCACCAAGGTGAACACCCGCGCATGGGGGCAACCGATGTTTGTCCATTTATTCCCATTAGCGGTATTTCAATGGAAGAGACGGCGCGTTATGCCCAACTGTTAGCCAAAAGGGTGGGTGAGGAGTTAGCCATTCCAGTCTATTTATACGAAGCCGCTCAAGCCAATAAAAACCGCTCCAACCTTTCTGTTATACGGAATGGTGAATACGAAGGTTTTTTCAAAAAAATTAAAGAACCTGAATGGCAACCCGATTTTGGTCCAGCTGAATTTGATGCGGTTCGTGGTGCTACTGTTATTGGCGCGCGTGATTTCTTAGTAGCTTACAATATCAATCTCAATACCACTTCTACCCGTCGTGCCAATGCCATCGCTTTTGATGTGCGAGAGGCTGGACGAGTGATGCGCGAAGGCGATTCACTAACCGGTAAAATTATTCTCGACGAAAAAGGCCAACCGAAATCCATACCGGGGTCGTTGAAATCGGTGAAAGCGATTGGCTGGTACATCGAAGAATATGGCATTGCCCAAATCTCTATGAACCTCACCAATATTTTGGTCACACCAGTGCATGTGGCCTTTGATGAGGTGTGCCGTAAAGCGGAAGCCCGCGGTATTCGTGTTACGGGTTCGGAGTTGGTAGGCTTAGTGCCATTAAACGCTCTCTTAGAAGCCGGTCGTTATTTTCTGCGCAAACAAAAGCGTTCGGTAGGGGTGAGTGAAAAGGAACTTATTAAGATCGCGGTTAAATCACTTGGCTTAGATGAATTAGGACCATTTAAGCCCGAGGAACGTATTATTGAGTACTTGCTCAAGAATCCGGCAGACAGTAAGCTCATTAGTATGAGGCTTGATGCCTTCGCTGATGAAACAGCCAGTGAGAGTCCTGCTCCAGGAGGTGGATCTATTTCAGCCTACCTCGGTAGTTTAGGCGCAGCATTGGGCGGCATGGTGGCAAACTTGAGTTCACATAAAAAGGGGTGGGACGATCGTTGGGAAGAGTTTAGTCATCACGCTGAACAAGCCCAACAGCTGAAAGATAAATTGCTGCGTTACGTAGATGCCGATACAGCTGCATTCAATCGCATCATGGATGCATTTTCTTTACCGAAAGGCAACGATGCCGAAAAAGTGGCCAGGAAAAAGGCCATACAAGACGCTACTCAACATGCCATCGAGGTGCCATTGGAAGTCATGAAGACAGCAGCAGCCGTATTGCCGATATTGAAGGAAATGGCCGTTAATGGTAATCCAAATTCAGTTAGCGACGCCGGTGTGGGAGCCTTGTGCGCCAGTGCGGCCGTGAGTGGCGCCTTTATGAACGTGCGAATCAATGCAGCTGGCTTCGATGATAAAAGCTATGTCGAAAAGGTTATTGCCGAAGGTAAAGCCATTGAACAAAATGCCAAACAACTCGAATCAGAGATTGTGAAAGTGGTAAACGAAAAGATTGGCGTTTAGTAAACGTTAAACTTTTTGTTTGAAGAATGATTTGGGCGCCCGGGCGGGCCTTCCACTGCAATTCAACTTGTAACGGGCCGTGGGTGTAGGCCTGCGGGGTCTTAACCCGCAAGTGTGCGGGCTCAGCCTCCTCGTGCCAACACCCACTGGCCACTTACTGCGTTTCATTTCCGTTGCAGTCCCTGGCGTGACGTTTACGCCATTAACAATTTAAAACGGGTAGTGGGTGGGGGTGAGGGGTGGATGTTTAACGAAAACCTACTTGCTCTTGCACTTGCTCTTGATCTTGCTCCAAGTGACAGTCTAATGTCAACGCTTTTCGCTCTCAAGATTCCACTTATCCTTTTCAATTAGACTTTGCACAGTCTTAAATAAACCTACTTGCTCTTACGCGTCTGGTTACTGCACTTGGGTAATATTTCCCAGCTTATCATAACTATAATGGCGTTGGTAGTACCTCAAGTTACTTGGCTATGGGCTAGCTGGTGTTGGTGCATCAATATAAAGATGTGGAATCTGTTTACACTAGGATATGTATTAATCTATTTAAATGGATAAACGGTGAATTTATAGGTTTCGATACCTCTGCCATATTCGAATAACCCGATTACATCTGATTGTAATTTATTGCGAAATAATTCGTCCAAACTTTTAATTTTTAGGCTATCACGGCATAAGATGAAATAAACGTTTTGTCTTTTAGTCGCTACATCAGGAACTAGATTAAAATAATGCTCAGCGAGAATCTCCCAACAATTGGAATTAGTTGTGTCAAAATTACGCAAGCCCCAAAACCAATTAGTAATACTGTCACTTGTATATTCTTTCTCATCGTATACAACATTATAGTTGCATGAATTCAGAGCGATTGTATCTTTAACCTCATCATATTCCTTTTGATTATTATCGATACGGTTGTAGGCATTTCCTGTTGAATTTTTGCCTCGTTCAGTGTCGGTCGTTGAGGTGCATGAATAAGTAAAAGCTAATATTATTATAAATGTAATTCTTTTCAATTTCATCTTATTTTAATTACCCTAGAAACTAAAAATGATTTTTGAATATTGTAAAAGACCTCGTTTTATCTTCATGGAACGCAGAAGGCGGTAGCATTGTTTGAAAAAATCCTCCCAGCTTATCATAACTATAATGGCGTTGGTAGTACCTCATGTTACTTGGTAATGGGCTAGCAGGTGCTTGCGCATCAGTATAAAGAAAAGAATATTTGAATTTGCCATCTTTAATCGTAAAAGCAAGAACAAGAAAATTAGATAGTTTTAGTAAAAGCTTGCAGGCTCTGTTGGTCAGAGCGACCTTCAAAAATAACGTAGAAAACGCAGTCACGCCATTTACCATTTACAACTCAACATTAACAATTTAAAATGGGTAGAGGGTGGGGGGTAGGAGGTGGATGTTTAACGAAAACCTACTTGCTCTTGCACTTGCTCCTAGAAGAAGTCTTACGTAAAAGCACTCTCAATTCTCAACTCTCAACTTTCAACTCTCAACTTTCAACTCTCAACTTTCAATTTAACGCGTACATTTTGTTCCCGTATTCACCACTTACAATTTACCATTAACAATTTAAAACGGTTAGAGGGTGGGGGGTAGGGGGTGGATGTTTAACGAAAACCTACTTGCTCTTGCACTTGCTCTTGAACTTGCTCAAAGAAGAATACATGCGTAAACGCCCTCTCAATTCTCAACTCTCAATTTTCAATTTAGGGCGTATATTTTGTTAACGCTATTCACCATTAACAATTGATTTCAGCGGTCACGCCATTAACCACTTAGAATTCACCATTAACAATTAATTCCCACTCGCCATTTAACTGGCGTAGCTCTTTAAAGCACATTATTGCATTGTTCCTTGATTTTCTCCAATTCGTCCTTCATTTGAACGACTAGTTTTTGAATGGTAGCGTCGTTGGCTTTAGAGCCGATGGTGTTTATTTCGCGGCCAATTTCCTGTCCAATGAAGGCTAATTTACGACCGCTGGAGGGCTCTTTGGAGGTGGTGAGGAAGTAATTGAGATGGGTGCGAAGACGCACTTTTTCTTCGTTGATGTCTAATTTCTCGAAGTAATAAATTAACTCTTGTTCGAACCGGTTGGGGTCCATTTTTTCACTACCAATAACTTCGGTTACATTTTTCTTTAACCGCTCACGCATGTTTTGTAAACGGGTCACATCAGCTGCCTCAACGGCTTGCAAAAGGCTTTCGATAGCTTCAATTCTATACTTCAAATCATTGAACAAGGCTTGTCCTTCTGCTTCACGAAAGGTAGTGAGTTGCACAAAGGCTTCGTTCAAACATTTTTGTATCTGTTCCCACTCTTTTTCATCGGCTTCTTTTTTCTCCGATTTCATAACATCGGGCATGTTGAGCACTTGTGCAACGGGGTTGCTCAGTGTTTCGCCTAAGGCTTCGGCCAACACTTTTAATTGGGTGTGGTAGGCCTTAGCTAAATCAAGGTTAATGGTCGTGCCTAAATCAGCCGACGCGCCTTCAAAATTCATGGAGACATCGATTTTGCCTCGCTCAAGTTTCCGGGTAATTTCACTGCGAATTTCGGCTTCGTAATTTCTAACGGTTGACGGTAATCGCAAGTTAATATCTGCTCCCTTGCTATTGAGTGATCGCACTTCAATGCTAAGTGAACGTCCACCTATTTCACAAGTTGCTTTTCCAAAGCCGGTCATTGATTTCATTGGGATTCTTTTTTAAAAAGTTTGCTGTTTACCAAGAACAATCCTGCAATAATAAGGATTCCTGAAAACAATTTTGTTGGCGTGAGTAGGTCCTCGCCCATAATCACCGCAAATAAGGAGGCAAGTAAGGGCTGGAGGTAAATATAGGCACTAACAGTACCCGGACTCAACATTTGTAAACCGTATAAATTGAGTAGGTAGGCGAAAAACGTTGTAGCAATTACCACAAAGCCTAATGCGAACCAAGCGTGTGGGGTAAAGGCTGAGAAATTTGTTTCCAAGGCCGAGGGTAGGCCGATTGGTAGCATAATAAGACTACCCACTAAGAACATCCAACTCATGGCGGTGATTGTATTGTAACGCACCATAATGGGTTTGGCTAGCACAATAAAAATGGCCCAAGAGGTGCTATTGATAAGGGTCATCACATCGCCCTTCACCGTTTCGCTTCCTAGTTCAAAATTGCCGCGGTAGCGCAAAAGTAGCACTGCACCCGTAATGGCGAGTAAAAGCCCACTAACTTGTATGCCTCCAATTCGTTCGCGAGTCATGAAAAGCAAAAACAAAAACACCATTACCGGGTTTGATATCATGATAATAGCACTGTTGATGGGGGTTGTTTGACTTAGGCCGTAGATAAAAAAGATTTGGTTGAAGACCACCCCAAATAAGGGCAGGAGTAGTAATTTGATTCGGTCTTTTTTATCGATAGGCTGCAAACCAGTGAAAGCGCTTAACAGCCAAAACAAAATGGTTGCACCGGTAATTCTGAAAAATACCAGTGCCATGGGATCAATGAACTGCGGCATCAAACCTTTCGCAATTGAATAATTCAATGCATAAATGATTTGCGCACCGAGCAACGCCATATGTCCCTTCAACGCTGTATTCACAAGGTGTGCAAATATAGTTCAATTATTGGTCGGTGAGTTGATGTATTCATGCTTCTAGCTCTACTTGGTAAATTGACTGTAAAAATGGTACCAGGCATAAATTCATTTTGGTTGTTGTATTTGCCTTAGATTTGTAATGGTGGAATCAATTTTTACAGATCAGACGGGATTTACCCTTGCTTTAAAGCAGCCGGTGCAGCGCATAGTTTCATTAGTTCCATCACAATCGGAGTTGATGTGGGATTTGGGACTGGAAAAAGAATTGGCCGGTATTACTAAGTTTTGTATTTACCCATCTGCCATGTACCAATCCATTCAGCGTATTGGTGGCACCAAGCAGGTTAACCGCGAAATGATTCTGCAATTACATCCCGATTTAATTATTGGGAACAAGGAGGAAAATACCAAGGAGGATATCGACTACTTGCGCCGCTATTTCCCCGTTTGGTTAAGTGATGTCAACGATTTTGGGGATGCCATGGGGATGATGGAACAAGTGGCGATGATGACCAATCGTGTGTCGCAATGGGAACACTTGAAGGCACGAATTGAAATCGCGATGAATGGTAGTTACCATCTTTTTAAGGGACTTAAAGTAGCGTATGCTATTTGGCACGAGCCATGGATGTTTGTGGGGCATTCTACCTACATTGATGCGGTATTAAGGCATTTAGGTATGGTAAATGTTTTATGCCATCTTTCGCGCTACCCATTACTTTCGATTGAAGAATTGACTGCGTATACCCCTGATTTAATTCTTTTATCTGAAGAACCTTTTCCATTTAAGGAAGCGCATGCCAGGGAGGTTAGGACGCTTTTTCCTAACACCAAGGTGGTGTGTTTTTCAGGAGAGCCGTTTAGTTGGTACGGGTCGCGAATGCAATTCTTATATAATGACCTGTTGCCATTAAAGCAACTTATAGGTTGAAGAGGGGCATGGCTTCGCCAACCACAAAATTACTGCCGGTGACTAAAATGAGGTCGCCTTTTCCGTAGGCCTTCATGGCAGCTTTTATACCAGCTTCCACACTTTCGTAAGCCTCGCCTTTCAGTTTCGAAGCATTGGCGGCCTTTTTGAGCTCAACAGCATCAAGTGCACGCGGCAGGTTTGCTTTTACAAAGTAATAGTGCGCTTTAGGCGGCAGGTAGGGGAGGACCTTTTCTAACTCCTTATCCACAACGGTTCCAAGCACAACATGTAGCTTTTCAAAGGCGGTGAGTGCTACTTGTTCGGCAAGTTGTTTGATGCCATCTTCGTTATGGGCGGTATCGGCGATAACCAGGGGTTTTTGCGATAGCTGTTGCCATCGACCGAGTAAACCTGTTGAACTAATGACTTGGCTCAAGCCTTTTTGAATGTGTTCTGGTTCGATAATATAACCGGCTTTTTCAATGAGTTCAAGGGTATTCAGCACGCCTGGTAAATTGCGTAATTGGTAATGACCATTTAAATCAAGACGGTAGGTGTTGGTGCTTTCCGATTTTTTATTCAACACGGTCACTTCAAATAAACCTTTCACGTGTTTATGCGCTGTAATGCGATAATTTTTATCCGCGAACTCAATGGGTGCTTTTATTTCACGTGCGTAATTACTGAACACCGCAGCAGTTTCAGATTGGTACTGACTTATTACAACGGGCACGCGGTGTTTGATGATACCCGCTTTTTCACGTGCAATTTTTTCAAGGGTATCACCAAGTAAGTTGGTGTGATCAAAGGAGATATTGGTAATGAGTGAAACCTTCGGTGTAATTATATTGGTAGAGTCTAATCGTCCACCGAGTCCCGTTTCAATTATGGCGATATCTACCTCTTCTTTTACAAAGTAACTGAAGGCGAGGGCCACTGTCCATTCAAAAAAGCTAGGTTGAATGGCATGAAAGGCCTCCTTGTATTTTTCAACGAACTCGGTAACATACTGCTTGGGTATCATTTTACCATTAATACGAATGCGTTCTCGAAAATCAACGAGGTGGGGTGAGGTGTACAAACCAGTGGTATAACCCGCCGCTTGTAACACAGAGGCAATCATGTGACTGCTAGAACCCTTACCATTAGTGCCTGCAATGTGAACGCATTTGAGCTTGGCATGTGGTTTAGCCAGTAGCTCCGCCATTTTAATTGTATTTGAAAGATCAGCCTTGTAGGCTGCTGCCCCGATGCGGTGAAACATGGGCAATTGGCTGTAAAGATAATCGAGTGTTTGCTGGTAAGTCATCTCAGTTAAATGAGAAAACAATTGTTATAGTACCACGCTGTTCTTCGAATTTACCGTCGACATTAAACTTGGTGTTCATTGCAGCTTCAACGGCTTTCTTTTTCAAAACAGCGCTGCTGGTATTGGTACCACGTCCAGTTGGTGTAGCTTCAATAACATTACCTTGACTATCAACCGTAATTTCTACCACGACTTTTCCTTCTTCCTTAGTGTCTTTTGGCAATTTCGGTGGTGTTACTACAGCTCTACCAGTAAGATTGGCACTGTATCCTGAGCCGCCAACGCCACCACCACCAGGGCCTCCTGAGCCGGGGCCAGGACCACCTGGGCCTTCGCCAACACCATCACCACCATTTTTTCCAGTGCCAGTTCCGCCAGTACCTGTGCCACCAGCAATTCCATTGGGATCGCCCGCTTCACCAGGGGTCATGGTCGAACCCTTGGAGCCCTTGCCTGTACCCTTTTTGTTTTTAAACAAGTCGGTAATATTATCCGATTCACGTTTCTCAATTGGTTTTATTACCACTGGGTCTGGTTTAGGTTCTACCGGGGTGACCTCTGTTTTTTTCTCTTCCTTTTTTTCGTCCTTTGGTTTTTCAATCGGCACTACTTCGCCATCAGGGTCGGTCACCATTTCTTCTTCAACGGGTGTGTTTTCTGTCACAACATCCGTTACCGTTCCCATATCGGTGTAGTCCATTTCCTCGGTTCCGGCCATCATCAAACCGATGGCCATTTCTTGACCACCGCCACCAGCACCCGATTCTGGGAAGGGTGGGTT
>JACCDS010965763.1_pt1 | contig 10718 bp, 11 predicted proteins | sample 7446441 | NCBI WGS metagenome assembly JACCDS01 (sample SAMN15323445, study PRJNA562643) | freshwater metagenome | isolation source: river surface water | place: USA:Blue River Watershed | collected 2017-08-17 | reverse complement strand
TTGCCCCGCACCCGCAGCCCCGCTTTCCCTCACTCCCGAGCTCTCCCTCGGAGGGAGAGACGGGACTCGAGTCTTCCTTCCCGTTCGGGAGAGGGGCGACGATGAGGTAAGGGGCGCGTGGTGAGGGACTACGCTCGTGCGCAGTCCCCGATTGACTAAGCGGCGCGTCGTGCCCAGCGCTCGAGCGCTTCCAGTCCGCCGATGTGCGCGCCGTTCACGAACACCTGGGGAACGGTTTTTTCGCCGGTCACCGCGCCGACGATGCGGCTGCGCACGGTGTGCTGCAGCGGTATTTCGGCGTAACGGTAGCCGAGGTCGTCGAGCAGCGTCTTGGCTTTCGCGCAGAACGCACAGCCTTCGCGGGTGAAGATCGCCACCTGGTCCGGTTTTTTTGCCTGCGGATTGATGTAGGCGAGCATCGTGTCGGCGTCGGAAACTTCGAACGGATCGCCGGGCTTCTCCGGCTCGATGAACATCTTCTCGATCACGCCGTTGCGCACGAGCATGGAATAACGCCACGAGCGCTTGCCGAAGCCGAGGTCCGCCTTGTCGACGAGCATGCCCATGCCGGCCGTGAATTCGCCGTTGCCGTCCGGCACCAGAATGACGTTTTCGCATTCCTGGTCTTTCGCCCATTCGTTCATGACGAAGGTATCGTTGACCGATACGCACAGTATCGCGTCCACGCCGTTCGCGTAGAACGCCGGCGCGAGCTCGTTGTAGCGGGGCAGATGCGTGGACGAGCACGTCGGCGTGAAGGCGCCGGGGAGCGAAAACACGACGACGGTCTTGCCTTCGAAGAGCTCGTTCGTCGACACGTCCCGCCATTCGTTGTCCTGGCGCACATGAAACGTCGCTTGCGGCACCCGCCGGCCTTCCTGGTTCTGCAGCATGGGGCACTCCCTGTTCGGTGATGAAAACGAAGCCGCAGCTTACCGGCGCGGGGCGTAGGGTCTCCAATACTTTGTTAGAATCGACGCGATAGGGCGAGCCTATAGCGCGCACAGCCGATGACTCTCACCGAACTGAAATACATCGTCGCCGTGGCTTCCGAGCGGCATTTCGGGCGCGCGGCAGAGCGCTGCTTCGTGAGCCAGCCGAGTCTTTCCGCCGCGGTCAAGAATCTCGAAGACGAGCTGGGCGTGAAGATCTTCGAGCGCGGGAAAGGCGAAGTGCTCGTCACGCCGGTGGGCGAGCAGGTCATCGCGCAGGCGCAGCGGGCGCTCGACGAAGCGCAGCGCGTGAAGGCCGTGGCGAAGCAGGGCGCCAATCCGCTGAAGGGCGCGCTGCACCTCGGCGTGATCCATACCGTGGCGCCGTATCTCCTGCCCGAGCTCATCGCCGCGCTGAAGAGCATGGCGCCCGACATGCCGCTCGACATCGAGGAAAACCTCACCGCGAATCTGGATCAGATGCTGCGGGAGGGGCTGATCGACGTCGCCATCCTCGCGCTTCCGTACGATGCGCCCGGCGTGAAGGTAATGCCGCTTTACGAAGAGGAATTCCGGGTCATCGTTCCGGCGAAGCACGCGTGGTCGCGGCGAAAGACCGTCTCTGCCGCGGAGCTGGGCGCGGAGAACCTGCTGCTTCTCAACATCGGCCACTGCTTCCGCGATCAGGTCGTCGACGCATGCCACGAATTCTCTCGCGCTGCAGCGTCGGGCAAGCAGGGCAATTCGCTGGAGACGATACGCAACATGGTGGCTTCGGGCATGGGTATATCGGTATTGCCTGCAACCGCGCTCACCGCGAAGTACGCCAATCCCCTGGTGAAGGCGGTCGACTTCATGGTGCCGCGGCCGACGCGGCGCATCGTGGTCGCGTATCGGGAGACGTTTCCTCGCCTGGCCGTGGTGAACGTCCTGGCGAAGGCCATCGCGAAGCTCGACCTCCCGATCAGCGCCATAGCGACTGGAGACAAGGAAAAACCATGAGCGAGAGCGTTCTTTACGACATCCACGACGGCTCGATCGCCGTGATTACGCTGAATCGCCCGGAGCGCCGCAATGCGATCAGCCTCGAGGTGCGCGAGCGGCTGCGCGATGCGTTCTTGCGTTTCGAAGCCGATGCGACGGTGCGCGTCGCCATACTCACGGGGGCCGGCGACCAGGCCTTTTGCGCCGGCATGGACCTCAAGGAGGCGGCGGAGCGCAAACTCCAGGTGACGCCGCCGTTGCCGGTGCTCGGGCAGAACGTCAAAGTGACGAAGCCGGTCATCGCCGCCGTGAACGGCCATACGTACGCCGCGGGCTGGCTGATGGCGCAGATGTGCGATCTTTGCATTGCTGCGGACACCGCGAAGTTCGGGATTACGGAAGCCAAGGTCGGACGCGGCTTTCCGTGGGCCGTGCCGCTGCTCGACATGATTCCGCAGCGCGTCGCCCTCGAGCTGCTCATGACGGGACGGACGATATCCGCCCAGCGCGCCTACGAGATCGGCTTCGTGAACACGGTGGTGCCGCAGCGCGACCTGATGCCCGCCGCCATTGCGCTCGCGCAGGAGATCATCGCGAACGCACCGCTCACCATTTCCGCGGCGAAGGAGATGGTCGCGATGCACGGCGAAATGGGCCGCAGCGCGGCGCTCGGATGGGCGAGGCGGATGTTCGACGAGAAGGTCTACAACAGCGAGGACGCCGTGGAGGGACCGCGTGCGTTCAAGGAAAAGCGCAAGCCGCAATGGAAAGGCCGCTGAAGGCCCATCGGCGCCCGCGATTGGCGGCGGCGGGCGCGCCCGCTTGCCGTACAATGACGCCATGACCGGCTCCTGCTCATCATCTGCCCGACCGGACGCACGCTGCCTGCCGCCTATTGTGCGCACTGCGGTCGCGATGGCCATGCTGGCCTGCGGAGGCGCGCAGGCTGCGTGGAAAGCGAGCGATGCGGCAGTGGCGCAGACCGTCGTCATTCCGGGTGGCGCGGGGGTGTACGCGCCCGGTCACACCGTCGTTGCGGCAGCCCGGTCGCAGCAGACGATTATTGTGCCGGCGCGCGATGCCGTCCCGAGCGTTGTGTCACCGCCCGGCGCCCCTCGCGTGCCGACGACCACCAGCGGCGCAGCACCGGGGCAGGCCGGCTACGTCCACTACTTTCTCGTGCGCAAGCCCGACGGAGTTTCGGAGATGCAGATCGGCATCGAGTTGGCCGACCAGAGCATCGCCTGGGCGTTTGCCGACGGCGCCGTCGAAATTGCGCCGTTCATCGAATCGGGCACGAGGCAAGTCCACGGCCGTAGCTACCGCGTCGAGCATTTGTTCGGTATTCGGCCGTTCGCCGACGATGTCGCGATGGCGAAGCTCGCGCGCGATCTTCCGACGCGCGTCATGCCGTGGATCGAAGACGGCGTTCAGCATTGCGATGTCGGCCCGCCGCCGCGGGCGATGTGCGTGAGCTGCCTGGGCTTCGTGCTGCGCGTGCTGTTCCCTGCCGAATTTCCGCTGCCGCCGGCGTTGCCGGCGGATTTCAGGCAGGCTCGCCTCGGCGAGCGCTATACGACCGAGGACTTGCTGCTGTATCTCTCCGGCTTGCACGTCGTCCCGACCCGCGAGGCGAAGCTCGAGCGCATCGGCGAGCTCGCCATGCCGGCGAGCATGCGCGAGGAGCTGGTGCGCCTCGTGACCGCCGAACCCGCCGTCGATGAGGCGCGTCCTTCGGCGCTCAAGCCTCGCCGCAGCGCGCGCGTCGACGGCAAGGCGAAAGCGGCGCGTTCGCCGGCGCCGCGGCGGCTTTGATACGAACCGGCGCATGAAAGGCATGTCATGAGCGAAGTTGAGGTGTATGCACCGGCGACGGCGCAGGTCGCTTTCGTCGGCATCGGAAACATGGGCACGCCCATGGCGAGCCGTCTGCTCCGCGCCGGATGGCGCGTGTCGGTGTACGACGTCGATCGCGCGCGGGTGGAGCGGTTCGCGGCTGAGCATGGCGGCTCGACTGCTGCAACGTTGCAGGATCTCGCTGCCGCGGCCGATATCGTCATCACCATGCTGCCCGACGGTCACGTCGTGCGAGCCGTAGCGCTCGGCACGAAGGACGGTGAAGACAGCCTCGTGCGCGGGCTCAGGCGGGGCACCGTGCTCGTCGACATGAGCTCCTCGTCGCCGATCGGCACGCGCGCGCTTGGCAGCGATCTCGCTGCGCGCGGCATTACGCTGGTCGATGCGCCCGTGTCCGGGGGCGTGAAAGGCGCGGTCGCCGGCACGCTGGCGATCATGGTGGGCGGAGAGGCCGATTGCGCGCGGCGTCTCGACGACATGCTCTGCGCGATGGGGCGGCGGTTTTACGTCGGCGCGCTCGGATCGGGGCATGCCGCGAAAGTGCTCAACAATTATGTGTCAGCCGCCGGGCTCGCGGCGGCCGCGGAAGCCATACGTGTGGCGGAGCGCTTCGGCATAGCACCCAACGTCATACTCGACGTGCTCAATGCATCCACGGGCCGCAACAACAGCACCGAGAACAAGTTCGCTCAGTTCGTATTCAACGGCCGGTACAACTCCGGGTTCGCGCTCGGCCTGATGGCAAAGGATCTCGCGCTCGCGATGGAGGTGGCCAATGCGTGCGAGGTTCCGGCAGAGCTGGGCGAGGCGTGCCTGCGCTTGTGGAAGAATGCGGAAGCGACACTCGGCGGCGCGGCGGACCACACGGAAATCGCGCGCTACGTGAACGAGCGCTGACGGTTGCGCCGCCTGCTTGAAGCGCGAAAGCCGAGACACAAAGACACGAAGGCACAGGAAACACCAAAACGCGGAATCGCGAAGACGCCCGGAAGAGCAAGAACAACCAGGATCTATGGCGATAGTGTGGAGCGTTCTCCGGGTCCAAGGTTCTGGATCCGGGGCAGGACGTCCAAGAATGCCGACAAGAACGGCGTTACCGAAAGACGGCCGGGCAAATGAACTCTCCTTCTTGGCGCATCCCATCTCTTGCGTCGACGCCTTTACGGTTCTCCTTCGTGTCTTCGTGTCGGTGCTTCTGATCGTCGGTCCAATAGGGGACGTCCATGGCAAACATGATGGAAGGTAAAGTCGTCGTCGTGACCGGCGCCGGCGGCGGCATCGGCCGCGAAATCGCGCTCGCGATGGCAGCCGAAGGCGCGCAAGTGGTCGTGAACGACATCGGCGCTGCGCTCGGCGGTGAGGCGCCGGCGGACGGCGAGTCCCCGGCGCAGAAAGTCGCCGCCGAGATCGTTGCGTCCGGAGGCACGGCGGTGGCGAATGCCGACTCCGTCGCGGGCTGGGGGAGTGCGCAGCGCATCGTCGCATGCGCGCTGGATCATTACGGACGCATCGATGCCGTCGTCAACAACGCAGGCAACTTGAGGGACCGCATGTTCCACAAGATGGGCGAAGAGGAATGGCGCGCCGTACTCGCGGTGCACCTCGACGGATCGTTCTTCGTAAGCCGCGCCGCCGCCGATGCCTTCCGCAAACAAAACGGCGGAGCGTACGTTCATATGACGTCAACGTCGGGACTCATCGGCAACTTCGGACAGGCGAATTACTCGGCGGCGAAGCTCGGCATCGCGGCCTTGTCCAAGAGCATCGCGCTCGACATGTCGCGTTACAACGTCCGGTCGAATTGCATCGCGCCATTCGCCTGGAGCCGCATGACGAGCTCGATCCCGAGCAACACGCCCGAGGAAAAGGCGCGCGTCGAGAAGCTGCAGAAGATGGAAGCGCGGAAGATCGCGCCGATGGCGGTGTATCTCGCGAGCGACGCCGCGGCCGCCGTGTCGGGACAGATCTTCGCCGTTCGGGCGAACGAAATCATGTTGATGAGCCAGCCGCGTCCGTTGCGCTCGGTGCATCGGGACGGGGGGTGGACGCCGCAGGCGATTGCAGAAACCGCGGTTCCGGCGATGCAGAAGCATTTCTATCCGCTCGAGCGCTCGCCCGACGTCATCAGCTGGGATCCCATCTGACCGGCATATCGGCGCTTGAGCGCCGGCGACGTGCACTTTTTTGCTCGCAGTGCGGGGATTTACACGACTGCTGTGCTGCTCGATGAGCCGACGGGCTGGGCCATGCATTCGGAACCTTTTGTCGGAAACCTTTACACGCTATCTCGCGCGGGTGCGCGCTTGCGTCGTAAAACAACGCGTTAGAGAGGTTGCACGCATCTTGCCTCCAGCCCGCTCTCTCCGGGAGCAGGAGGTGCGCATGTACAAACGAGAATCCGATTTCGTGCAAAGTCTCAACGCGTCCATACAAGGACAGCCCTGGCTGCCGACCCGTCGCCCCTTCGGCAATCGCGCGGCGACCGCAATCCCAGGCGCGCCGCGCGAAACGCAGCCTCCGATGCCGTCGGCCGGCTCTGCCGAACCGCGCGACGAGACGGTTACGGCGGCTTGAGGCGCATCGCGCGCGCAGGCGCGTTTGCGGTCCGAGTCGATGGACTGTGCCCATGGTCGCCGCGCCGGATCGACCTACCGCAGTCGTATATGAGCTCGCTGTCGCGAGAGACGAACGGTGGCGTGATGCCTCCGGGATGAACGATATGCACACGTCCTGCACGGTGCGGCGGCGCCGGGTGGGCACGATTTTTGATATGGCACTGACGCACTGGGGATGCGTAACTAACAAGAGCCCCGTGGAGCGCACAGTGGAAGGGTCCTGTTCTCCGAAGGCCAACGCGTTGTTAGCACATCTTCCGGACAGTGCTTATGTCCGGCTTCTGCCTCACCTCGAACTCGTTCATTTACAGCCCGGAGCGGTGCTCAGCGAGCCCGAAGAGGTGGTGCGTCACCTCCTTTTTCCGGTGTCCGGCCTCATCGGCCGGCTGGCCATGACCTCCGAAGGCAAGTCGACGGAGCTGTCGGTGTGCGGCGCGGAAGGCATGCTCGGCGTGAGTCTCCTCCTCGGCGGTCGCGGACTTTCGTCCACGGCGATCGTGCTTGCCGAAGGCGATGCCTACCGCATCAATGCGCCGGTTGTGCTGCAGGTCTGCAAGGAGCGCGAGGCCTTGCAGCAGTTCATGCTCCGGTACACCTACGCTGTAATGCAGGAAGTCATACAGGTAGCGCTCTGCAACAAGCACCACAACCTGGAGCAGCGCCTCTGTCGCTGGCTGCTGATGGCCATGGACCGCATAGGCCGCGATCAGATCCGGGTGACGCAGTGGCTGATCGCCCACATGCTCGGCGTTCGTCGGGAAGGCGTGACCGAAACCGCCGGCAAGCTCGAGGACCAGGGCATCATCCGCCGCACGCGCGGAGCGATCACGATCGTCAATCGCGACGCGATGAAGGCGAAAAGCTGCGAGTGCTACGAAGCACTGCACCGTCACTACGCGCGCGCGCTTGCGGATCACACGAACGATGACGGCTCGGCACGGAGCACGCAGCTCGGCGCGCTTCGCCGCACCGGAGCGGCGGGCAACCGATGAGAAGTGTTGTCGGGCGTGCGCCGCCCGCGGTCGGCGCGATTGTGCGTACGACGCCGTACATACGGTGCCTTTGCGTTGGAGTATTGTGACTTTGCTCACGGACGTCAGGGAGCGTCGGTATGCAAAACGAGAAATGGATCTTTTACACCGACCTGTTCGGCAGGCAGCGGTGGGAAAGAATCAGCACGCAAGGCTACACGCTTTCCGAATCCAACAGAGCATTCGACACGGTGGCTCAGGCAGTCGCCGATGCCTCGGTGCATGGTTACGTGCAGTCCGAAGACCCGAATACCTGGGCGCTCGAATGGCGAGTGAAATCGGTCAGGGCATCGACGGCGCAGACGCTTTTGCGACCGGCGTAACAGGCCCGTCCGCACGGGCGGCCATATGGAGCAGCTGATGCTCCACAATAATAGCTAATCGCGGGAGAGAGGAACGTGCAGGATACGATCAGAGTGCTGCTTGGCGATGGCCACCGCTGCACGCTATGGGGACTCAAGACCCTCATTGATGCGGAAAAGCCGCGCATGGAAGTGGCGACCACGGCATGGCGCCCCGCCGATGTTCTGGCGGGCGTCCGGAAACACCAGCCGGACATCGTGTTGCTGGAGCTCGACATCGACGGACAATCCGGTTTGCAGCTCATCGGGCCCGTCCGTGATTACAGCGCGGCGAAAATCATCATCTTCACCGGCGTTCGCGACACCGACCTGCACGAGCAGGCGATACTCGCCGGCGCGCAAGGTCTGGTGCTCAAGTCCGAGCCGGCCGAGCTCGTCGTCCGGGCGATCGAGCGCGTGCATGCAGGCGAGCTGTGGCTCAAGCGCCAGCTCACCGCCCGGCTCATTGCCAGAATGACGGCGGCGCGCCCGCGCACGCGGCGCGAAGGCGACTGGCTCTCCGGCGCCAACCTGACCCGGACCGAAATGCGCGTCATCGAGGCGGCGGTAAAGTACAAAGGCGCGCCCAACAAAGTCATCGCCGAGACGCTGCGCATCAGCTCGCATACGCTGCGTAATCACTTGAGCGCGATTTACACCAAGCTCGGCATACACCGCCGGCTTGACCTGATCCTATACGGGATGGAGCACGGCATGGACTGCCGCGGCGGGACAGAGGTGATACGCATCGCGCCGGCGGAGCTGCCAACGGGGTCGTTGCAGGTGCGCTCGGTGCCTGCCCGCACAGTGCGCTTCGGCTCGCGGCACGAAGCGCTCGAGATGCCCACGCGCTCGACGACATGATTCGGTAAATTCCACCGCGCCGAGACGCTTCGGCGCACCCCAATTCCACTTTTGTACAAACGCACGGGCGGCGACGCCCGTGCGCGCGTGCGCATGTCATAACTTTTCCCCTTGCACAGCGCTGGGAAAGGCTGTGCTCGATCGCGCCGTGCCCGCAGGCACGGTCGTTGCATACGAGGCACGCCCGCAATGCGCCGGAAGGCACTGATGCCGGCGGCATGCAAGGCAGTATTGCCCTACTAGCTGGTTAGTGCCGTCGTCCTATATGTCGTGCCGGTGGCGAACCTCATTATTAGGGCCCAACAAGAATAGGGGAATCGTCATCAATGAGCCGTCGACACCAGTGATTGCGCGCCGCGCGGCGCGTCCGCGCGTAGCCCAAGGGAGCGGCACGGTCGCCGTGAGCCGTAGCCGCAGCTTCGAATAGCAAACCGGTCCGAACAAACGTTCCGCAAGAAGGAACTCGACCATGATACGTGTCTTCAGCCATTACATTCCCGCGCGACTGATGCTTCTGCTGCTCGTGGAAGCTTCGGTCCTCATACTCTCGGTCCGGTTCGGCCTCTGGTTCCATCTCTGGTCCATGGATGTCGCGAATGTCGCGACGCACGACGGCCCGCCGCTTACCGCGGCGGTGTTCGGACTCGGGATGATGATGGTCGTGAAGAGCATGGGCCTCTACGAGCCGCGGCTTGCCAACGACGCACAGTCCGCAGCGACGCGGCTCATGGCGGCCGTGGTGCTCGGCCTGTGCGTGACGCTGCTGGTGATGCATCTCGTGCCTTCACTCTATCTGGGTCTGGACGGCCTTGCCGTCGCCGCCGGCACCGCGCTCGTGGGCAGCACCGTCGCGCGCTGGATACTGGCCCGGTTCGCGAACTTCATGCAGTTCAAGCCGCGCGTGCTCGTCCTCGGCAACGGCGCGGGATGCAGGCAGATCGCCGCGGCCGCGCGGCGCCATCGCAACCAGGTCATCGTCGGTTACGTCGATTGCGGGCCGCCCAGCGCGACTCGCGTTCCGTTGCCTCGGCTGCTGCCCGCGCAGGGCGAGTCGCTGCTGTCCGTCGTGGACACGTACAGCATCGATCGCATCGTCATCGCGGTACAGGATAGGCGCGGCGGTGCGCTGCCCGTGCAGGACCTGCTGGAGTGCCGGCTGCGGGGCGTGCGCGTGAGCGAGCTCTCCACGTTCTTCGAGCGCGAGCACCGGCTGCTGCTGCTCGAGTCGCTCAGCCCGAGCTGGATGGTCTTCAGCGAAGGCTTCCGCCAGGGGCTGTTCCGCACGCTGGTGAAGCGGCTGTTCGATCTCGTCGTAAGCCTTACCGTGCTCGTGCTCACGCTGCCGATCATGGCGGTCACCGCGCTGCTTATCCTGCTCGAAAGCGGGCGGCCGGTGTTTTACCGGCAGGAGCGCATAGGCGAGGGCGGGCGCCCGTTCACGATCCTCAAATTCAGAAGCATGCGCAACGGCGCCGAAAGCGACGGGACGCCGCGGTGGGCGCGCGCCAACGACGACCGGACGACCGTCGTCGGCCGGATCATACGCAAGACGCGCATCGACGAGCTGCCGCAGATCTTCAACGTCCTCAAGGGCGAGATGAGCTTCGTCGGCCCGCGGCCGGAGCGGCCTTTCTTCGTCGAGAAGCTGAGGAGCCACATCCCTTATTACGACCTCCGCCACAGCGTGAAGCCGGGCATCACCGGATGGGCGCAGGTGCGATATCCGTACGGCGCCTCGGTCGAAGACGCGATCGAGAAGCTGCAGTACGACCTGTATTACGTGAAGAACCACACGCTGTTTCTCGACTTGGTCATTCTCATGGACACGGTCGAGGTGGTGCTGTGGGGAGGCGGCTCAGGGGGAAAACCTGCCGCGCAGCCCGGAGTGCCGGACGGTCCGACGCCGTTCGCGCCGGCTACGCTCGACCCGAAGTGATGCGGGCGCCGAAGCGCCAGTCGCAGATTGAATTCGAAAAAGGAGGACATGCCGTGAGCGAAAAAACTTGGTGGGCCAATGCGTTTTCAGGCGCCGTTCTGCTGCTGGCGTTGAGCGCGTGCATGCACGCTTATCCGCCCATGCCGGCCGATCAGGCG
>JACCDS010631927.1_pt1 | contig 10719 bp, 7 predicted proteins | sample 7446441 | NCBI WGS metagenome assembly JACCDS01 (sample SAMN15323445, study PRJNA562643) | freshwater metagenome | isolation source: river surface water | place: USA:Blue River Watershed | collected 2017-08-17 | reverse complement strand
TTCAACTTTACCTAAATTTTTGTCATTAGCTAAATGTAAAATTTGGGCTTTGTTCTTTTCAAGGTCTTGGTCGATGGTCGAGACCCTTAAATAAGCAATATTTCTTGTCATAATCTTGTTATTCTATAAAAAGGTATTAAATTATATTATAATGAATTTATTCATTCTGTAATAATAGTAATATACATCGAATAATTCAATGTTACAATACGACCGTTTAAAATGGAGTATAAAAATACATTTTATCTTAAAAATTTATAAAATGGAAAAATGAACATTCCTTGAATTTATAGAATAATTGAACCTATTTTACAAAGTCGGGCAAGCATTAGTACAGTTGCTAAATATCACGATATTCCTATTAAGAACCCTTCAACATTGAAACAATGTTTTCCAACAAGATGGGATAAGTTCCTTGGAAAGAAAGAATGGAAATTCCTCAAAAAAACTTCATATCATAATGGCTGTGGTTCCATCTCAGCATATAACTTATAAGTTTGTTTAAAACTAAAAATTGAACCAATCCATTTCTTACCTGTTAATCCACGCAGTATTGGCAAAAGCATTGCAAATACTGCCAAAAACTGTTTGATTACTGGTGACTTCTTGAAGGCAAAGTAGCACTGAAAATTCACGATAAGAATGAAGTAAAAGTGAGATGTTTAGGCCCAAATGGCGATTATATTACTTTTATTTAGCCATATTCTTTTTTTTTGTAGATTCTATACTTAAAAATAATCTTAAAAATATTGATTAGACTGAACTTTTTTGACAAACCTTTTGTAGTTTTGTAGAACGATTACTTAGAAATAAAATTGAAAAAACTAATTAAAGAAATATCGAGCCTACAAACAGGGTTCTTTGGAAAGCCTTCTGGCAAAGGAAATGTGATGTATTTGCAGTCCAAGCATTTTAATGAACATGGACAGTTACAAAATATACTTTATCCAGATTTAGAGGCTGATAATATTTCAGAAAAACACCTTTTAAAAGAAGGTGATGTGCTATTTGCGGCTAAAGGAACGAAAAACTTTGCAGCCGTTTTTGAGAATCATAATGAACCAGCTGTGGCTTCAACGTCCTTCTTCGTTATAAAACTGATGGACAATAGAATATTGCCTCAATATTTGACTTGGTTTCTGAATAGCTATGAGACACAAACACTTTTAAAAGGACAAGCAATTGGCACTTCTATTCCTTCTATTTCAAAACAAGTTTTGGAGAATCTGGAAATATCCGTACCAAATATCGAAACGCAAAAAGCGATTTTGCAAATTACAAAGCTTCGCAACAGAGAAAAGGAATTGAAACAGCAAATCGAAATGCTTCGTGAAAAACAAATTCAACAACAAATCATTAACGCAATAAAATAAATATAATGACAAAAATTACACAAAAAGACATTAACGATGCAGTTTGGAAAGCTTGCGACACATTTAGAGGTAGCATCGACCCGAGCGTTTATAAAGACTATGTGTTAACTATGCTTTTTCTAAAATATCTTAGCGATGTACATGATGATAAAATGGAGGGCTACCTTGAAAAATACAATGGGGATGCTGAACGTGCCAAACGTGCCATGCAACACGAACGTTTTATTGTGCCTGAGCAAAGTCACTTTAAATATTTGTATGACCATCGGAATGAAGCCAACATTGGCGAATTGATTGATATTGCTTTTACTGATTTGGAGGAAGCCAATCGAGAAAAGCTATATAGCGAAGATGGTTCGGGGATATTTAAAAATATCAGTTTTAACAGTAGTTTGTTGGGTGAACCAAAAGACAAAAACACTCGATTGAAAAATCTTTTGCTCGATTTCAACAAGGATGCCTTAAATCTTCGTCCTTCACATTTGGATGGTGTGGACATTATTGGTGGAGCATATATGTTTCTGATTGAAAACTTTGCCAGCGATGCCGGGAAAAAAGCTGGAGAATTTTTTACGCCAAAAGAAGTATCTACCCTCATAGCCAAACTTACTAAATCTAAGCCAGGTTCTCGAATTTGTGACCCTACTTGTGGTTCTGCTTCGTTGTTGATTAAAGCAGGTGAAGAAGTTGGTTCGGATAACTTCTCGTTGTACGGACAGGAAGCCAATGGCAGTACTTGGGCATTGGCGGTAATGAATATGTTTTTGCATGGCTTTGACAATGCCACTATTCGTTGGGGTGATACCATCCGAAATCCAAAATTGAAGGAAGGCGATATGTTAATGAAGTTTGATACTGTGGTGGCAAATCCTCCTTTTTCATTGGATAAATGGGGAAAAGTTGAAGACAAGGATGGAGATAAAACCACCGTTAGCTATGACCCAGAGACAGACAAATACAACCGTTTTTGGAGAGGTGTACCACCCAAAAGCAAAGGCGACTGGGCATTTATCAGCCACATGATAGAAACGCTGAACGAACATGGCAGAGCAGGAGTGGTAGTGCCACACGGTGTGTTGTTTCGAGGTAGCAGCGAAAGCCGCATACGCCAACGCACCATTGAAGAAAATCTGCTCGAAGCAGTGATTGGCTTACCTGCAAACCTGTTTTTTGGTACAGGCATACCAGCAGCAATTCTTATTTTCAACAAGCAAAAAAGCAGTAATAACTTTTTATTTATTGATGCCAGCAAGCATTTTGAAAGTGTCAAAAACCAAAATAAGCTGCGAGCGAGCGATATTGAACAAATAGTAAATACCTACCGTGACTTCACAGATGGTAAACTTGAGTTTGGGGTAATAGAAGATAAATACAGTTATGTAGCCACTCCAGAAGAAATACTGGAAAACGATTTTAACTTGAATATTCCTCGTTATGTGGACACCTTTGAAGAAGAAGCCGAAGTGGACATTGCAGACGTGCAAAAAGAGATTGTGCAACTGGAGGAAGAGTTGGTGAAAGTTCAAGCTGAGATTAGTCAATACTTAAATCAATTGGTGAAATAATGAATAATGATATAGCAGAAATAGAAGCGTTGAATTTTAGTAGTATTCCCAATGATTGGAAAAGTGCGAAAATTAATGAGATAGCTGATATCAAAGGTGGTTTCGCATTTGACAGCACCAAATTCAAAGAATTTGGAAAGTATCAGGTAATAAAGATGAGTAACCTTTATGAAAATCAACTTGATTTATCTAGGTCTCAATCCTTTCTTGATGATTTAACCGAGCAGGAGAAAGAATATGTCTTAACCCAAGGAGACATTATTATAACATTAACTGGCACAATAGGTAAGCGTGATTATGGATATTCATATCAAATAGAAGCGGAAGAGAATTTGCTGTTGAATCAGCGAGTGGCTAAAATAAAAGTGACCAAGGGAGACCCAACTTATGTTTCTTATCAAATTAAAACTAATAGATTTTTAAATCAGTTTTTCTTTTCTGCTAGAGGTGGGACTGGGAACCAAGCTAATGTTGGTATTCAAGATTTAGCTTCAATGAAAGTTATTCTGCCCCCACTCAAAGAGCAGAAAGCCATAGCCCAAGTGCTGAGTACGGCAGATTCTGCCATCAACACCACCGAAAAACTCATAGCTCAAAAAGAACTCCGCAAAAAATGGCTCATGCAGCAATTGCTTACGGGGAATAAAAGGTTGAAGGGCTTTGGTGAGGAGTGGAAAGAACATTCTTATGAAAAAATACTGAAAGTGGTAAAGCGAAATTTTGATTGGGATGAAAACGAATTATACAACCTGATTAGTGTAAGACGAAGGTCTGGAGGAATTTTTTACCGTGAGGCTTTGTATGGGCATCAAATTTTAGTCAAGACTTTACGCACTGCTAACGAAGGAGATTTTTTATTTTCAAAGATGCAAATTCTTCATGGGGCATCAGCTTTAGTTACAAAGGAGTTCGATGGAGCAAAGATTTCAGGCTCATACATAGCTGTGGTTCCAAAAGATAAGAAGCAATTGAATATGGAATTTTTTCAATGGTATTCACAAACACCATATTTCTATCATCAAACTTATATTTCAAGTTACGGCGTGCATATTGAGAAAATGACTTTTGATTTTGATACTTTCCTCCAACTCGAAATGAAACTTCCATCTATCCAAGAGCAAACCGCCATTGCCCAAGTTCTGCAAGCGGCAGATAAAGAGATAAGTCTGCTCAAAGCCAAAGCGGATAAGTTAAGAGAGCAAAAGAAGGGCCTAATGCAACAGTTGTTGACCGGAAAAATAAGATTAAACGTAAACGAATAATATGAATGTAGCAGAAAACTTTAGTCAATTTCTTTCAAATATTAAAATTAGTGAAGATAAAGCGGATACAATCTCATATAGGTATGGTCGTATTACTAAGGCTTTAAATATAGAATTTCGTGAAACGGAATCAAAAACAGCAAACAGTTTACAAGTTGGTTCGTATGGACGATATACTGGAATAAACGGTATTTCGGATTTAGATATGTTGTATATTATACCTGCTTCAAAATGGGCAGATTATATTAAATCAGGTGGACAAACTAAATTGCTACAAGATACAAAAGCAGCGATTGCGAAAACCTATTCTGAATCTGATATTAAGATTGATAGATGTGTAGTTACTGTAAACTTTACAGATTCTCATATTGATGTACAACCAGTATTTGAACTTGAAGAGCAAGACTACAAATACCCTGATACTTATGGAGATGGTTCATGGAAAATTACAAAGCCAAGAAAAGAAATGGATGCTATGGTAGAATTTGAGCAGAATAAGAATCGAAATCTTAGGAGGCTTTGTAAGATGGCAAGAGCGTGGAAAAATAAACATGGCGTTTGTATGGGAGGGCTTTTAATTGACACTTTGGCTTATAATTTCCTAAAATCAACAACTACCTACGATACAAAGAGTTTCTACTATTATGACGAAATGTGTAGAGACTTCTTTGAGTATCTATATGACCAACCAAAAGACCAAACAGAATATGGTGCATTAGGTAGTAAGCAACGTGTAAAAGTCAGAAAACCCTTTAAAAAGAAAGCAAAGAAGGCTTTTGATTTAGCTGTAGAAGCAATTGAGACTACTTCTGACAAAACCAAACACAATAAATGGAGAGATATTTTTGGGAATGATTTTCCTAAATACGAAAGTGAAGAGAAGGAAGCCAAGGCGATTAATGAAAGCTACCATAACACGGAAGAATTTATTGAATCACAATACTCGGTTGATATTAGGTACGATTTGAAAATAGACTGTGAAGTAAAGCAAAATGGTTTTCGAGATGGCTTATTACGGGACTTTCTCGATAATAAGATCAGGTTAATGCCTAATAAGTCTTTAAGATTTTACATTGATAAAGTAGATGTACCTGCACCATATACAGTAAAATGGAAAGTAATGAATCGAGGGGAACAAGCAATAAAGCGAAATTGTATTAGAGGCCAGATTATGAGTGATTTGGGGTCTCTTGAAAGAAGAGAAAGTACAAATTTTAAGGGAAGTCATCTTGTCGAGTGCTACATAGTTAAGGATAATAAAGTGGTTGCGAAAGATACAATTGATGTACCCATTTCTGAATAACAAAAAATTAAATTATGAACGAACAAAAAAGAATACTTGAATCGCAAATCAGGGAGATTTATGGTAGAGTAGTATATACCCATAAAACTCATGAAAAGTGTGCAGATGTTCTCAAGAAAAGAAGCGACTATATGAAGTTCGCTGAAATATTGCTTTCAGCGACCACAACAACAACTATTTTGGTTGTTGTATTTGGTAGTGGAAAAGTATTTGAACTGATAGCTGCTCTTTGCTCAACAATTTTGCTTGGACTCACCCTTTATTCAAAAGATTTCAATTTATTAGCAATCGCTGAAAAACATAAGCAAGCTGCATTAAATATTCTTGAAATACGGGAGAAGTTACTCTCATTACTTGTAGATATTAGAATTGGGAATAAAGAAATTGAGCTCCTTCAACAAAAAAGGGATGAGTTAAATGAACAACTTTTGAATACTTATCGAGGAGCACCCAAGACGATTAATAAAGCGTATGCAATCGCTTCAAAAGCATTAAAAGAAAATGAAGAGTTTACATTCTCTAATGCAGAGATTGATAAATTTTTACCTGAAAGTCTAAGATTAAGCTAAATGGAAACACCAAGTTTTAAAGAAGACCATATCAGCCAGATACCTGCATTACAAATGCTGGTTAATTTGGGTTATACCTATTTGAGTCCCGCAGAAGCTGAACGGCTGAGAGGTGGTAAAAGGTCTAATGTCTTGTTGGAAGATATATTGCGGAAGCAGTTGAAGGAAATCAACAGTATCAAGGTAAGTACCACGAAAACCAGTATTTTTACTGATGAGAATATCGAACGAGGCATATTGGTCTTGAAAAACCTGCCTATGAATGAAGGTTATATAGTCGCTTGTGAAAAGGCATATAACTTGCTTGCTTTGGGTCATGCACTTGAGCAAAGTATCGATGGCGACAAAAAGAGTTTTACGTTGCAATACATTGATTGGAAAAATATAAATAATAATGTATTTCATGTAACGGAGGAGTTCAGCGTTATACGGAGCAACAGCAAGGAACATTATCGACCTGATTTGGTGTTGTTTGTCAATGGTATTCCGCTTTGTATTATCGAATGTAAACGCCCCGATATGAAAGAGCCATTGAAACAAGCGATTAGTCAGCATTTACGAAATCAACAAGAAGACGGTATCCGCAGTTTGTTTGTGTATTCTCAATTGACACTGAGTATTGCCACACAAGAAGCAGCCTATGCTACCAATGCCACTCCCGAAAAATTTTGGGCGAAATGGCAGGAAAAATTTAGTAATGAAGAAGAAGAACGGAATTACAAAACCCAATTAATAGAACTAAAAAACAAACCGCTTTCAGATAAAGTCAAAGAACAATTATTTTTCGACCGCTTTAAGTACGTTCGTGAATACTTTGATGCCTTAGAACTAGAACAAATATTACCAACAGAACAGGATAATTACTTATTTGGGTTGTGCCGTCCTGAAAGGCTGATGGACATTATTTTCAATTTCATTTTGTTCGATAATGGTGAAAAAAAAGTAGCCCGATACCAACAGTTTTTCGCCATAAAAAAATCTATGCAACGCATCAAGAGCGTTGAAGGTGGTAAACGTAAAGGTGGAGTAATCTGGCATACGCAAGGCAGCGGGAAATCATTAACGATGGTGATGCTCGCACAAGCCATTGCAATGGAATCAAGCATTCGCAATCCTAAGATTGTATTGGTAACTGACCGAACCGATTTGGATAATCAAATCACAGGAACATTCCGTAAATGTGGCAAATTTGTAGAAAATGCCACCACAGGACAGCGATTGGTGGATTTGTTGGAAAACAAAAGCGACGCAGTGGTTACTACCATCATCAATAAATTTGTGGCAGCGGTTAAGAAAATTAACATACCATTGGAGAGCCACGATATTTTTGTATTGGTTGATGAAGGACACCGCACACAGCATGGAACGTTTAATATAGATATGCAAAAGACATTGCCCAACGCTTGTTTTATTGCAATGACTGGAACACCACTTTTCAAAAAAGACAAAAGTACAGCAGAAAAATTTGGAGGGTTGATAGATGCTTACACAGTTGACCAAGCCGTAAAAGACAAAGCCGTTGTTCCTTTATTATATGAAGGAAGGTTGGCTTTGCAAAGTGTAAATGCAAGTCCGATTGATACATTTTTCGGAATGGTTTCAGAGCCATTAACCGAATATCAAAAAGCGGATATTAAAAGGAAGTTTGCCAGATATGACCATTTGAACTCAGCCGAGCAGAAAATGCGAATGATTGCATGGGACATCAGTTATCATTTCCGTGACAACTGGCAAGGTAGAACACCTTTTAAAGGTCAATTAGTTTGTGGTAGGAAAGACAATGCCATCAAATACAAAGAGTATTTAGATGAAATTGGTATTGTAAGCAGTGAAGTATTGATTTCAAGCATTGATGAAAGAGAAGGTGAAGAAAGTGCCTACGAGAAATCAACCGAGAAGGAAAATAAGTTTTGGAAAAAGATGATGGATGAACATGGCAACTCAAAAAGCTATGAGAAGAACATTATTAGTCGTTTTAAAAATCAGAAAGACCCTGAAATCATAATAGTAGTTGATAAGTTGCTCACTGGTTTTGATGAGCCTAAAAATACAGTTTTGTATCTCACCAGAAATTTGCAAGGCCATAAACTTTTGCAAGCCATTGCAAGGGTAAACCGTATTTATGCAGATAAAGAATTTGGGTACATCATTGATTATTATGGTGTAATTGAAAATTTGGATGATGCTTTACAGATGTATTCATCTTTTGAGGAATTTGATGATGAAGATTTAGCTGGAACACTCAACAACATTTCGGATGAAATCAAGAAGCTCCCACAAAAGCATTCTAACCTTTGGGATATATTTAAAACCATTGCTAATAAAAGGGATGCAGAAGCATATCAGCAATTATTGAAAGATGAAGTGATAAGAGTTTTGTTTTATGATAAACTGGCAGCTTTTGCAAAAAGTTTAAAACTTGCCTTATCATCTATTCAATTCCATAAAAACGTTGAAGAAAAGACGATTAATCGCTACAAAGAAGATTTGACTATGTTCTTAAAATTACGATTGGCGGTACTTGAAAGATATAGCGATGTGATTAACTACAAGCAATATGAAGGTCAGATTCAAGAACTGATTGATACCCACATTACTACTGAGAAAATAGAAACCATTACGGAACTAGTGAATATCTTTGATAAAGATAAATTTCAACAGGAAGTTGAAAATACAACGGGAAAAGCAGCTAAAGCGGATAAGATTGCTAGTAGAACAGCAAAGCATATATCTGAAAAAATGGATGAAGACCCTGCTTTTTATAAGAAGTTTTCGCAAATGCTTAAAGAAACCATTGCCGACTACGAAGCTAAAAGAATCAGTGAAGCCCAATACTTGATTAGAGTGCGTGACATCATGAATAATGTATTGGCTTATACCGACAACGATATACCCACACAATTGCAATACAAAGAGGTGGCAAAAGCATTTTATGGTTTGACCGTTGAAGCATTAACCGATAAAATTCAAGACAATAAAATTCGGAAAGAGGTTTCTACTCAGACCGCTTTGTACATTGATGAACTCATACAAAATTATGTTCTCGACAATGGTAAACCTATTGTTGACTGGCAGTTCAAAACCAATATCACAGGCAAGCTGCTTATTGAAATTGGAGACTATTTGATTGATGAAGTAAGAGATAAATACAATGTAAGTTTATCGTTCCAAGAAATGGATAAGATTGCCGACGATTGTATAGACGTGGCCAAAATCCGATATAAGTTATGACAGAAGCGATAGAATTCGGAAGCAAAACTATTCGTTTTCATTTGGAATATTCGAATAGAAAATCCCTTGGTATTACCGTAACTCCCGAAATGGACGTGTTGGTAAAAGCCCCAATAGATACTTCTGTGGAAATTGTAAAAGAGAAAATAAGAAAGAAAGCTTCTTGGATAATAAAACAACAAAGCTTTTTTCTATCTTTTCAGCCAAAGACACCATTACGGAAATATGTTAGTGGTGAAACACATTTGTATTTAGGGAAACAATATCGTTTGCAAATTCAAATTGGAAACGAAGAGTCAGTAAAATTAAAAGGGAAGTTTATTGAAGTAACTGCAAGTGAAAAGTCAAGAGCAAAGGACTTATTGAATAATTGGTATTTGCAACATGCACGTACAAAGTTTCAATCAATTGCCCAGCCATTGATTGATAAATTCAAAAAGTATGAAGTTGTGCCGAGTTCGATTGTGTTACGTGAAATGCAGACACGTTGGGGAAGCTGCACACCAAAAGGCAAAATTATTTTAAATCCCGAATTGATTAAAGCTCCCAAAGCCTGTATTGAGTACGTAATCATCCATGAACTTTGCCATTTAGTTCATCACGACCACACTCAGAAATTTATAGATTTGCAAACCAAGGAAATGAAGGACTGGGAAAAGTGGAAAATGAAATTGGAGACACTATTAGCCTAAAAAAATTATGGACGTGTTTCAGAATGTATACTGTTAGATTAAGGCATTTTTAAGCAATATGTAAGCCTTTATAAACCCATAGTACATATCATATTTTTAAAAAAACAGAAATTTTTACGATATAATCTTTTCAGATTAGTTCTGACGTTGATGTTTTGTCTCTCTAATCTTTTGTTTTTTTGCTTTTAAAATTGTGGATTTTTCAAGTGATTTTGTTTATTATCAAACCGCTAGTAATCAGTGTAGGGGAGTGTTGACTCATCACATACATTCTGTAACACTACCCTTTATTTTATTTAATCTAGTTTCTTTGCCATCAAAAATATTATTTACCAAGCTTTACGTATCAATCCCAATTCCTCAGCTTGTCCTAAAGAAATATATGCTTTGTATGTTTCAGTAATTACCGAAGAATCTTGATTTAGGGATTGCCAAACCGAAACTAAATCGTTTTCTATCAAAAACTCTCCTTTGATTTCTACTAAAATTTGGTCTAGCTTGGCTTTCTTTACTTTCTCTCGTATTTGTTTTACTAAACCTTTTCTCTCCTCCATTTCAGGCGATACGTCTATAGCAATATTGCCTAGTTCCTTTGCAATACTATCAATCATCTTTGCAGTAATTACTTTTCCAGATGATTGATTTTTTTCTAATGCTTTTTCCCACACTTCACTTCTAAATTCTTCTGGAACTTTACTCAAAGCAGCAGCATGAGATTCTTTTG
>JACCDS010386128.1_pt1 | contig 10719 bp, 11 predicted proteins | sample 7446441 | NCBI WGS metagenome assembly JACCDS01 (sample SAMN15323445, study PRJNA562643) | freshwater metagenome | isolation source: river surface water | place: USA:Blue River Watershed | collected 2017-08-17 | reverse complement strand
CCTCGGCCGCGCGCTGGCGCAGGCTGTCGAAGTCGAAGCGGGTGAAGCGGCCCGCCTCGACCAGCACCTCACCGGCCACCATCACGGTGTGGACACCGGTGCCGTCTTCGCAGTGCACGATCTGGTTGACCGGGTTGTTGAGGGGCACGTAATGCGGGGCTGCCAGGTCCAGCAGCACCAGATCGGCCTGGTAAGCCGGTGCGATGCGGCCGATCAGGCCGGCGTAACCCAGGGCCTGGGCGCCGCCTTCGGTGGCCGCACGCAGCACTTCGGGGGTGGACAGCCACTCGCTGGGGTCGCGGTCATGCACGCGCGAGACAAAGGAGGCCAGGCGCATCGCCTCCCACATGTTCAGGTTGTCGGACGAACCCGCGCCGTCGGTGCCCAGGGCCAGATTGATGCCGCGCTCGAGCATGGCGCGGGTGTCGGCCAGGCCCGAGCCCAGTTTCATATTGCTGCCCGGGTTGTGCGAGACGGAGGCCCCGCGGTCGGCCAGGCGCTGGCGATCCGCCTCGTCGAGCCAGACGCCGTGGGCCACGCAGAAGCCTGGGCCCAGCAGGCCAAGATCGTCCAGATGGGCCACCAGGGACTTGCCGTAGACGCGCTGGGCCACCACCGCCTGGACCTTCGATTCCGCCACGTGCATCTGCAGCCCGAGGCCGAACTCGCGGCTGAGGTCGCGGCAGCCACAAAGAAAACCTTCGCTGCAGTGGTGCGGGATGGTCGGCCCCAGCGCCAGCCGCACGCGTCGGGTGTCGAAGCGCCAATGGGCCGCGAGTTCACGGCAGACCGCCAGGCTCTGCGCATGGGGGGCGTAGCGCATGGCCAGCGCCTGCTCGCGCAGGCCCTCGGGCAGCGCCTCGGCCAGGCCGGGGATGGCTTCGTAGAAACTCTTGTCGGCCATCATGGGCGCGATCGTCGCGCGCAGACCTACGTCGGCATACGCCTGGGCCACGGCCTGCACGCCGTCCACCGTGGGCAGGGGGAACTCGGCAAACATGTCGTAGCTGGCGGTGCAGCCTTTCTTCAGCATCTCGCAGGCGCCGATGGCGGCCGAGAGGTACTTTTCCTCCAGCGTGCGGCGTCCACCCGTCCAGGGCGCATGGTTGAGCAGCAGCTCCAGCGTCCAGCGGTCGGCCAGGCCCTTGGCCAGATTGGTCTGCGCGTGGTTGTGCCCGTTCACCAGGCCGGGCAGCACCAGCTTGCCGCTGGCGTCGATCATGCTGCGGCCTTCGGTGGACACGGAACCGGGGGCCGTCAGGGCGACGATGCGGTCGCCCTCGATCACCACGTCAGCCGGTGCGAAGCGCATGGTGGCGCTGTCGAGCACCTGGCCACCGCGCACGATCTTCATCATGGCGCAACCGCCCCAAGCAGCTGCGCGCTCTCCAGCCGCAGGAAAGAGGCGTTGCCCCGCGCATCGATGGCGAAGCCGTAGGACAGCCGGCCCTGCAACCGCAGCAGATCGGGCGACGAAAAATCATCGGGCAGCGCCAGGCCTTCGAGCTGCAGCACGGCCACGGGCGTGGGCGAACAGTCCGGGCAGACCCCGGCCTCCTGGACGGCCAGCCATTGGGCGCCGTCGTGTGAGCGTGTGAGGCGGGCCCGCACGGTGAGCCGCTGGCCGTGGAGCGTGCGACAGGCCGGACCATAAGTGAGGCTGCTGCTGCCCAGGCCCTCGAAGAGATCGGACAGCGCCAGCTCGGGGATGCTGGTGGTCGCAACAGCGTGGGGTTCAGGTGAGCGCATCGTCCGCCTCCTGGGCCCGCATCACCTCGCGTTTCATGTGGGCGGTGAGATGCAGGCGGTAGTCGTTGAAGGCCGCGTCGGTGTAGTTGCGCGGGCGCGGCAGGTCGATCTTCAGGTCCTCGATGATGGTGCCGGGGCCGGCGCTGAAGCTCAGCACCCGGTCTGACAGCAGCACGGCCTCGTCGATCTGGTGCGTGACGAAGAGGATGGTCGAGCCGAAGTCCTGCCAGATCTCCAGCAGGAACTGCTGCATCAGCACGCGGGTCTGAAAATCGAGCGCGGCAAACGGCTCGTCCATCAGGATGAAACCGGGATTGCCCACCAGGGCACGGGCGATGGCCGCGCGCTGTTTCATGCCGCCCGAGAGCTGGTGCGGGTAATGGCCGGCAAACCTGGCCAGGCGCACACGCTCCAACACGGTGTGGGCGCGCGCGCGGCGCTCGGCCAGGGGCAGGCCTTTCATCTTCAGGCCGAAGGCCACGTTGTCTTCCACCGTCAGCCACGGGAAGAGGGCGTGCTCCTGGAACACCATGACCGCGCGCGGGTCGGGGCCGGTGACGGTCTGTCCGTCGATGCTGATCTGCCCGCTGCTCAGGGGCTCCAGCCCGGCGATGAGTTCGAGCAGGGTGCTCTTGCCGCAGCCCGAGGGGCCGAGCAGGGCAACGAATTCGCCAGACGAGACGGTGAGTGAAATATCGCGCAGGGCTTCGACCTGCAGATCGCTGGCCGATGGCCAGGTCTTGCCGACCGAGGAACAGGTGATGGAGCTCATGAGACCTCGTTTACGGGCGCGGCGTCAGTGTGCCGCCACTTGCCACCACAACACCTTGCGCTGCACATACAGCAGCAGGGAGTCGACCGCATAACCCACCACGCCGACGATGCAGATGCCCAGCATGATGAGGTTGCCGTTGAACATCTCGCGCCCGAGGATGACCATCATGCCCACGCCGTTCTTCAGCCCCACCATCTCGGCGGCCAGCACGGCCATCCAGGCGGCAAAGAAGTTCAGGCGCAGCATGGTGAACACCTGCGGCAGGATGGCCGGGAAGATCACCCAGAGCCAGACCTGGCGCTCGGACGCGCCGAAGGTGCGGGCCGTCTTGAGCAGCCGCGTGTCCACCGAGGCGACTGCCGCCACCGTGGACAGCGTGAGCAGGAAATACACACCGACGAACACGATGAACACGGCGGTGGCGTTGCCGATGCCCAGCAGCATGATGCCCAGCGGAATCCAGGCGATGGGTGCGATGGGCGCCAGGCCGCGCACGATGGGCAGGAGTGCGGCCGAAGCCCACTTGGACATCGAGATGGCGATGCCGGTCAGCACCGCCGCGATGAACCCCAGGGCCATGCCGGCGAGCACACGCCAGACGCTGGCCAGGATGGCGGCGGGGATGGTCATGGCATCGGCGCCAAAACCCACACGCAGGCGGCTTTCGATGGCGTAGCCGATGAAGGAGGAGGGTGGCGGCAGCAGCGAGGCCTGCAGCCAGCCGCGGGCAATCGCCAGCTCCCACAGGGTCACCAGCACGATCCACGGGGTGAGCATGGCCAGGGCCAGGCCCGCGCGCCGCCGCCAGGGCGAGGGACGGGCCGGGGCGGTGGGCGCGGCGGCAGAGGGCAGCACGGCGCTCATGGCATCAGACGGTGGGCAGTGTCTCGCGCAGCAGGCGCAGGTCCATCACCTCGGGCGTGCCCTTGAGGTAACCCAGCGCGGCCATGTCGTTGATGGCGATCTGCATGCCCTTGTCACCGCCACGGGTCAGATCCACCTGGGGCAGTTGGCGCGGCAGCGAGGCGCGCAGGGTGTCCTTGTCCACCCGGTAGTACTTGCCCTTGTCCAGGATGTCGACGGCCTTGGCCAGATCGGCCTTGATCGCGCGGTCGGCACGCAGCAGCACGCGGATGTAGCGCCGCGCCGCTTCCGGGTATTTGGCGATGAAATCGGTGTGGGCGTTGGTGACGCAGTCCGGGCCGTCGCGGCCCCAGGTGTCCAGGTTGCTGGCGATCGGCACGCCGCCCATCTTGTCGACCAGGTTGGTGGCGAAAGGCTCCACATGGGTGACCACATCGACTGCCTTGGCTTCGAAGGCGGCGGCCATCGACAGCGTGTCGTTGAACCAGACCATGTTGAAGTCCGAGTACTTCAGGCCGGCATTGGCCATGGCCCGGTAGGCCATCATCTCGAAGGTATTGATGCGCATGGTGCCCACCTTCAGGCCCTTGCCCTTGGCGGCCTGCAGGTCGGCCATGGACTTGATGCCCGAGCTGCCCTGGGCCAGCAGGAAGATGCCGCCCGCACCCGAGCCGGCAATCGTGCGCACCGGCGCGCCGTTACTCACCGCCACCGCGGCATTGGTGAAAGGCAGGTGCGCGATCTGGATGGCGCCGCTGACCAGGGCGGTCAGGCCGTCGCCGGGGTTGGGCACGAACTTGAGTTCGACATTGAGACCCTCGTCCTTGAACATGCCGGTGGCGTGCCCGTAGAACAGCGGCGACATGCAGATGCCCACCAGATGGCCGACGCGGATGACCTCGGGGATGGCAGCGCTCTGCGCCTGCAAGGCGGGTGTGACACCAAGTGCGGCCGCACCGGTGAGGGTGGCCGTGGAACGGATGAACTGGCGACGTTGCATGTCGTGGGCTCCTGGCAGAGTGGGAGAAGGCCCGGCATGCGCCGGACCACGGAGGGCGGTAGCAGGCACGCCATGCCCGCCCTGGATGGCTGTTAGCAATAGCTGTGCCATGAACACCGGCAGCGCGCAGGCGCTGCGCCGGCTCTGGCAGCGGAGGCGGGGCTGGCGCGCCGGCGCGGGTGCGGCACCGAATGCAGGCGCCCCCACCCTGTCTTGGTGCGTGTGGCATCGTGCCTGTGGGGACGTCTGGGCCTGGTACAGACGCAGCATGGTCATGCAAACGAGCCGCTGGACTGCGCTGGCAGCGGCGGAAACCGACTGGCTTGGGCGGCGGCATTGTGGGCTCGCAGGCGCTGCCTCCCCTGGCAGAATCGACTAAGCTTGGCCGGGTATGGATGCCCATGCAACAGGCCGGAGCCTGGCGCGGGTACCCGGTGGAAGCTCCAGATATGCCTTGCTCACGACTCTTGCCCCTCCTCGCTGCTGCTTTGCTGCTGGCGGCTTGCGTCGGTCCCGCTCCCGGTCGGGTCGGGGGCGAAACCACGCTGCCCCTGCACCGGGCCTGGGTCGAGGGCCGCCAGGTGGAGTACGTCACCACTGACATTTCGGACGCGGCCATGGCCCTGAAAGAAGGCGTGAACTACGTGCCGCGCCTGGCCCGGGCGATTCCCGCGCCGGGGCAGCCCTCGCTGGTCGAGCGGGTGTACAAGTTCGTCGATGGCGAGCAGATCACGGTCTTCCAGTCGGCACCCCGGCCCACCGGCGGGGCCAATGCCGACCCGAGTTACAGCCCGCTGTGGCGCGTGGTGCTGGTGCGCTGGCGCCAGCCGCAGGCGGTGCGTGAGTTGCGCTCCGAGGAGGCGGTGCTGGCCGCGCAGGAGCGCGGCGAGCTCACCCTGACATTGACCGACATCGTGGTGAACTGCCCCATCACGCGTTCGGTGGACGGACAGGCCCTCAAGGGCGTGCGCTGAAACGAACAGAAAGGACCTCGCCATGAGCACCCACACCATCCGCCTGCACCGTGTGCTGCGCGCCCCGCCCGAGCGCGTCTACCGTGCTTTCCTGGACGCCGGGGCCCTGGCCAAGTGGCTGCCCCCGCATGGTTACACCTGCAAGGTGCACGACCTGGATGCGCGGGTCGGTGGCAGCTACCGGATGTCCTTCACCGAGTTCAGCAGCGGGCACAGTCATGCCTTTGGCGGCACCTACCTGGAGCTCGTGCCTGGCGAGCGCATAGTGCACACCGACCGCTTCGATGATCCCAACCTGCCCGGTGAGATGCGCACCACGATCCGTCTGAGCGCGGTGTCCTGCGGCACTGAACTGCAGGTCGTCCAGGAGGGCGTGCCCGCTGTGATCCCCCCAGAGGACTGTTGCCTGGGCTGGCAGGCTTCACTGGCGCTGCTGGCCTTGCTGGTCGAGGTCTAGCCCCGGCCCGCCGGTCTTGCCCCCGCTTGCGCTTGCCATGAATGCACAACAGACGGCTGCCTACCGCCAGGCGCTGACCCAGGCCCGCACGCTGATCGCCCGGAATGCGCTGGACGACGGATTTTCCCAGCTCGAACGCGCCCACGTCCTGGGCCAGGCGGAGGTGTTGCCCCATGTGCAGACCCACGTGCTCATGCTGCAGGTCGAGTGGCGCCGCCGCCGGCCCCTGGCCCTGCTGGGGCAGGCGGTGCGCATCGTTCTGGGTGCGCTGGGCTCGGCGGTCGGTGTGGTGCCGACGGGCAACACCGGGGGCACCGACATCAGCATGTTCAAGCGCCTGCCCATTGATCCCGAGCTGCAGCGCATCATCGACGGCTCGTCAGACTGAGCGCCCACCCGATTCACCGACACAGGAGTCCGCATGTCCACCACCGAGGAATTCAACCAGCGCGGCGCGAGCATGCTGCCGGGCCATCTGGGCATCGTGATCACCCGCATGGCGGCAGGCGAGGTACATGCCGAGATGACGGTGCGCCGCGAGCTCATGGCGCCCAATGGTTTTCTGCACGCCGGCAGCATTGTCACGCTGGCCGACACCTGCGCCGGCTACGGCTGCATCAACAGCCTGCCCGAAGGCGCCAGCGGTTTCACCACCGTCGAGCTCAAGTCCAACCACCTGGGGACGGCGCGTGACGGGGCCGTGCTGTGCGTGGCCCGGCCCGTGCACAGCGGGCGCACCACCCAGGTCTGGGACGCGGTGGTCACGCACCGCGAAAGCGGCAAGACCCTGGCACTGTTTCGCTGCACGCAGATGGTGCTCTATCCCAAGGTTGGCGCTTGAGCCTGCTGCGGCCGGTGGTCGGTGTCGATGGCTGCCCCGCAGGCTGGTACGCGGTGCGGCTTCTCCCTGGCGGGACCGACGTCGAAGGGCGCGTGCATGCCGGCTTTGCCGAGCTCTTGCGGGTCTGCCCTGCGCCAGCCTGTGTGGCCGTGGACATGCCCATCGGCCTGAGCGAGCAGGGTGATCGCGCCTGTGACGACGCCGCGCGCCGGCACCTCGGTGCGCGTGCGAGCTCGGTGTTCCCGTCGCCGCTGCGCGGCGTGCTGGGCGCGGCCAGTCAGGCCCAGGCCTCGGCGCGTCGCCGGGCCATCGACGGCAAGGGCATGTCCATCCAGGCCTACAACATCCTGCGCAAGGTCGAGCAGGTCGATGCCGCCCTGCGCACCTCGGCGGCCGACGCCCAGCGTGTCTACGAGGTGCATCCCGAGGTCTGTTTCCAGCAGATGAACGACGGCCAGCCCCTGGCCTGCGGCAAGAAGAGCGCCGAGGGGCGCGCGCTGCGTGTGCGCCTGCTGGCGCCACATTTCCCCGGCCAGGCCGAACGCCTGCTGGATGAATTCCCCAGGCGGCAGGTACAGGCCGACGACGTGCTGGACGCGCTGGCCTGCCTGTGGACGGCACAGCGGCTGGTGCGCGGCCAGGCGTTCAGCCTGCCGGCTGCGCCGCCGCGCGACGCCTGCGGCCTGCGCATGGCGATCCACTGCTGAGGGTCCTAGAGGGACACCACCCGGTTGCGTCCCAGTTCCTTGGCCGCGTAGAGCGCCTGGTCGGCGCGCTCCAGCACCTGGTCGGCGCTGGTGTCACCCGGCAGCGCATAGCTCAGGCCCAGGCTGACAGTGACGGGGCCGAGCGCCGAGAGGGACGCGGCCGCCACCGCCTGGCGGATCTTTTCGGCCACGGTGAGCCCTTCCTCGTCACGCACGGTGTCGGGCACCAGCACGACGAACTCCTCCCCGCCGTAACGCGCGACGAAATCGGTGATGCGCGTGGACTGGTTCAGCAGGCGCGCGAGCTGGCGCAGCACCTCGTCACCGGCCTGGTGGCCCAGGTTGTCGTTGATCTTCTTGAAGTGATCGACGTCGATCAGGATCAGGCAGAAGGTTCGGCCCGTGCGGCGCAATTGCTGGAAGCTTTCCTGCAGCCGGCTGTCGAAGCGACGGCGGTTGCTCAGCCCGGTCAGGGCATCGATGGTGGCCTGGCGCTCCAGCTCCAGATTCGCCTTGGACAGGGCCTCGGTGCGTTCCCGCACCTGCTGCTCGAGCGAGGCATTCAGGGCCTCGAGCTCCAGCTCATGGCGCAGCACCGAGGTGGTCATGGCGCGGATGGAGCTGCTGAGCTGCCGGATTTCATCAAGCTGCCCATCCTCCGGGAACACCGGGGTGCGTTCCCCACGCTCGATGCCGCGCATGGCCTGCGCCAGCTGTTCGATCGGACGACTCATGCGGGCCGCCAGTCGGTAGGCCAGCCAGGCGAACAGCACGGCCACGGCCAGGCCCAGCAGCAGCAGCTGCCGGCGCAGGAGATGGACCGGCTCCAGCGCCACATCCAGCGGCTGGCGCAGCACGATGCGCCAACCCAGCGGTGTGCTGGTCTGGGCGTTTACTTCGGTCATGCTGGTCAGATAGGCCTTGCCGTCGTCCCAGCGGATGACCTCGTGCGTCGCCTGGGGCTGCTGGCGCAGGGGCAGCTGCTGGCCGAGCAGCACAAAGGGGTAGAGGATGCGGCCGGCGCGATCGGCGATCAGTACCTCGACCTGGCGACCCGCCGCATCGTCGGCGATCACCCGTTCCACCGTGTTGGTGACCCAGCTCCAGTGCGCATGGGCGCCCAGCACGCCGCGCAAGCGGCCGTTCTCGTCGAGGATGGGCGCCGCAAAGTCGATGAAGCGCAGGGGTTCGTTGGCGACCCGCTGCGGGAACTTCTTGGCCAGCAGCACAGCCTCGTGCACATCGCCGGTGTAGGCGCCCTGGCGCGCCTGCTGGAACCACAGCCGCTGGTCCACCTGCAGTCCCACCAGCAGTCCATCGGTGGCCTGCAGCACACGCCCTTGCGGGTCGGTGATGCCGATCCATGCGTATTCATCGTGGGTCTGCTTGCGCAGCGTCAGCGCCTGGCCCAGTTCGGGGTCGCGCAGATTGCCATGGGTCAAGGCACGGGTCTGGCGCAGCAGCCGGATTTCCTGGTCACGTTCCTGCAGATTGGCCGCCAGCAGATCGGCGGCCGAACGTGCGCTGATGTAGAGGGCCTGGCCGCCGAAGTCGGCCAGCTCCCGCGTGGCGATCTGGCCCACATAGAGCCCGACGCTGAGCAGCGTGGCCAGCGAGAGTCCGCCAAACCACAGGGTCAGGCGGCCACGGAAACTGCCGGGAGCACGAATGGGAAAAGACCAGGACATGGGCAGGATGCGCCATCCGGCGCGTTTCGGTGACTCCCTTGGACAGGCAGTGTAAGAGCAATCACCACGCGGGTCTCATACACGTCGGGGCATGCACAGACCCCGGCGTCCCATCAGACGGACGGCCGCGTGAGCCGGGCCCTTGTGCGCAGACCGAGTGCCTGCGGCTGAGCCTGTGACACCGATGGCTCGGCGACCAGCTGCTGCAGTTGCTGCACCGCGGCCTGCAGCTGGGCAAACTCGCGGGTCTGGGTTGGGCCGTCGTGCGCCATGCGGGCCAGGCTCTCGGCCAGCTGGCGCACCTGGGCCACCACCTCCTGCATGGTCTGGCCAGCCTGCGCCACCAGGCGGGCGCCTTCGGCCACGCTGCCCACGGAGGTCTCGATCAGCTGCTTGATTTCCTTGGCTGCTGCCGCGCTGCGCCCGGCCAGCGTGCGCACCTCGCTGGCCACCACGGCAAAACCGCGGCCCTGGTCGCCCGCCCGCGCGGCTTCCACTGCGGCGTTGAGCGCCAGGATGTTGGTCTGGAACGCAATCGCGTCGATGGTGCCCGTGATGTCGGCGATGCGGGTCGAGGAGAGTCGGATGTCCTGCATGGTGTGCACGACCTGACCGACCACGGCGCCGCCACGCTCGGCCACCTGCACCGCTTCGGCCGCCAGGCTCTGGGCCTGCTGCCCGCCGTGCTGCCGCTGCGTCAGGGTGCTGCTCAGGGACTGGAGGGCCTCGCGCGCCTGCGCCACCTGGTCACGCTGCGCGCTGTGCCGGGCCAGCGCGGCCGGTGCAGGTGCGGCCAGGGCCTGCGCCTGGCTGGTCAGTTGCTCGGCCTGCTGCTGCGCCTGCGCGTACAGGCCCTGCACACCCTGCTGGATGCGCGCCAGCGTGGCCCCGAGCTGACGGGTTTCGTCACCCCGCACGCTGTCCACAGGCTGCTGCAGCGTCGCGCCAGCCAGCTGCCGCGCGGCATGCAGGTTGTCGCGCACGCCGCGTCGCAGCGGCGCCAGCAGCACCAGGCCCCAGAGCGCGGCCAGCAGCACCGCCGCGCCGGCGCTGTAGAGCAGCAGCTCGCGGGCCGCGGCGATGCTGCCGCGCTCCAGGCTCAGGCGCTGCTGCGCACTCAGCGTCTGGATCGACTGCTGCAGGGCGTTCAGAGCGGGCAGGGTCTCGCCGATGAAAAGCAGCGAGGCCTCGGGGCGCAGGTTCTCGTCGACCAGCTTGACCACGCGCTCGGCCGACTGGCTGTGGGCCGTGCGGTGGCGCTTGAGCTCGTCCAGCACCTGCGCAGCGGCACCCGTGCCCGGGCGCTCCAGGGTGGCCAGGGCCTGGTCGATCTGGCGGTTGGCGCTGGCCTGTTGCGCGCGGATGGCCTCGGTGGGCGCGGCGATGGGGGCAGTGATCTGCTGCTGCGTCAGGCGTGAGAGCGTCTCGGTGCCGGCATGGATCTGTGCGGCGGCCTCGCGCTGGGCCCGGTCGCTGGCACTCAGGCGCTCGCTGGCGATGCCCACCTGCTGCAGCTGCTGCAGGGCCAGCAGGCCGTAGCCCGCGAGCAGCAGCAGGGGCAGGCCCAGGGCCAGGGCCAGGCGGGTGGCCAGGGGCCAGTCAGCGGTACGCATGGTGCTTGTCTCCAGGCTCAGCCGGTGGTCAGACCGGTGGTGTGATGCTTG
>JACCDS011127453.1_pt1 | contig 10722 bp, 2 predicted proteins | sample 7446441 | NCBI WGS metagenome assembly JACCDS01 (sample SAMN15323445, study PRJNA562643) | freshwater metagenome | isolation source: river surface water | place: USA:Blue River Watershed | collected 2017-08-17 | reverse complement strand
GATCGCCAACTAATGCTGCGTCAATCCGGCGTAGGCCGGCTTTGGGCTGTGATGACTCCAGATATCGCCAGTCAACTCAGGCTGAGCGCTAGGCAGCAGACCGGGGTCAGCGAGGCGTTACTGCGACAACGGATGCAGGAGACTGAGATCCGCCTGTATGGCGCGGATCAGCTGTTTTATTTCAGTGCAGCAGGTCAGCAGGCTTTGTTAACGCAGGCGCCGTTGGCGCATGTTCGGCAATTACATACAGAAGATGCCGCGGTGTTTGCCCGGTTCCAGTCGCGGGCATCCGCGCAGGATTTGGATGACGCCTATGTAGAGCTGGATCATTGGGCGGTGTTTGGTGCTTTTGCCGATGGCCAACTGGTGTGCGCCGCCAGTATGTATCCCTGGAACGGCGAAAAAATAGCCGATATCGGCGTATTAACCTTGCCGGATTATCGTGGTGCTGGTCATGCACGCAGCGTGATCCGGGCGATCAGCCGTTACGCCTGTGAACAGTGCTATCAGCCGCAGTACCGTTGTCAGACTGACAATCTGGCGTCAACTGCATTAGCTAAAGCCGCAGGGCTGGACCTGTTTGGCCGCTGGGAAGTGATTGATAGTGCAGAAACCAATGAGCATGACGCCTGATACCGCGCAGCCATGTACAGCTCATGCACAAAGGATCCATCCCTGCGCATGGGCTGTACGCGGTCAGAACATGGTTCAGAAGCGATAACTCATTCTTAGCGTTAATAAGTCGACGTCATTATCCTTCAGCTGAGTTCGTTGCCAGCGTGCTGACAGGCTAAGGTCATTGGTCAGCTGGTAACCAGCCGACACTGCGTAATACAAATCGGTGCCATCAAATTTGCTGTTCAACACAGTTCCGCCCATCGTACTGCTGATCTCGGACTGCCAGTTCAGCACCCCGGCCCCAACATCCAGCTGCCACTTCTGTTGCTGCCAGACGGTGAAACGGCCGCCGGCACCAATCGCCTCGCCCAAGGCGGGGCTGACCTGTTTAATGAGATCATGGTAACTGGCCGGCGTCAGACTGCTTTGACTGATATCGGCACTGGCTTCGCCAAAATCCCAATAACTCGGCTCGACAGCCAAGGTATCGGTGATCTGGTAACCCGCACCCAGACCAAATGCGCTGTCTTTTTGCTCTAGGTCCAACAAAGTACCGCCACTGAGCTGCGCCCTGATATCAGCCGCACTGCGGTCGGCCTTGGCCTGGCCGGCCTCGACAAAACCATACCAGTCGCTGGCTTGTGCGGCGGCCGGCAGACACATTAACAACATCAATGTGATGACACCGCGCCGCCAAGCGGCAACGATGAACAAGCCAAACCACAACAAGCCCAGCGCACCACCGCTTGATTTATTGTTCACGATCACATCCTTATATGCTTTGACCGTAATCACCACTTGCCCCTGTGCCTGCATCCCCTGGCTATCGGCGATCACATACCGCACAGTATCAGTGCCTTCAAAACCCGCTTTGGGTTGATAACGCAATGACTTATCAGACTGGATAGTGACAGTTCCCTGTTGCGCGGTGGCAGACAACACGGTCAGCACATCACCATCCGGATCCGAATCATTTGCCAGCACAGCAATAGTGACAGCGGTTTTGTCATCGGTCGACGCAACGTCGTTTACCGCAACAGGTCCGTTGCTCGGTAACACTGTGACTGTCAGTTCACTGCTACCGGTCCCACCTTTGCCATCTGTGACGCTGTAGGTCACCCGATCTGTACCGGAGAATTGTGGCGCCGGCACGTACCGAAGCTGTTGGTCGGCCAGCACTTCGATTTGACCAAATTGGGCACTGACCTGACTTACTTTCAGTGTATCGCCATCAGCATCGCTGTCGTTGGCCAGCACTTTCACTTCCACCGCAATACCGATACGGGTGGTGACTGCATCCGGCTTCGCCACTGGCAGACGATTGCCATTGTTGCGGATACTGACGCCACTTGGGTCGACAATAGTGCCGTTTGCGATACCATCAGCATCATTCGGGCCGCCATCCTGCACCGACACCTGCACACACCAGTGTCCTTCGGTCAATCCGGCGCTCCAGCGCGTATCGCCAGGAGGTGGACAGAAACCACGTTCGCCTGCACTGGACGAGACAAAGTTCCGGCTATCGCTGACAAAATCGACCCAACCCGTCACCACATTGTATTTCCGATAAACTGCATTGGCCGGCACTGGCAGCCGTTGTGGCAGCACAAGCTGATAGGTTTGACCCGGTACTGGCAGACCGTAGGCGATAAAATCAAAGATACCGCCAATATTCGCTGCCGCTGCATCAGTTTCCACCTCGGTTGGTAGCAACTGCAGACCACCGGACTGACTCAACACTGAATCCTGGCCGCGACGTAAACAAACACCTGGTGACCCTTCTGCCAGGAAACTGACCTGCTGTTTGCCTTCTTCCGGTACCACATTGCAATCTGCGATCACATCAAGGTAATCGGCAATACCGTCGCCATCGGCGTCAGCAAAACCTTCTTCACTGTCCGGAATTAAGTCCCCGTCGGTATCAGCGGTAGTCAAAGCAGGTAAGGCATCGACTATGACGATATACATCTGGTCAGTCGTTGTCAGAGCCGGCGCACCGTTGTCGGTCGCTGTCATCGCCACCATATAAACTCCGGGCGTCTGGGTCGACGGATCAAATTCCAGTTGATCACCGTCAATATCTGCACCACTCAACCCTGCCGTATTCCACTGCAGACTGAGAACATCCTGCGGATTCTGATCTGCTACTGTAGCCTTCACGGTCACAACACCTTGATTTTTGGCTACAGTTAAGCGGGTCTCATCATTCTGACTGGCGACCAGCTGCACGGTCGGTGCAATATTGTCTTCACGAATACTCACTTGCATGGCGGACTGGCTACCCAGATTCAGCGTTGGGTCCAATGCGATCTGTATATTTTCAGTCCCTTCGGTCTGTGCATCTTCAAATACACTGAACTGGATAACCCCTGTAGTGCCACTGGTGATCACAACCACACCGGCAGTCAGTGAATGATCATTACCATTGGCTGAACCTGCGACCGTATAAGGCACCTCTACCGGATAAGCTGGCGCCGGACCGTTCAGCAAGACCTGTACCGTGACGTCGCTGCCTTCGGTGACTACAGCATCTTTACTCAGCGAGATCAGAGGCTTGACGCTGACACGCTGACCTTTGGTTGCCTTATTGCCCTGACTGTCGGTGGCCTGCCAGTAAGCAATATGCTCACCAGGTGCAAAGAATGTTTGGCCATCAACCAACGACACCGGCAATGTCAGACCGTTCCGGTCCACTGCAGTTGCGACCCCCAAATCAACTTTGGTGTACAACGCCGTCGCGTTCATTTCGACATCTGCCGGCAAGGTAATGACCGGTAAGTTGCCACCGGCAGTACCAGTAATTTGCAACTTCACTTCGGCCGACGCACGACCTTGCTGACCATCAGATACGCTGTAGCGCAGATCGACTTGTCCCAGATAACCTGTCGGCGCCTGGTAAATCAGACCGGCACTGCTGAACGTGACGGTACCGGTACTGGCAGTCGCACCGTCAATGGTCAGACGGTCGCCATCAACATCAGTGTCGTTACTCAGCACATTCAGGGTATAACGATCGGTATCCAGCCGCGCCACACTAAAGCTATCTGCAACCACCAACGGATTATCATTGACCGGTGTAATGGTCAGACTCACAGTCGCAGTGGCAGAGCTGAATTCTGCATCGCTGGCGACAAAACTAAAGCTGTCACTGCCGTGATAGTCCGTCGCCGGTGCATAGCGATAACCGGCTCCTTCGGCTATCAGACTGCCATGTGCAGGTTGTTTTGTGATGGCAATTTTCAACTGGTCCCCTTCAGCATCAGAGGTTTCCAGAGTAATTGCAGCTGGCTCATCTTCACGCAGCGTCGCTAACGAATCCCGGGCGACCGGCGCTGTATTACTGTTCAGCACTTCCAGATTAAAGGCAGCCAAAGCCGCACTGGCTGTACCATCCGATACCTGAATCACAATACCGTTGGTACTTCCTACATCCGTACGTGCCGGTGTACCGCTCAGTTGGCCCGTCGCCGGGTTAAATGTTGCCCAGGTTGGTTTGTTGCTGATACTGAAGGTCAGCGTGGTGCCGACATCAATATCTGCCGCCACTGGCGTGAAACTATACAACACCCCTGCAGTAACCTTGGTTAGCGGGCTGCCACTGATCGTCGGCGCGTCGTTGACGTTGGCGACAGTGATACTGAATGCCGGTAACGCTGCGCTTAAAGTACCGTCACTGACACTGATCACAATACCGCTATAACTACCAACATCGCCGTTGGCAGGTGTGCCGGTTAATGCGCCGGTAGTGGTACTAAAGTTCGCCCAGCTCGGTTTATTGCTGATGCTGAACAGCAGTGTGGTCCCAACATCCACATCGGCCGCAACCGGGACAAAGCTGTAGGCAATATCCTGAGTCGCCGTGGTCGCCGGGGTCCCACCGATGGTTGGTGCATCGTTGCTGTTGACTACAGTGATACTAAACGCTGTCAGTGCTGTCGTTGCTACACCATCACTGACACTGATCACGATGTTGCTGTAACTGCCAATATCATTATTGGTTGGAGTGCCGGTTAAGGCTCCAGTGACCGTATTGAATGTTGCCCAAGCCGGTTTGTTGCTGATACTGAAGGTCAGGGTAGTCCCCACATCAACGTCTGCTGCGGTAGGCACAAAGCTATACAACAGATCCTGCGTTGCCGTAGTTGGCGGCGTACCAGTGATCGTCGGTGCGTCGTTGACGTTAGCCACTGTGATATTGAATGCCGGTAATGTCGCACTTAAAGCACCGTCACTCACACTAATCACAATACCGCTGTGACTACCAACATCGCCGTTGGCTGGTGTGCCGGCTAATGCACCGGTCGCCGTATCAAAGGTTGCCCAGGTTGGTTTATTGCTGATGCTGAACACCAACGTAGTGCCAACATCGACATCTGCCGCGACCGGAACAAAGTTGTAGGCAATCCCCTGAGTCGCAGTGGTTGCAGGAGTACCGCTAATCGTTGGTGCATCGTTGGTATTTCCCACACTGATGCTAAACGCAGTCAGTGCTGTGGTTACTGCACCATCACTGACGCTGATTACGATATTGCTGTAACTGCCAATATCGCTATTGGTAGGAGTACCGGTTAAGGCTCCAGTGGCAGTATTAAACGTTGCCCAGGCCGGTTTGTTGCTGATACTGAAGGTCAGGGTAGTCCCGACATCAATGTCTGTGGCGGTAGGCACAAAGCTATACAACACATCCTGCGTTGCCGTAGTTGGCGGCGTGCCACCAATCACCGGTGCGTCGTTAACATTGACAACAGTGATGCTAAATGTCGGCAATGCTGTGCTTAAAGCCCCGTCACTGACACTAATCACAATACCACTGTGACTGCCGACATCGCTGTTGCCCGGAGTGCCGGTCAACGCACCAGTCGCAGTATCAAAGGTCGCCCAGCCGGGTTTATTGCTGATCGAGAATGTCAGAACTGACCCCGTATATGGATCTGATGCGGATGGTGTGAAGCTGTATGCAACGTCTTGCGTGACACTGCTCGCCGGCGTACCGCTGATCACCGGCGCTTCGTTCACATTGGTCACAATGATGGTGTAGGTTTTGGTTGTACTGTCTGCTGCAGTGATCACGACAGTAATAGTGTTCGCGCCGACCGAAAGCGCAATTGGCGACGACGCATTACCGCTCACGACAGCAACGCCATTCACTGTCACCGTCGCAGTACTGTCTGCGGTGGTCGGCGTGATAGTGATACTGCTGGTTGCATTGCTGACTGATACCGTATAGCTGGTCGTGCCTGCGGCAAAGCCCGGACTTAAGCTGCCACTGCTTGGTGTTAAGCCGGATAAGTCAGCATTGCTGCTCAACGCCCTTGTCACTGTCACTGTGTAGGTTTTAGTCGTAGTGCCGTCTTCCGCAGTGACGACTACTGTCACGGTATTCGCGCCGACATTCAGCGCAATAGCACCGGATGCTGCACCGCTAGTCACAGAGACACCGTTCACCGTCACTGTCGATGCACTGTCTGCCGTGGTCGGCGTGACTGTGATACTGCTGGTGGCATTGCTGACCGACGCCGTATAACTGGTGGTGCCTGAGGCAAAGCCCGGGCTTAAGCTGCCGCTGCTGGGTGTTAAGCCAGACAAGTCGGCATTACTGCTTAACGCTCTGGTCACTGTCACTGTATAGGTTTTCGTGGTGGTGCCATCTTCGGCGGTCACCACTACAGTCACTGTATTCGCGCCGACATTCAGCGCAATAGCACCAGACGCGGTACCACTGCTGACCGTCACACTGTTCACAGTGATGGTCGCGGTACTGTCCGCCGCGGTCGGAGTGACAGTGATACTGCTGGTGGCATTGTTGACTGATACCGTATAGCTGGTGGTGCCTGTCGCGAAGCCTGGGCTTAAGCTGCCGCTGCTCGGTGTTAAGCCCGCCAGGTCAGCGTTGCTGCTGGCCGCTCGGGTGACTGTCACTGTGTATGTGTTAGTGGTGGTGCCATCTTCAGCCGTGACTACGACTGTCACAGTATTGGCGCCAACCGTCAGAGCAATAGCCCCGGACGCTGCGCCGCTGCTCACCGCAGCACCGTTTACTGTCACGGTGGCTGTACTATCCGCAACAGTTGGCGTGATAGTGATACTGCTGGTGGCATTGCTGACTGACGCCGTATAGCTGGTGGTGCCTGCAGCAAAAGCCGGGCTTAAGCTGCCGCTGCTCGGTGTTAAGCCAGCCAAGTCAGCATTGCTGCTGGCCGCACGGGTCACCGTCACTGTGTATGATTTGGTGGTGGTGCCATCTGCGGCCGTAACCAGCACTGTTACCGTATTGGCGCCAACGGTCAGCGCAATAGCCCCGGACGCCGCCCCGCTGGTCACGGCGACACCGTTCACAGTTACTGTCGCGGTACTGTCTGCAGTGGTCGGCGTGAGCGTGATACTGCTGGTGGCATTGCTGACTGACGCCGTATAGCTGGTGGTGCCTGCGGCGAAGCCTGGACTTAAGCTGCCACTGCTTGGGGTTAAGCCGGATAAGTCAGCATTGCTGCTCAACGCCCTTGTCACTGTCACTGTGTAGGTTTTAGTCGTAGTGCCGTCTTCCGCAGTGACGACTACTGTCACAGTATTCGCGCCGACATTCAGCGCAATAGCACCGGATGCTGCACCGCTAGTCACAGAGACACCGTTCACCGTCACTGTTGATGCACTGTCTGCCGTGGTCGGCGTGACTGTGATACTGCTGGTGGCATTGCTGACCGACGCCGTATAACTGGTAGTGCCTGAGGCAAAGCCCGGGCTTAAGCTGCCGCTGCTGGGTGTTAAGCCGGATAAGTCGGCATTGGTGCTGACAGATCTGGTGACGTTAAGCGTATAGGTTTTTGTGGTGGTACCATCTTGCGCAGTCACAACGACATTGACAGTGTTGGTCCCGACATTCAGCGCAATAGCACCGGATGCCGCACCACTGCTGACGGTCACGCCGTTCACTGTGACAGTAGCAGTATTCACTGCAGTAGTCGGTGTGACGGTAATACTGCTGGTGGCATTATTCACTGACACCGAGTAGCTGGTGGTGCCTGCAGCGAATCCTGGACTTAAACTGCCACTGCTGGTTGTTAAACCCGAAAGGTCAGCATTACTGCTGGCCGCACGGGTCACGGTCACTGTATATGTTTTAGTGCTGGAACCATTTTCCGCGGTCACAACAACAGTCACCGTATTGGCACCCACCGCCAGGGCAATAGCGCCTGATGCTGCACCACTGGTCACTGACACGCCATTCACCGTGATAGTCGCCGCACTATCTGACGAGGTTGGTGTGACGGTGATACTGCTGGTCGCGTTGCCGACCGAAGCGGTATAGCTGATAGTACCGGCGGCAAAGCCTGGGGACAAAGTGCCGGCACTCAGGCTTAACGCCGATAAGTCTGCATTGGTGTTGAGCGCCGTCGTGGTAAAGGTTTCAGTTGAGCCAGCACCAGTACCATTCGCATTCAGGGCATATGCCGCAACGCTATACTGGCTGCCTGCAGTCAGGCCGGTAAGCCCAATCGAATAAGCGCCGGTTGTACCGCTGGTGGTGCTCTTGAATACTGTAGTGCCATTGACTTCGGCATAGGTCGGGGTCGGATCTGCGGTGGTTAATGCATAGACAACACCCCGCTCCGTCACGGCTGAACCCGCATCTGAGGTCACGTCGCCGCCAACGGATGCAGTTGTTTTAGTAATACTGGACGCTGCTGCTGTGGTCACTGTTGGCGTGTTGTTAACGGCAAATTCAATATTGGCCAGCATGCCCGAACTACTAACAAATTTGACGCTGTTACCATCCACTAAACTACCGTTGTAAGAACCACTACCATCCAGCGCCGTTGCGGTCCAGGTTGCGCCTTCATCATCGGAATCAAGTAAATATGCCGGGTAACTATTATCTGACACATCATTCAGCACACCGACAATATGACCGTTAATATAACGAAACGCACCTTGCGACCAGTCAGCCGCAATCTGGCTACCCCCTGGTGCGCCGGTAATGGTCACTTTGGCTGTATAACTGGCTGGATTGGTTGGTGTAGTGGTCGTTGTACTGAAAAAACCAGCAATACTGCTGACGTACGTCGTACCGGTGATCACATATTTACTGCCGGTCCAGACTGCATCCGTGTAATAGGCAATACCTCCGGTCAAAGTGGGGGTGTTATCTGTCCAGGTCACGCCATCCGGCGAGGTATAGACCACACCCAATGACGTATTACCGTCATAACCTAAGGCAAAATAGATATTGTTTTCATACTTAATGCGGAAAAACCAGCTTGCCAGTGTATCAACGACGGACAGACTGGACAGGTTTGAACCGCGCCAGAATTTCCATTCGTAAGTCGTCCCGTCATACCCGGACACCAGATAATTACCGCCCTGATACAACACAGACTGATACACATTGCCTGTGTGGCTACCGGCATTGGTCCAGCTGCTGCCATCTGCTGAAGTGGCGATGACGTTTTCACCGACCGCAACATATTGGCTGCCATCCCAAACAACGTCATTAAAGGACTTGGTCCCGGTGCGGGTCGCCAAAGCGCCTAAAGTCGGCCAGTTGGTCGAGGTGTTTGATACTGCAGACGGGTTACTGCCCTGAGCTCCCACCAAGGAAAAACTGCCAGCACCATTAGTAGCAATGCCGTTATAACTGCCGGTCACAAAATGGTAGGTCAGGCCGTCATCAGACACTGCCAGCCCTTCATTGCCCCATTGAATATGCTTACCGTTTAGCACCGCAGCACCTTGCCCTACAATCGAGGCAGTCGGCGCTACCATGGTATAAGTGCTGCCATTGGTCGAGCGGATAATAGTGCCGTAACCATAAGTGCCGCCTGAACCAAATAAAAAGTAACTGGTACCGTCGTGATAGCCACGGAACATCTGGTTGGGCGAGCCTAAAACGGTCGTCGAGCTGTCAGGCCTGGTAACGGACGTTGAGGTAATATTGGTCCAGGTAATAGCATCGGTAGAAGTTTCGACCCGGGTTCCTGCGTAAAAGGCATAAAAACGATCATTCAGGAAATAAGCACCGTTGGTGGTGTTGTCCCCGCCAGTGCTGGCACTCCAGGAATTTGATGCACCGGTCGATGAGCGGAAATAGGTAGAATTGCCAGAACTGGGACGCGCACTAATCACAATCAAGCCATTGCCTGACGTGATGGTCATCAGATCATCACTGGCATTACCCACACCGAGGGTGATCGCCGACCAGGTACTGCCGTCACTTGAAGAAACGACTGTGCTACTGTCGCCAACGGCATAAACATTGCCGCCAATGGCTTTGAGATCATAGAAATTTTGCGCCGTTCCCGACGTCCGCGCTGTCCATGTCACTGCATCCGGCGACGTATAGATCTTGCCTGCAGAACCGGCCACGACATAAAGACTGTTGAAATAGGTTAGCCGCGGACTGGTAATGCTCACGGTCGAGCTGTAGGTCCAACTCTCCGCATCTGTTGAGGTGTAAACCCTGCCACTACTCGTCATAGCGACATATTTGCCGCCACCGTACGTCACACCATTGATCGAAGTGCCATAAGGAATGCCAGTCACTTCCGAGATTGTCGGTGCTGCAGCGTTAGCCATGGACACTCCGCAGGCGCATATGCCCAACAGCAGTGCAAACAGCCAGCGCTGAACAAGTTGAGATATTTGTGGGGTGGTCATACGGAAATCCTGCAGAAATTTATGAGAAAACAAAGACATTCGTTACGCTCCTTGTCTGGAATTTGGACTGCCTTGATGTGGCAAATGCAAAAACGCGGCGAAGAAATCAGGTGTGGCGCTACCAGTATAAAAGGCTGTTGTAAAAACAGGAAAAATATCCCGAAAATCTTTGCTAAAAATGGCTGAACGCGGCCAATAGCCCGTTTCAGTCAAAATAGATGATTTTTGGCATTTGCAGACCGAATTGCGTTCAACACCTGCGTTATTCGGTTTAATGTCGCGCTGATGACGGCGATAGAGAACAGATCACGCTACAGAGACAGGCGTTGTTTCAGTGCACGGGCAAAAGTCCGGCTGACTTTCAGTACTTTGCCGTTCGAAAGCACGGCCTTGTATTCGGAATTGCCGAGCGGTTGCAGCTGTTCGATATAAGTCAGATTCACTACTGTTGAT
>JACCDS011043189.1_pt1 | contig 10724 bp, 11 predicted proteins | sample 7446441 | NCBI WGS metagenome assembly JACCDS01 (sample SAMN15323445, study PRJNA562643) | freshwater metagenome | isolation source: river surface water | place: USA:Blue River Watershed | collected 2017-08-17 | reverse complement strand
CTACCTGGGTGAAGACGACATCGTGCGGCTACAAGACAACTACGGACGCGCCTGATGAGTTTGATCACAAACGCCATTTATATGGCATGGGCAGACACCAAGGCTCGATACAAGAGCAGTGTGATTGGACCGTTCTGGCCAACATTGACAAACGTTTTTGGCGTTCTAGGCCTTGGTCTGGTTTGGGGGCATCTGCTTAAGCAAGATATGCGTAGCTTTATCCCGCAACTGACCGTTGGGCTGATTGTGTGGCAATTGATCGCAGGAGTACTTACAGATGCCTCGACTACCTTCGTAAGACATGGCGCAATGATACGTAATGTGGCCATACCAAGTTGGTTTTTCGCAGTCCGTGCGTTGTCTAAGCATCTTATTAATTTCCTACATAATATAATAATCATTGTGGCTGTAATGATTTATTATGAGGTACCAGTTACAGTTAATACTTGGCTAATAGTTCCTGGATTAGTGATGGTAACGTTAAATCTTTATTGGCTACTTCATGGCCTCGGATTGGTTGCAGCACGATTTAGAGATGTAGAAATGCTGATTACTAGTATTGTTCCATTACTGTTTTTTATAAGTCCAGTAATTTACCGGGCTGACAGCTTGCCAGCCTCTTTAAATGTGGTTTGGCTAAATCCGGTCAGCTATATGATTGAGGCCGTCCGGACACCATTATTGGGTGGTTCACCACCTGTTTACACATGGATCGTATTGCTGGCCATGTGGGTTATTGGTAGTGGCCTGACCTGGTTTTATCAGCGCACTCAGGGTAAGAACCTCGCTTTTTGGGTTTAAAGATAAAGATGGCCTCAATTTTATTTGACAATGTCAGTTTGCGTTATCCTGTCTATGGCAGCCATGGCATGTCACTGCGTAGCCATTTAATGCGTGTTGCGACTGGTGGAAATATTGAAAAAGACAGTCGTACGACAATCGTTACAGCGCTCAAAAATGTAAGCTTCACTCTTAATGATGGCGATGCCGTAGGCTTAATCGGTCACAATGGTGCGGGGAAAAGTACAATGCTTCGTGCTATGGCAGGCATTTATCCCCCCTCCAGTGGACGAATTATCCGTAAAGGGAAAACTGCGACAGTTTTCGAAATAGGAGCAGGCCTTAATTCTGAGCTTTCTGGCTACGATAACATTATAAATCTAGGCATGATGACGGGGCTGAGTTACAGGCAAGCAAAAGATTTGACCCCTGAAATTGAAAATTTCACGGAATTAGGCGATTTTTTACAATTACCAATTCGTACTTATTCATCTGGCATGACCATGCGCCTGATGTTCGCGGTTGCCACTGCTATAACGCCGGAAATCTTGTTGCTTGATGAAATGTTCTCAACAGGTGATGCTGGTTTTCAAGAAAAGAGTCAAGGGCGTATCAAAAAGATTATTGAAGAATCTAAAATATTTGTTTTTGCGTCCCACGATTATTCTTTGCTGAAAAAATACTGTAATCGGATTTTTCGTTTGAATCATGGTGAGGTGATCGAGATTTCGAAAAATGAAGTCTAATCGCGTCTGCTTTTATTCTATTATTTCACATGGATGATGTATGGATTTAAATTCTAAAATTCTTATTACTGGTGGGAGCGGTATGCTCGGACGTGCAATAGTCGACGAATTGCGACGCCTTGGCTATTCGAACGTTGTTGCGCCATTGCGCCAGGAGTTAGATCTCTTAGATAATGTGCTTGTAAACGAATATTTGACCAGCGAGCGGCCGGAGTATGTTTTCCATTTGGCTTCTTTGGTGTATGGGTTGAAAGGTAATATGAGAAATCAATATGATTCTCTAGTGAAAAATACAAAAATATACTCAAACGTACTCGAATGTATTGGTGGAAATTTTAAACCTAAAAAAATCTTTTTTGCGGGTACGGTTGCATCATATGGATTTCCTTATGTCAAGCAGCCTATTCAAGAGGAAGACTTCTTCAATGGGCTCCCGCATGAAGGCGAATATGGTTATGCAATGGCAAAGAGGCATGCGTATAATTATTTGAAAATAGCAAAGGAATTGTACGGTGTTGACTATATATATGGATTGTTGACGAATTTATTTGGCGAGCATGATACTTTTGATGCTGAAAATGGTCATGTGATCCCATCTTTGATATTAAAAGCGGTTGATTCTATCGAAAAAGACAGCGACAATTTTGAAGTTTGGGGGAATCCTGAAAGCAAGAGGGATTTTCTTTATATAAAAGATGCGGCAAAAGCTGTAATTTTTTTGATGATGAATGGATCGGGGATATATAATATTTCCACAGGTAAGGCGAAAACAATGCGGGAATTGGCGCTATCGATTTCTAAGAATTTATCAAATTCTGTGTCGCCCGTTTGGAATAGTGATGAGCCAGTTGGGATATCGGAGCGGATGGTTTCAAATAAAAAGCTGCGATCACTTGGATTTAGTGATTATACTGATTTTGATTTGGCGATTGGAAAAACCATTTCGTGGTATAGGAGTTAATAAATGAAAAAATACATACTAGTTTCCAGTTTTTCGGAAAGCTGCGGAAATGCATATTTTACGGAAATACTGTTGGATGGACTAAGGGTGGAGGGCTTTCATGCCGAGTGTGCTAGCTTGGATTTGTCTCTCACGCAGTCAATGGAGCGTGTCATCAGAAAAAAAGCAGATGCACACATAGATCACATTTGCAAAAGTCTTAAATCGGCGGACGCTGTCAATATTCAATTTGAGGCGGGTCTTTACGGTACTATGCCCTCCGATATCATTAAAAGATTTAAAAAACTGATCTTATCAAATCCCAACACCTCAGTCACGCTTCACAGTCCTAGATTGTTAGGTGCTCCTAGTGGATACCGTGATGTAATCAAGCTTGTACTGACGGGACGTATAAAGGCGGCCTATAATAAGTATCTTGAAATTGTTAAGGGGAATGTTCATTTTAAATTGAACAGGGCAATTATTGAATTGATAGTAAGAAATGGTTCAAAAATAATCGTTCATACGAAAAGGGCAAAGGATCAAATTAATAAATTATATGGCTATGATTTGAGTAATATATACGTCCATCCGCTGAAATTTGTTGCTCCAGATCATAAGGTCTACCCTAATAAGCTAATTTCATTAAAGCGAGGGTATTCCTTAGATGAAAACGATAAAATAATCGGTATGTTTGGTTATATTAGTCTATACAAAGGCCACAGTGTTGCACTGGAGGCCATGATGATTCTTCCTGAAAACTACAAGCTATTTATCTTTGGGCGAGTTCACCCTCAAACTATAAGGCTAGGCGAAGTTGTGGATCCGTATATCAAGCAGCTCGATGACTTTATTTTGAGAAACAATCTAAAAAATCGAGTTTACTTTGTTGGAGAGGTCCCAACGGAAGACTTCATTAATTATTCAGGCTCTGTTGATTGTGTTTGGTTGCCTTATTTGGAAGTCGGGCAGGATGGCTCAGGGATTGCATCAATTTGCTGCGATGTTTCTAATAATGTGATTGCATCTAATTCGTTTGCTTTTGACGAATTGATGAAATTAATACCTTATCCAACTGTTAGAAGGTTTGATATCGGTAATTGTTTGGAGTTGGCGCAAAAGACTATGTGCGATACTGAGCAAAGTAATTCGGAATCGGTGAAAAATTCTAAGTATAACCTGAAGACGCAAGCGCTCATTTATAAAGAATCTGTCAATTTTTAAAGGTCGAAAATGAAAAAAGCTATTGTAACTGGAATTACAGGTCAAGATGGTGCATATCTCGCTGAACTACTTCTGAGTAAAGGTTATATTGTTTATGGTACTTATAGGAGGACGAGTTCGGTTAATTTTTGGAGAATTGATGAATTGGGAATAAATAATAATGAAAAATTAATATTGATGGAGTATGATTTGACTGATTTGGGTAGTACCTTGGCAATGGTGCAAAAGGTTCAGCCTGATGAAATTTATAATCTTGCCGCTCAAAGCTTCGTGGGAGTGAGTTTTGATCAGCCAAGTACGACTGCCCAGATAACTGCGATTGGCACTCTAAATATTCTTGAGGCAATTCGTTTTATTAATCCAAAAATTAAATTTTATCAAGCCAGTACTTCTGAAATGTTCGGCGAGGTTCAAGCCATTCCGCAAAGAGAAGACACCCCTTTTTATCCAAGAAGTCCATACGCTGTAGCGAAATTGTATGCCCACTGGATTACCGTGAATTATCGTGAAAGTTATAATATTTTTGGCTCGAGTGGCATATTGTTTAATCATGAAAGCCCTCTTCGTGGTCGCGAGTTTGTGACTCGGAAGATTACTGACAGTGTAGCCAAGATCAAACTTGGTCAGCTGGATTGCCTTGAACTGGGTAATCTAGACTCTAAGCGTGACTGGGGCTTCGCTAAAGAGTATGTTGAGGGCATGTGGCTTATGCTGCAGTATGATAAGCCTGATACTTTTGTTTTGGCAACAAATCGTACTGAAACTGTACGTGATTTTGTACGAATGGCGTTTAAAGCTGCTGATATTGGTGTTGATTTTAGAGGTGAAAAAGAAAATGAAGTGGCTGTTGATGGTGACACTGGCAAGGTGGTAATGAGAATAAACCCGAAATACTATCGCCCAGCCGAGGTGGATTTATTAATAGGTGAACCACAAAAGGCGAAGTCTAAATTGGGCTGGGCGCCGTTGACCACTCTTGAAGAGCTTTGTAAAATGATGGTGGACGCTGACCTGCGCCGTAATAGCATTGGTTTTTCTTTTTGAAAGTCGAGAATCATTATGCAAAACACAAACAGAGATAGAAGAGAGATCCTTTTGTCAGGCATTGATTTAAGTAAAGCTGGCTTAGAGGTTTCTCCCTTGTATAGGCCAACAGTAACTAAAGATAAGGCCAATGTATTTTATACCGATTACTGTTCTGCTGAAGAGTCTAGGGAAAAGCACAAGTCATATGAGCATCCCCCCATAATGGATATTGATTTTATATGGAAGCCTGGCAGCAACTTGATTAATTGTGTTCCTGATGGAAGAAAATTTCTCTGGGCAGTATCTTCGCACGTTCTGGAGCACGTTCCAAATCCTATCGGTTGGCTAAATCTGTGCTGGAAGTCCTTGAAGTAGGCGGAGTTTTTTCATTAGCATTACCAGATAAGCGATATTGTTATGATAAATTTAGAAATATCACAGATGTTCCTATAATGATTGATCATTGGTTGCGTGAGCAATCAATACCTAGCCCATTTCAACTCTATGATTTTCTATCGCGATCAGTAGATGGCAGTGGAAATTATGGAGAGAGAGCATTTGATGTGGCAAATAGTTTGGATGACGCTCGAAGACATTATACTGACGAGCAGGCATTAAATTTTGCCATTAATTCATGGGATAATGGAATTTATTTTGACGCGCATTGCTCTGTTTTTACCCCCGAATCATTCGTCAAGGTATTTTCCGAGATCAGTCGTCTAGGTATTATGAATGTGGAGATATCTCAGCCAATTGAAGGTCATGAAGAGTTTTTTGTAAGTCTTAAAAAACTTGGTGCACCTAAAATAATTCGCCCTCGGGGTGCTTGCGGTAATCAACGCGAGGATGCTGAACTACATAAGAAGCTTGCTCATGCAGAAAAAGCATTTTTGGAGGCTGTTGAGGTACAGAATAAATTAAAAAAATATAACTTGCTTTGCATTGCTAATAAGTTGAAATCAGCTATCAAGTTTTAAATTATCTCCGAAAATTTGCCTGCTGCATGAGCAAAGTCTGATAGAGCTGCACATGCTGCAGGCTCATGGCTTTTAGCGAATAGGTGCCACGCGCGTGCTGCTCTGCCTGCTGGCCCAGACGCAGGCGCAGCGGCACATCCAAGCGCAGTGTTTCGATGGCGTTGCCCAGCGCGGGCGCGTCTTTCACCGGCACGGTCAGGCCGGTGATGTTGTGGGGGTTGACGGCGTTGACCCCGTTGTGGAGCTGGGTGCAGATGACGGGTTTGCCACAGGCCATGGCTTCCAGTTGCACCAGCCCGAAGGCCTCGTTGGGGCTGACGGAAGACAGACAGAAGACGTCGCAGGCGTGGTAGCAGGCGGCCATGTCTTCGTCGCTCAGGCGTCCGGTAAACCAGACCCGGTCTGAAACGCCCCGCTGTTGTGCTTGCGCCTGCAACGCGGGGGTGAGTGGGCCATCGCCTCCCAGCACCAGAAAAGCCTGGGTGTGCTGCATGGCGTCCAGCAGGACGTCAAAGCCCTTGTATTCCACATGCCTGCCAAGGGCAAAAACAACAAAGCGGCCGCTTGCGCGTCTGCGGATTTCTGCCATGCGCTGTGCAATGGCGGGCGTCATGTCCAGCAGGCTGTAGTCCATGCCAAAAGGGATCACGTGCCGCTGCTGCTGAGGGTAGGCCGCAGGGATCTGTGTGCTGCTGGCAAAGTGCGCAGGGGTAGGGGCCACGATGGCGCTGGCCCGCATGATCTCGCGTAACTGAAAGGGCCGATAGAGATTGAGCAGGTGTTTCTGTTTGACGATGTCGCTGTGCCAGGTGATGACGCGCGGAATGCCCGCCGGCAAGGCCATCGATACGAGGTGGCTCATCGGGTCCGGAAAGTGCAGGTGGATCAGGTCGAAGGGTTGCTCGCGTTGCAGTTGCCGGGCACGCAGCACCATGTCGGGGCTGATGGCGGTGGCAAAGTGCACCCCAAAACTGGCGGCTTCGACCATGCGGTAGCCGTTGACCTGCTGATCGCTGCGCTGGTGATCGAGTGAGGCCACCAGGTCCACCACGTCCAGGCCTTGAGCAGCCAAGCCCTTGCACAGCAGCTGGGCATGCATTTGCACGCCACCGATGAGCTTCCAGAATCGACCGAGTTGCAGGATGCGCATGGTTCAGTGGGCTTGATGGCGGGCTGGGACTTTGAGCAAGGCGACGCTCATCAACACTGATAAAAAACTGCTAACCGAAGTAAGCAGCCAGAAGTGATTGAGCGCAGAGAGATTTGCCTGGAGCGGGATGAACAGGGCCAGTAAACAGAGACTTTGCACGCATATGCCGAGCCAACTGAATAAAACTGAGCGCCCTCTTGCAAAAGCCAGGTAGCTGAATGTGGTGCTGAGGCAGGCACCAGCTTGCCAGAGGGTCACCGGCAGTACATATTCCTGCAAGCCCTGCCAACGTGACGGCAGCATGCCCCAGTAAGCCAGTGCGGCAATGCCAAGCCCAGCCAAACCAACCAGCCCGGTACTGCCCAAGGCTACCCAGAGTCCGCGCACCTGTTTTTCTTCTGGTTTGGCCAATACCACTTGCTGCCAGGCGGTGTGTACCAGCGAGGGAATGAAGCCCATAAGCCGCATCAATGTGAGCATCCACCCGGCGTGCTCGCCACCGTAGCTGCTTTGCCAGACGATGGCCAGGCCCGTGAAAAAAAGACCATCCACAAGGGTGCTGAGTGTGCGCAGCATGGTGCTGCGGTCGTCGCGCTGGGTCGCGGGGCGCGGCGCTTGAGCATCGGTGCCGGTGCCTGGGCGCCATGCGGTGAGCAACCACCAGGCCCCGCATGCAAAACCCAAAAGCGCCGACATCAGCAGCACCGGCCCAGGCCACTGCAAAGCCGCCCCGAGGCCTGCGCACAGGGCTGCCACCAGGGGAGGCAGGACGCGGGCAATGGCACTTTGTTGGGCCGTGCCATCGCGCAGCAGATAAGCTTGGGCAAGGTACCAGGCCATTTGAAAAAAGGCGATCAGGACTGTCCACAGCAGCAGCTCAATGATGTCGAGCTGTGTGTCGCGCATGGCACTCACATGCAAAGCCCAATACCCTGCTGGCAACAACAACAAAAGCCGCAGTGTGCTCTGGACGGTGGCTTGGCGGGCGGCCCGCCGGATGTTGTTGCTGGAGTTGGCGATCAGCGCCGTGTTGCTCTGGGCCATGGCCAGGTTGTGCCAAAAAAAGGCGATTTGGCTGACCACAAAATACACTGCGACCTGCTCGGGGTTGAACAAGCCCAGCAGCAGGATGGCAAAAATGCCCTGAATACCGAAAGCGGCCAGATTGGCCATTGCCACAGGTGCAGACCTTGCAGGCATGCGTCTGAGCAGTGACGTCAGCCTGTTCATCGACTCAGCGTGCCCCGCGTCCGGTGAATATGGTGGTGATGGTCTTGACGATGATCAGCAAATCCAGTGCCAGAGAGTAGTGGCTGACGTAGTACAGGTCGTAGCTGAGTTTGATCGCCGTTTCTTCTTCACTCGCCGCATAGCCTTGCATGACCTGTGCCCAGCCCGTGATGCCGGGGCGAACAAGATGCCGGTAGGGGTAGCTGGGGATGCTGATGGCGAAGTCGTTGACGAAGCTGTGCTGCTCGGGACGTGGGCCAATCAGGCTCATGTGGCCGAGCAGAACGTTCACCAGCTGCGGAATTTCGTCGAGTCGGCTTTTGCGTAAAAAATAGCCAATGCGGGTGATGCGTTTGTCATTGGCTTGCGCAAATTGGGCTTCGGTGCTGGATTGAACCACCATGGTCCTGAACTTCCAGATCCGAAAGGGCTTCCCGTGAAGACCGGTGCGCACCTGGCTGAACAGCACCGGCCCTGCAGAATCTAGTCGAATGGCGAGCGCGGTCAATGCGCCCAGCGTCAGCCAGCCTGGGGCGGTCGCGATCACTGTGAAAACGTCCATCAATCGTTTGAAGGTGTCATAGGCCGGATTCCCGTCGGGCTGCCAAAGCAGGTTGCCCAACTCTTGCTGGCTCTTGCGTCCCGTCAATGTCTCGGCAATGGATGCAACGCTGTAGATCCTCACGTGGGCCTGCTTGAGCATGGCCAATTGTTGTGCTTGCAGGGTTGAAACGCCATGGAGCTTGCTCACCAGGGCACCATCACAATCCGGCACCGGTCCTTCGGGGTCCGTCCAGGGGGTGATGTCGATGTTGGCCAGGAGGCTCTGGGCTTGATGCCCCAATTCTTGGTGGAGTTCCTGGAGGGTCAAATCGTCAAGGCAGATCAGTCTGAGGCTGTCTTTTTTCTGGAGGACGCGTTCGCCCAATGCAAACCAGAAAGAGGTAAGCATCGCGACCATGAGCATGGCGCCGCGCGAGTAGCGTTGTTGCAGCAGGGCAAACACCAGCACCATCAGCACGTAGGGCAGCAGGGTGTTGATGAGCAAGAGCGTGCGTTGGTCGGCCACGGGAATGTGGAGAGACTTGTACAGCAGGTGCGAAGCGACGAGATAGGGAATGATGCAGCGCAGAATGGTCTGCGGAAAAAGAGGGGTGACCCATCCCTCTTTGGCCATATAAAGCGCCACCAAATAAGCGGGAATGATGAGCATGGCCCCGATGAAGGCGATCCACAAATGGCGGAGCTGCCTGTGGGCCTGTCTGGATGCGAGGCGGTTGCTGGTTCGGATGAGGTCCAGAGCGTGTGGCATGGAGCGCTGATTTTAATCGCCAGCCATACTCGGCTAAACGCGCATGGCCGATGCCTTTGCGGTTCGGATATGCGCCCAAAGCCACGCTGTGGCGACCACCAGATAGGCGTTGGCTTTGTCGTATTGGAGCGTGGCGCTGGCCAGCCCCTCTGTGCCGTAGGCAGCCAGGAGGCAGAGGCCCAGTAACGCCAGTTCTCGGTGGACTGTCCATGCATTCGCGATCAGGAGTCGGTAGCTGGCGTACAGGCTCAGGATCATGATGCAAATGCCCAGCAGGCCGCCTTCTACCAGGGTCTGCACCAGATGCGAGTGGAAATGCCGATGCCCGAAGCTGTTGATGTCGCTCGGTCCTCCCCACGCTTGCATCTCATAAGGCCGTGCCGATGCACTAATGCCGAGCAATGGGTGATCGAGGAATGCAGACCAGGCGGTTCGCCACATTTCCAGGCGAGCCCCCCACGATGTGTAGATGATGTCAGGGTGGTTTGCCCTGTCAAAAATGAACAGGTGCAGTTCATTGAAGCCTTGCTGAAATTTTTCGAGTCTGAAAAAAACCAGCAACACCACAACTGCGCAAAGCGCCACCGCCAAACAGACTGTACGTAAAAAAGTCAGGCGCGCTCTCCATCTGTACAAGCTGATGAGTCCTGTCAGCATCACGAGCCCAAGCAGTTCAAGACGCCGCGTGGTGAAGACCAGAACCACAAACGCAGCGACGGTTGCCATGAGGTGAAGGATTCGGGCAGGGCGGCCTTGGTCGGATCTTGTCAGGATGGCGAAACTCCAAGCGCCGACCGCCATGGCCAATTGGGCAAGAATGCCCACATTTGCACGGACGCCCGGGGAATGCAGCGAGTCGCCGCTCAGCTCGATGCCCGTTGCATAGAGTCCGAAACAGATCAAGCCCAGACCAATGCCGGTTTCGGTCATATCCTGCTGATCGCGACAACGCTGAACGCCCAAAAAAACGAAGGGCCAGAACAGGAAATACAAATGCCAACCTACGTTTTGGAGTGCTAACCGGGCATCGGACGACCACAGCAATGTCAGCAGCTTGAGCAGCGCAACCGGCATGAAGCACAACGCCAGCCAGGTGTCCTCTCGTGTCCAGTGAAAAGCGTGGGCGCTTTGCGGCTGCCGCCAGCTGTGCCAGGCATGCACGATGCCGATCACCATGAAGGCCAGAAAGCCCGGCACAGGCGAGCCCATGAGGACGGCAAAGAAAAAGAGGGTAGGGAGCCACGCAAACATGCGGTGAGGATAACGCTTGTGGGGGTGGATCCTGCGGTCAAGCCTCTCGTTTGTTTGTCATTCCCTGGCTTGACCGGGGAATCCATGG
>JACCDS011841726.1_pt1 | contig 10725 bp, 5 predicted proteins | sample 7446441 | NCBI WGS metagenome assembly JACCDS01 (sample SAMN15323445, study PRJNA562643) | freshwater metagenome | isolation source: river surface water | place: USA:Blue River Watershed | collected 2017-08-17 | reverse complement strand
TGGCGATCCCGGCGATGGTGCTGAGGTTCTCGGGCGTGCCGGCAAATCCGACCTTGATGGCTTGCACTCCCACATCTTCCAGCAGGCCGCGCGCCTGTTCGGCCACCACTTCTTCGTCGAAGGGGAAGTGGTCGAAAGTTTCGGCCGTGTCGCGGGCGTAGGTGCCGGTGATGACGGGCAGTGCGTGGGCGCCTGCCGAGGCGATGGCGGACACGTCGCCCGACAGGCCGCCCGCGCCGCTGGGATCATTGGCGTTGAACACGAGCACGCACGGCGGCTGGCTCGGGTCGTGCGCAGTTTCCTCGGGGGCTGGGGTTTGCATGGGCTGGCCTGGGGGACGCATCAGGCAGAATGTCACATGTCTTGAGCGCAGGAGGCATTGGGGCCCTGCGCCCGCTTTGTACAATGTTGCATTCTATTCGAAGGTCTCGTAAGCTGTGAGCGACAAAAAAACCTGGATGTGCCTGATCTGCGGCTGGATCTATGACGAGGCGGCTGGTGATCCGGAGCATGGCATAGCCCCGGGAACGGCCTGGGCGGATGTGCCCATGAACTGGACCTGCCCTGAGTGCGGTGCGCGCAAGGAAGATTTTGAGATGGTCCAGATCTGACCCGAGCTGGATGATGGTGACTGTTATCTGCCGGACTGGTCGTAATCAGGAGTAGCGTTCAGTGAGTACGCAAGAATCGCCCCTCAAGGTCCTCGTGATCGATGACAGCAACACCATCCGCCGCAGCGCCGAGATCTTTCTCAAGCAGGGTGGCCACGATGTCATGCTGGCCGAAGACGGCTTCGATGCCCTGGCCAAGGTCAATGACTACCAGCCCAACCTGATCTTCTGCGACATCCTGATGCCGCGTCTGGATGGCTACCAGACCTGTGCCATCATCAAGCGCAATCCCAAGTTCAATTCGGTGCCGGTGGTCATGCTCTCGTCCAAGGACGGCGTCTTCGACAAGGCGCGCGGCCGCATGGTGGGGGCACAGGACTACCTGACCAAGCCGTTTACCAAAGACCAGTTGTTGCAGGCGGTGCAGCAGTTTGGCGCAGTTTCGCAAGGAGTAAATTGATGCCCATACGCAAAGTTCTGATCGTCGACGATTCGAAGACGGAGTTGATGTTTCTGACGGATTTGCTCCAGAAGAATGGTTTCACGGTCAAGACGGCCGAGGATGCGGATGACGCCTTCCGTCGCCTGGCCGAGGAAAAGCCGGACCTGATCCTGATGGACGTCGTGATGCCGGGCCAGAACGGCTTCCAGCTGACCCGCGCGATCAATCGCACGCCCGAGTATGCGGACGTGCCGATCATCATCTGCACCAGCAAGAACCTGGAGACCGACCGCGTCTGGGGCATGCGCCAGGGCGCGCGCGACTACGTCACCAAGCCGGTGGACGCGGGCGAACTGCTCGGCAAGATCAAGGCACTGGGCTGATCACACGGACTCATGGCCAATCGCGAAGCTCTCAGGGACCTCCAGGCGCGGCTTGCCAGCCGAATGCAAGCGGCCAAGGCCGAAGGTCTCTCCATTTCGTGGCTGGCGGTTCGAGCGGGAGGAATGGATTACCTGTTGCCGCTGGCCCAGTCGGGTGAAATCTTCCCGCTGCCGGCGGTGCAGACCGTGCCGTATTCCCAGTCCTGGTTCCTCGGGGTGGTGAATCTGCGCGGTGGCCTGTATGGCGTGGTCGATCTGGCCACCTTCATTGCCGGCCAGGCGCCGGTGCGCCCCGAGCAGTACTGGGGCGAGGCCAGCGTGGTGACGCTCAATGCCGCCCTCGACATCAATTGCGCCCTGCTGATCGATTCGCTGTCCGGCTTGCGCCATGTGGGCGCCTTCTCGGGCTCCGAGCCGCCGCCGGAAGGCGCACCGCCCTATTTTGGTAACCGCTACATCGATGCCGATGGCAGCCGATGGCAGGAAATCAATCTCCAGCAGCTGTCGCAGATGTCCGAGTTTCTGAGCATCAGTGCCTAGTCAATACCTTAAGGTTGCATCATGTCCGTCCTCAACAAACTGACCAATCTCTTTGCCAAGAAGGCGCCCGACACGGAACAGAGTGTCGGTCTGAGCCTGGCCATGCCCGACGACCTGGCGCCCCTGCAGCCGGCGCGCGGCGGCGAAAAGGCCACGCCCGACACCCTGCTGCAGGGCGCGCCGGCGGCCCTGCCGCTGGATCAGGACGATGTGGTCAGCGTGCCCCTGCTCGGGCGCCGGCCGATTGCCGAGCAGCAGCGCCTGCTGTGGTGGCTGCTCGGCTTGGCGCTGGTCATGCTGGGTGCCATTGCCTTCCTGGCGCTGACGGCCGCCGACCGCGTGGCCCAGCAGCTGAATGCCACCGGTCAGTCCCTGATGCAGTCCCAGCGCCTGGCGAAATCGGTGTCCCAGGCCCTGGTGGGCGTGCCCTCTGCCTTCGCCGAGGTGCGGGACAGCTCGGGGACGCTGGTGCGCACCCTGCGCGGCCTGCGCGACAGCGACTATGCCCTGCGCCTGGAGCCGCTCGATCCCGAGCTGATGCCGCAGCTGGAGAAGATCCTGCCGCTGATGGATCGCGCCGAGAAGAGTGCCGCGGCCATCCTGTCGCAGGAGAAGATCCTGACCCAGGTCGGCGCCGCCCTGCGCACCATCAACCGCCAGTCCTCCGACCTGCTGGAGATCGCCGAGACGGTGTCGTCCCTCAAGCTGCAGCAGAACGCCAGCCCGGCCGAGATCTCGGCCGCCGGCCAGCTGGTGATGCTGACCCAGCGTATCGGCAAATCGTCCAACGAGTTCCTGACCGCCGAGGGTGTGAGTCCGGAAGCCGTGTTCCTGCTGGGCAAGGACCTGAACTCGTTCAAGGAAATTGCCCAGGGTCTGCTCGACGGCAGCCCCGAACTGCGCCTGAGCGCCTCCAAGGATGCACAGACGCGTGAACAGATCGAGGCCCTGATCAAGCTCTACGAGCAGACCCGCACCCAGGCAGGCGCCATTCTGGGCAACCTGCAGGGCCTGGTGTCGGCGCGTGGCGCCCAGATCACCATCATCAACGACAGCGAGCCCATGCGCCGCGACCTGGAGGCCTTGCAGACGGAACTGGCGACGCGCACGGGTCTGGGCACGGGATCCCTGCTGGCCCTGGTCGGCGCGGCCATCTTCGCCCTGGTGTGCGCGGCCGGTCTGGCACGCGTGCAGCTGATGGACAGCCGTCGCCGCCAGGTGGTGGCCGAGGCGCAGCGGCTGGAAGCCGAGCGCCAGGAGCAGGAAGCCAAGCGCGTCAACGACGCCAACCAGGCGGCCATTCTGCGACTGATGAACGAACTCCAGACGGTGGCCGAGGGCGACCTGACGCAGGAAGCCACGGTGACCGAGGACATCACCGGCGCCATCGCCGACTCGGTGAACTACACGGTGGAAGAGCTGCGCCTGCTGGTGGGCAGCGTGCAGAACACGGCGACCCAGGTGGCGCAGACCACGGCCCAGGTGGACCAGACTTCTACTGAGCTGCTGGCGGCATCCAACGAGCAGCTGCACGAGATTCGCGAAACCGGCCGTTCGGTGGTGGACATGTCCACCCGCATCAACCAAGTGTCGCATCAGGCGCAGGAATCTGCCGCGGTGGCCCGCCAGTCGCTGCAGGCTGCCGAGTCCGGCCTCAAGGCCGTGCAGGACGCCATCGGCGGTATGAACGCCATCCGCGACCAGATTCAGGAAACCTCCAAGCGCATCAAGCGCCTGGGCGAATCCTCGCAGGAGATCGGTGAAATCACCGAGCTGATCTCGGACATTACCGAGCAGACCAACGTGCTGGCCCTGAATGCTGCCATCCAGGCAGCGTCGGCGGGTGAAGCCGGTCGCGGCTTCTCGGTGGTGGCGGAAGAGGTGCAGCGACTGGCCGAACGCTCCGCCGACGCGACGCGCCAGATTGCGGCGCTGGTGAAGGCGATTCAGACCGACACGCAGGACGCGGTGGCCGCCATGGAGCGCTCCACGCAGGGTGTGGTCGAGGGGGCCAAGCTGTCCGACAACGCCGGTACCGCCCTGACCGAGATCGACCGCGTGTCGCGCCGGCTGGCCGAACTGATCGAGCAGATCTCCGACTCCACGTCCAAGGAGGCCGCCATGGCCAGCGTCGTGGCCGACAGCATCCAGCACATCTTTGCCGTGACCGAGCAGACCGGTGAAGGTACCCGGGCGACGGCGGCCCAGGTGCGTGAACTCTCGCGCATGGCCGAAGAGCTGCGCCAGTCGGTCGCGCGATTCAAGATTGCCTGATCTGACCGGCTCGTCCACCTTCACTCGCAGGAGCGCAGGAATCCATGCAACTTCACGCAGCCGCCGGCGGCGACAACGATCAGCCGGTCAATGACCTGGGCCCCCTGGCGTGGGTGCTGGATGAGCTGCGCAAGTCGCTCGACGGCGCCACCAAGGCGATCCGTCGCTTCGTGCGCGATGCCGAACTGGCCCGCGGCTCCGACCTGGAGTCGCTCGATGCCAGCCAGCTGCGCATCGCGCGCCAGCAGCTGCACCAGGCCGTCGGCGCCCTGGAGATGGTGGGCCTGCCCGAGCCCGCCAAGGTGCTGCGCGCCATGGAGGCCCTGGCGCAGAAGTTCGTCCAGCGGCCCGAGTTTTGCAGCGAAGATGCGGCCACCAAGGTCGAGCGCGCCAGCTTCGCCCTGATCGAATACCTGGAGGGCGTGCTGCGCGGCAAGACGGCCTCGTCCGTGGCCCTGTTTCCGCAATACCGCGACGTGCTGGAACTGGTGGGCGAGGAGCGCATCCATCCGGCCGAGCTGTGGGCGCATGCCTGGCGCTGGATCGACGTCGACGTCCCCGGCGGCGCGGCCCCGCAGGGCTACGATGCGGCCGTGCGCTCGCAGATGGACGCCGCCGTGCTCAAGGTGGTCAAGACCGGCAGCGCGTCCTCCGCCAAGCTGCTGCGCGACATCAGCCTGGGGCTGGCGGCCGCCGAGCAGACCCTGGAGGCGCGGGCCTTCTGGAAGATCGGTGCCGCCTATTTCGAGGCCCAGGCGCTCAAGCTCTGCCCGTCCGACGTCTACGTCAAGCGCGCCGCCTCGCGCGTGCTGATGCAGTACACGACCCTGGCGCGCGGCAAGAACGAGGTCTCGGACCGTCTGGCGCAGGACCTGCTGTTCTTCTGTGCGCAGGCCGTGCCGGCCGATGTGCAGGCCGCGCCGGTGCTGGCCGCGGTGCGCCAGGCCTATGGCCTGGGCCAGACCCGGCCGGTCAGTTACGAGACGCCGCAGTACGGCCGTTTCGATCCCTCCGTGCTGGTGCAGGCGCGCAAGCGCATCGCCACCGCCACCGAAACCTGGTCGGCCCTCTCGGGCGGCGACACCAACCGGCTCAAGGTGGTGTCGGAGCAGTTTTCCCTGGTGGGCGAGTCCCTGCTCAAACTCAATCCCGAGAACAAGGAGCTGGCGCGTGCCTTGCTGAAGGCGGTCGACCAGACCGTGCGTTCCGGCGAGCCGCCGACCACGCCGGTGGCGATGGAAGTGGCCACCTCCATCCTGTATCTGGATGCGGCCTATGAGGACATGGATCCGACCGAGTCGAACATGCGCGAGCGCAGCGACCGCCTGGCGCGCCGGCTCGACCATGTGGCGGCCGGCGGCCCGCCTGAGCCGCTGGAGCCCTGGATGGAGGAGCTGTACCGCCGCGTGAGCGACCGCCAGACCATGGGCAGCGTGGTGGAGGAGCTGCGCACCAGCCTGACCGAGATCGAGAAGTCGCTCGACACCTTCTTCCGCACCCCCTCGGACAAGGCGCCGCTCAACGACGTGCCGAACCAGCTGGCGCAGATGCGTGGTGTGTTCTCCGTGCTGGGGCTGGACCAGGCCTCGCTGGCGACCGTGCGCATGCGCGACACGGTGGAGAAATTCCTGGTCGACAACATCGACGAGGCGACGGCGCGCTCCGGCGTGTTTGAGAAATTCGGCAACAGCCTGGGGGCGCTGGGTTTCCTGATCGACATGCTGAGCTACCAGCGGGCGTTGGCCAAGAAGCTGTTCGTCTACGACGAGCAGCTCGGCGAGTTCAAGCCCCTGATGGGCCGTGAACGTGAGGCCGCCGCGGTGGCTCCCGAACCGCCGCCCGTGGAGGCGCCTGCGGCAAAGCCCCCCGTTTCGCGTCCTGCGCCGCTGGCGGCCCCACCCGCCGCGCGAGCCCCGGCGCCGGCGGCTCCTGCCCCTGTGGCTGAACCGGCCGAGGACGATGGTGCCGAATTGCGCGACATCTTCCTGGAGGAAGCGCGTGAAGTGGTGCGCAACGGTCAGGAGGCCGTGGCCGCCTTGGTGGGGGACCCGGCCGACCTGGGTCAGCAGACGACCCTGCGCCGCGCTTTCCATACCCTCAAGGGCAGCTCGCGCATGGTGGGCTTCAACGAATTCGGCGAAGCCGCCTGGGCCATGGAGCAGATGATGAACAGCTGGCTGGCCGAGCAGAAGCCGGCCCGCCCGGAACTGCTGCAGCTGGCGGGCAGCGCCCTGGAAGGTTTCGGCCACTGGGTCGAGGACATCGCACGCGGCGCCGATGCGGCCTGGAGTGCCGTACCGTTCCGCCAGTCGGCCGACGCCATGCGTCAGGAAGGTCTGCTGCAGCCCCTGGTCCTGCCGACCGCGGCCATGTCAGCAGCTGTGCCGCAGGCCGGCGCCGTGCCGGAACTGCCCGAGTTGAGTCTGCCGCCGGCTGCTGTGCCGCCGGTAGAGCCGGAACCGGCCGACTTCGTGTCCACTCAGATGTTCGAATTCGAGTTGGCCGATGCGCAGGCCCAGCCGGCGTCCAAGGCCGCGGCGGCCGCGACGCCGCCGGATCTGGGCGATATCGGCGACATCGATTTCGGCAGCCTGGTCAATGTGCCGCCGGCCGGCCGTCCGGCACCTGCGGCGGCCACCGGCAAGGCGGTCGACTGGGCCGCTACCAGCTTGGCGGGGCCGGAAGACCTGCCGCCTGCTTCCATGGACTGGGCGGCCACCAGCCTGGCTGGTCCCGAAGACCTGGCGTCCGTCAAGCCGGCCGCCGGCAATGACTGGGCGACCACCAGGCTGGCCGGTCCGGCCGACTTGTCGGCTTTCGAGCTGCCGGAGTTGCAGAACAACTGGGCCGACACCTCCACCGGCGCGATGGAAGCCGCGCCCGAGGTGGGCGGTTCCGCCGCCGGCGGCCTGGAGACCATCGAGTTCAGCCTGGAGCCGGCGGCTGCGCCCGCGGCGGAGCCGGCCGAGGAGCAGGTCAAGGTCATCGGCAGCCTGCGCATCGGCATCCCGCTCTACAACGTCTTCCTCAACGAGGCGGACGAATGGTCGCGCCGTCTGGTCACCGAGCTCAATGAATGGTCGCTGGAGCTGCACAACCCCGTGCCGGACAACGCCATCGCGCTGGCGCATTCGCTGGGCGGCAGTTCGGCCACGGTCGGCTTCGCGGCCTTGTCGGAAATCGCCCGCGCCCTGGAGCAGGCCATGCAGCACGTGCAGCTGCACGGCCAGGGCCTGCCGGAGCATGCCCAGGTCTTCGTGGCGGCGGCCGACGACATCCGTCACCTGCTGCACCAGTTCGCCGCCGGTTTCCTGAAGACGCCGGAGCCCGGTCTGGTGGAGGCGCTGAACGCCATCCACAGCACCGAATTTGCCCAGCTGGAGAGCCTGGATCTGGACGAGCTGGCGCCCGCAGGCCCGCGCCACGGCCTGGAGGTCAGCGAAGAGCCGGCCCTGGACCTGGGCGACCTGACGTTCGACTTCAGCATCCCGGCCGAGCCGGCCCCGGCCCCGGCGCCGGTGGTGCCCAAGGTGAGCGCCGCAGCGGCGCCGGTCGCCGCACCCGCGCCCGTGCCGCCGGTCGCGGCATACACGCCCGAACCCGCGGCACCGGCCGCCGCCATGCCCCTGCCGGGCGCGGCCCAGATCGTGGACGAGGGCAGTGACGATGACATCGATGCGGTCGACACGATCGACCCCGACCTGTTCCCGATCTTCGAGGAAGAGGCGGCCGAGTTGATGCCGCAACTCGGCTCGGCCTTGCGCCAGTGGTCGGAGCAGCCCGACAACAGCCACGCGCGGCTCGATGTGCTGCGCGTGCTGCACACCCTCAAGGGCAGCGCCCGTCTGGCTGGCGCGATGCGCCTGGGTGAAATGGCACACCGCATGGAGTCGGCCATCGAGCAGATGGGCTCCGAGTACGTCCAGGCGGCCCAGATCGAGCCCATGCTGGGCCGTTTTGACCGCCTGCAGCACAATCTCGACGAGCTTCGCCATGGGCCGGTGGAGCAGCCGGCACCGGCCGCACTTCAGCCCGCGCCCGCGCCCGAGATGCGGGCGCCGGCCGCCGTCCCGGCGGCAGCGCCGCTGGCCACAGCGGCTGCGGTGGCGCCGCCCGCCCGTGCGGTGATGCCGGCCGTGCCGCTGACTGCCACCAAACCGGTGGCCGCGCCGGGCGCGCTGTTGCCGTCGCGCAGCGGTAGCGGCCAGACCGTGCGCGTGCGCTCGCAGCTGCTCGACCGCCTGGTCAACCAGGCCGGCGAGGTGATGATTACCCGCAGCCGTCTGGACCAGCGTCTGGGTCAGCTGCATGGCTCGCTCGACGAACTCACCGCCAACCTGGACCGTCTGCGCACCCATTTGCGTGACGTGGAGGTGCAGGCCGAGTCGCAGATGCAGTCGCGCCTGGCGCAGGCCAAGGACACCGCCCAGGGCTTCGACCCGCTGGAATTCGACCGCTTCACGCGTGTGCAGGAGCTCACCCGCATGATGGCCGAGTCGGTCAACGACGTGGCCACGGTGCAGCGCAACCTGCAGCAGACCCTGAGCGGCACCGAAGACGATCTGATCGCCCAGGGCCGCCAGACCCGCGAACTGCAGCGCGACCTGCTGCGTACGCGCATGATGGAATTCGAAGGCATCTCCGAGCGTCTTTACGGCGTGGTGCGCCAGGCGTCCAAGGACGCCGGCAAGCAGGTCAAGCTCGACATCCTGGGCGGCACGATGGAAATCGACCGCGGCGTGCTGGACCGCATGGCGCCCGCCTTCGAGCACATGCTGCGCAACGCCGTCGCCCACGGCATCGAGACACCGCAGGACCGTCTGACCGCGGGCAAGGCGTCAGCGGGCACCATCACCGTCAGCCTGCACCAGGAAGGCAACGACGTGTCGGTCATTTTCAGCGATGACGGCGCCGGCCTCAATCTGGCGCGCATCCGCGAAAAGGCGCAGGCCCAGGGTCTGGTGGCGCCGGGCCAGGTGCTGGCCGACGGCGACGCCGCCAACATGATCTTCATGCCGGGCTTCTCCACTGCGGCCAGTGTGACCGAACTGGCCGGCCGTGGCATCGGCATGGACGTGGTGCGCTCGGAAGTGCAGGCCCTGGGTGGCCGCATCGAGACCTCCACCCAGGCCGGCCTGGGCACCAGCTTCAAGCTCGTGCTGCCGCTGACCACGGCCGTGACGCAGGTGATCATGCTGCGCATGGGCGAGCTGAGCATCGGCGTGCCAGCCAACCTGGTCGAGATCGTGCGCCGCCTCAACGCCACCGAACTCGACCTGGCTTATCACAGCGGCAACATCCCCTACGGCGGCGAAGTCGTGCCCTTCTACTGGGCCGGCGCCCTGCTGCAGGCCTCGGCGCGCAGCAGCGAGCACGCGGGCAAGACCCACCCGGTGGTGGTGCTGCGCAGCGCGGGCCAGCGCCTGGCCATCCACGTCGACGAGGTGCTGGGCAGCCAGGAAGTCGTGGTGAAGAACCTCGGGCCGCAGCTCTCGCGCCTGCCCGGTCTGGCCGGCATGTCCGTGCTGGCTTCGGGCGCCGTGGTGCTGATCTACAACCCGGTGGCCCTGGCCACGGTGTTCGGCGACAAGGCGCTGGGCCTGCAGCAGGCAGGCGGCAAGGCGCTGCTGAGCGGCAAGCGTGCGCCGGCCGAGCTCATGGAGCAGCCGGTGGTGGCGACCGTCAGCGACGTGCCGCTGGTCCTGGTGGTGGACGACTCCATCACGGTGCGCCGCGTCACGCAGCGCCTGCTGCGGCGCGAAGGTTATCGCGTGGCGCTGGCGGCCGATGGGCTGCAGGCGCTGGAGCGCCTGGCCGAGGAAAAGCCGACCGTGGTGCTGTCCGACATCGAGATGCCGCGCATGGACGGTTTCGACCTGGCGCGCAACATCCGCAACGACGAGAAGCTGCGCGACCTGCCCATCATCATGATCACCTCGCGTATCGCCGAAAAGCACCGCGAGCATGCCAAGGAGCTCGGGGTCGACCACTACCTCGGCAAGCCCTACTCGGAAGATGAGCTGCTGGCCCTGATCCGCCAGTATTCCAGCCAGGCCACCACGGCCTGACCCGGCCCCGGCAGGCGGCTCCCGCCGGCAGGGTTCACGCCGCTTCGACCTTACGTACCACGGCGTAGCGCGCCAGCGTGCGCTCGCGTGCCTCTTCGTGCGCCACCAGCGGCAGCGGATAGTCTTGCCCCAGCGTCACGCCGGCGCCAGTCAGCACCAGCGGGCTGGCGAGCCAGGGGGCGTGGATGTCGGCATCGGAAAGCGCGGCCAGCTGCGGCAGGTAGCGCCGGATGAAGCGGCCCTGGGGGTCGAACTTGCGGCTCTGGCTCAGGGGATTGAAGATGCGGAACCAGGGCTGGGCATCGCAGCCGCTGGATGCCACCCACTGCCAGCCGCCGTTGTTGGCCGCGAGGTCGAAATCGTTGAGCTGTTGCGCAAAGTAGCGTTCGCCCCAGCGCCAGTCGATG
>JACCDS011705064.1_pt1 | contig 10728 bp, 10 predicted proteins | sample 7446441 | NCBI WGS metagenome assembly JACCDS01 (sample SAMN15323445, study PRJNA562643) | freshwater metagenome | isolation source: river surface water | place: USA:Blue River Watershed | collected 2017-08-17 | reverse complement strand
GCGCGTCTAATGTCTAATTGTGCCCAGACAACTTCTTTTTCTGTATCGCCTAGCTCTGACCAGGCTGCAATTTCATCCAAGGTTCTGTGGCAGCCAAGACAATATAAATCAGCATCATCCATTCTGCATAAGTTAATACAAGGTGATGCTGGTCTTGATGGTGTATTAGTACTATTCACTTTGAGGATAGTTCTTTTCCAAAACTGCTTGATATCGATTGGAGAGCTCGGTAGCATTTTTAATGCTAATTCCCAAGTCTCTTACTCGACCATCTTTCAAGTCATAAATCCAACCATGGATAGTTATTTCTTGGCCTTTTGACCAAGCATCTTGAACGCTGGTTGTTTGACAAACATTCATGACTTGTTCGATCACATTTAACTCGCATAATTTATCGAATTGATCAGTCTCCTTAAGAACTTGACCAAGATATTTTCCATGCTTATCTTGAACGTCTTGAACGTGCCTAATCCAATTGTCTGCAATACCAATACGCGCTTTGATTTGTGCTGCACGCACCCCTGAACAGCCATAGTGACCAACCACAATAATATGTTTGACTTTAATTTGATCGACTGCAAACTGGATAACAGATAAGGCATTTAAATCTGTATGAACAACAACGTTAGCAATATTTCTATGAACAAACACTTCGCCTGGTGCTAGACCAGTAATTTGATTGGCAGGAACTCTTGAATCTGAACAGCCAATCCATAGGTATTCTGGAGCCTGTTGGTCGACCAGTCTAGAAAAGTAATTCGGATCAGCTTTGGTGACGGAATCAACCCAATCCTGATTATTTTCAAGTAACTTGGATAGGATGTATGGATTATTTGATGTCGTCATAATTAAATCTTTATCTGTTGGCAAATAGATTATTGCAATATTGGCATCACAGTAAGAATGTTACAGTGACTTTTGGATTTGGCGGAATTTTTCAAGACTTCACCGCTTATGGGGCATCGCTCATTTATTTGATATAACAGTACTAATGAAATCTCTTGAATACCCATTTAATGATGAGTTACCCCCACTTGGGGGAGCTAAAAGAATTGATGCAAACGTCAAGTGGGTGCGTATGCCTCTGCCTTTCGCTCTAGACCACATCAATCTGTGGCTAATTAAAGATGTTTTTGATGGGCAAGCTGGCTGGACGGTGGTTGATTGTGGGGTAGCGAATCAAGCAACCAAAGATGCTTGGGATGCCGTCTTTTTATCTGAATTAGAGGGCTTGCCTATTGTTAGGGTGATCGTTACACATATGCACCCAGATCATATTGGGCTTGCTTCATGGTTATGTGAAAAATGGTCTGCGCCATTGTGGATGACTATGACAGATTATTTGTTAGCGAAATGGTTATCAAGTGCTGAGGGGGCAAGTGTAGGTTCGGCAGCCGGTGGGGGTGGTGCGGCAGATCATTTTGCTAAGCATGGACTAAATCAAGAAGAGGATTTGGTAAAGATTAGAGCAAGAGCAAATTATTTCAGCCAAATGGTGCCTAACGTTCCGCCAAGGTTCAGAAGAATTATTGATCGTGAAGAAATCACCATAGGCAATCGAGTTTGGCAGGTTATTTCAGGCTATGGTCACGCGCCTGAGCATGCTTCTCTATGGAATGCTCAAGATAATTTATTGATTTCTGGCGATATGGTTTTACCCAGAATCTCCACAAATGTGAGCGTTTTTGACACAGAACCAGATGCTGATCCATTGGGTTTGTATTTATCGTCTTTAGAGCGATTTAAAGATGTGCCCGAAAAAACTTTGGTACTGCCCTCACATGGTAAGCCATTCCAGGGGCTTCATTGGCGAGTCGAGCAATTAAAGAAACATCACCAAGATAGGCTCGCTGACACTATCGCTGCTTGCCAGCAAGCCCCTCAAACTGCAAGAGATTTAATTCCTATTCTGTTTAAGAGGGAGCTTGATCTTCATCAATTAACTTTTGCAATGGGCGAAGCCATTGCGCATCTTAACTACCTGTGGCGCGTCGGGTGTTTGTCGCGCGAGGTTTCTTCTGACGGGGTTTGGCGGTTTTTTTATCAGAAAAGTTACCTGTAGCCATTTCTTTCGCCATTTCAGTGGCAGCCTGAGTGGCTTGGTTGGCTGCTTTTTGAGCCGCTTTACTGGCTTCTGCCATGGCTTCTGGGGTCATGGCTGCGCTAAAGCTTTTTAACGCTGCCAAGGTTGCTCTTTGTACTTCAAGGCCTTGGATGGTGCTTCTAAGTACGCTCATATTCAGTTGTAGCCAGTTTTCTACGCTTTTTAGGTCCTGAATACGCTTGTCTAGTTCCTCAATATCAAGGGTTGGCATTGCTGCACCCCCACCAATACCGGCGCCAAACCCACTCAAATCGCCAGGAGTAGGCGAGTTACCCCACATTGTTTTAAACATTTCAAGGCTTTGATTGAAATCCGGCATAGCACCAAACATGATGACTCCCTTAATAAAAAAGTTAATGTAATCAGATAAATATGCGTAATACCGATAAAATATAGGTTTAATCCATTTGCCGCAATCATTTGCTGCTAAATCAAGAGTTTTTACCTATGCTTTATACGCGTGGCGCTGTTTTGCCTCAATTATTAAAAGATCGAATTTTGATCTTGGATGGTGCTATGGGTACCATGATTCAGCAACGTAAATTGACGGAGCAAGATTACCGTGGATTGCCTGAATCAAAGCGTTTTGAAAATCATCCCATTGATCTGAAGGGTAATAACGAGTTACTCAACTTAACCCATCCAGAAATTATTCTCGATATACACAGACAATATTTAGCAGCTGGTGCAGATTTAATTGAGACAAATACATTTGGCGCAACCACGGTTGCGCAAGATGATTACAAAATGCCAGAGCTTGCTAGGGAAATGAATATTGCTGCAGCAAAATTGGCAAGACAAGCATGTGATGAGTTTTCAACACCAGAAAAACCACGCTTTGTTGCAGGTGCTGTTGGGCCCACGCCAAAGACTGCTAGCATCTCTCCAGATGTGAATGATCCTGGTGCCAGAAACGTAACCTTTGAACAATTAAGAGTGGCGTATAAAGAACAAGTGGATGCCTTGTATGAGGGTGGCGCGGATGTGTTGTTGGTTGAAACAATTTTTGACACGCTAAATGCAAAGGCGGCACTCTTTGCTATTGATGAGTTCTTTGAGGAGTCAGGCGTTAGATTGCCAATCATGATCTCAGGAACAGTGACTGATGCGTCCGGCAGAATCTTGTCTGGACAAACTGTAGAAGCTTTTTGGAATAGCTTGCGTCATGCTAAGCCACTGACGTTTGGCTTGAACTGTGCTTTGGGCGCTACTTTGATGCGCCCATATATTGCTGAGTTAGCAAAGGTCTGTGACGTTGCGGTTTCTTGTTACCCAAATGCTGGTCTGCCTAATCCAATGAGTGATACGGGCTTTGATGAAACGCCAGAAATGACATCAAGACTTTTAGACGAGTTTTCAAAAGATGGTTTGGTTAATTTGGTGGGTGGCTGCTGTGGCACAACTCCTGCTCATATTAAGGCTATTGCGGAGGTCGTATCCAAAAGAACTGCTCGTCGCTGGGATGCTTATAAGGAGTCTGTGTGATGAGTACAGCGAAGATTCCACCGATGCGTTTATCAGGTCTTGAGCCATGCAACATTAGCGCGCACGTAGGATTTGTTAACGTTGGCGAACGTACCAACGTGACAGGCTCAAAAGCGTTTGCAAGAATGATTTTGAATGGTCAATATGACGAGGCTTTGTCAGTTGCGAGGCAGCAGGTTGAGAATGGTGCCCAAGTGATTGATATCAACATGGATGAAGCCATGTTGGACTCAAAAGCTGCGATGGTACGTTTTTTGAATTTGATTGCATCAGAGCCAGATATTTCAAGAGTGCCAGTGATGATTGACTCATCAAAGTGGTCCGTGATCGAGGCTGGTTTGCAATGCGTTCAAGGTAAAGCAATTGTTAACTCTATCTCTATGAAAGAGGGAGAGGAACCATTTAGACAGCAAGCGAAATTAATACGACGTTATGGTGCGGCAACCGTAGTGATGGCGTTTGATGAAAAAGGTCAAGCTGACACGTATGAGCGCAAGATTGAAATTTGCCAACGTAGCTACAACATTTTGGTTAATGAGCTAGGCTTTCCTGCTGAAGACATTATCTTTGATCCAAATATTTTTGCGATCGCCACTGGTATTGAAGAACACGATAACTATGCCAATGACTTTATTAATGCCACGGCTTGGATTAAGAAAAATTTACCTGGCGCCAAAGTTAGTGGTGGTGTTTCAAATGTCAGCTTTTCTTTCCGCGGCAATGATGTAGTTCGTGAAGCCATACACACAGTATTCCTTTACCACGCTATACGTGCTGGTTTGGATATGGGTATTGTTAATGCAGGTCAGTTGGGTGTTTATGCTGACTTAGATGAGAAGTTAAAAGAGCGCGTTGAAGATGTAGTCTTGAATCGGTTTAAAGAGAAAGATGGTAAGACGCCAACCGAAAGACTTTTAGAGATTGCTGATGAATACAAAGGTGGTGGAGCTAAAGCTGAGGAAACATTAGCTTGGCGAGAGGCTTCGGTAAGAGATCGCTTAACACATGCCTTGGTTCATGGAATTACCTCTCATATTGTTGAAGACACCGAGGAAATGCGCTTGGAAATCGCTGGCGCCGGTGGTCGACCAATTGAGGTGATTGAAGGTCCTTTAATGGATGGCATGAACGTGGTGGGCGATCTTTTTGGTGAAGGAAAGATGTTCTTGCCGCAGGTTGTTAAGAGTGCTCGTGTGATGAAGCAGGCTGTCGCACACTTAGTGCCATACATTGAAGAAGAAAAGCGTCAAATTTTGGAGCGTGGTGGCGATGTTCGCTCGCGCGGAAAAATTATCATGGCAACAGTGAAGGGTGATGTTCACGATATCGGTAAAAACATCGTTACGGTTGTATTGCAATGTAACAACTTTGATGTTGTGAACATGGGTGTCATGGTGCCATGTAATGAGATTTTGAACAAAGCTAAAGAAGAGAAGGCAGACATGATCGGCCTATCTGGCTTGATCACACCGTCTCTTGAAGAAATGACTTATGTTGCTCAGGAGATGCAGAGAGACGATTACTTCAGAAGTAAAAAAATGCCTCTAATGATTGGTGGGGCGACTACTTCGCGCGTGCACACTGCAGTAAAAATTGCACCTCATTATGAGGGGCCGGTGGTTTATGTGCCAGATGCATCTAGAGCTGTATCCGTTGCTTCAGGATTGTTATCAGATGATGGCGCCAAGAAATTCATTGATGATCTAAATGCTGAATATGATCGTATCCGCGATCAGCATGCCAATAAAAAGCAGTTGCCAATAATTAGTCTGGATGAGGCTCGCGCTAATAAAGAAAAAATTGATTGGTCAAAAGCAAGTGTTGTTAAGCCTAAATTTATTGGGCGTCGCGTTTTCAAGAATTATGACTTGGCCGAAATTGCAACTTGCATTGACTGGACGCCATTTTTTCAGACGTGGGATTTGGCGGGGAAGTTTCCTCAAATCTTGGATGATGAGATTGTTGGTGAGTCTGCTAAAAAGGTTTATGCCGACGCGCAGAGTATGCTTCAAAAAATTATTCAGGGACGTTGGTTACAAGCCCATGCAGTTGTAGGCTTATATCCTGCTAATAGCGTTGGTGATGATATCGAAATTTATTCTGATGAGTCACGTCAGAAGGTTTTGCTGACATGGAAGAATTACAGGCAGCAGGCAGATCGCCCTGTGGTTGATGGAGTTAAAAAACCTAACCGCTGTTTGTCTGATTTTGTTGCGCCAAAAGATTCTGGTGTTGCTGACTATGTGGGGATGTTTGCAGTAACTGCTGGTCATGCAATCGAGAAAAAATTAAAAGAATTTGAGTCTAAGCATGATGATTACAGTGCCATCATGCTTAAAGCACTGGCTGATAGATTGGCAGAGGCTTTTGCTGAAAAAATGCATCAACGGGTACGAACTGAGCTTTGGGGTTATGTTGCTTCCGAATCTTTGACAAATGACGAGTTGATTCAAGAAAAATACCAAGGTATTAGACCTGCTCCAGGCTATCCAGCTTGTCCAGACCATTTGGTTAAAAAGGAAATGTTTGAGTGCTTGAGTGCGGGTGAGATTGATATGGCGCTAACAGAGTCAATGGCTATGACACCAGCATCAAGTGTTAGCGGTTTTTATATGGCTAGTCCGCATGCGCAATATTTTGATGTGGGTCGTATTGGTGAAGATCAGCAAAGTGACTTTGCTAAACGCCCCAAATAACCATTTCTTGATTAGCTAAACCAGCCTTGAGTAATTGTATGAACGGAAATGCTCTTTGTCCTAGGCGGTCATGTTTAACCTTGGGGGGTGAACCCTCTTTGTTATCTGATTTTTCTTCAAGCATTTCTTTTCTGAGTTTTTCATCTTCTGCAATCGCTGCCTCAAGCCTTTGTATAGCAACAGGTAGTTGTTCAACTAGAAAAACGCCTTTTGCTTCAAGTGGTCTATCGATAACCTCAAAGATTCTTGATGTGAGATCTTCGAGCATTAAAACGTCAGCAGATTTTTTGCATTGAAATTTATATAACATAGCCAAAGATTAACATTAAAGCGAACTGATAAACTGAATATCTATGCTACCAGTCATTAAACAACAAATTACTACATTGATGCAAAGCGCATTGGCAGAGATTGCCAAGAGCAGGGATATCTCTTTAGATGTTTTGCCTACCCCTCATTTAGAGCGTCCGAAAGTGGCTGAGCACGGTGATATAGCCACAAATATAGCGATGCAGTTGGCTAAAAATTGGAAAACAAATCCAAGAGAGCTTGCGCAAGCTTTTGTAGACCAATTACAAGCGCAACTGGGATGCAAAGATCTAATAGCTAGTGCTGAAATTGCTGGTCCAGGATTTATTAACTTACGCTTAACTCTAGCGGCCAAATTGCAAGTTATTCATAAGATTTTTGCGGAAGGTAACTGCTTTGGTCAGCAATCAGAAAATGGCAAAAAGGTTTTAATTGAATTTGTTTCTGCTAATCCAACTGGTCCGCTACATGTGGGACACGGTAGGCAGGCAGCGTTGGGTGATGCGCTATCGAATTTATTAAAAACTCAAGGATGGTCTGTATATAAAGAGTTTTATTACAACGATGCTGGTGTGCAGATCCAGAATTTAGCCATTTCAGTTCAGGCTAGAGCCAAGGGTTTAAAACCTGGAGATGCTGCTTGGCCTGAATCTGCATATAACGGCGAGTACATCGCTGACATTGCAAGAGACTACATATCTAAGTCTACAGTTGTTGCCTCTGACGGCGAGCCTGTTACAGGATCGGGCCAGATGGATGACATTGAATCAATCAGAAAGTTTGCAGTAGCGTACTTGCGTCGCGAGCAGGATATAGATTTACAGTCATTTGGCGTCAAGTTTGATTGTTATTACCTTGAATCATCTTTGTATAGCGATGGTAGTGTTGAGGCAGTTGTTAGTGATTTGCAATCTATTAATAAAAGCTATGAGTCAGAAGGGGCTCTATGGCTAAGAACTACCGAAGATGGCGATGACAAAGATCGCGTTATGCGTAAATCAGATGGTGGTTATACATATTTCGTGCCTGATGTTGCTTACCATGCAAGCAAGTGGTCTCGTGGATTCACACATGTGATTAATATTCAAGGCAGTGACCACCATGGAACTATTGCTCGAGTGCGTTCTGGCATACAAGGTGTTGCGCAAAAACGTGGTTGGAATATTCCGAAAGACTATCCGCAATATGTATTGCACAAGATGGTAACGGTGATGAAGGGTGGCGAAGAGGTCAAAATCTCTAAGCGTGCTGGATCATACGTAACCGTCAGAGATCTAATTGAATGGTCAGGTGGTTTATCTGAGGAAACGCTAGCGTCAGAAAGAGATGATGCAATCCGCAAAGGTAGAGATGCCGTTAGATTTTTCTTGATTTCACGCAAAGCCGATACAGAGTTTGTCTTTGACGTTGATTTGGCTTTGAAACAAAATGATGAAAATCCTGTTTTTTATGTTCAATATGCGCATGCCCGTATTTGCTCAATATTGCGTCAGTGGGCGGGCGATGAGGCATCGCTAAAAAATGTTGCATTAGATAGCTTGAATAGTCCTGCATCAGATACATTGTTAAGACGTTTGGCTGAGTATTCAGATATGTTGACTGATTCAGCCAAGGAGATGACACCCCATTCGGTAGCGTTTTACTTGAGAGATTTGGCTGGCGATTTCCACACTTTCTACAATGCTGATCGTGTGCTTGTTGACGATGAGGCCTTGCGCTTAGCAAGACTGGCTTTGCTATCAGCGGCTAAACAAGTAATAGCAAATGGTTTGGCTATTTTGGGTGTATCAGCACCAGAAAAAATGTAAGAGGTAAGATAGCTCTATGAATACACATAAACAAGCAGGTCAGCAATTGCAAAATAAGTCATCAGGCGGAACTCTGATGGGTTTCGTGTTGGGTTTGTTGTTAGGTCTAGCAATTGCGGTGGGGGTTGCAGTTACTTTGACTAAAGGCGCGCCTGAGCCAAAATTAAATTTAAGAGCACCAGAATTAAACGGTAAAGCTAAACCTGCTGAGGCAATTGAAGAAGGCGAAGTTCAAGTAGAAGAGAAGCCTAACTTAAATAAGTCATTACAAAGTAAAGTGCCTTTACCAAGTGAGGTAACAAAAGACCCTATTGGCAACATAGCGGCTGCTACTCAGGGACCTGAGTATTGGTTACAAACCGGGGCCTTTAGAAATCAAGATGAAGCTCAAAGACAAAAAGCAACTTTGGCTATGCAGGGTTTAGAGGCGTTGATTTCAGAGCGTGAAGTTGAGGGTGCGGTGTTGTGGCGAGTTCGTGTTGGGCCATTTGTGTTGCAAGAGGATGTTGCAAAAGCACGTTCAAGATTGCAGGGCGCTGGTATTGCGGCAACTGTTATTCGTATCAACAAAAATAATTAATCTATCAAAACAAAGAGCCTTGATATGCAAAAATTAACCAAAAAAGTTTTAATTAGTTTACTTTTGAGTTTGGCATCTGTTGTGGCGATGGCGCAAGGCCGACCAATCGAAGAAGGTTTTGATTACAGATCTTTGCCAGTGGCTCAGGCGGTTGAACAAAAGGGCAAGGTAGAGGTTTTGGAATTTTTTTGGTACGGCTGTCCTCACTGTCATGATTTTGAGCCTGAGTTAAGCGCTTGGATTAAGAGACAAAGTAAAGATGTTGTTGTGCGAAAAATTCCAGTTGCATTCAGAGATGACCTGTTAATCCATAGCCAGCTTTTCTACGCTTTGGAGTCTTTGGGCCGATCTGATTTGCATGCAAAAGTGATGGATGCTATGCACGTCAGTAAAAAGAAGTTATTGTCTGAAGCCGAAATCACAGATTGGGTTGGGTCTCAAGGCGTTGATGTACAGGCTTTTTTAAAGGCATTTAAGTCTTTTACAGTGACCTCTAAGGCTAGGTCTGGCAATCAAATCGCTCAAACATACAGAATTGATGGCGTACCAACTGTGGCAATACAAGGTAAGTACATCACTTCACCATCAATAGCGGGCGGCTCAAAAGCAAGGGCCATTCAGGTGATGGACCATTTAGTTGAGAAGGCTAGAAAAGAAAAACGTTGATGAGATATCAGTGAAGTGATGATGGGGTCAAGTTTAGTGCTTGGCCCTTTTTTTTAACCATTTCATCAGACTTCCAATCAGAGGGAGTTTTTCGTAGAGTTCTTCTGCGGCATCCCAATAATCTCTATGCTCAGTAATTAAGTCATGTTCATTGAAGGTAAACCAAGTGCATCCCTTAATGATTTCTGATTGCTTGGGTGAGGACTTAAATTGAAATTGAAATTCCCAAGTTAGCGATGCATGTCGATCATCTTCTAAAACACTATTAATAACAAATCTTGGATTATCGACCTGGGTAAACATATGAAGAAATATGTGTTTGATTGCATCATGGCCTGTGACTTCATTAAAGGGATCTTTGAATAAAGCATCTTTAGCATATAGATTGGTTAGCTGATCAACAGACTGAAGGCTGAGTGACTCAAACTGATCTATTAGATTTTGGGTGCGGGCGGTGACCATTTATATTTTTATAAATTTTTTGAGCAAATAGAAATATAGAGGGTACGGCAAAATTCTTAAGAATTTAAGAAATAGCGAAAATCTTTTTGGAAAATGAATGTCAAATTTGCCGGCTTGTATTCCATCAAGAATATATTCAGATGCCTTCTCTGGGGTGATTAAAGCTGGCATCTGAAAATCATTATTGGCTGTAGCATCAGTTGCCACAAAACCTGGGTTGATCATATAGACCGATATGCCCTTTGGTTTTAAGTCGTAATACAAGTTTTCGCAGAAGTTAATCATGGCTGCTTTACTTGGACCATAGGCAAGTGCTTTTGGCAGCCCACTATAACCAGCCACGCTACTAACAATCGCAATACCGCCTGATTGACAAGATATAAAGTCGGGAAGCACAACAGCGCATGCTGACATCGGCCCTAGAATATTTAGGTCGATGATATTTTTTGCCTTAGATAAGTCAAAACTATCCGCACGCATAGGTTCATAGATGCCAGAGACAAAAACTATTAAATCTAATCCGCCCCAAGCGTCTTTGATGGCTTGATAGGCAATACTTAATTCAGAGTGGTTGCGAGCATCCAGAGCTAAAGATAAAACTTGGTCGCTAGGATAGGC
>JACCDS011036816.1_pt1 | contig 10728 bp, 5 predicted proteins | sample 7446441 | NCBI WGS metagenome assembly JACCDS01 (sample SAMN15323445, study PRJNA562643) | freshwater metagenome | isolation source: river surface water | place: USA:Blue River Watershed | collected 2017-08-17 | reverse complement strand
GTGGCAGGTCTTCGCTGATGTCCTGCCAGAAGTTGATGAGTTGCAGCGCGTTGCAGATGTCGTCGCTCTGCGCGAGCGATCGCTCGTCGCGGATGCCGTACAGGTGCAGCAGCAGGCGGCCGACCGGGTTTGCCGACAAGCGGCAATAAGCCAGCAACTCGGCCTCGTCGGCATACAGGTGGCCGGCTGCGGTGTGGCGCACGTCCTGCTCAAAAGCGCTGATCAGGTCGTGCAGCAGGCCGCCGGGCAGGGCGTGCAGCTGCACGGCAGTAGTCAGCGGCTCAAAGACCTCGGGCCAGTCGGCCGCCACAGCCGGTTCGCCCGCCAGGCAGCGGCTCAGGGCTTGCCGGTAGCGGGCCAGCCGGTTCAGGCGGTCGGATGACGCCAGATCGCCTTCGTCGGCCAGATCGTCGGCGGTGCGCGCAAAGCGGTAGAGCGCCACCACCGCCGGGCGCAGTACCGGCGGACACAGCCAGGAGGCGACCGGGAAGTTTTCGTAGTGACCGACGCCCGCCGTCAGGGGGGCGACCGCCTGCTCGGTGGCGGGGCGGTTCATGGGCCGGACCTGCAGGATTTGCCAGGCTTGGCGCCCGCGTGGCGGTCCGCTGGTGGCACCCTATCGGCACCGGAACGGGCCCAGGCGGCGCCGGGGTGTGTCCGCTGCCCTAGAATTGCAGTTACTAACCGGTTGGTCATTAATTTTCGGCCATCGGTATCACTGATCCCGTTTCCGTCCTGTTTGTCGACGCGCCGATTGTGCGCCCCCGCCGCGCTGCGCGCGGCTTCACCGTCTGCAACCGCTATGAAAACCGCCCCGATCCGAACCCTGTCCCTGCCCGCCGGTCTGCTGATCCTCGCGCTGGCGGCCTGCTCCAGACCGGAACCGCCACCGGAGCCAGTGCGCGCGGTCAAGCTGCTCACCGTGGGCGCGGCGGCAGTCGGCGCCCAGCAGGAATATGCGGGTGAAGTGCGGGCCCGTGTCGAGTCGCGGCTGGGCTTTCGCGTCGGTGGCAAACTGGTGAGCCGGCCAGCCGAGCTGGGGCAGACCGTGCAGGCCGGGCAACTGCTGGCCCAGCTCGACGCCACCGACCTGACCCTGGGCAGCCAGGCCGCGCAGGCGCAGGTGAGCGCTGCGCAGACCCAGCGCGACCTGGCCGCGGCCGACTTCAAGCGCTTTGCCGACCTGCGGGCACAGGGCTTCATCAGCCAGGCCGAGCTGGACCGCCGGCAGGCGGCGCTCGACGCAGCCGAGGCCAGCCTGCGCCAGGCGCGCGCACAGGGCACGGTGCAGGGTAACCAGGCCAGCTACACCCGCCTGCAGGCCGACGCCGCGGGCGTGGTGGTGGGTGTGGAAGCCGAGGTGGGGCAGGTGGTAGCAGCGGGCACACCCATCGTGCGGGTGGCGCGCCATGGCGCGCGCGACGTGGTCTTCAGCGTGCCGGAAGACCGGCTGGCCAGCGTCAAACCCGGCACCCGGGCGCAGGTGCGCCTGTGGTCGGCCACGCAGGGCGGCCCGCTGGCGGCGCCGCTGAGCGGCACGGTGCGCGAGGTGGCGGCCAGTGCCGACCCGCTGACCCGCACCTATCTGGTCAAGCTCGGGCTGCCGGTCGAGGCGGACATCCCACTGGGGGCCACCGCCTACGTCTCGCTGGCCACGGCGGCCGGGCAGACCGCCATCGCCCTGCCGACCAGTGCGCTCATGCGCGCGGCCGATGGCGGCACCGCGGTCTGGGTGTTCGACCCGTCCAGCAGCACGGTACAGCCGCGCACGGTGCAGTTGGCCGGTGCTGACGGCAACGCCATGCTCGTGGCTTCGGGCCTGAAGCCGGGCGAGGAGGTGGTGGCCGCCGGGGTGCATGTGCTCGCCGCGGGGCAGAAGGTCACGCGCTTCGTGGCCCAGAAGACGGGCAACTGAGGGCGCCGGCATGCACGCACACGACTCCCATGCCAACGCCGCGGGCAACGGTCCGTCCTGGATCGAGCGGCTGAACCTGTCGCAATGGGCGCTGGACCACCAGGCCTTCACCCGCTACCTGATGATCGTGCTGATGGTGCTGGGCGTGACGGCCTACTTCCAGCTCGGTCAGGACGAGGATCCGCCGTTTACCTTCCGCGCCATGGTGGTGCGGGCCTACTGGCCAGGCGCCACGGCGCAGCAGGTGGCTGAACAGGTGGCCGAACGGATCGAGAAGACGCTGCAGGAGGTGCCCTACGCCGACAAGATCCGCAGCTATTCCAAGCCGGGTGAGACGCTGATCATCTTCCAGCTCAAGGACGCGTCCCGGCCGGCCGAGGTGCCGCAGATCTGGTACACGGTGCGCAAGAAGATCGGTGACCTGCGCGGCAGCTTGCCGCAAGGGGTGATCGGTCCGTTCTACAACGACGAATTCGGCGATGTGTTCGGCGTCATCTACGCTCTGCAGGGCGAGGGTTTTTCGCCGGCCGAGCGCCAGGACGTGGCCGACGACGTGCGCCAGCGCCTGCTGCGCGTCAAGGATGTCAACAAGGTCGAGCTCTTCGGCACCCAGGACGAAAAGCTCTACGTCGAGGTCTCGCAGAAGCGCCTGGCCACGCTGGGCCTGGACCTGTCGCAGGTGCTGGCGGCGCTGGGCCAGCAGAACGCCATGGAATCGGCCGGCGCAGTGCAGACGCCGCAGGACGTGGTGCAGGTGCGCGTGGCCGGTCCGTTCCAGTCGGTCGAGCAGCTGCGGGCCATGCCCATCCGGGCCGCCAACGGTACGCAGATCCGGCTGGGCGACATCGCCGACATCCGGCTGGGTTATGCCGATCCGGCGCAGCCCAAGGTGCGCCACAACGGGCAGGACAGCATCGCGCTGGGCATTTCCATGGCCAAGGGCGGCGACATCATCGCGCTGGGCAAGGCGCTCAGGACCGCGGTGGCCGAGATCGAGTCCACCCTGCCGGCCGGCATGCAGCTGGTTCAGGTGCAGGACCAGCCGGCCGCGGTCAGCCGCTCGGTGGGCGAGTTCGTCAAGGTGCTAATCGAAGCCGTGGTGATCGTGCTGGCGGTGAGCTTCCTCTCGCTGGGGCTGCACAAGCGCGAGGGGGGTACCGGGCTGCGCCGCTACATCCTCGACGTGCGGCCGGGTCTGGTGGTGTTCATCACCATCCCGCTGGTGCTGGCGATCACCTTCCTGGTCATGCACTACTGGGGCATCGGCCTGCACAAGATCTCGCTGGGCTCGCTGATCATCGCGCTGGGGCTGCTGGTGGACGACGCGATCATCGCGGTCGAGATGATGGTGCGCAAGCTGGAGGAGGGCCATTCCATGATGCGCGCGGCCACCTTCACCTGGGAGGCCACGGCCATGCCCATGCTCACCGGCACGCTCATCACCGCAGCGGGTTTCCTGCCCATCGGCCTGGCGAAATCCACGGTGGGTGAATACACCTTTGCCATCTTCGGCGTCACCGCGGCGGCGCTCGTGATCTCGTGGGTGGTGGCGGTGATGTTCGTGCCCTACCTGGGCGTGCGCCTGCTCAAGGTCAAGCCGCACGTCGGCCCGGCCAGCGAGGTGTTCGACGGGCCGTTCTACGACCGCTTCCGCGCGCTGGTGAACTGGTGCGTGCAGCACCGCTGGATCACCATCGGCCTGACCATTGCCACCTTCGTCCTCGGCCTGGCCGGCATGGGCAAGGTGCAGCAGCAGTTCTTCCCCGATTCGAGCCGTCCGGAGATTCTGGTCGACCTATGGCTGCCCGAAGGCGCCAGCATGGCCGCCACCGACGAGGTGACCCGCCGAGTCGAGCAGCGCCTGGCGCAGGAGAGCGGCGTGAGCAGCGTCACCGCCTGGGTGGGGTCGGGTGTGCCCCGCTTTTATCTGCCCATCGACCAGATCTTTCCGCAGACCAACGTATCGCAACTGATCCTGTTGCCGCAGGACCTGCAGGCCCGCGAGCTTCTGCGCCATCAGCTGCCGCAGTTGCTGGCCGCCGAGTTTCCCGAGGTGCGCGGCCGTGTGAAGCTGCTGCCCAACGGGCCGCCGGTGCCGTATCCGGTGCAGTTCCGCGTGGTCGGCTCCGACCCGGTGGTGCTGCGTGGCCTGGCCGACGAGGTCAAGGACAGCCTGCGCCAGAGCCCGAACATGCGCGGCGTCAACGACAACTGGAACGAGTCGGTCAAGGCCCTGCGCCTGGAAGTGGACCAGTCCAAGGCCCGCGCCCTGGGTGTGTCCAGCCAGTCGATTGCCCAGGCCGCGCGCACGCTGTTGGCCGGCAGCACCGTGGGCCAGTACCGCGACGGCGACAAGCTGATCGACATCGTGCTGCGCCAGCCACTGGACGAACGCGACGCGCTGACCAGCCTGGCCAACGCCAACCTGCCGACCGCCAGCGGCAAGACCATTCCGCTGCTGCAGATCGCTCGGCCGGTGTTCGGCTGGGAGCCGGGCGTGATGTGGCGCGAGAACCGCGAATACGCCATCACCGTGCAGGGTGATGTGGTCGAGGGCCTGCAGGGCGCCACGGTGACCAACCAGCTGCTGCCCGCGCTGCGCGCCGCCGAGCAGCGCTGGCGCGAGCAGGGTCTGGGCGGCTACCGCGTCGAAGTGGCGGGCGCGGTGGAGGAGAGCAGCAAGGGTTCCTCGTCGATCGCCGCCGGCATGCCCGTGATGCTGTTCATCGTCTTCACGCTGCTGATGCTGCAGCTGCAGAGCTTCAGCCGGTCACTGCTGGTTTTCCTCACCGGACCGCTGGGCATGGCCGGGGTGGCGGCGGCCTTGCTGGCGCTCAACCGGCCGTTCGGCTTCGTGGCCCTGCTGGGCGTGATCGCGCTCATGGGCATGATCCAGCGCAACTCGGTGATCCTGATCGACCAGATCGAGCAGGACCGTGCGCGCGGCGTGCCGGCCTGGGACGCCATCGTGGAAGCGGCGGTGCGCCGCATGCGCCCCATCGTGCTGACCGCGGCGGCGGCCGTGCTGGCCATGATCCCGCTCTCGCGCAGCGTGTTCTGGGGCCCGATGGCGGTGGCCATCATGGGCGGCCTGATCGTGGCAACGGTGCTCACGCTACTGGCCCTGCCGGCCATGTACGCGGCCTGGTTCCGGGTCCGCCGCTAGGGCGCCAGGCGGAGGCTCGGCAGCGGCTAGAATAGAAGGTTGCCGTCAGCGGTGCCCCTCGGGGCCCGCGTGTCAGGCGCGCGGGTGGCGAAATTGGTAGACGCACCAGGTTTAGGTCCTGACGCCAGCAATGGTGTGGGGGTTCGAGTCCACCCCCGCGCACCACCTCACCGACGACCCGATCCTCACCGGCCGGCCTCAGCGGCCGACCGTTTTCCCTGATTGGAGATAACCATGACCGTGACCGTTGAAACCCTGGAGAAGCTGGAGCGCAAGATCACGCTGACGCTGCCGGCCGATGTGATCCAGAACGAAGTGACCCGCCGCCTGAAAGACGTGGCGCGCAAGGTCAAGATGGACGGTTTCCGTCCCGGCAAGGTGCCCATGAGCGTGGTCGCCCAGCAGTACGGCTACTCGGTGCATTACGAAGTGATGCAGGACAAGGTGGGCGAGGCCTTCGCCACCGCCGCCAACGAAGCCCAGTTGCGTGTGGCCGGCCAGCCCCGCATCACCGAAAAGGAAGGCGCGCCCGAAGGCCAGCTGACCTTTGACGCCGTGTTCGAGGTCTATCCCGAAGTCAAGATCGGCGACCTGAGCGCCGTCGAGATCGAAAAGGTCTCCACCGACGTGACCGAGGCCGCCATCGACCGCACCCTGGACATCCTGCGCAAGCAGCGCCGCACCTTCGCCCAGCGCGCCGCCGACCAGGCCGCCGTCGACACCGACCGCGTCACCATCGACTTCGCCGGCAAGATCGACGGCGAGCCGTTCGAAGGCGGCAAGGCCGAGGGCTTCCAGTTCATCGTCGGCGACGGCCAGATGCTCAAGGAATTCGAAGACGCCGTGCGCGGCATGAAGACCGGCGAGAGCAAGACCTTCCCGCTGGCCTTCCCGGCCGACTACCACGGCAAGGACGTGGCCGGCAAGACGGCCGATTTCCTGGTGACGGTCAACAAGATCGAAGCCGCCCACCTGCCGGAAGTGGACGAAGCTTTCGCCAAGTCCCTGGGCCTTGCCGAAGGCACGGTCGAGGCCCTGCGCGCCGACATCCAGAAGAACCTGGCCCGTGAAGTGCGCCACCGCGTGCTGGCCCGCAACAAGCAGGCCGCCATGGACGCCCTGGCGGCCGCTGCCGAACTGGATCTGCCGAAGTCGGTGGTCCAGGCCGAGCTGGACCGCCTGGTGGAAGGTGCCCGTGCCGACCTCAAGCAGCGCGGCATCAAGGACGCCGACAAGGCCCCCATCCCTGAAGACCTGTTCCGCACCCAGGCCGAGCGCCGCGTGCGCCTGGGTCTGGTGGTGGCCGAGGTGGTGCGCGCGCACAACCTGCACGCCACGCCCGAGCAGATCAAGACCCACATCGAAGACCTGGCCGCTTCCTACGAGCGCCCGGCCGACGTGGTGCGCTGGTACCAGAGCGACAACCGTCGCATGGCCGAGATCGAAGCGGTGGTGATCGAGAACAACGTGACCGATTACGTGCTGTCGCAGGCCAAGGTCACCGATAAGGCCGTTTCCTTCGACGAGCTGATGGGTCAGGCCTGATCAGGCCCTGTCTCCCGGCAAAAAGGGCGGAGCGATCCGCCCTTTTTTTCGGGCGTTCCGTCGCCAGTTAAGGGCATGTCCGCGCCCGGGGAACGGGCTCGGCGGGTTGGTTACAGTAGTGGTCTGACAACGTCGCTTCACACGGAGATACAAGCAATGAGCGCAATGGACATTCAGGGTCTGGGCATGGTGCCCATGGTGATCGAGCAGTCGGGCCGCGGCGAGCGCGCCTACGACATCTATTCGCGCCTGCTCAAGGAGCGCGTGGTCTTCCTCGTCGGCCCGGTCAACGACCAGTCGGCCAACCTGGTGGTGGCGCAACTGTTGTTCCTGGAGAGCGAGAATCCGGACAAGGACATCTCCTTCTACATCAACTCCCCGGGCGGTTCGGTCAGTGCCGGCATGGCGATCTTCGACACCATGAACTTCATCAAGCCCGACGTGTCGACGCTGTGCATCGGCATGGCCGCCAGCATGGGCGCCTTCCTGCTGGCCGCCGGTGCCAAGGGCAAGCGTTTCGCGCTGCCCAACAGCAAGGTCATGATCCACCAGCCGCTGGGCGGCACTCAGGGGCAGGCCACCGAAATCGAGATCCACGCCCGCGAAATCCTCAAGACGCGCGAGCAGCTCAACCGCATCCTGGCCGAGCGCACCGGTCAGCCGCTGGAGAAAATCGAGCGCGATACCGAGCGCGATTACTACCTGAGCGCGGCCGAGTCGGCCGAATACGGCCTGATCGACAAGGTCATCGACAAGCGCGCCGGTTGAACGGCCCGACGGCCTCGGCGCCAAAGCCGCGGTTCAGTGCCAAAAGCGGCGCTTTTCCGGCATTTGGCGTCCCGGGGCCTTGAACTATCATTGAATCCGACGTTTTTCTTACCGTCTCATCAGACTGCATTTCATGGCCGACAAGAAAGCTGCCTCCGGCGAAAAAGCGCTCTACTGCTCGTTCTGTGGCAAGAGCCAGCACGAGGTCAAGAAGCTGATCGCCGGCCCCTCGGTGTTCATCTGCGATGAATGCATCGAGCTGTGCAACGACATCATCCGCGACGAACTGCCCGGACTTGAGTCGGTCAAGCCGCAGGGTGACGAACTGCCCACGCCGGCCCAGCTCAAGAACAACCTGGACAACTACGTCATCGGTCAGGAGGCGGCCAAGCGCGCGCTGGCCGTGGCCGTCTACAATCATTACAAGCGTCTGCGCCACAAGCAGTCGGCCCGCAAGGACGACGTGGAACTGGCCAAGAGCAACATCCTGCTGATCGGCCCCACCGGTTCAGGCAAGACGCTGCTGGCCCAGACCATGGCGCGCATGCTCAACGTGCCGTTCGTGATGGCGGATGCCACCACGCTGACCGAGGCCGGCTATGTCGGCGAGGACGTGGAAAACATCGTCGCCAAGCTGCTGCAAAGCTGCAACTACGACATTGAGCGCGCCCAGCAGGGCATCGTCTACATCGACGAAATCGACAAGATCACCCGCAAGTCCGAAAACCCCTCCATCCCCCGCGACGTGTCGGGCGAGGGCGTGCAGCAGGCCTTGCTCAAGCTGGTCGAAGGCACCATGGCCAGCGTGCCGCCACAGGGCGGCCGCAAGCACCCCAACCAGGACTTCCTGCAGGTCGACACGACCAATATCCTGTTCATCTGCGGCGGCGCCTTTGCGGGCCTGGAAAAAATCATCGAGAACCGCACGGAGGCGTCCGGCATGGGCTTTGGCGCGGTGGTCAAGAGCAAGCAGCAGCGCAGCCTGACCGAGGCCTTCCAGGACATCGAGCCGGAGGACCTGATCAAGTTCGGCCTGATCCCCGAACTGGTCGGCCGCCTGCCGGTGATCGCCAGCCTGGCGGAACTGAGCGAGGACGCGCTGGTCCAAATCCTGACCGAGCCCAAGAACGCGGTGGTCAAGCAGTTCTCGCGGCTGCTGGGCATGGAAGGGGTCGAACTGGAAGTGCGCCCGCCCGCACTCAAGGCCATCGCCCGCAAGGCGCTGGCGCGCAAGACAGGCGCTCGCGGTCTGCGTTCGATACTGGAAAACGCGCTGATCGACACCATGTTCGATCTGCCAGGCATGAGCAACGTCGAGAAGGTGGTGGTGGACGAATCCACCATCGAAGAAAACAAGGCACCTCTGCTGGTGTTCCGCGAAGCGGCCAAACAGGCCTGATCGCGATCCATCGATGCCCCGGGCATTCGCTGCGCAACTCCAAGGCCCGGCGACCCGCCCCTTTTGTTGAGGTTCACACATGTCCGGACAAGTCCCCCTGCCCAGCATGCCGGTCGATCTGCCCCTGTTGCCCCTGCGCGATGTGGTGGTCTTCCCGCACATGGTCATCCCCCTTTTCGTGGGGCGCCCCAAGAGCATCAAGGCCCTCGAAGCCGCGATGGAAGCCGAGCGCCGCATCATGCTGGTGGCGCAAAAGGCCGCTGCCAAGGACGAACCGTCGACCGACGACATGTTCGAAATGGGCTGCGTGGCCACCATCCTGCAGATGCTCAAGCTGCCCGACGGCACGGTCAAGGTCCTGGTCGAAGGTGTGCAGCGCGCCAAGGTGCTGGCCATCCGTGAAGGTGAAAGCCATTTCGTGGCGCATGTGAACCCGGTCGATCCGGCCGGCGAGCGCGCCAACGTGGCCGACACCGAACTGGAGGCGCTGCGCCGCGCGGTGATGCAGCAGTTTGACCAGTACGTCAAGCTCAACAAGAAGATCCCATCCGAGATCCTCACCTCCATCTCCAGCATCGACGACGCCGGCCGCCTGGCCGACACCATCGCGGCGCACCTGCCGCTCAAACTGGAGTCCAAGCAGGTCGTGCTCGATCTCGACCCGGTCAACAAGCGGCTGGAAAACCTGTTCGAGCAGCTCGAACGCGAGGTCGACATCCTCAATGTCGACAAGCGCATCCGTGGCCGCGTCAAGCGCCAGATGGAGAAGAACCAGCGCGACTTCTACCTGAACGAGCAGGTCAAGGCCATTCAGAAGGAACTGGGCGAAGGCGAGGAGGGCGCCGATCTCGAAGAGATCGAGAAGAAGATCAAGGCCGCCAAGATGCCGGCCGAGGCTCGCAAGAAGGCCGAGGCCGAGTTCAAGAAGCTCAAGCTGATGTCGCCCATGTCGGCCGAGGCCACCGTGGTGCGCAACTACATCGACGCGCTCGTGGGCCTGCCCTGGAGCAAGAAGACCAAGATCAAGCACGACCTCTCGCATGCCGAGGACGTGCTCAATGCCGACCACCACGGTCTGGAAAAGGTCAAGGACCGTATCCTCGAATATCTCGCGGTGCAGCAGCGGGTGGACAAGGTCAAGGCGCCCATCCTCTGCCTGGTCGGTCCCCCGGGCGTGGGCAAAACCTCGCTGGGGCAGTCGATTGCCAAGGCCACCGGCCGCAAGTACGTGCGCATGGCGCTGGGCGGCATGCGTGACGAGGCGGAAATCCGCGGTCACCGTCGCACCTACATCGGCGCCATGCCGGGCAAGGTGCTGCAGAGCCTGTCCAAGGTCGGCACGCGCAACCCGCTGTTCTTGCTCGACGAGATCGACAAGCTCGGCACCGACTTCCGTGGCGACCCGTCGTCGGCGCTGCTGGAAGTGCTGGACCCCGAGCAGAACCACACCTTCGCCGATCACTATGTCGAGGTCGATTTCGACCTGTCGGACGTGATGTTCGTCGCGACCTCGAACTCGATGAACATTCCGCCGGCCCTGCTGGACCGGATGGAAGTCATTCGCCTCTCGGGCTACACCGAGGACGAGAAGACCAGCATTGCCGTGCGTTATCTGCTGCCCAAGCAGATCAAGAACAACGGCATCAAGGACGGTGAGCTGGAAGTGACCGAGGCCGCGGTGCGCGACATCGTGCGCTACTACACCCGCGAAGCCGGCGTGCGCTCGCTCGAGCGCGAGCTCTCCAAGATCTGCCGCAAGGTGGTCAAGGGCCTGCTGCTCAAGCAGTACTCACCCAAGGTCGTGGTGAGCGACGAGAACCTCAGCGAGTTCCTGGGTGTGCGCAAGTACACCTACGGCCGCGCCGAACAGCAGAACCAGGTGGGCCAGGTGGTCGGCCTGGCGTGGACCGAGGTCGGCGGCGATCTGCTGACCAT
>JACCDS010772226.1_pt1 | contig 10730 bp, 12 predicted proteins | sample 7446441 | NCBI WGS metagenome assembly JACCDS01 (sample SAMN15323445, study PRJNA562643) | freshwater metagenome | isolation source: river surface water | place: USA:Blue River Watershed | collected 2017-08-17 | reverse complement strand
CGCGCCCGGACTTCAAGGTGGCGCGCTTCAACGAGGGCGTGGACGACATCAAGGACCTGCAGGAGGGCATGGTGCTCGAAGGCACGGTCAGCAACGTGGCCCAGTTCGGCGCCTTCGTCGACCTGGGGGTGCACCAGGACGGCCTGGTGCACGTGAGCCAGCTGGCCCACAAGTTCGTCAACGACGCGCGCGAGGTGGTCAAGACCGGCGATATCGTCAGGGTCTTGGTGCTGGAGGTGGACGTGGCGCGCAAGCGCATCAGCCTGACCATGAAGCTGGACGCCGCACCGGCCCGGCGCGATGCGCCGCGCGAGAACCGCTACGAGGGGGCAGGGCGGGGCCAGCAGCCGCGTCGCCCCAGTGAGCCGCTCCCCCAGTCGGCCATGGCCTCGGCCTTCGCCAAGCTCAAGCGCTGAGACCCGTGCTCGATGAAGAGGGTCACGCGGGGGACGGCTCGAGGGCTTCCCTCTCGACGGAAGAGGGACTGGCGCGACATAATGGCAGCATGAGCGAGAACGAGCACCCGAGACCGCCGCGCATGGACTTGCATGCCCTGCTGGCCTCGCCCATCGTGCTGCCGAGCATTCCCAAGGTGGTCGCGCTGCTGCTCAGCGAACTCGACCGGGAGGTCCCTGACCTCAAGAACATCACGCAACTCATCAGCACCGACCCAGCCCTGACCACGCGTGTGCTGCAGACCGCCAACACCCCCTTCTTCAGACTCTCGGGCAAGGTCCACAGTGCGGCCGAGGCGCTGGCCATCCTGGAGCTTTCCCATATCCGGCAGATGGCGGCGGACGCTGCCTCGGCTGCCTCGCTGCGAGGTATCCCGGGCGTCAACCTGCCGCAGTTCTGGGCCTACAGCCTCAACGTGGCCAAGCTGGCCCGTTCGCTGGCCGGTGTCACCCGCCAGAACCAGGGGGCGGCCTTCACCTGCGGCCTGATCCACGCCATCGGTGAACTGGTCATGCATGCCGGCATGCCGGCCCAGATGGTTCCGCTGAACCAGGAGGTCGGCCTGCTGGATCTCAAGCGCGCCAAAACCGAGTTCCTGAGTTTCGGTTACAGCTACGCCCAGGTTGGCGCGGCCTATGCGCGGCAATGGCGCTTTCCCGAACCCATCATCGATGCGCTTGAGCACCAGTACGCGCCGTTCTCCAACAACGTCTACGAACCCCTGGCCGGGGTTATCCACCTGGCCACCTGGCGCGCCCGCGCCCGCGAGGCCCAGCTCAGCGAACGGGCCCTGGCCGTGACCTTCCCCGGCGAGGTGGGCGAGGTGCTCGACCTGGACATCGACATGGTGCTGCAGCAGGATCCCTTCGACTGGTCCGCCCGCACCTGAACACCGGTTTTCCTGATTCCTCCCGCATGCAAGCATTGAGTCTTTACGCCGGGCCCGCGGCTCGGGAGCATATCCGCCAGCATGGCCTGCTGCCACAGCACATCCACACCATACCGGCCGCGGCCGGCGGCCCCAAGGGGCTGATCCTGGGCGCGCTGGACCGCTACCTCTTCGGGCAGTGGCTGCCGCGGTCGCAGCAGCCCATCGACCTGGTGGGGGCCTCCATCGGGGCCTGGCGCATGGCCACCGCCTGTCTGGACCAGACCATGGCAGCCTTCCAGCGGCTGGAGCACGACTACATCCACCAGCACTACGAGCTGCGGCCCGGCGAAAAGATGCCGCCGGCCGAGCAGGTCAGCGAGTCGTTCGGTCGCAATCTGCGCAGCTTCTACGGTGGCCGTGTGCAAGAGGTGCTGCAGCACCCGCGTTACCACCTGCACATCCTCACCTCGCGAGGGCGCCACCTGCTCGGGCGCGAGCATGGTCTGCGCACCCCCCTGGGCTACCTGGGGGCCATCCTGAGCAACACGGTGCGGCGTCGTGCCATGGGGGCCTGGCTGGAACGTGTGGTGTTTTCCACGCCCGGCGGCCCAGGCCCGGCGAGCCGCTGCGCTCCCTTGCCTTTTGCCACGGGCGACTACCGCACACGGCAGCTGCCCCTGGACGAGGCCAATTTCTACCCGGCCCTGCAGGCCAGTTGCTCCATACCTTTTGTGCTCCAGGCCGTGCACGACATTCCCGGCGCACCACCGGGCGCCTATTGGGACGGCGGCATTACCGACTACCACCTGCACCTGAACTACGCCGCCGCACCCGATGCGACCCAGCGGCCCGGCCTGGTGCTGTACCCGCACTTCCAGCGCGCCGTGGTGCCGGGCTGGCTGGACAAGGCGCTCACGTGGCGCCACCGGGCCACGCACCACCTGGACAATATGCTGCTGCTGGCGCCGAATCCCGAATGGATCAAGACCCTGCCCCACGGCAAGCTGCCCGACCGCAAGGACTTCACGCATTTCGGCAACGATCTGGCCGGCCGTGTGCAGGCCTGGGGTCGGGCAGCGCAGATGAGCCAGCAATTGGCCGATGAGTTCGCGGCCTGGCTGGAGCGACCAGACCCGTCACAAGTGCGGGCGCTCTGAAACACGCGTGTGCCCTGAAACCCATCCCCACAAGGAATTCACCATGCAAAAACTGATGGCCCTGATCGCATTGGCCGCCCTGATGAGCGGCTGCTCTCCAGAAGTCGGCAGCAAAGCCTGGTGTGAGCAGATGCAGGCCAAGCCCGCGGGTGACTGGTCGGCCAACGAAGCCGCCGACTACGCCAAGCACTGCATCTTCAAGTAAGCTCTACGTCGACGCAGGTGTGACTCACATGGCCTGCTGCAGCATGGCCCGGTAGTCGTCCGCGCTGGCCAGGCGCGGGTTGGTCTTGTGGCAGTGGTCGGCCAGGGCGCCGGTGATGATCTGGTCGAACTGGCTCTCGCTCACGCCCAGGGCACGCAGCCCGGTGGGCAGGCCCAGACGGGCGTTCATGTCCTGGAGGGCCTCGCTGACATCACCTGCCGAATCCAGATTCATGGCCTGGGCCATGCGCAGCAGGCGACTTTCTTTCTGGATCGACTCCGCACCGGCATTGAAGCGGATCACGGCCGGCAGGAACATGGCGTTGAGCGTGCCGTGATGCAGGCGCGGGTCCACGCCGCCCAGGCTGTGGCTCAGGGAATGCACGCAGCTCAGCCCCTTCTGGAAGGCCATGGCCCCCTGCATGGACGCGCTCATCAGGTTCAGGCGCGCCTCGCGGTCGCTGCCGTCTTTCGTGGCGCGCTCGATGTGGGCCCAGGCGCGCTGCAGGCCGTCCAGGGCGATGCCGTCGGCCGGCGGGTTGAAGGCCGGCGCCATGAAGGTCTCCATGCAGTGCGCGATGGCGTCCATGCCGGTGGCGGCGGTCAGCTTCGGGGGCAGGCCCAGCGTGAGCTCCGGGTCGCAGATGGCGGTCTTGGGCACCAGAAACCAGGAATGGAAGCCCAGCTTGCGCCCGTCGTCCACGATGAGGATGGCGCCACGCGCGACTTCACTGCCGGTGCCGGCCGTGGTCGGCACGGCGATCAGCGGGGCCACGCGCTCGGTGATCCTGGCGGAACCGCCCTCGATGGTGGCGTAGGTCTTGAGCGGGCCCTCGTGGGTCGCGAGGATGGCCACGCCCTTGGCGCAGTCGATGGCGCTGCCACCGCCCACGGCGATCAGTCCATCGCACTGCCGCGCCTGGTACAGGGCGGCGGCGGCGCGTATGGCGGCCTCGTTGGGGTTGGAGGGGGTCTGGTCGAAGACAGCCGGGTGCATGCCGGGCAGGGCGTCCAGCGCCTTCTGCAGCAGGCCGGCGGCCTTGACGCCGGCATCGGTCACGATCAGCGGACGGCTGATGCCGTTGCGCTCGCACTCCTGTTTCAGCAGCCGGAGGGCGCCGAAATCGAACTGGACCTGGGTGATGTAATAGATGAGGGCCATGCGTCGTGTCTCCGCGGTGTACGATTTGACAGACACTTTATAGCAAGCAATCTCCCCCGAATGAGTCACCAACGCAACCCGCGTGCCCTGCTGACGCCGGCCATGCACCAGGTGCTGGACCGCATGGCGCGCGTGCGGCAACTGCCTCTGCACGCGCTGAGCCCGCAACAGGCCCGCCAGGTCTATGAAGTGGGATCCAGCATGCTGGACCTGCCCGGTCACAAGCTGGCGCGCGTGCAGGACCTGAGTTTCCCCGCGCGCGATGGCCAGTCCGTGCCGGTGCGCCTCTACGCACCCGCCATGGAAAAACTGCCGGTGCTGCTGTATTTCCACGGCGGCGGTTTCACCATCGGCAGCGTGGCCACGCACGATGCCCTGTGCCGGCAGCTGAGCCACTTGGCGCAGTGCGCCGTGATTTCGGTGGACTATCGGCTGGCGCCCGAGCACAAGTTCCCGACCGCGGCCAAGGACGCCTGGGACGCCCTGTCATGGCTGGCCGCCCAGGCGCAGGCCCTGGGCCTGGACGGCCAGCGCCTGGCGGTCGGTGGCGACAGCGCCGGCGGCACGCTGGCGGCGGTGTGCGCGATCCAGGCGCGTGACGCCGGCCTGCCGCTGGCCCTGCAGCTGCTCTTCTACCCGGGCTGCGCGGCCCATCAGGAGACGCCCTCGCACCGGACCTTCGCCCAGGGTTTTGTCATCGAAGAGGCGCACATCAGCTATTTCTTCAACCACTACATCAACACCCCGGCCGACCGGGACGACTGGCGCTTCGCGCCGCTGCTGGCGCCCGACGTGGACCAGGTGGCGCCGGCCTGGATCGGCCTGGCCGAATGCGATCCGCTGGTCGACGAAGGCGTGATGTACGCCGACAAGCTGCGTGCCGCCGGGGTGCCGGTGAACCTGGAGATTTACCGGGGCGTGGTGCATGAGTTCATCAAGATGGGCCGCGCCATACCCGAAGCCCTGCAGGCGCAGGCCGACGCCGCGCGAGCCCTCAAACACGCCTTTGGCACACCTTGATCCATGACCCAGCACACCACCACTCGCGCCGATTTCCGCTTTTTCCACCGCCTGCGCGTGCGCTGGGCCGAGGTAGACATGCAGAAGATCGTCTTCAACGCGCATTACCTGATGTACTTCGACACCGCCATCAGCGACTACTGGCGCGCCCTGGCCCTGCCGTACGAGGCCGCCATGGAGCACCTGGGCGGCGATCTCTACGTGAAGAAGGCCATGCTGGAATACCATGCCTCGGCGCGCTACGTCGACCAGTTGGACATCGGCCTGAAGTGCGAACGCATCGGCAACTCCTCCCTCCAGTTCCGTGGCGGCGTGTTCCGGGGCGAACAGATGCTGGTGGAACAGACGCTGGTCTATGTCTATGCCGATCCGGCCACGCAGACATCGAAATCCGTTCCGCAGGCGCTGCGCGATACCCTGATGGGCTTTGAGGCCGGTGAGGCCATGGTCGATATCCGCCTGGGCGCGTGGGCCCAGCTGGGCGAGGCGGCGCGTCAGGTGCGCACCGAGGTCTTCGTACAGGAGCAGCAGATTCCGCTGGAACTCGAATGGGACGAGGACGACGCCACGGCCCTGCATGCCGTGGCCTGCAACCGCCTGGGCATGCCGGTGGCCACGGGGCGGCTGCTTCAGCACGGCCCCAAGGTCGGCAAGATCGGACGCATGGCGGTCAACCGCGTGTTGCGCGGCAGCGGCCTGGGGCGCGATGTACTGCAATCACTGATGGCGGCGGCGGCGCGGCGTGGCGACCGCGAGATCGTGCTGCACGCGCAACGCAGCGCCGAAACCTTCTATGCCCGGCAGGATTTCGTGGCGCGGGGCCAGCCTTTCGAAGAAGCGGGCATAACGCACATCGAGATGGCCAAGGCCTTGCCCTGAGGCTGCTTCAGATATCTTCGAGCAGTGCGTAGGGCAGGGGCAGCAGTTGCAAAACCGGCCCGTCAGCCTGGCCCACCCGCAGACTGGCACCCACGGCCGAGGTCTGCAGCGAAACGATGGCATCGAAGCCCCCCCCGGGCGCTGGCGCGGCCTGGGCCACGGTGCCGCAGGGCTGGCTCGCATCGGCCGCATCGAAAACCTCCTGGCCAGCTTGCATCTCGGCCGTGCTGTGCGCCAGGTAGCCGCGGCGCTTGAGCGTACCGCGGAACTGGCTGCGCGCCACCACCTCCTGGCCGGGGTAGCAGCCTTTCTTGAAGTTCACGCCGCCGAGCGACTCGTAGTTCAGCATCTGCGGCACGAAGGCCTCGAAGATCGGCAAGGTCACCGTGGCCACGCCGCTGCGCACCTCGCCCCAGAGCCAGTCTTGCGTGCGCAGGGCCGTGGCAGCGGGCGCCGGGGTGCCGGCCGGGGCCAGCCACAGCGCGCGTGGTGTGCCATCGGCCGGATAGAGATGCACGAGGCTGGCCGTACCAAGATCGTTGCGGCGCCAGGGTGCATGGGCGCCAGGCGCCAGGGCCTGCAGGGCCTCACCGGCCAGACCGTACAAGGCCAGTTCGGCGCTGGCATCGCTGAGCTTGACCTTGGAGCGCAGCACGAACATGGACAGGCGCTTGAGCGTGGAAGCCAACAGGTCGCGGCTGCAGACCAGCAGGATTTCGGCATGGCTGCGCTTGAAGGCGATGAAGCTGGCCTGCATGCGGCCCTTGGCCGAGCAGAAGGCCGCCAGGCGGGCTTCGGACAAGCCCAGCAGGGTGAAATCCTGGGTCAGCTGGGCGTGCAGGAATTTGGCGGCATCCTCGCCCTCGGCGCGGATCACGCCCAGGTGGGGCAGGGGGGCAAGGCCGTTCAGGATGGGGTTCATGGGGGTGAATTATCATCGTCAGTCGTACACATGGGATGAGTAGGGCTGTGAAATTCATTGCGTCGTTTCTGTTTCTGGTCGCCAGCCTGTTTTTTGCCGGGACGACCTGGTGGCTGCAACAGCCCCTGGGCCTCCAAACCGAAATCGTGGAACTGACCGTCGAGCCTGGCGTTGGAGCGCGCAGTGTGGTGCGCTCCCTGGTGGATGGGGGCGTGCAGGTACAGCCGCAGCTGCTGTACTGGTGGATCCGCCTCTCGGGCCAGTCCCGCATGCTCAAGGCCGGTAGTTATGAGATCAGCGGCACCCCCACCCCGCGCACGCTGGTGGCCAAGCTGGTCCGCGGCGAGGTCGCCCAACGCAGCGTGACCCTGGTCGAAGGCCTGACCTTCACGCAATGGCGTGAGCTGCTGGGCAAGGCCGACCAACTCAGGCCCGACGCAAAAGAGTTGAGTGATACCGCCATCATGGAGAAGCTCGGTCGCCCGGGCCTGCACCCTGAAGGGCGTTTTTTCCCGACGACCTATACCTATGCCAAGGGATCGAGCGACCTGGCCCTGCTGCGGCGAGCCCTGCAGGAGATGGACCAGCGCCTGGCCTCGGCCTGGGCCCAGCGTAGCCCCGACAGCCCGCTCAAAAGCCCGGACGAGGCCCTGATCCTGGCCAGCATCGTCGAAAAGGAAACCGGCCGCGCCGCCGATCGCGGAGAGATATCCGGGGTTTTCAACAACCGCCTGCGTCTGGGCATGCGGCTGCAGACCGATCCGACCGTGATCTACGGCCTGGGCGCCAAATTCGACGGCAATCTGCGCAAGCGCGATCTGCAGACCGACAGCCCCTGGAACACCTACACCCGTGCCGGCCTGCCGCCCACGCCGATTGCCATGCCCGGCCAGGATGCCCTGCTGGCGGCCGTGCAACCGGCCCAGACCCCGTCCCTGTATTTCGTGGCGCGAGGCGACGGCACCAGCGAGTTCAGTGCCACGCTGGAAGCGCACAACCGCGCCGTTCGCAAATTCCAGCTGGGACAACGCTGAATGCCGGGCCTCTTCATCAGCTTCGAGGGTATCGATGGGGCCGGCAAGTCCACCCACATCGAGGGCCTGGCCCAGGCTTTGCGTGCGCAAGGCCGCACGGTCACGCTCACGCGCGAGCCCGGCGGCACGCCACTGGCCGAAAAGCTGCGCGTCCTGGTGCTCAACGATCCGATGGACCCCATGACCGAGGCCCTGCTGGTCTTTGCCGCCCGGCGTGATCATCTGCAGCAGCTGATCGAGCCGGCCCTGGCCCGTGGTGAGGTGGTGCTGTGCGACCGGTTCACCGACGCCACCTTTGCCTACCAGGGCCTGGGACGCGGTTTCGATCTGGACATGTTGGGCTGGCTGGAGCGTCAGGTTCAGGTTCTGCCGGGCACGCCAACCCTGCGCCAGCCCGACCTGACCCTCTGGTTCGATCTCGATCCGGCCATTGCCGCGCAACGCCTGGCCGGTGCACGCGTGCCCGACAAGTTCGAGGCGCAGCCGGTGGAGTTCTTCCGCCGCGTGGCCACCGGATATGGCGCGCGCATGCAGCAGGCGCCCGAGCGCTTCGCCCGCATCGATGCGGCTCCAAGCCGTGAAACCGTCTGGCAGGACGTGCTGGGCGCCGTCAGGAACAAGGGATGGCTGCAATGAGCGCGCTGGCACCGTGGATCGCCGAGCAAAGCCGCCAGTTGCTGGTCCAGCGCGGCCATGCCTGGCTGCTGCAGGGGCCCTCGGGCCTGGGGCAGTACAGCCTGGGCCTGGGCCTGGTGCAGGCCTGGCTGTGCGAGCAGCCGACGGAGCAGGGCGCCTGCGGCAGTTGCCCGTCCTGCCACGCCATCGCCGTGCGCACGCATGCCGACTTGTGCGTGCTCATGCCCGAGACCGTGATGCTGGCGCTGGGCTGGCCCCTGGACGAAAAATCACAGAGCGACATCGACGAGAAGAAACGCAAGCCCAGCAAGGAAATCCGCATCGAAGCCATGCGCGATGCGATCGAGTTCGCCCAGCGCACCAGTGCACGCGGCCGCGGCAAGGCGGTGCTGGTCTATCCGGCCGAGCGCATGAACCACGTCACCGCCAACGCCCTGCTCAAGACGCTGGAAGAGCCGCCGGGCGACGTGCGCTTCGTGCTGGCCAGCGAAGCAGCGCACCAGCTGCTGCCCACCATCCGCAGCCGCTGCCTGGCCCATGGCATGGTGTGGCCGCAGGAAGCCCAGGCCCTGCCATGGCTGCAGCAGCAGGGGGTGGCGCCCGCCGATGCCCGCACACTGCTGCGCGCCGCCGGTGGCCGCCCCGAAGATGCCCTGGCCTTTGCCGGCTCCGGGCGTGACCCCCAGCGCTGGCGCAGCCTGCCGCGCGCCATGCAGCGCGGCGAACTGACCCTGGTGGCCGACTGGAGCCCGGCCCAGTTGATCGACGCCCTGCATAAACTCTGTCATGACCTGCTGGCCCTGGGTGTCGGCGCGGCACCGCGCTATTTCGAGGCCGAAGACCTCCCGTCACCACCGCCCGTGCCTATGCTCAGCCGCTGGCAGCGCGAGCTGGGACAGGAAAGCCGCGGTGCCGAACATCCGTTCAACACCGGCCTGATGATCGAGGCGCTTGTAAGTCGCGCCCAAACCGCTCTAAACTAGCTCTTTCCTGCCCGAGCAAACCATGTCCACCGTCCCCACCAACGTTGCACCCCGGCCCAGTGTCATCCAGCTGGCCATCAAGGAAAAAGCCGCGCTCTATGCGGCCTACATTCCCCTGTTCTCCGAGGGCGGCGTGTTCATCCCGACCACGCGCGAGTACCGCCTGGGCGATGATGTCTATGTGCTGATGTCCCTGCCCGACGACGGCCAGCGCTACCCGATCGCCGGCAAGGTGGCCTGGGTCACGCCGGCCAAGGCCGCCGGCACGCGGACCCAGGGTGTCGGCGTGCGGTTTCCCGCCGACGAAAAATCACGGATGCTCAAGAACAAGATCGAAGATATCCTGGGCTCGCATCTGAGTTCCGATCGCTCCACGCAGACCATCTGACCGCTGCCACGCGCCTGGCGTGGCGCCTGATGCTGTCTTTGCCCCTTTTGCCCCGTGTACACAGACTCCCATTGCCACCTGAGCTTTCCTGAACTGCGGCAGGACCTGCCGCGTATCCGCCAGGCCATGGAAGACGCCCGCGTGAGCCGCGCCCTGTGCATCTGCACCACGCTGGAAGAGTTCGAGGAGGTGCATGGCCTGGCCCTGGCGTACGACAACTTCTGGTCCACCGTGGGGGTGCATCCCGACAACGAAGGCGTGACCGAGCCCAGCCTGGACGACCTGCTCACGCGCGGCCGCCTGCCACGCGTGGTGGGCATCGGCGAAACCGGCCTGGATTACTACCGCCTGGGTGAACGCAGCGTGGCCGACATGGAATGGCAACGCCAGCGCTTTCGCACCCACATCCGGGCAGCCCGGCAACTCGGCAAGCCCCTGGTCATCCACACCCGCAGCGCCTCGGACGACACCCTGGCCATCCTGCGCGAGGAGGGGGAAGACGGCTCGCCTGGCTCGGCTGGCGGTGTTTTCCATTGCTTCACGGAGACGGCTGCGGTTGCCCGGGCGGCGCTTGAGCTTGGTTTCTACATCTCTTTCTCGGGCATCCTGACCTTCAAGAATGCCGAAGATCTGCGCGCCGTGGCCCGCTTCGTCCCCATGGACCGCATGCTGATCGAGACCGACAGTCCTTATCTGGCGCCGGTGCCGTACCGGGGCAAGATCAACAATCCCTCGTACGTGACCCATGTCGCGCAGCAGATTGCGCAGTTGCGGTCCTGCCCGGTCCAGACCGTGGCCGATGTCACCAGCCGCAATTTCGAGCGTCTCTTTGCGGCTGTGCATGAAACGGCTTAGTTGGCTATTTCAGCGCTGCCTAGCACGTGCATTGGATCACTTCCAGCTTCTAATGTAATTTCTGGATGATCTTCAAATCATGTTGATTTGTATAGATTTAACACCCATCTATTGTTGTTTTCTGGTGTTTTCGGAGACTCTCAATACTTAATACGATGTATAT
>JACCDS012069012.1_pt1 | contig 10733 bp, 10 predicted proteins | sample 7446441 | NCBI WGS metagenome assembly JACCDS01 (sample SAMN15323445, study PRJNA562643) | freshwater metagenome | isolation source: river surface water | place: USA:Blue River Watershed | collected 2017-08-17 | reverse complement strand
GTACCCGCGTGGCCAGCTTCACGATCAGCCAGCCGAGCGGCAGCATCACGAGGTTGGCGAGGACGAAGACGATGAAGATCGCGTAAATGTTCTCCGGGTTGTTGATGAAGATGGTCGGCCCGGGGTTCATATTCTTCAGGTACAGCACACCGATCGCGATCGCCGTGATCGAGTCGCCGGGGATGCCGAAGACGATCGCCGGTATCCATGCACCGGCCAGTGCCGAGTTGTTCGCCGCGCCCGATTCGACCACCCCCTCCACATGCCCCGTGCCGAACTTCTCCGGCTCCTTCGAGAACTTCTTGCTCGTCGCATAGCTCATCCAGGCGGCCATGTCTGCCCCCGCGCCCGGCTGGATGCCGATCACGGTGCCGAGCACGCTACCGCGCAGCAGCTGCCACGGATACTTCATTAGCAGCGCACGGATGCCGGAAAAGATGTTGCCGATTTTTTCAGTCAGGATCAGCGGCGGCGGGTCGAGGTCGGTCACATAGCGCAACAGCTCCGAGACGGCAAACATGCCGACCATCATCGGTATGAGCTCGATACCGCTCATCAGCTCCGGCACATCGAAGGTGAAACGCGGCAGCGCGGCCGGGTTTTCCAGTCCGACGCACGACACCAGCAGCCCCAGAAGCAGCGAGATCGTTGCCTTCAGACGGCTGCTGTTGCCGATGAAGATCGCGCCCGACAGGCCGAGGATCATCAGCCAAAAATATTCGAACGACGAAAACTTCAGCGCGAACTCCGCCAGCGACGGCGAGAACAGGATCAATACCGCCGTGCCGAACAGTCCGCCGATCGCGGAAAATACCAGCCCCGCACCGAGCGCGAGCTCGGCCTGCCCCTTGAGCGTCATCCGGTATGACTCGTCCGCATACGCAGCCGACGCCGGCGTGCCGGGAATGCGCAGCAGCGCGCCCGGTATGTCGCCGGAGAAGATCGCCATCGCGGTAGCGGTAACGATCGCCGCAACCGCCGGCACCGGCGGCATGAAGAAGGTGATCGGCACCAGCAAGGCAGTGGCCATTGTCGCAGTCAGGCCGGGAATACAGCCGACGAACAGGCCGAACATGGCAGACGAGAAAATCACCAGCAGCACGTAAGGATCGAACACCATCCCCAGCGCCTGCATCCACACGGCAGCAGTCATCGCGCCCCCTTCACCACTGCCAGGCCTGCAGCACGCCCCACGGCAGCGGCACCCGCAGTCCCTTGTAAAACACCGTATGGATGCCCAGCGTGATGATCAGCGCCAGCGGCACGACCAGCGTTCGCCGTACCGCCAGCGCGAGGAACATCGCACACAGGATGAGGACGCCGCACAGCAGAAAGCCCAGCCATTCCGACGCCAGCACGTAAAACACGAGGCAGCCGACCGTCACGAGAAAATTGCGCCGATGCGCCGGCGAAGCCAGCCAGCGTCCCGGCTGCAGCCATGCCTCGGCCTTCGAAGCGGCCAGGCCTTTTGCGATCATCAGCAGCGCGCAGCAGGCCAGCATTAGCGCCAGCAGCGCCGGAAACACGGCCGGCCCGACCTGCTGGCCCGGTATCTCCGGGAAGCCGGACACGTTGACAAGGATCGCGAGCGCAAGCGCAAGCAACGCGCCACCGCTGACGGCGTCATTGAATTTCATCGCCGCCCCTTATTTCGCGAGGCCGACGGCCTTCATTACCGCGCCCATCTCCGCATCGCTGCGGGCCATGAACTGCTCGTAGCCGCGCGCATCCGCATAGCTGATGGTGAAGCCACGGCTGGCCATGAAGCCCTGGAATTCCTTGCTGTCGGCGATCTTCTTCAGTGCCGCACCGATCTTCACCTGCACATCGGCCGGCAGGTTCTTCGGCCCGCCGATGCCGCGCCACGCGCCGATGCTCCAGCCGCTGCCGGTCGCCGCCTTCAGCGTCGGTACGTTCGGATACAGCGACGAAGGCTTGTCCGACATCACCACCAGCGGTCGCGCCTTGCCGGCGTCGATCAGTGCGCGTCCCTCGGGCAACGAGCAGGTCACGAACTCGACGCCGCCCGCCACCAGATCATTCATCGCCTGCGCTGCGCCGGTGGATGGCACCCAAGGCGCGCTGGCCGGGTCGACTTTCAGGTCCTTCAGCATGCCGGCCAGCGCAAGATGCCAGATGCCACCGTGTCCGGTGCCGGAAGCCTTGAATTTGCCGGGGTTCGCGCGCACTGCCTTCAGCAGCTCATCCAGCGACTTGTAGGGTGCATCGGCGCGCACGGTGACGCCCGCCGGGTCATTGTTCATCAGCGCGATCGGGGTGAAGTCGCGCGGCGTCAGCGGGCTCAGCCGCACCCAGTGCAGCATCGCGATGTCGGCCGTGACCATGCCCAGCGTATAGCCGTCGGCCGGCGCAGCCGCCAGCGCCGCATGGCCGACCACGCCATTACCGCCGGCACGGTTGACCACATTGACAGGCTGCCCCAGCTCTTTCTCCAGCAGCGAACCGATGATGCGTGCCACCGCATCAGTACCGCCGCCGGCACCGAACGGAACAATCAGCGTGATCGGGCGATTCGGGTAGGCGTCGGCGGCAGCGGCCGGACTGAAAACAGCGCACAACAGGGCAAGGCCTGACAGCAGGCGGGCCAGCACGGACCGGGGCATCGGATGTCTCCTGAATCGTTGTTATGTTTTATATCGAAACAAGCACAGCAGAAGCACGCCGCAGCGGCGGCGCCTGAGCGCAATATACCCGGGCGCCGCAGCGAAAGCGATGTGCGCTGCAACGTGCGGCGTTCATGCGCACCGGCAGCCTGCCGCCTGGCGCGCCAGCGCCGCGATCCTTGTCCAGTCGCGCGCCTGCACCGCATCGCGCGGCACCATCCAGGTACCGCCCACGCACAGCACATTGGGGAGAGCGAGGTAACTCGACGCGTTCGCTGCGGTGATGCCGCCGGTCGGACAGAAACGCGCGCCGGGAAACGGGCCGCGCAGCGCTTCCAGCATCGCGGTGCCACCCACCACAGACGCCGGGAACAGCTTCAGGAAATCGTGGCCATCGGCCATCGCCGCCATCACGTCGGATGGCGTGGCCACGCCCGGCAGCAGCGGTAAGGCCTGCTCGCGACAAAAGCGGCCGAGGCTCTCGAGGTAACCCGGGCTGACCGCGAACTGCGCGCCCGCATCGCGGGCGGCGGCGGCGGTGGTGGCGCTGGTGACGGTACCGGCGCCGACGATCATGTCCGGCAGCGCTGCACGTATGCGGGCGATGGCGTGCAGAGCGACCGGCGTGCGCAGCGTCAACTCGAGCAGGCGCAACCCGCCGTCGCGCAACGCCGCGGCCAGCGGCACCGCGTCATCCAACTCGTCAATGACGAGCACCGGAATGATGACGGCCTCGCGGGCCCGGTCGGCCAGCGTGACATCAGCCCGCATGCTGCGCATTCTTCACTTCGGACGCGAAAAATTTTTCGACACGCTGCCGTGTCGGTATCGGTGCGACCGCGCCGAAGCCGGTCGTCGTCAGCGCAGCCGCAGCGTTCGCATAAACGACGGCGTCTCGCAGCGACGCGCCGTTGCACAGTTCGGCCAGCAAGGCGCCCGCGAAGCAGTCGCCGGCCCCGGTCGCATCGATCGCATCCACGCGATGCGGCGGCACGCGGTAATGTTGGCCGTCATCGTGCACCATCACGCCCTCGCTGCCCAGCTTCAGCACCACCGTGCGTGCGCCAGCATGGAGACACCATGCCATTGCCTGCTCAGCGTCGGCCGCACCGCCCAGCACAGCAATATCCTCGAAGCTCGGCAGGAACAGGTCAGCCATGGCGGCTGTCGCACGCAGGGTGATGCGCGCGCGATCCAGCGGCCACAGCTTCAGCCGCAAGTTCGAGTCATAGCTGACCTGCACGCCGGCCGCCTGCGCGGCGGCGATAGCGGCGAACACCGCGTCGCAGGCAGACGAACTGATCGCCTGGCTGACGCCCGACACATGCAGCCAGCGCGCACCGGCGATGTACTCCAGCGGCAGATTGTCCGGGCCGAGCCTGCTGGCTGCGCTGCCGGCGCGCAGGTAGCTGAACACGTGTCCCTGCGGCGTATGCGTGATGAAGTACAAGCCGGTGCTGGCTTGGGAGTCGCGCGCAACCTCGCGGGTATCAACATGCTCGCGGTTCCACAGGTCGAACAACAACTCGCCGAAACGGTCCGCACCAACGCTGCTGACGAGCCCGACACGCGCGCCCTGCCGCGCCGCCGCAATGGCGGCATTCGATATGTCCCCGCCGAAGCCCTGTATATAGCTCGACGATGTGCTGTCGATATGATTCAACTCGATCAGCGGCTCGCCGAGCATCACGATATCGGGCACGCTGCCCGCGACCATGACTGTCATAGCGTGTCATACCGCGCGATGACGTCGCGGTCGATCTCGATGCCAAGGCCGGGCCGGTCCGGCACCGTCACCCAGCCGTCCTCCAGCCTGAAGGGCTCGACAACCAGCTCCTGCCGGAACGGATGCGACGAACGATCGTATTCGAGCACTGGCTCGGTGGCGAACAGCGAGTGATTCGCCACCGGCACCGCAGCGATTACCTGCAGCGACGCCGCCTGCGCGACCGCCGAGCCCCATACATGCGGATTGACCGGCACGCCGAGCGACTGCGCGACCGCAATGATGTGGCGTGCGGCGGTAATCCCGCCGCAGGAGCCGATGTCGGGCTGCGCGATGTCGACCGCACCGGCAGAAAGGAAGCTCTGGAAGCCGAACACCGTGTGCTCGTTCTCGCCGCCGGCGATCGGCATCGACAACTGTTTGCGCAGTTCTGCATAGCCGCCGATGTCCTCAGGCGCGACCGGTTCCTCGTACCACAGCAGGTCATGCTCTTCGAGTGCGCGCCCGAGCCGCAGCGCCTCGGCGCGGCCGTAGGCATGGTTGGTATCGATCATCAGGCGGATCGGCTTGCCCTGAATCGCCTTGCCGACCGCGTCCATGCAAGCGATGTCGTCGTCCACGCCGAAGCCGAGCTTGACCTTCATCATCGAAAAGCCGGCCGCGTGATGCCGCAGCGCTTCCTCGGCCAGCCGGTCGGCCTCGCCCTTGCCGTTGATGCGATAAAAGCCGGTCGCATACGGCTGAACCCGATCGCGGAAGCGCCCGCCCAGCAACCGCCACACCGGCAGGCCATGGGCCTTGCCGGCGATGTCCCACAGCGCCATGTCGATCGCGCTGATGCCAGCCACCACCGAGCCCTTGCGACCGTAATCGCGCGTATGGTGATACATCTTGTGCCACAACACCTCGGTATCGAGCGGGTCTGCGCCCAGTACCAGCGGGCGCAGTGCATGATGAATCACCGCCGCGCCGATCTCGGGCGGCTCCAGCCCTTGCGCAAACGCCTCGCCCCAGCCGCTGATGCCTTCGTCGGTGATCAGCTCCACCAGCGTGGCACAGCGCTGGTAGACCCAGCCTTGTGAGAAAGCGAAGGGCTCGGCCAGCGGGCTCTTCAGGACGTGCAGCTTGAGTTCGACGATCTTCATCGCATATCCCCCGGTGCGCGGACTCAGTAGCGGTTGTATTGTTCCAGCGCCTTGCGCATGGATTTTTCGCGCTCGATGATCGGGATCATTTTCGATTCCTTGTCGTCATACTTGCGCAGCAGATCGATCACGGCTTCGGCGCTCGCAACCGGCACCACCACCACGCCATCGGCGTCGGCGACGATGTAGTCGCCCGGGTGTACCATGATCTCGCCGCACCGGACCGGTATCTGCTTGTCGACGCTGATCATCCGTCCCACCGACGTGGCCGGACTGACGCGGCGCGACCAGACCGGAAACTGCAGGCGGCGCAGCTCGGTGATGTCGCGCACCGCGCCATCGATCACGGCACCGGCCAGCCCGCGCACCTTGGCCGTGGTACCCATCAGGTTGCCCATGGCGGCGATCTCAAGGCCGTCCTGCATCACGTACACCAGCACCGATCCGGGCGCAGCCTCATCGAGGATGTCGAGCAGGTGGTTCGGGTATTTGCGCGTGTCGGTGCGCAGCACCGGTCGCATCAGCGCGGTCGCGGCGCGGCCGACGATGCGTGCGTCATAAATCGGCTTCACGTCCGACGACATCCAGCCGCGTGCGCCAGTCGCCTCCTCGACCGCATCGGCGATGTTGCCGGTGCTGTTCTCCGGCCGCTTCAGCTCGGCGATGACCTCGTCCGGCGTCAGTGCCACTGCCGGCGGCAGCAAGCCCAGCGCCAGGGTGATGCAGAGACACTTGCCGAGCTTCGCGAAACCCATGAGGACCCCCAAGTTATATTTTTGATATTGACATCCGGTGTCGCAAGACTTCTATCTTCCGCACGAAATGGAATGAAATGCAAGTAATCGCTGGCAAGCTGGCCGGAAGCTGCGCCGCAGCGAGTTTTTGCGGGAAGGTGCGCGCCGCGCATTGATACTTAAGTATAATCAGACCATCCTCATCGACGGCGCCACTGCGCGCCTTTCGTGAACCCTCCATGGCGACTCCCATCCGAGCCCAAGACCGCGAGCACTTCGAGATCGTCCAGCAGGCGCTGGCGGTGGACGGGCTGCATGTCGCCATCAGCAGTGCCGATCGCGACCGGCTGGCCGACTACGCCGGCACGCTGGCGCGTACCCTCGCGAGCCGCTATGGCCTGCAGGTCGAGGCCTATCAGCCGGGCCGGCTCGAAGCGCTGGTCGCCGACCTGATGCTGCATCGCTACGACGGCGCGCTGTCGCGCATCTCGGGTACGGCCGCACGAGGACGCGTGCAGGATGCGACCGAGTCGACAAGCTGTGTGCTCTTCATTCCGGATGCGCACGCCGTGCGGCTGCAGGAATTCACCCAACTGGCGCGGGTCGCGTCCGGCCTGCGGCAGTTGCGGCTGGTCGCCATGTTCGGTGGCTCTGTGCCCTTCGAGCGCGATGCCCGCCTGCAGGCGATGGGCGCGCAGCTGGCGCGCTGGGACATCGATGCTGACGACGCGCATGAGGCGACTGCCCGCAGCGACGCCCTGCGCGCGACGCCCGGGTCGCCCCCGATGCCGACGGCCTCCGCAGAGCGCGAACTTGCCGCTCGCGCAGCGGCGCTGCCGCGTCGGACACGGTCGTGGGTGACGGCGTCTGCCGCCGCCCTCGCGGCCGCCACGGCCACGGCGGCCGTGATGCTGTCAATACAGCCCTTCGCCGACGGCGAAGCCGCACCCGGCAGCGCAGCCTCATCGCAGCCGGCGCCGACGCTGACCCGCAGCGGCACCGTGCAACTGGCCGGCGAGCCGCCGGCCGACTTCCGCCGCGCCGCCACGACCGGCACGCCCGCCGAGGGCGGGAGCGACGCCGGCCACACCACCGGCACGGCCGTCGAGCACCTTGATTCCGCCGACAGCGCGCCCTCGCCCGCCGCCGGCAACGGAGAGGCACGATGAGCTTTGCCGCCATGCCCGCCCTGTTTTTCCTGCTCGCCAGCCTTGCGCTGGTCACCGTGCATTTCCCGCGCAGCGGCGCCGCCGGCCCGGCCGAAGGTTTTGGCTGGGCTGCGATCGCCCTCGGCCTCGTCCATCCGCTGGCGGCATGGACGGTTAGCGTCTTTGGACTGGACGGCGACCTCACCCCGTTCTTCGCCTTCGACCTGCTCGCCTTCGCCGCACTGTCCGCCGACGTCACCGGCCGCGCGCCGGGCGGAAGAGTCTTTTTCGCGCTCGCGCCGCTGGCCGCCGCCACGCTCGCACTGGGCGTGCAGCAGATGCCGCAGCACGGGCCCGGCGTCACCGGCCCGCTGCTGGCCTTCGTGCTGCTGAGCGTGATCCTCGTCGCGGCCGGCGCCGACGCGGCGCGCCATGCGAAGCTGTTTCGTGAAGCCACGCGGACGCTGAACACCCTGGCGCTGCTATGCGGCGCCGGCGCGCTGTTGCTGCTGGTGGCCGTGCTGCTGCTGGCTTCGGCCATCGCGTCGCCGTCCACGCACGCCGTGCTGCCGGAAACGGTCGGCCTGCTGTGGCTGCTGCTCAAGCTGATGCTGAGCGCAACCCTGCTGCAACTGATCGCCGCGCGCCGCGGCGAGATGAGCGAGCGCCTGCAGCGTGCGCTGGTGCAGGCGGCCAACGACGCGGTCGCCGACCTGCGTGTGGCCGCGCAGGCCTTCTACCAGCTGCCGGCCAGGGCGCTGGTGGCCGACGGTGACGGGCGCATCCTGTTTGCCACCGCCGACGCGCGCCGGCAGCTCGGCCACCCGAACCTGGCCGACCGCACGCTCGAGAGCCTGTTCGTCGCGGTACAGCCGGCCGGCAACCAATTGGTGCGCGGCCTGCTCGAGCGTCCCGACCATCAGGCGCAGCTGATGCAGATTCGCATGACCCCGGTCGAATGCGAAGGCCGGCCCTACCACCTGCTGCAGCTCGAGCCGCAGCCTTTCGATTTCGCCGGCGTGCGCCAGCTGCTGGTCGAGTCGCGCAGCGACGAAGCGCACCGTGCCAGCGGCCTGCTCGACCAGAATTTCATGATCGCCGCGATGGCCGACGGCTGGTATCGGCTGATGGAGCCGGTCGATCGCTATGCCGGCGCCGGTGTGTTCTGGGACAAGCTGCGCATACTGTCGGCCAGCGACGGCGAGATCGCGCATCTCGAGGGCGCAATCGCCGGCGCGGCCACGGCCAACGGCTGGCTGGTAATGCGCAACGGCGGCGGCTTGTCGGTCTCGCTGTACCGTCTGCTCACGCCGGAGCAAAAGCCGTTCTATCGCATCGAGCTGACGCTGGTCGACGAGGTCCGGCATGCGGGCGCAGGCGCGCCCTGCCCGACTGGCAGCACACAGGGAGGATGGCGATGACGATCCCGCCGACGCCGGTCGTGCTCGGCCGCCAGATCGAGCGCGCGCGCCGCGAGCACAAGCTGTCGCCGTCCATCCTCGCCATGCTGGCCGGGCTGACCGAGCAACAGGTGCAGGCGATCGAGCAAGGCGGCGATGACGGCTTCGTCAATGAAGCGCACCGCATCGACTGTGCGCGACGCATTGCGGTGGCGCTCGGGCTGCCGCGCGAGCACTTCCTGCAGGACGAAGCGGCTGGCGCAGAGGCCACGGCCACTGCAGCAGGCGAGGCAGCGATGGCAGACGGGGCACGGGACGAGAAGCGAGATGAGAAGCGGGACGGAACGCGGGGCGTGCCGCGCGAACAGTGGCAGCACTTGCCGCTGGCCTCGCTCGAGGTGCTCGCGCCGCTGCGCGCATGCGCGCTGCCGCCACCGGCGACCGAGCGGCGCCGCAGCGGCTCGCCGATGCTGGTTGCGCTGCTGGTCTGCGTCGCGCTATCCCTGCTGATGCTTGGCCTGTCGCTGCTCGGCTGAACGAGCAGCCGCGTTCCCACGCCACCGCAGTCCGCTACAATGCCGGCCGATGACTACCCTGCCTTCCCTGCTGATCGTCGACGATCATCCGATGATCCGCGTTGCGCTCGCCGATGCGCTGCGCGCCCGTTTCCCCAAACTGCGCGTCGAGACTTGCCCTGACGCCGAGTCGGGTGTCGCGCTGCTGAAATCCGATCTGCGCAAGAAAAAAGACCATCCGTGGTGGGTGCTGATGGACCTCGGCCTGCCCGGCCTCGCCGGCCCGGAAGCGATCCGAACCGTAACGGCGCTTGGCCCGGCGGTCAAGGTCATCACGATTTCCGGCAACGATGACGACGTGCAGGTCGGCGCCGCCATCGGCACCGGATCGGCGGCCTTTATCAGCAAGGCCGCGCCGCTTGACCAAACCGTGACCATCGTCGCGCAGGCAATCGATGGCACGCTGATCCCGGGCACCTGGCTGTCCGCGCACGGTCTGGCTGACAGTTCGTCACTGAACAAGATCGCGCTGACGGATCGTCAGGTGCAGGTGCTGGCGATGATCTGCCAGGGCAAAAGCAACCGCGAAATTGCCGACAGCCTTGGCATCAGCGAGATCACCGCCAAGACCCATGTGGGCGGCATCTTCCGCGAGCTGCAGGTGGCCAGCCGCACGCAAGCGGTGCTGGTGGCGCAGCGGCTGGGGCTGTTCAGGAATACGGGCTGACAGGCTCGCTGAACCCGGCGGCAACTCGCTTGTCGTCGCAGAGGGCCGCTTTCGTTGGATGTCCTCCGGTCTTTTGCCGCGATTGGCAAAGGGCCGATCTGCCGCACTGTATAGGAGGGCGGCTGCTGATGCTTCGCCTTCACCAACCGCGCCACCCCCACCTTCAGATCTTTCTGCCCTTTGCCTGCACGAAGAGCTTCGCCCCCTCGCTCGCTGATCACCGCAGTCTGCGTGCCGAGAGAGGATAAAGAACTTCAGCGCCGGGTCTCGAGCACCAACATTCCGTAATTTACGCCTACACATTCCGTAATTTACGCTAATCTGCTCCCAAATTTACGGTACCGTGAACGACGGAACATGACATTGACCTGCCCGGATTTTTCGGACCACGTTAACTTGGGATAGCTCCGGTTAATAAATCGGTTGGCACTTTTTTGCTAAACGCCCCTGGGGTCTCATCGTCCAGACTCGAATGCGGTCGTACTTCGTTGTAATGGCGCCGCCAGTCTTCGATGACGACCTTGGCCTCAATGCGATTGCGGAACCACTCCATCGCCAGGCATTCATCGCGGAACTTGCCGTTAAAGCTTTCGTTGGTCCCGTTCTGCCAAGGCTTGCCCGGGTCAATCAACGCGGTTTCGATGCCTTGATCAACGACCCAATTTAACAGCGCCGTGCTGACAAATTCCGGACCGTTATCACTGCGCAGATAGC